>Ga0181593_10003388_pt1 | contig 14633 bp, 13 predicted proteins | sample 071ome_19_FD_133756 | JGI IMG/M metagenome (GOLD analysis project Ga0181593, IMG submission 133756) | Coastal salt marsh microbial communities from the Groves Creek Marsh, Skidaway Island, Georgia - 071413AT metaG (megahit assembly) | ecosystem: Environmental > Aquatic > Marine > Intertidal...
AAAATTGCCTTTCTGGGCATTGGCCTGATGGGTAATCACATGGCACGCAATCTGCTGAAAGCCGGCTATGCACTAAATGCATGGAACCGCACCATCAGCAAGGCAGAAGCCCTGGCCATCGATGGGGCAGAGATTGCCCAGACACCGGCAGAAGCTGTAAAAGACGCCGATTATGTGATTACCATGTTAAGTGACGGGCCAACTGTTCGCGACATGTTTTTCACCAATGGTCTGTGCCAGCAAATGAAGGCGGGCGCGTGCCTGATTGATATGAGTTCTATCAAGGCCAGCGAGGCCAGAGAACATGCAGCTGAAATGCGCGCCACCGGACGCAATCATCTGGATGCCCCTGTATCGGGCGGCACCAAGGGCGCAGAAGCTGGCAGCCTGGCCATTATGGTAGGCGGGGCAGAAGAGGTGTTTGCGACGGCAAAACCTGTTTTCACGCCAATGGGAAGACCCGTTCGTGTAGGCCCTGATGGGTCAGGCCAGCTTTCAAAACTGGCCAACCAGACTATTGTGGCCGTGACCATCGGGGTAGTGGCCGAAGCGATGCTGCTGGCAGAAAAAGGCGGGGCTGATCCGGCGGCTATTCGCGATGCGTTGAAAGGCGGTTTTGCCGATTCTGTTATTTTGCAACAGCATGGCGAGCGCATGACCACCGGCAATTTTGAGCCGGGCGGTCTGACAAAATTCCAGCTAAAAGATATTAATAATGCGCTGGAAGAGGCTGGTCACCACGGTCTTACCCTGCCCTTAACCGAACAAATCCAGCAGCGTTATGAGGCGCTGACATATGAAATGGATGGGGCAGATACCGATCATTCCGCGATTTATCTGGAATTGCTTCGTCAAAATAACCTCTAGGCCAAACACCCTGCGGATAGCCAGACAGATAATTCTATCTGCCTGGTCTAGCCCATGAAAACGGAAATAAAGATGAAACCAGAACTGCTTATTATTGGAAAAATAACCCCGCGCATGGCCGCGGCATTTGATACAGCCTTTATCTGTCACCGCTATGATGAAATACCCGATATAGACAGCTTTATCAGCGGGGCGGGAAAAGCGGTTCAGGCAATTGCAACCACTGGCCATGATGGCGTACCTGCGCCGATTTTAACTGGCCTGCCTGACTTGAAAATTATTTCCTGTTACGGGGTAGGCTATGATGCCATTGATGTTGGCGAGGCTGCAAAGCGCGGTATTCTGGTTACCCATACACCCAATGTATTAAATGATGAGGTGGCCACTACCGCTATCATGTTGCTGATGGCCTGTTACCGCCAGCTTTTTGTGAATTATGATTATATCCTGTCCGGGGACTGGGTGAAAAAGGGCGAAGCCCCCCTTACCCGCACCATTGATGGCCTGTCTGTCGGTATATTGGGATATGGGCGCATTGGCCAGACCATCGCCCGTAAACTGGAAGCTTTTAATTGCCGGATTTCCTATCATGCCCGCACAGAGCGCAGCGATAGTCCGCATCGCTATTATGGCGATCTAACAGAAATGGCACGCGATGTTCAGGCAGTGATTGTGATCACGCCAGGTGGGGCAGCAACAAAACATCTGGTCAATAAAGAGGTATTGGAAGCCCTCGGCTCTGAAGGGTGTCTGGTCAATGTTGCCAGAGGCTCGGTCGTGGATGAGGCCGCCCTGGTCAGCGCTATACAGGAAGGCAAACTTGGTTATGCCGGTCTGGATGTATTTGAAAAAGAGCCGCACGTACCAGAAGCGCTGTTTAACCTGCCCAATGTGGTGCTGACCCCGCATATTGGGTCAGCCACAGTTGAAACCAGACAGGCGATGGGCGATTTGACCGTCGATAATCTGGTACAGTTTTTTGAAAAGGGTGCGGTACTCACCCCTGTACCCGAATGCCAACATCTAATTAAATAGGCATCTGGTGAAATAGACCTCTATAAAGACGCGCCCTTTAGATAAAAAATCACACTGTTGTGGTCATCCCGCCATCGACATAGATAATCTGGCCATGCACAAAATCGGAAGCAGGGGCTGCCAGATAAATGGCAGTGCCTATCAGATCCTGGACCTCGCCCCATCTTTTGGCCGGGGTATTATCGCATAGCCACTGGCTGAAAGCCTGAGAGTTAAATAGCGCTTGTGTTAATTCGGTTGAAATATAGCCAGGCCCTATCGCATTACAATTAATGCCAAGCTCTGCCCATTCGGATGTCATCGCACGAGTCAGGCCGCCAACCGCTGCTTTGGAGGTGACATATGCCCCGACATGATGGCGTGCCATTTTTGTCATAATAGAGGCGATATTGATAATTTTGCCATGCCCGCGTTTGGCCATATGCCGGGCAACAGCTTGCGAAACATGAAAAATGCCGCGCGTGTTGGTCGCCAGAACATCCTCAAAGGCTTTTGGATCAAATTCCAAAAGGCTGGCACGATGCTGAATACCGGCATTATTAATGATAATATCAATAGCGCCATGCCGGGCTTCGTAATCATCAATCGCAGCGGTAACATTTTGGGCATCTGTAACATCGAAAACCAGTTCCCGGGCCTGATAGCCTTTTTCTGTCAGCGCCTTTACCGCTTTTTCCGTTTTGTCCTCTGCCCGGCCATTGAGAACAATATTTGCCCCTGCCTCGGCCAGACCGCCTGCCAGCGCAAATCCAATGCCACGCCATGCACCGGTAATTAATGCTGTTTTACCTGTTAAATCAAAAAGCCCACTCATAAATCAACCTGCTCCTATCGGGCTGTTGCCAGCCTGTTTTATCGCTTTTTCAAGAAAAATGTGCCTTGAACACATCAATCGAACCGCGAAACCCTTCTTCAAAATTACCATTACCCGGATGATAAACACTCTCAAAGGAAATCACCCCGTCATAGGGAAGTTCTTTCAGGCCTTGTGCAATCGGGGCAAACATATCTGCCAATTGCCCCTTGCCCATCGGGCGAACCTCAAGCGTCGCCTTGGGGGTATCAACCTGAACATCCTTGATATGAATGTGGCCCAAATAGCCATCCTTTGCAGTTTCAAATCCATCTGGCCAAGCCTGTTCATGACACCAGCAATTATTAGCCGGATCCCATAATATTTTCAAAACATCTTTGGCATCGAGTGTATCTATCAATTTAACTGCGGTATAATTGGAATTCACCATTGTTCCATTGCCTGTTTCCACTACCAATGTCAGCCCTTCTTTTCTGGCCAGCTCAACAGCAGGGGCAATCAGAGGCGGCAAGCTGTCCCATGCGCCTTTGGCAACATTCCATTGTTCTGCCCCGTTTCGCCCCCATAAAATCTGTTCCTTTTTCGAGGTCATAATCCGCACCAGAGGGGAGGTCAAATCATGAGCCATTTCCATCACCCGTTTCAGCGCATCCATATGGCGGGTATGGTCAATATCGCCTGGCCGATTGGCCGTGGTCAGGCCAGCAAAAATATGCCGCGATAGACAGGAAACAGGTTTATTATATTTATCCAGCAGCGCTTTGATCTTAGCCATCTGGCTGGCATCATGGTCGCCAATTTCATGTTCCCAGATAAATTGCAGTTCAGCATATTCCAGCCCGAACTCATCCATTACTTTCAGGCTATGTTCTAAATCCCTGCTGATACCATCGCAAATCACACCCAGTTTCATAATGATCTCTCCTCTGGTTGCACCTTTATCGATGCAATTCTGCCCCGACAATTTCTTCTAGCACACGTGTTACAACCCAATTATCGCCTTGCGGATATTTTGACTTGCCGGCATGAAAAAGCTGCATGGCGGTAGAGGCTGTATGCAACGGCACGCCCAGCTGTTCTGCCATGGAAAGGCAAATGGTTAAATCCTTGTGCATGGTGGCAATATGGCTGCCTGTGCCTTCGAATTTTCGGTCAATAATATTTTCAAGGGCTGTGCGCGCAACCCCGCAGCCTGCCCCGGAAGTCGAGACCACATTGAATAATGTCTCGCCCTTGATGCCCGCTTTGGCTGCCAGCGATGCCGCCTCAAAGACAGAGGAAAAAACAGACCCGATAATCGATTGCAAACAGGCCTTGACCATCTGCCCTTTCGGGGCAGCATCCCCAACAATATGAATAGTAGAAGAGACCGCCTCCATAATTTCACGGCAAGAAGTCAGGGCGTCATCTGAACCGGCTGCCATCATCGTCAGACTGCCGGATTGCGCCCCGGGAAAACCGCCACTTACCGGACTGTCGATCAAATGGACAGCAGAGCGGGCCAGTTTATGTGCAATTTGTTCTGCCTCGGCGGGTTTTATTGTGGCGGTCAGAATAATAGATGCCCCTTGCGGCATATGCGCTGCCAGCCCGGCCTCGCCCAGAATGACCGCCTCTGCCTGTGCCCCCGTCATCACCATCACAAAGACAGCCTGTGCATCTTCTCCCACCTCAGCCAGAGATTTGGCCGGCATACCGCCTTCCTCTGTAAAGGCTTGCATACGCTTTTTATCCAAATCCAGCCCGCAAACCTCAAAGCCGTTAGCCATCAGATTTTTTGCAATGCCGCTGCCCATATCGCCAATACCTACAATGCCAACTTTTGTCATTTTGCCGCTCCTTTTTTGCCAGGATGAAAAAAAGCCTGTTTCTATAACAAACGAAAAAAAAGACAGCTTCAATAGAAAAGGGCAGATATCGCTAGTTTATTGGTGATTGACATCCTGTTTCCAATAGAGGCATTTTGAGCAAAGATTTTTTGGGGGAGTTTGGCGTATGAATTTATTTACCCGCCTTGAGGCACACTATCGGGCTGGCAAAACCATCCCTATCGCAATGATTGGCGCGGGCAAATTTGCCACCATGTTTTTAGCCCAGCTGCGCAAACTACCCGCAATCCATCTGGCCTGTCTGGTTGATCTCTATCCAGAAAATGCCAAAAAAAACCTGGAACTGGCAGGCTGGCCGGATGAAGCCTTTTCAGCCAGCACTATTGATGACGCGCTGACAGGTAAAACCATTTGCGTCAGCGATGATTGGCAAGGGGCGATAAACCACCCCGGGATTGAGATCATTATCGAGGTTACTGGCGATCCGCTGGCAGCGGTAGAACATATCAGTGCGGCCTTTGCCGCCAAAAAACACGTTATTAATGTCACGGTTGAAGCCGATGCTTTTTGCGGGGCAGGGCTGGCTGCTGCTGCCCGGCAAGCCGGGGTGATCTATTCTATGGCCTATGGCGACCAACCTGCCCTTGCAGCTGATCTGACCGATTGGGCAAGGGCCTGCGGCTTTCAGGTTATGGCTGCTGGCCGGGGACATAAATGGATGCCCCATTATCGCCACTCCACCCCGGATACGGTATGGGATCATTGGGGGTTGACCGCAGAGCAAGCGGCACGCGGCAAGCTGAACCCGAAAATGTTCAATGCCTTTTTGGATGGCTCTAAACCGGCCATTGAATCAGCAGCGATTGCCAATGCCTGTATGCTAAAAGCACCGAAAGAAGGGCTGGCCTTCCCGCCAGGAGCCATCGAGGACATTCCGCAATTAATGCGTCCAAAAGAAATAGGCGGCATTTTGGAAAATAGCGGCATGGTCGAGGTCGTATCCTGCCTGACAAAAGACGGCCAGCCTATCGCTAATGATATTCGCAAAGGGGTATGGGTCGCCATCGAGGCAGATAGCGAATATATGAAAAATTGTTTTGAAGAATATAGCGTGACCACCGATGATACTGGCCGCTATATGGCTGCCCATAAAAAATGGCATATGATCGGGCTGGAACTGGCCATATCGGTGGCCAGCATTGGTTTGCGCGGTGAGCCAACCGGCTATGCACGGGTTTTTAATGCCGATGTGGTCGCTGTTGCCAAATCGCATTTGCGCGCTGGAACAATTCTGGATGGGGAAGGCGGGGCAACCATTTATGGCGGTTTGCGCCCGGCACATATAAGCGTAAAAGAAGGCTATTTGCCTCTGGGTTTGGCCAATCATGCAAAGCTCAAAACAGATATCGTGCCGGATAAGATACTCACTTTTGACGATGTAGAGATAGACAGGACAAGCAAAGCCTTTGCCATGCGCAGCGCTACCCAAAGTCTGCTGGGTGCCCCGCCACTGGTCTGGCCAGCCCCTTAATACGTAAAAAACACTGTCAGACAAGCTGGCAATAATCAGAAATAGAGCACAGGATCAATTTATCTGTTATGGATAGTGTTATGCACGAGGATGAAAGCAGAAATCTGCGTCATACGCTTGGCCGATTTGTGACGGGCGTGGCGGTTGTCACCACCCGGACAGAAGCCATGCCAACAGGGCTGACCATTAATTCCTTTAGCTCTGTCTCGCTTGACCCGCCTCTGATTTTATGGAGCTTGAGCCGTGATTCTGCCCGCCTGGAGGTGTTTCAGCAGGCCGAATATTTTGCGGTGAATGTTCTGGCAGGCGACCAGATAGATCTATGCCGACATTTTTCATCCACGAAAGAGAATCTCTTTACAGATATTGGCTGGCAGCCTTCCAAACATGGCCAGCCCATCTTGGATGGGGTGGTAGCCAGTCTGGAATGCCAGACATGGAAAGTCTATGAGGGCGGCGATCATATTATCATTATCGGCCAGGTTCTTGGCCATAACCATCACGATAAAGCACCGCTTATCTTTGCCAATGGCCAGCTCACCGCCCTTTAATACTAAAGGCGGCAAGCGCGCATTTTTAGCTCTTTCTTACAGACCGGTTTCAATCAGCGTTACACCGGTTGTCTTGCGGCCGGTTAGCGCACGAAACGCCTCGGCTGTATCGGCCAGATCATAACGCTGGTTAACCGAAACTTTCAATTTGCCTGACCCCAGCATGGCAAACAGATTATTAGCGCTTTCGCTAAGCTGGGCATTGGTGGCGATATAGGTAGCCAATGTCGGACGCTGGGCATAGAGCGATCCATTGCTGGCCAGATCGCCCAGTTTGAAATCCTTTATCATGCCGCTGGATTGCCCAAAGGCAATAAAATACCCGCAATTTTGCAAGACTTGAAGCGAGCCGGGATAGGTATCTTTGCCCACCGAATCATAGACCGCACGCACGCCCTTGCCGCTGGTGATATCCTTGACCACCTCGACAAAATTTTCTTCGCTATAATTTATTACATGATCATAGCCTGCCTCTTTGGCCTGGGCACATTTTTCTGCAGAACCGGCTGTCCCGATAGATTCAACGCCTATCGCCCGCAGCCATTGACCTGCCAGCAGCCCTACCCCGCCGGCCGCTGCATGGAACAGCACCTTATCGCCAGCCTTCAATGGCACAGAACGGTTCAGCAAATATTCTACGGTCATCCCTTTCAGCATGGATGCAGCGGCCATATCATCTGAAATTTCCTCTGGCAGATGTACCAGGCGATCAGCTGCAATCACACGCTCTTCGGCAAATGCGCCAACGGCCATGGGATAGCCAACCCTGTCCCCTTCTTTGAAGCCGTTTACGCCTTCACCCACTGCCAATACCCGGCCTGCTCCTTCATTGCCGGGAACAAATACATCTTTTTCCGGGAAAGGATAAACACCCGATGTTTGATAGACATCCAGAAAATTCAGCCCCATTTTTGTCTGGGATACCACCACCTGACCGGCTGCCGGATTAGGTGTAGGACGCTCACGCAATTGCAAGACATCTGCATTCCCCGGTGTTTCTGCACAAATGAAACGTCCCATATTTTTCTCTCCTTAAAAATAAAATCTGTAATATTGGATAAAATGGATCTGTTTTAATAATAGGCCAGCTTTGGCAATTGTCATGTTGTTTTTAACTTGTCAGTTGCGGCCATCTTTAGGACAGTATTATTCTAACAGTCTGTTTTTTTTATAGCTGTCTATTTTGTGAGAGCAAAACTTATGAATTCCAGTAGTCATCGCGCCGCTGCCTTGCAGCCCAGCCTGATAAGAGAAGTTGCCGAATCCGCCATGGGCAGGGCAGATGTTATTGGGCTCTGGTTTGGCGAGGGGCGATGGCCTACCTCTGAAATTGCAGTCACCGCTGCCCAGAACGCACTGGCAAAGGGCGACCATTTCTATCAGCCCAATAGCGGCAAACCGGCTTTGCGTGCCAGCTTGCAAAATTATATGAACCGGCTCTACGGGCTGGATTTATCCCTATCGGCTATCACGGTGACAGGATCGGGTATGCAGGCGATGATGCTGGCCGCACAAGCCCTGACCGATCCGGGGGATAAAATTGTTGTGGTTGGCCCTGCCTGGCCGAACCTGTCTGAAAGTTTTAAAATCGCTGGCGGGGATATCCATATTGTTCCGTTAAAGGCAATGAATGGCCGCTGGCATCTGGATATGGACAGGCTGATAGACAGCCTGACCCCGGACACCAAGGTGGTGCTGGTCAATTCGCCCAATAATCCGACAGGCTGGGTGATGGACAAAGCAGATCAGTTGCAGCTTCTTTCCCATTGCCGAAAACATGGCATCTGGATCATTTCAGATGACGTCTATTCCAGATTATATCAATTTGCCGATGCTGCCCCCAATATGATGAGCTGCGGCCACCGCGAAGACAGAATTATTTCGGTAAATAGTTTTTCTAAAGCCTGGTCAATGACAGGCTGGCGGCTGGGCTGGCTGGCTGGCCCGCCCGAGCTGGAACCTATCTTTGCCCAGCTTACCGAATATAATATGTCTTGCAGTTCAGGCTTTGTACAGGAAGCCGGCAAGGCCATGATAGAACAGGGCGAGGGCGAGGTGCGCCAACTGCAAGAAAGGCTGGCACAAAGCTATCAGCTGATTAAAACCCGTCTGCAAGCCATAGAGGATGTCAAATTTATCGATCCCGATGGCGCATTTTACAGTTTTTTTTCGATTGACGGCCTGACTAATTCGGTCGGTTTTTGCAAAGCCCTTATTCAGACAGCCGGTGTGGGTCTTGCCCCTGGCCTGGCCTTTGGGGCGCAGGCAGAAGGCTATGTCCGCCTATGCTATGCCCAGGATATTGCCCTGTTGGAAGAAGCCTTTGACCGCTTTGAAAAAGGCTATAGGCAAGCCATCAAATCCAGCCATTAGAGGCAAAAAATAGCAAGAATAGTTTTAAAAAAAATAAAAGAATGGAGCCTGATATGCGCATAAATCAAGATGAAATTACCAACTGGCTGGATGCCCTTTTTACCGCCGCAGGCTGTCCAAAAGAAGAAGCAAAATTAATCGCATCCCATCTGGTAGATGCCGATGCGTCCGGCCATCCCAGCCACGGAATTGTGCGTGTTCCGCGCTATATGGAATATATTAAAGAAGGTACGGTGCGCCCGGTTTGTGCCATTAAAACGCTGATGTCCTCTGGCAGTCTGCGCCTGATAGACGGGCAATATAGCTTTGGTCAGGTATTGGGCCATCATGTGGTGGCACAGGCAAAGGAAATGGTCGCCAGCCAGGGTCTGGCGCTTATCGGGCTGCGCAATGCCGGCCATTTGGGGCGGATTGGCGGCTGGGCAGAATTGCTGGCAGATGCCGGGCTGACCTCGCTGCATTTTGTCACGGTTGCAGGGTCACGAATTGTTGCCCCCTTTGGCGGGCGAGAGGCGCGCATCTCTACCGCCCCGATTGCGATAGGTGTGCCAAGTGCCGATGGCCAACATTTCATTCTGGATTTTGCCACCAGCCGGGTCGCCGAAGGCAAAATTCTGGTCAGCCAGAAAACCGGCACAAAATTACCCTTTGATGCGATGGTAGATAGCAAGGGCGAGGATTCTGACCAGCCTGTGACCATCTATGGAGAGAGCGCGACCAGTAATGTGCCTAATCCGCGAGCGGGCGAAGGGGCTATCCAGACCTTTGGCCAGCATAAGGGATCGGGGCTGGGCCTGGCGTGCGAGCTGCTGGCAGGGGCGTTGACAGGAGCAGGAACAAACGCCCATGAGCGTCCCTTTTGCAACGGAATGTTATCGCTGGTGTTCAAAGCAGAAGATTTCGATACAGAAAATACCATGCAGCAGGAAGTGGCCGATTTTATTGCCTCTATTCGCACCTGTCCGCCACGCCAGGATGGACGCGATGTACTGATCCCGGGTGATCCGGAACGTGCCAAACGCGCAGAAGTTAGGGCAAATGGCGTGGATTTGAGCCAAACAATCTGTGACCAGCTCAAACAGATTTCAGATGATCTGTCTGTGCCTGTTCCTGCCAGCATCGGCTAGAAAGAGGTGTGGCGTTAAACGCGTTTCAGGTTCTGGATTTTTCGAAAGCTGCCCATGCCGCTTCAAAGGCTGCAAAATCAAAACCGGGCTTTTTTGCAGCCGTCAGAATAATCGATTCGCTTTTATGTAGCTGGTCAAGGGCTGTTATCATCTTATCCTGAATATCGCCTGGAATAACACAGGCCCCATGCCGGTCAGCATGGACAAGATCGCCCGGGCGCACCTGCATCCCATAGACATCAACCGGGCAATCATATTCCAGCAAATGTACAAAGCCGTGGCTGGGCCCGATAGCACCTGCCAGCAAGGGAAAGCCGGACGGGATATCGCCCAGATCGCGCACCACGCCATTGGTGACCACCCCTTCAAGGCCAAATCCTTTATGGATATTTGTATTGATCTCGCCCCAGAACGCCCCGCAGGCTTCTTGCTGGTCAGCATCCTCAATAACCACCAGACCCGGCCGCGCACCTTCTGCCACATATTTATAATATCCCATACGTCGCTCTTTCAGGGTCTCGGGGCTATCTTCCGGCGCATTTTTGCCTCTGATTTTGGCCGTAAGGGCATAGCCAACCATGGCCGGGGCATCCGGCTCTGTCATCACCATCTGGCGGTGGGTAAAATTGGAAAAGCCTCTCTTGTTCTGGGCAACCTCTATCGCATTACAAATGGTTGGTGTATCTACCGCTCTTAGCCGTGCAAATAATTCTGTAGTATTTGTCATTTAACCCTGCCTTTTTATCTATTCTGAGGTCCAGCCGCCATCCACCAGCAAGCTGGTACCAGTAATCATCGCCGCAGCATCCGAGGCCAAAAACACCACGCTGCCCATGATATCTTCTACTTCAGCCACTCTGCCAAGCTTTATCTTATTCATAATCCAGGCCCGTTTTTCGGGATCATCAAAAGTGGACTGGGTCAGGGCAGTGCGGACAAAAGTAGGGCATACTGTATTAATCCGCACCCCATATTGCCCCCATTCAATCGCCATGGCCCTGGTAAAACCTTCCACGCCAAATTTCGAGGCACAATAAACAGAGCGTTCAACCCCCCCGACATGAGCCATTTGCGAGGAGATATTAATAATAGACCCACCTGTACCAGCCGCGATCATTTGCCGGGCGATGGTTTGCGATAAAAAATACGCCCCGCGCAGATTAACCCCCATCACCGCGTCAAAATTTGCCAGCTCGGTATCCAGAGCCGGGCTATGTTTGGCAATGCCGGCAGAATTAACCAGAATATCAAAATTTCCAAGCCCGTCCAGTACCTGTTGCATCTGGGCGATATCGGCCACATCCATCACCACCGCACTGGCCGAAAAACCTTTTGACAAGGCCGCCTCAACAAACCCGTCCAGCTTGTCTTTGGAACGCGCGGCTACCACGACTTCTGCACCATATTCTGCGAGTGCCGCTGCACAACCAAGCCCGATGCCGGAAGAAGCCCCGGCAATCAGTGCGCGCTTGCCATCCAAACGAAAGGCTGGGGTTTTGGGAAGTTCCATTTATCCTCACTCCTTAAAAATGATTTTTCTCTGTGCCGCCTTGTTAACCAGATAGGCTATTCAGCCGCTGCGCCATAAGGGACATTCTGGCCGCCATAGCGACGTACCCGCACATTACATTGTTCGGCATGACCAACAAAACCTTCGAGCATACACAAACGCGAGCCATAGGCCCCTATCATGGCAGCCGCCTCATCTGTCATCACTTTTTGATAGCTATGGGTTTTCAAAAATTTGCCGACCCATAAACCGCCTGTATACCGGCCAGCCTTTTTTGTCGGCAGGGTGTGATTTGTGCCAATAACCTTATCGCCATTTGCCACATTGGTACGCGCGCCTAAAAATAACGCGCCATAACAGGTCATATTTTCCAAAAACCAGTCATCCCTGTCTGTCATCACCTGAACGTGTTCCGAGGCTATATCATCTGCAACCTGCAACATTTCATCATAGCTGTCACAAACAATCACCTCGCCATAATCGCGCCAGCTTACCGATGCGGTATCTGCGGTTGGCAAAATCGCCAGAAGACGATCAATTTCGCGTAAAGTATCACGTGCCAATGTCTCGGAATTGGTCAGCAAAACGGCGGGCGAATTATATCCATGCTCTGCCTGTCCCAACAGGTCTGTTGCACAGATTTCTGCATCCACGCTTTCATCGGCAATTACCATCGTTTCCGTGGGGCCTGCAAATAAATCAATGCCCACCCGGCCATAAAGCTGGCGTTTGGCTTCGGCCACATAGGCATTGCCTGGCCCGACCAGCATATGTACCGGCTCAATCGTCTGTGTCCCCACAGCCATTGCCCCAACTGCCTGTATACCGCCCAGCACATAAATTTCATGCGCCCCGCCCAAATGCATGGCCGCAATAACCGCAGGATTAGGCGCGCCCTTAAAGGGCGGGGTAGCTGCCACAATACGCGGCACACCGGCCACCGAAGCTGTCGCTACCGACATATGGGCAGAGGCCACCATCGGAAACTTGCCGCCCGGCACATAACAGCCCACCGATTGTACCGGAATATTTTTATGCCCCAAAATAACGCCTGGCAGGGTTTCTACCTCGACATCCAGCATACTATCGCGCTGTATCTGGGCAAATTTTCTGACCTGTTCCTGAGCAAATTTTAAATCGTCCATATCGCGCGTCGATACGCGTGCCATCAGCGCGTCAATTTCGCTTTGTGACAGCCGAAAGGCAGGCGGGCTATAATTATCAAATTTTTCTGACAGGCGGCGCACCGCAACATCGCCCTCTGTTTCGATAGAGGCCAGAATTTGTTCTACATTTTTTCTGACCTCTGCATCGTCTTTTGCCCGCGCTGTTTGTGTCTTGCCTTCTTTTAGATAGCGAATTGCCATATTACCCTCATTGCCAGATATTTATTTTACGTATGTTTGGTCTCCCTCATTTTAGTGTAATCTTTCTAAAAGAGGTTAAAACCCTTTTCTTGCACCGATCGGCAATTTCCTGTCTGTTAAAAAATTTTTGCCAGTTTGGCAGCCAGCTCCTCTGCCTGTTTGGCAACCGATCCCGCCCCCACCTCATCGCCCAGACAAGAGGCGGTCATCGCCCCGATCGCAAAAAGATTATTCTGCGGGTCATAGGCTCTATCCATGACGCCAAGGCAGGTGGCAATGCGCAGGCTTTTTCCTGTCCTGTCAGGCACTGCCAGCCCGTCTGCCAGCATCTGCTGAACCAGCCTGTCCGGGGCAGGGCCGGTACAATTTACCGCCCTGTCTGCCAGATATTCCCGGCCGTCTTGCAGGATAAGGCAAAGCTGGCTGTCCTGTTTTTTTATCTGGCGGACACGCCCTTTTATAAGTCTAAGCCGGCCAGTAGCACGCAATGTCTCGGCGGCATCAAAATTTTGCGGAGCAGAACGAAATCTGGCCAATTGCCACCAATGGCCAACATGGCGCATCAGCCGGTTCTGTTCTTCATCTTCCAGCTGTTGCCAGACACTGTTGATATGGATGCGTAAGGCTTCAAAACGCGATTGCCAGCTTGTCTGTGTCCAGTCCCGCGTCCCAAGAGAATGTTTCATAAATCGAAAAAACTGGCTGGCAGTGGTGATGTTATCCGGCCAGATAACAGGCGGCTCTGTTTGCCAGTCTGTTTGTTTTGGCGGCAGGATGCCATGCGGTAAAACCACCTCTATCTGGCCGATATGCCCTTGCCGGGCAAGGCTGTAAATTCCATCCATTGCGGTTAGCCCGCCGCCGATAAAAGCGACCTTATCTGTTTTGGCGATTTCACCCAGCCATTGGCCAGACCAGGGGTTTTCCACCAGCCTGTCTGCTGGCAGGTCGCTTGCCAACTGGCATGGCCAGCGCGGCGGCGAATTGCCTGTTGCCAGAACCAGGGCTTTTGTTGTGAGTTTTTGCCCTGTGGCCAGTACCAGCTGCCAGAGATTATCTGTCTTATCTGCAGAGATAACCTCATTTGAAACCAGGTTTAACCTGTCAAAGCCGGATAGCTGATGGCGAAGAACAGACAGATATCTGCCAAAATCCTTGCGCCGATAAAACGCCCCTTGCGGATTATGGGCAGCTGTATCATCAATTTCTGTTTCTGCCCATCTGCGAAAATCTGTTGGCCTATCGGAAAAAATACGCATGATCTGGGCGCGCACATTCAGCCTGAAATCCGGGTGGCTGCAGCCATAAGCCGCGCCATATCCAAAGGGCTCTGGCCCGATAATGGTGATATCTGATGCGCGCTCAGGCTGATCCCGCAACAAATGGGCGGCCAGACAAAAGCTGGCGAAGCCGCTGCCAACAATCACCAGCGGGCAGATAGAATTTTCTGAAAATGCGGCTGGCACGGTAGCGTGCCTCCCCTTATCAAACGAGTAAGCGCTTTACGCCTCTACTGGGCCGCCCTGTTCTTTCCAGGCGCTAAACCCCCCTACATTGGAGACATTCTGATAGCCCATATCAATAAGAGTTTTTCCTGCCAGCGCAGCTTGCCCGCCTGCGGCACATATT
>Ga0181593_10003391_pt1 | contig 14627 bp, 9 predicted proteins | sample 071ome_19_FD_133756 | JGI IMG/M metagenome (GOLD analysis project Ga0181593, IMG submission 133756) | Coastal salt marsh microbial communities from the Groves Creek Marsh, Skidaway Island, Georgia - 071413AT metaG (megahit assembly) | ecosystem: Environmental > Aquatic > Marine > Intertidal zone...
CCTGCGTCACCGTGGGGCTTTCGGCATGCATGTGCGAAGCCAGATCGGCCAGCGGCACGACCTTGGTCTCGAGGTCGGGGATCAGCCGCGAATGCACGTTGCGGAAATTGAGGATGCCCGCCGTATAGCCCTGATTGTCGATCCAGTTGGCATAGCCGGGGTCTTGCGCCGAGAGGACAAAGCGGATCACGCCGTCCGGGTCCACGCGGGTGCGGCTCGGCGTGTAGCTGACCGGGCGGTAGAGATAGTCCATCGAATTGCCGAACATCGCTTCGCTGGTGATCATCCAGAAGCCGTCGTAAGCATCGAATTCGAGCACGAGTGCCTCGTCGTTCTTCAGCGCCCAGCGCATCATGGTGATGAGCCGCCCGCGCCGAAGGTCGCGCGCCTCGGTCTCGTCGCTCCACGGCTTGTCGGGCGTGAGGTTGTTGCCGGCAAACTTGTTGATCGCTTCCGGATCGATCTGGTCGCCCGATTCCCACACCCAGTCTGGCCAGAACTCGACAACCTCGTGAACGAAGTTTCCTGCCCATTCCATCGCAGAGATCATCTCGGCGGGATCGGGCATCGGGCGCGGCCCCTTCATATCGACGCGCTCGATCCGGTAGTCGGCGGCTTCCTCGTCCCATGAGTCGAAAAACTGGCGCAGGAACAGCTTGCGACTGCCCGGCGTGGTCGGCAGCCAGTTCTGGCCTTGCGGCTCGCCGCCGACATAGACCTCGAACGTGCCGTCCCAATTGCACTTGATCTCGTTGCCGAACAGGTTGGCTTCGGGCGTGTCGCCGAATGGCTCGTGCAGGGTGCGCAACTCGGTACCGTAGGCCTTGTCGGAGCGCGGCCCCTGAACCGTGATGTTCCACATCCGCGCGGTGCTGCGTTTGCCGGTGATGCGATAGGTCGAATTGCCGTCGATCCACGCCTGGATATAAATGGCGTCTGCATTGTCGGAGCCGAGCTTGCGGGTCGGCGAACAGAACACGTGAAACATCGGATACTGCGTGTTCTTGGTTTCGAGCGCGAGGTCGAAGGCCTGACTCAGGTTCTGCGTGAGGTAGCGGAAACCATCCGCGCGTTGCAGCGGTGTAGCGGGGTTGAGGTCCTTGTAGATCAGGTCCGCCGCGCCCTTGAGCCGGTCGCAGAACTGGTGCCAAGCCTGCTTCAATTCTGCATCGACCGGTGAATCGCCATATGCCATCGTTCTATGCTCCCAATTTGGCCAAAAGCTCGCTGGTGTAATCGCCCGCGCGGCGCACCGCCTCGTCGTAGCCGGCCTCGGCAATGCGCGGGCCGATCAGTTCGAAATCGAAACCGCCCGTATATCCGGCATCCAGAATCCAGCCGACTATCCGTTCGAGCGGGATGTCGCCCTCGCCCGGAATCGCCCGCGAAGGATAGCCGCGGTCGCCGTATCTGTAGTCGCTGATCTGGACGAGGTGGCAGCGATCCATGGCGCGCTCGATGGTGCGCTTGAGGTCGGCTTCGAACCAGCAGGAGTAGATGTCGATGCACACGCCCAGCCCGGCGATCTCGGCCAGCACGAGCGTATCGCGCAACGAGTGCGCGATGTGTCCGTCTGCATAAAGCGGCGGGGCGGGCTCTACCAAAAGGGCGACACGCGCTGCCCGGGCCTGCTCGGCGCAGGGTGCGACGGCATGGGCGAAGTGTTCGGCAGCCTCTTCGAAAGTCAGGTCGCCGTGACCGCCCGCCATCATGTAGACCGAATTGCCGCCAAGCCTTGCCGCCGCGTCGATCACGCGGGAAAGGGCCGCGCGTTCCGCCTTCCAGTCGTCGTCGCTCGGGCCGAGATGAGCGGTCGTGAACAGGTGGGTGATCGTTTCGAGCTTGAGGCCGCCGCCGGCAAGCACCTGCTGCGCAGTCTCGACACCAGCATCGAGCAACGGGCTGAGAAAGCTCGCGCGGTGCGTCCCACACTTGCGCCAGTGCTCGGCAAGTTCGGGCCAGCCCGCCTCCGGAAAGCACAGCGAATTGACCGAAATGCGTTCGTGCATGGATTATCCTCGCTGCTCGATCTCGATGCCGAAGCGTTCGCGGTACGGCGAGAACTCCTCGTGCAGCTTGTCCACGTCCTCGCCGATCAGGTCGAGTGAATAGGTGAACTTGCCGTGCCGGTCGGGCTTGTTCTCGGCGAGATAGTTGCGGATCGCGGCCTCGTATACGGGCCCGAAGCCGAAGCCATAACGGTCGTAGAACGCGCGGATCGTGGCGACCGGATCGGAGACAAAGTCGCGGTAGCGCACATGATGCACCCGCGGATCGTCGAGGAACGGACTGGCCAGCGCCGCCTTGATGCTCGCCCGGCTGAGCGCGAGATAGTGCCGCGCCGTTTCGGCCCAGTCGACGGAACCGGTCAGCCCCTCGTCCAGCTCGCCCGCCATCTTGATGCGCGAAGCGATGACCTGCACCGGATCGCGGTGCGTCCAGATCAGCGTGGCATCGGGATAGGCCTCGAACATCGCATCGAGCCGGCCTGAGTGAAAGCCTTTGAGTACCCAGCGCTTTTTCGGACGGGCGTATTGCAGCTGCTGGAGCATGATCTTGTGCACGCGATACTGCGCGCGCGGATCGGCAGGCAGGCCCTCCATGATCATCTTGGTCGGCACCTGCCACCACACCGTCGGCCCCATCACCCGGAAGTCGAAACCCCAGGCACGCTCGCATTCGGCCAGCCCGTTGCCGAGCATATCGTTGTAGGGATGGTTGGAGAGCCACTTGGGAATGCGTTTGAGGATCGCGCGCCAGTCCTCATCGGCCTGTGCCGGGCGCGGATCGTCCGACCCGGCAAGGCCCGGCGGCGGTGATGGATACATGACTTCCCAGAACCGCAGCGAGCGCGCATTCGGATCGAGCGAGAGCAACATGTGCAGCAGGGTCGTACCCGAACGCGGCTCGCCGGTGGCAAAGATGGGCGCGTCGATGATCTCGTCGGCGATCGGATAGCGCTTTCGGTCCGCGAACACTTCGAGCCGTTGCCGGAGCAGGCCGAGCGCGACATCCGCAGCGATGCGCTCGCCATCCGCGTCCATCCCGGCCTCGCGGAACTTGCCTATCAAAATTCCGAAACGCTCCGGCAGGGTATCGTCGCCAAAGTCGGACAGACCCGTTTCGGCCGAGGCCTGCGCCAGCATCGCTTCGGCATCGAGCACGCTCATCAAGCGCCGTCCACCAAGGCGATCAGATGATCCTCCGCCTCGCGCACCTTGGCGGCGCTCTTCGCACCGAAGGCGAGGCCCGCCATGCCGCCGTAGTCGAGGATCTTGGGCGCCTGCATCCCGGCATCGACATAGGCCTTTGCGATCCCGGCGATCTGACGCGGCGTGCCGTGCGGCAGGGCAGCGAGCACGGCTCCCGGCTCGACATCGTCAAGGCAGTGCACGATCCGCTCGCGGGTCAGCACGCGCGGGTCGATATCGTGGATGCCTTTCCAGTCGTCACCCATCGGGTGTTTGAAGCCCTGCGCCGCAAGGAAATCGCCGCGCACTTGCAACAGGAACGCCTTGACCAGCGGCTGGCGGATCATCTCTGCGATCTCGCCCTCGTCGCCGATCAGGCAGGTAATGAACCCGGCCTTGGTTATGCTCCCGGGATCGCGTCCGGCCCGCTCGGCACTTTGGTGCAAGGCGGCCAGCTGCTTTGCATAGCCATCGACTGTCAAGGTCCCGACGGGCCACCAGCCATCGGCCTGCCGTCCGGCGATATTCAGCATCCGCGGCCCCGAACAGCCGACCCAGATCGGCGGCACCTTGCCGTCGTAGGGCTCGGTATCGAGCCGCGCGTGGTGGAGCGTGTAGAACTGGCCCTCGAAGTCGACCGGCCCCTCGCTCTCCCATAGCAGCCGGATGACCTGCAAGGATTCCTCGAAACGCGAGACGGGCCGGGAAAAATCGATGCCGTAGGGCACAACGTTCTCCAGCTCGCCGCTGCCGAGGCCGAGAATGAAGCGGCCCTTGGACAAGTGGCTGATAGTGAGCGCCGTCTGCGCCAGCATGGCCGGATGACGGCGCGCGGTATCGACGACACTGGTGGCGATCGGCGTATTCTCGGTCAGCGCTGCCACAGCCGCCGCCATGGCCAAGCCATCGAGATGGCGGTGCGGCGAGGGATTGACCGTGACAAGGTCGGTGAATTCCTCGGTCCAGATCGAATCCGGCCACAGGCTGACGAGGTGGTCGGCCAGCCAGATCGAGTGGAAGCGGCCGGAATCGAGATCGGCGAGCACCGACAGGTCGACGGGGAGCGTGGTGCGGATATAGCCCGCCGGTTTGAACGTCATGAGCTGCGCCTCTCCTCTCCGTATGCGCCAGTCTGGCATCATTTCCGCCGCGTGGCGACCATCGGTGTGGCGCTACTCGCGCAATCTAGTTGAATGCGCGGCAAAGCGGCGGCAATGTCCACTTCAATGACTGCACCCGTCCTTCCCACTTCGCACAATGGCGACGATCCGGCCGCGCAGGCGCGCGACGCGCACAATCGCGCTTTGGCGCAGGAATTGCGCGAACGCGTTGCGCAGGCCGCGCTTGGCGGGCCGGAAAAACATCGCGAGCGGCATGTCGCACGGGGCAAGCTGCTGCCAAGGGATCGCGTCGAGCGGCTGCTCGATCCCGGCTCGCCATTCCTCGAACTGAGCCAGCTCGCGGCGAACGGCCTTTATGACGATGAGGCGCCGGGTGCGAGCATCATCACCGGCGTGGGTCGCGTTTCGAGCCGCCAGTGCATGATCGTGTGCAACGACGCCACGGTGAAGGGCGGCACCTATTATCCGCTGACGGTCAAAAAGCACCTGCGCGCGCAGGAGATTGCGGCGGAAAACCGGCTGCCGTGCATCTATCTGGTCGACTCCGGCGGCGCATTCCTGCCGATGCAGGCCGAAATCTTTCCCGACCGCGACCACTTCGGGCGCAGCTTCTACAATCAAGCGCAGATGTCCTCGAAAGGCATTCCGCAAATCGCCTGCGTCATGGGCTCGTGCACGGCAGGCGGGGCCTATGTGCCGGCGATGTGCGACGAGACCGTAATCGTGCGCGAACAGGGCACGATCTTCCTTGCGGGGCCGCCGCTGGTCCAGGCCGCGACTGGCGAGATCATCTCCGCTGAAGAGCTCGGCGGCGGCGACCTCCACGCCCGCAAGTCGGGCGTGGTCGATCACCTTGCCGATAACGACGAGCATGCCCTGACGATCCTGCGCGACGTGGTCAGCCATCTGGGCGCGAACACCGGGGCGGCGACGGACGTGAAACTGCGCGACCCACGCCCGCCGAAATATGACGCCGAGGAGCTTTATGGCCTCGTCCCCGAAGACGTGCGCGCGCCCTATGAAGTGCGCGAAGTCATCGCCCGGATCGTCGACGGCAGCGAGTTCCACGAGTTCAAGGCGCATTATGGCTCGACGCTGGTCTGCGGCTTCGCCCATGTCCACGGCATGCCGGTCGCCATTCTCGCCAATAACGGCGTGCTGTTTTCCGAAAGCGCCGTGAAGGGCGCGCACTTCATCGAGCTGGCCTGCCAGCGGCGCATCCCCCTGCTGTTCCTCCAGAACATTTCCGGCTTCATGGTCGGTGGGAAATACGAGGCAGAGGGCATCGCCAAGCACGGCGCCAAGCTCGTGACGGCGGTCGCCACCGCGACCGTGCCCAAGGTCACGGTGGTGATCGGCGGCAGCTTCGGCGCGGGCAATTACGGCATGGGCGGGCGCGCCTATTCGCCGCGTTTCCTGTTCATGTGGCCCAATGCGCGCATCTCGGTGATGGGCGGCGAGCAGGCGGCGAGCGTCTTGGCGACGGTCCACCGCGATGCCGAGACCTGGACGCCTCAGGAAGCCGAGGCCTTCAAGGCCCCGATCCGCGACAAATACGAAGAGGAAGGCAGCCCGTACTATGCCACCGCGCGGGTGTGGGACGACGGCGTGATCGACCCGGTGCAGACGCGCGACGTGATCGGTCTGTCTCTGGCGGCCTGCCTCGAAGCGCCGATACCGGAGCGGTCGCAGTTCGGTGTGTTCAGGATGTGAGGGATGATGGCGACCTCGAACCTCCCTGTTCCGGTGAGGTTTCTAAGTGAGGGAATGTTTCGAACCCCAAAGCTTCCCTACATCGCCGCCCGCCTGTATCCCTTCGCGAATGATTGGATTTGGCCCCTTTCCCGACGCCTGGGCTCGTGTTTTGCACAGACCCAAGGGTGTCACTCCACGCCTTCAAGGCCGCACAAACCCGCGCCTTTGCATGGGCGGACACCACACCGGACAGGTGTCACTTGTGTCACCCTCACCCCGGCAGCTGACCTTGTCGATTGAGAAAGCCGCCATCTTTCTTCCCCCGCCTCGTGCGCGGGATCGTTGTCGCGCTCCATAGGCAAGCGGGAATCTTGAACCCATGATGTGCGCAGACAGATACACGGACATTCGCGATGCTCTAGCCAAGCTGTGCGCAGACTATCCGGGCGAATACTGGCGCGAACTGGACCGTGAGCGCGCCTATCCCTCCTCGTTCGTCGAAGCGCTGGGCAAGGCAGGCTATCTCTCGCTGCTGATTCCGGAGGAATATGGCGGCTCGGGCCTGCCTCTGTCGGCGGCCTGCGCGGCGCTGGACGAAATCCACGCCAGCGGTTGCAATGCCGCCGCCTGCCATGCCCAGATGTATACGATGGGTACGTTGCTGCGGCACGGCAGCGAGGAGCAGAAGCGCGCCTACCTGCCCCGGATCGCCAGCGGCGAGCTGCGCCTGCAGGCCTTCGGCATCACCGAGCCGGAAAGCGGGACCGACACGACGCGGCTCAAGACCCGCGCGGCGCGCGATGGTGATGACTACGTCGTTAATGGCCAGAAGGTCTGGATCTCGCGCACCGAGCATTCCGACCTGATGCTGCTGCTGGTACGCACCACACCACGCGAGGAGTGCGAGAAGCGCACGCAGGGCATGTCCGTCCTGCTCGTCGACCTGCGCGAGGCTGTCGGCAATGGGCTGACAATCCGGCCAATCCGCACGATGATGAACCATGCCACGACCGAGCTGTTCTTCGATAATGTGCGGGTTCCGGCCCGCAACCTGATCGGCGAGGAAGGCGAGGGCTTTCGCTATATCCTCGATGCTATGAACGCCGAGCGCATCCTGATTGCCGCAGAATGCATTGGCGATGCGCGCTTTTTCGTCGAGCGCGCGAGCAACTATGCCCGCGAGCGCGAAGTGTTCGGCAGGCCGATCGGGCAAAATCAGGGGGTACAATTCCCGATTGCCCGCGCCCACGTGCAGACCGAGGCGGCGGCCGGCATGGTCGAGCGTGCCGCCGGTCTCTTCGAGGCGGGCGAGCCGTGCGGGTCGGAAGCCAACATGGCCAAGCTGCTCGCTTCGGAAGCGTCATGCGCGGCGGGCGACATGTGCATTCAAACCCACGGCGGATACGGCTTTGCTGAGGAGTACGACATCGAGCGCAAGTTCCGCGAGACGCGGCTCTATCAGGTCGCGCCGGTGTCGACCAACCTGATCCTCTCGCATGTCGCGACCCACGATCTTGGATTGCCTAGGTCGTTCTAGGGTCAGGCTTCGTCGATCCTGACGTCATGCAGGACCGGATCGCCCTTGCGGACCAGTTCGGTATCGATCCGCACCCCGCATCCGGGGCACAGGAACTGGCGAAGGACCATGAGGTCGGCCATTTCCGGATCGTCGGAGACGAATTCCGGCGCCAGCAGCTGAACCGGTGATTCCGCCAGCACCGCTCGGTCCTTGTAGTTGGCCGAAGCCGCGCCCAGATCCTTGCCGCAGCGGCAGGCCCAGCAGGCATGTCGGAGGACCAGCGCATCGGCCACGACCAGCCCGTCGCAGAGTTCATCGTGTGCCGCGGGATCGCGCGAGGGTTCGAGGCCCAGTCGCTCGGCGCGCATCGACCGGCGCAATGTGGCAGTGGCAGCAGTGTCCACACCGCCATCGGACGTCAAGACCACGCCGAATACGCGCGACGCGGTTTCGGCCGACAGGTCGCCGCGCGACACATCGGCTGCGACCATTGCCGGATCGCGCGAGAGCGGATCGCCCCAGCCGGCAGTGGTCGGCGTCGCCCATTCGATCACGTCGTCCGGCCCTAGCGGCTCACTCGGTCCCTTGTAGGCGAGCGGCGTCACCTCGCCGCCGATCTCCTCCGCCCGCTCGGGCACCTGGCCCTGCGCCAGCCGACCGGCGATCCCGGTGTTACGGTGGATACGGAAGAACGAGCGCGAACCGGGATTGCCGCCCCACTGGCCCTGACTCTTGGGGAAGCTCTCATTCATGTGCGAGGGCGCACGTCCGTGCGTGACGCCATAGGGTACGAAGGCCTGCTCCACGCCGACGCCGCCGCGCGTCCGCCCTGCCCCTTCGGCCCCGGCATCGAGATGGCGGCGATAGAGGAACAGCAGCGGCGATTGGTGCTCGTAATTCTCGATATTGGGCGCGACGCTTTCCGGAATCCAGCTATGCCCGCCCGCCGCAACGCCGTCGCGGTGCGGCATCGCGCCCAGCGAACCGAACATTCCATCGAGCGAGCTGAACAGCTCGAGCCCGCCGCCCGACTGGTCGAACTCCAGACCGTTGGTGTAGAAGTGCGGGATGGTCGGCCCGAGCGCCAGCGCGCGTACCTCGGAATCACGACTACACGAGATCATCTTGCCCACCGCGATCGTCGCCGCATAGATGCAAGCGCCGACCGGCGCCGCGCCGGTGTAGGAAATCGGTGCGGGATGGTTCGGGCTCGACAGCAGCCCTGGTTCGAGATCGAATTCGACGCAGCGATAGACCCCGCCATTGACCCCGGCGAGATCGGCGGCAAGCTGCGAGGTCAGCGCGGCAAACACCGCGCCCGAGAACGGCCCGAAAGTCAGGCTTATCGCGCCTGCCTGCGGGTCTGTCCCGCGATTGTCTACCACCAGTCTGCCGCCGCGTTTGGTCAGGTTGATCTGGTAGCAATAGGCCGCGCGGTCGCCGGGAACCGCCGCCTCGGTATAGACGCGGTGGCTCCAGCACCCGTCGGGGATCGTCTCGAGCCGGGAGCGAAACATGCGTTCGCCCGCATCGAGCGCGCCTGCCAGTACAGCGCCGACGGTGCTGGCCGAATATCGCTCCACCAGCGCCTCGACCTTGCCGCGGGTCGCCTCGCAGGCGGCGATAGCGGCACGCATATCGGCCTCGATCATCAGCGGCAGCCGGCTCTGACGAATGAACATGGCGAGCAGGTCCTCGCGCGGCACCCTGTCCTCGACCAGCCGGAACGAAGGGAACAGCGGCGCTTCCTGCCAGACTTCGCGCGCGCCGCTGTTCTGCTTGGGCACAGACCCGCCCACGTCCATATGGTGGATGATGTTCGATACCCAGGCGAACAGCTCTCCGCCGACGAACACCGGCGCGAGCAGCACGCAGTCGTTCTGGTGTGGGCTGCCGACGTAGGCGTCGTTGGAAAAGAACATGTCGCCAGGGCGTATGCCGGGATTGGCCGAGCGCCGCTCCAGCGTCCATTGCGCAGTGCGCGCCGCCGAATTGCCGAAATACTGCAGGTTCGGCCCCATGCAGGCGAGTTCTCCATCAGCACTCAGCAGGCTTGTCTGAAAATCGCGCCCGAATAGCAGCACCGGAGACGTGCAGAGCTTTTCGAGCAGCGCGCCGTGTTCGAAATTGGCGCTGATGAGCGCGTTGCGCACGACTTCGAAAGTGATCGGATCGACATTGGCGCCGCGCGCGTCGAACAGCTTCAAGGAGGGGTCAATAGCCAGCCTGTCTGGCGGCATATAGCTGCGCGCCACGCCGTCCCACACGACCGGTGGAGATGGAGCCTTGGGGTCCGCCTCGCTCATGCGCCCTGCACCACGTAATTGCCCAGAGCATCGACTTCGAGCGACTGGTCCGGTGCGATAGCAACGCTGGTGTGCGGTAATTCGACGATCCCCGGGCCTGCGAGCCGGTCGCCGCTGCCAAACTGCGTGCCATCCCAGACCGGCGTTTCGACCCAGTCCATATGGGTCGGCCAGAACACCTTGCGCATCTCCTGCGGCGCTGGTGCGGGGCGTTCGGAACTGTCCGCCGCGACACCGGCACCGAGACAGCGGCTCAGCCGCGTGCGCAGGGCAAACAATTCGACATCCTGCAGCAGCACCAGCGCACCCTTGCCATAGAGCCGCGCATATTCGTGCTCGAAAGCGTCGCGCAACTTGACGTTGAATACGCTGTCCGAAGGATCGGGCAGCGGCAGGCTCAGGCTCTGGAAGAACTGCCCGCGATAGCGCAGCAGACAGGCGTGCTGGACCGTCAAAGTTGCCGGATCGAGACCGACCGCGCGGGCCTCCGCATCCGCGCTGCGATCGAGATCGGCAAGCGCCTCCCGCAAGGCGTCCGAAGCCACCGGGAGACTGAAATCGCAGGCCCTGTCGAGCTGAAGCGCAACGTCGCTGGTGGCGATGCCATAGGCCGAAAGGGTCGAAGCGCCGTTGCCCAGCGGGATGACGGCCTTGCTCACGCCAAGCTCACGCGTGAAGCCCCAGACATGGACCGGCCCCGCGCCGCCAAAGGCATAGAGCGTGAAATCGCGCGGATCGAGGCCCTGCTGGATTGTTCGCTGACGGATCAGATTAGCCGCCGCCGCATTGTTGACCTGCAGGATGCCTGCCGCCGTCTGCTCGAGCGAAAGGCCGATCTTATCGCCTAGGCGAGCGATGGCCAGCCGCGCGCCTTCCGCATCGAGCGGCATGCGTCCGTCGAGAAAGCCGTCGGCGCGCACCAGCCCGAGCACCACGTCGGCGTCGGTCACGGTTGGCTGTGTGCCGCCCCGCCCATAAGCCGCCGGCCCCGGCGCACTACCCGCCGAATGCGGCCCGACCCTGAGCGCCCGTGTATGCGGATCGACCCAGGCGATTGAGCCACCGCCGCAAGCAATCGAGCGCACGTCGAGATGCGGTGTGCGGTAGGTGTACTGGCTGAGCGTGCGCGTCTCTGCCATGACCGGCTCACCTGCCACCACCAGCCCGACATCGAAACTGGTGCCGCCCATGTCGGTGGCGATGACATTGGCGTCACCACGCGCCCGCGATAGCGATGCGGCTCCGGCAAGCCCGCCAGCAGGCCCGGAATCAAGCGTCACCAGCGGCTTGCGCTCGGCGGCAGACACCGGCGTGACGCCGCCGTTCGATTGCATTACGAGGAAAGGCGATGCGAGCGATCTTGCCGCCAGCCGTTCGCCTGTGTCGCGAAGGTACCGCACGGAAGCCGGACCAACATAGGCATTGATGACCGTTGCAACGGTGCGCTCATATTCGCCGAGCTGCGGCGCGACCTCGCTCGACAGGCTCACGAACAGGCCGGGGCGCAGCTCGCGCGCGATCTCGGCGAGGCGTCGCTCATGCGCAGGATTGCGGAAGCTCCACAGCAAGCAAATAGCCAGTGCCTCGATTTCCTGCTCGTCGAACAGCCTGCAGATCGTCTCACGGGCAGCCGCTTCGTCGAGATGAGCCACGACCATGCCATTGCGATCGATCCGCTCGTGTACCGCGCCCACGCATTCGCGTGCGACCAGCGGTTCGGGCTTGGCAGTGTCATGGACCGAGAAGATCTGATCGTAGGGCAGGCCCGCCGTCCGCCCGCCGCCGCGCATCATCGCCAGCGCCTCAGTGTGGCCGGCGGTGGCGAGCAGGCCGGTGCGCGCGCCCTTGCGCTCGACGACAAGGTTGGTGCCAATGGTCGCGCCGTGGCTGACCCGCAGACACTCGGCAAGAAACTGTTCGACCGTCAGGCCATCGAGCCCGGCCAGCATCGCAATCCCGTCAAGCACGCCTTCGCCCGGATCGCCAGAATGGGTCGAAAGCGTCTTGGCGTGGAGCAGCCTCGCGTCGGGCGTAATGGCGACGCAATCGGTAAAGGTGCCGCCGATGTCCACCCCAACGGTGTAACCCATCGCATCCTCCTGTCCGGCCCAGCTTGGCCCAGTTGCTGGCTTTTGCCAAGCTCCGGATTGCTGCGGGTGAACAAGAGCATCGGGATGCAGTGATCGGGACAGGGAGAGCTGACATTGCTGACCACCAATTCGATCGGGGTTGTCGAGTACCGGATCGTGGAAACCGGCCTTATCAAGGCGCGCTACACTTCGAGCGAACCCAAACAACTCGGCTGCACGCAGGTTCTCACCGGCGAAGCGCGCGGCGATACGTCAAACGGCTTTCCCGGCACCTATAATGTCAGGTATCTGGGTGCCGACGGGACGATCAACGGCGACTTCGACTGGGAGATTGTCGAGGACGGCGAGATACTCAGGCTCTACTGGCGTTCGCGCCCCGGCACCGTGCCGCTGGTGGAAGGTGAAAGCGTCCTTGTCTTGGAAGGCTTCGGTTTCCGCAATTCCGAGACTTCGATTGTCGTGACCTATTGGGTCGTGCCGGAATTCCTCGAAATGCGCGGGAATTAGAACACGATCACGTTGCGGCGAGTCTCGCCTGCGACAAGGCGCGCATAGCCCTGGTTGATATCGCCAAGCCCGATACGGTCCGAGACCAGTTCGTCGAGCAACAGCTTGCCGTCGCGATAGAGCCGCGCCAGCTGCGGCAGAAAGATCTGAAACGGCGAGCTACCCATGAAAGAGCCGATCATGCGGATCTCGTTGAACATCAGCTTGGCGATGGGCAGGTCCATCATTGCATCGTTTCTCGGCATGCCGACCAGCGCGACCGTCCCGCCCTTGCGCACCATATGATAGGCTTCGAGCAGGGTCGCAGGAAGGCCGATCACCTCGAAGCCATAGTCGACACCGCCACCCGAAAGCTCCCGCACCGCGCCAATCGCATCCGGCCCTGCCGACACAGTCTCGGGCGCGCCGAACTGGCGCGCGGCCTCCAGCTTTTCCGGCACTGTGTCCACGGCAATGATCTGCGCCGCCCCTGCTATCCGCGCGCCCTGAACCACATTGAGCCCGACGCCGCCGCAGCCGATCACCGCGACACTCGAACCCGGGCGCACTTTCGCTCCGTTGAGCGCCGCTCCGACGCCGGTCAGCACTGCGCAGCCCATCAGGGCAGCGCATTCGGCGGGAATGCCTTCGGGCAGCTTCACTACCGAGTTCTTGTGGACCACGATCTCCTCGGCAAAGCCGCCGATCCCGGCGAGCGCATAGACCGGATTGCCTTTCCAGCTGACGCGCGGGCGGTTGACGCCCTCGGGCTTGGTGTCGCAGCGATGGTTGTGCCCGGTCTGACACTGGGCACAGTGTCCGCAGAACGAGGAGAACGAGGTCGAGACGAGATCGCCAAGCGCAAGCCCATCCACCCCTTCGCCCACCGCCACGACTTCACCAGCCGCCTCGTGACCAAGCACGGCGGGCACCACCACAGGATTGTCGCCGACCGCGAGGTGATAGTCGGAGTGGCACAGGCCGCTCGCCTGGACCCTGATGCGAACCTCGCCATCTCGTGGGCCGTCGAGTTCGACATCTTCGACCACGAACGGTTGCCCGACTTCGTGCAGAACTGCGGCCTTCATCGCATGTCTCCCCGTGACGCCGGACCGCCGCTCGCAGCCACCATCACACTTATGTTTGCCCGAAGCCATGTGTTGCATTCATGCCGGACCGACACAAGCCAGACATGACACCTAAAAGGACCAAGCCCAGTGCCGGACCAGACGCTTGCTCTCGATGCCGATGCGATCCGGCGCAAATATGCAGAAGAGCGCGACAAACGCTTCCGTGCCGAACAGAACGCGCAGTGGGCGGAACTGGACGAGCGCTTTGCTCACTTGTCGGAGGATCCCTACGTAGAGCCCGGTTTCACCCGCGATCCGATTGTCGAAGACATCGACGCGCTGGTTATCGGCGGCGGATTCGGCGGGATGATCGCCGCAGTCGAATTGCAGAAACGCGGCATCGAAAATATCCGCATTGTCGAAAAAGCGGGGGACTTTGGCGGCACCTGGTATTGGAACCGCTATCCCGGCGCACAGTGTGATACCGAATCCTACATCTACCTGCCCTACCTCGAAGAGACGGGATACATCCCCACCGAGAAATACGTATTCGCTCCCGAAATGCTCGAGCATTCCCAGCGAATCGCCACGCACTTCGGGCTTTACGACAAGGCGCTGTTCCAGACCCAGGTACTCGAAATGGCGTGGGACGAGGCCAGCCGCAGGTGGAACGTTGCGACCAACCGCGACGACGTGCTGCGGGCACGACACGTTATTTACTGCAGCGGGCCGCTCAACCGGGTCAAACTGCCGGGCGTGCTCGGACTAAAGACCTTCAAGGGCAAGGTATTCCACACTAGCCGCTGGGACTACGACTATACCGGCGGCAGCACAGACACGCCGATGACCCGGTTGCATGACAAGCGCGTTGCCGTGATCGGCACCGGCGCCACAGCGATCCAGTGCGTGCCGCGTCTGGCCGAGGACGCGCAGCACCTCTACGTCGTGCAACGCACCCCCTCAGTGGTCGGCGAGCGCGGCAATTGCCCGACGGACATGGACTGGGCTGCCTCGCTCGAGGCGGGATGGCAACGCGAGCGCTCAACCAATTTCGAATCGCACGTGATTGGGCAGAGCAACGAGCCCGATCTGGTCAGTGACGGCTGGACCGTGCTCAACCGCTCGATCCGTCCGCAGCCCTCAAGCGAG
>Ga0181593_10003395_pt1 | contig 14619 bp, 11 predicted proteins | sample 071ome_19_FD_133756 | JGI IMG/M metagenome (GOLD analysis project Ga0181593, IMG submission 133756) | Coastal salt marsh microbial communities from the Groves Creek Marsh, Skidaway Island, Georgia - 071413AT metaG (megahit assembly) | ecosystem: Environmental > Aquatic > Marine > Intertidal...
GCCTATTTGACCCTAAGGATCTCGCGTTGCTCGGCATTTTTGAGGTTCTCCCGAAAGCGGGACTCGTCCTGGCCCGCGTGAAAGAAACCTTGAAAGACATAGAGTCCAAACAGCCGGATATCATTGTTACCATCGATTCATGGGGCTTTACCGGGCGCATACATCAGCGGCTCAGCAATAAGGGAAGCCAAATCCCGCGCGTGCGATACGTCGCGCCGCAGGTGTGGGCTTGGAGGCCTGGCCGCGCCAAACAACTCGCCCATTGGATCAACCACCTTCTGACGTTGCTGCCTTTTGAGCCGCCTTACTTTACGCGCCATGGTTTGCCGGCGACATGGGTTGGGCATCCTGTCGTTGAAATCGGTCTTGATGGCGGGAATGCCGAAGCCTTCAGAAATCGGCACAACATCAGAGCGGACGAAACCGTGATCGGTTTGTTGCCCGGAAGCCGAATGGGTGAAGTTGCACGTCTGTTGCCCACCTTTTTGCAAGCTGTCGAACAAGCCGCGAGAGTCGAGAGTTTGAATCTACGACTGATCTTACCCACGGTTGAGTCTATGGCCGCAACAGTGCGCTCGATTCTAGAGCGCTCTGGCGTCACGAACGCGATTGTCTTGATTGGCGGAAGCGAACGTAAGGATGCATTTGCCGCGTGCAGCGCCGCCTTGGCCGCTTCCGGTACGGTTTCACTAGAATTGGCGGCCGCTTCGGTTCCACACGTCATTGCGTATAAGGTGAACGCTCTTTCAGCACTCGCATTTCGTCTATTGGCAAAAACCAGCCGTGTGAATCTGGTAAATATATTGCTGAACAAGGACGCTGTGCCCGAGCGATTGCAGTCGGAATGCCGTGCAGATGTGCTCGCGGAGGATTTGAAATCCCTACTACAGGACGACGCGATCAGGTCCGTACAACTGGCGGATTTTCACAGTGCGCTGACGCAATTAGCACCCGAGGGCACAAAGCCCAGCCACGCGGCTGCGAAAAAGATATTGGAATTGATCAACCGTCGCCAATAGAGAGCGGCTAGGCGAGTTCTCGGACTAGGTAATTGCTGACCTCTTCGCCGCGTTTAATGACGCCGGCGGCGGCTTCGTATTGAATGGTTGCCGATTGAAGGCCAATGGCGTCGCGCAGGGCATTGTAAGGTTGGGTGACGTCCTGGCTGAATGCGGCCACGCCGCCGCCCACGATTGGGGAGTATACCGGAGCCTGGGGCCGGTAATTTGGCGTATGCCTGTTTACGATGTTGTTGGCATGGATATTTGCAGCTTTTCCCGCCGCAATAAGGGCGGAGCCGCCGATCGCTGTGATTTCCATGCGCTGGACCCTAATCCTGAACCCTACCCTGTAATTCTAGCATAACGCGTAGGATAGGTGCTGGTTGCAAATAAAAGCGGCGCCAACTGTGGCGCCGCTTTTGTTCACTTAAGAGATTGATTTATTTGCGTTGTTTTAGGGGCACATATTTGCGTTTTTTGGCCCCGGTGTAGAGCTGGCGCGGGCGCCCGATCTTCTGCTGAGGATCCCCGATCATCTCCTGCCACTGGGCAATCCAGCCGGTGGTGCGTGCCAATGCAAACAGAGCGGTGAACATTGTCACCGGAATGCCCATCGCCTGGAAGATGATGCCCGAATAGAAGTCCACATTCGGATACAGCTTCTTCGCAACGAAGTATTCGTCTTCAAGTGCGATCTTCTCCAGTTCCATTGCAATGTCGAGAAGCGGATTGTTCCGGATGCCCAGTTCCTTAAGCACTTCATGGCATGTCCGTGACATGATGCGGGCGCGCGGATCGTAGTTTTTATACACGCGGTGACCAAAGCCCATGAGGCGGAACGGGTCGTCCTTATCTTTTGCTCGCTTTACGAATTCCGGGATGCGCTTCTTATTTCCGATTTCGTGCAGCATGTTCAGCACGGCTTCGTTGGCACCGCCATGCGCGGGTCCCCACAACGACGCGATCCCTGCAGCGATACAGGCGAACGGATTGGCGCCGGATGAGCCGGCGAGGCGAACGGTGGAGGTCGAAGCGTTCTGTTCATGGTCGGCATGGAGAATAAGAATACGGTCCATGGCCTTCGCGAGAGTGGGGCTCACTTTGTAGGACTCGCACGGCGTTGCAAACATCATATGTAAAAAGTTTTCAGCGTATCCGAGGTCGTTGCGCGGATAGATGAAAGGTTGCCCCAGCGAGTATTTGAACGCCCACGCGGCGATGGTCGGCATCTTCGCGATCAGGCGATAAGACGAGACCATGCGATGGGCAGGGTTATTGATGTCCAAGCTGTCGTGATAAAACGCCGATAGAGCGCCTACCACGCCGCACATAATGGCCATCGGGTGGCCGTCGCGGCGGAAGCCCGAATAGAAATTGTGGAACTGCTCATGGAGCATGGAGTGGTAGGTGATATCGTGCTCGAACTGCTTTTTCTGCTTTGCATTGGGCAATTCGCCGTTGAGCATGAGATAGGCGACTTCCTCGAAATTGCATTTCTCGGCAAGCTCATCGATGGGATAGCCGCGGTGCAGAAGAACGCCTTTGTCCCCGTCGATGTATGTGATTTTTGAATCGCAGCTGCCTGTCGATGTAAAGCCGGGGTCATAGGTGAACATTCCGGTATCCGCGTAGAACTTGCGGATATCGACGACGTCCGGTCCGGTGCTGCCTTTCAGAATCGGGAATTTCCATGACTTTCCCGTCTGGTCGTTCTTCATTGTGACGGTTGCGGGCTTTTTTGCTGTTGCCACTGTGCGTGCCTTTCTTGTGTCGGGCGGTTGGTCCGACGACTTCCCCCGGCCACCCATTTTGTTGCAGTGCGTATAATAGGCGAATATAACGAAAAACCGTTGCAAATCAATCTATAGGACAGGGCCGCACGGCCTGGAACGGGTACTTTAAGTACCGATTACGTCCTTGAATCTGGCCAAACTTTCGTCTTTTCCCAAAACCTCCATGATCTCGAAAATGGAGGGCGAGACCGTTGACCCGCATAGGGCGGCCCTCAGAGGTTGTGCAACCTTGCCCAATCTCTGTCCGGTCTGTTCCGCTTGTCCCTTGGCCCATTCCTCCAATGCGGAGGACGTCCAGTCGGAAATGCTTTCCAATGCGCCGAGGGAAGCGCGCACGGCCTCCCGTCCACCGTCATCCAAAACCTTTTGCGCCTTCTCATCCATAGGAAGGGGGCGCGGGCGAACATAAAACGCCGCAGACTGGTAAAGATCGATGGTGGCTTTTGCTCTAGCCTTGAGAGAAGTGAGCCCCAGAGCGAGGCGGTCGAGTGCCTCCGGCGGAATTGGCCCGCCGATGAGCTTTTCTAAGCCTGGTTTGATGAGAGAAATCAATTCGTCGTTGGAGGTTTCGCGAATGTAGTGCGCATTGAGGTTGGTTAGCTTATCCATATCAAAGCGGGACGGCGCCTTGCCGACGTTTTTGATGTCAAACCACTCAATAGCCTGCGCATCCGAAATGATTTCATCGTCCCCGTGGCCCCATCCCAGGCGCAGCAGGTAGTTGCGAAGGGCCACCGGCAAAAAGCCCATGTCTCTGTATGCCTCGACGCCAATTGCGCCGTGCCGCTTGGACATCTTGGCACCGTCGGCGCCGTGGATGAGCGGTATGTGGGCATAGGAGGGTGTTGCGCCACCTAGCGCTTGAATGAGCTGAATTTGACGAAAGGCGTTATTGAGGTGGTCGTCGCCGCGAATGACGTGGGTAATACCCATGTCCATGTCATCCACCACGACAGACAGCATATACGTCGGCGTTCCATCCGAACGCATCAGGACCATGTCGTCCAACTGACTGTTGGCGACGGTGACCGGGCCTTGCACCAAGTCTTCGATAATGGTGTCGCCGTCTTGCGGTGCTTTGAAGCGTATGGATGGTTTTACACCGGGCGGCGCGTCCTTGGGGTCTTTGTCGCGCCAGCGTCCATCATAGCGAACGGACACACCTTGTGCCTTTTGCGCCTCGCGCATCGCCGTGAGTTCCTCCGGCGTGCAATAACAGTAATAAGCTTTGCCCTGCGCCAATAGCCGCTCAACAGCCTGCTTGTGCTGTTCGATGCGGCCGGTCTGGAAGACGACGTCGCCGTCCCAATCCAAACCCATCCATTTCATGCCCTCCAAGATGGCGTCTATGGCTTCCTGGGTGGAGCGGGCGCGGTCGGTGTCCTCGATCCGCATCAGAAAACGGCCGCCGGTGTGTTTGGCGTAGAGGTAATTAAACAGGGCGGTGCGCACGCCGCCAATATGCAAAAATCCGGTGGGTGAGGGCGCAAAGCGCGTAACGACAGTCATAACCTACTATTGTTCATTATATGGGCGGCGCGTGTTGCGCGCAGGCCCTTACGGGCGCATGGTTTAACGCACCATAGGGGTAAAGGCTAGGGTGACCGTGCTCTTGAACAGTGAGCAAGCAATAGCCGAAGATCGCGCCACGGCTTCATCCCGTGAAAATCCTTCGAGATTAGCTGGGGTCGCGAGGGGATTTCTTCAAATCCTTCAGGATTCAGCCACAAACGGCATCGCGGCACAGTCCGGCCGAGGTTTGCTTTGGCTGGTTGTGATGTTTGCTGCCGGCATTGCCCTTTACTTCACCTGGCAGGTAGAGCCGAGCGCTGCCTTGGGACCGGGGATTGCCGTGGCCGGCATAGTGAGCGCATATCTTTTGCGCTCCAAGGTAAGCCCAATGCTCTTGGCGCTTGCAGTTGTCGCTTTGGGCCTTGGTCATAGCGTCGCGCAGTTCCGCGCCTGGAGCGTCGCGGCGCCTATCCTCCAAGAGGAAATAGGGCCGCTGATTATTGAAGGAAGAGTCGCAACGGCGGAACGGCGCCCTTCGCGAAACCGAATCATTATCGAAGATTTTTCGCTTCCTAATTTGTCTGCCGAGGACACGCCAAAAAAATTGCGTATATCGCTACCCGCTAGTCATGGTCTCCCTAATGTAGGCGATAGAATCAGTGTGCGCGCGATTGTTTGACTCGCCGGACCGCCTGTTGTCCCGGATGGCTTTCAATTTCAAAGATTTCTTTATTTCGACGGCATTGGCGGAACCGGTTACTCGCTCGGCAAATGGACCCTCGAGGAAACCGGGCGTCAAGACACTTGGGGTGGATTGCGCGTTTGGACCGAGGGCATTCGCAGACACGTCGGTGATAGAATCGCCGAAATAGTGCCGGGAGATGACGGCAAGGTTGCGGCGGCCCTTATAAATGGTGAGCAGAGTGCCATTCCGCAGACACTCCAAGAGGCATACCGGGTTTCAGGTATCGCGCATCTCCTGTCCATTTCCGGCGTTCATATGAGCCTGCTTGCAGGTATCGTTTTTCTCATTGTGAGGCGTGTGCTGGCGCTGACGCCGTTGGCCGTGAGAACTGACATCAAAAAATGAGCGGCTTAGGCCGGATTGGGCGCTACCGGCTTTTATGTGCTCATTTCCGGAATGAGTATACCGGCCGTGAGATCTTTCTTGATGGTGGCCGTTGTTTTGACCGCTGTCCTCATCGACCGAACCGCATTGTCGATGCGCACCCTAGCTTGGGCCGCGTTGCTGCTCATGAGTTTGTATCCAGAAGCCGTGTTCGGCCCGAGCTTTCAGATGTCGTTTCTGGCCGTCTTGTGCCTGATCGCACTCTATGAGCAAGCGTGGATCAAAGTCCGTTGGCGGACGGCGGACGGAGAGTTCATGCTCGTTCGCGCATCGGCCATGTATGTGGCGGCATTGGTCGTAACGGATTTTGTTGCCGGAAGCGCGACATCACTATTTTCAGCCTACCACTTCAATCGGCTCCCCACCTTTTCGCTCATTGCCAATCTTGGCGCCGTGCCAATTAACGGTATATGGATCATGCCTGCCGGCCTAGCGGGTCTTTTACTGATGCCTCTTGGTTTGGAACAGGTGCCGTTCCAGATCATGGGCGTCGGGGTTGGGCTAATCAACGATATGGCGGAAACTGTTGCAGCGTGGCCCGGTGCGCAGATTCACACGGCGCCGATGCCTGCCGCAATCATGTGCTTGGCGGCCTTGGGCGGCATATTCATCTGCATATGGAAGGGACGTTGGCGATGGCTAGGACTGGTGCTGGTGGTTCCGGCCATAGGAATGGCGACTTTTGCGCGGTCTCCGGATTTGCTTGTGGATGAATCTGCGCGGGTTTTTGCGGTGAGCGGAGATGACGGTCGTCTCGTATTTAAACCGGGCCGTGTCGGTAGGTTTGTCAAAGAAGTGTGGAGCGATCGATACGGGGGTTCCGAGGGACGGTGGCCAGCGTCCGGGGCAGAACATGCTGAGCTGGGCCTCAGATGCGATGGCGACGGCTGTATATATCAGCGTTCCGGGACTCGCGTGCTTATCGCATTTACGGCAAACGCCGTGGCGGAAGATTGCGGCAACACAGACGTCATTGTCAGCGCCATCGCCGCCTACGATTTGTGTTTGGAAGGGGCAATATTCGATATCGTCGATTTCAGGCGCGATGGTACGCACGCTTTCTGGATTGAGGATGGATTGGTGCGCGTGCGGAGCGCGGTCCAATCAGCGGGTGACCGCTTTTGGACGAGAACTGATTAATCAGTAATTCCGAAGCAGCCCCACCAAGCGCCCCTGGACCTTCACCCGGTCGGGTCCGAAGATTCGCGTCTCATAGGTGGGGTTGGCGGGCTCCAATGCAATGGACTCGCCCTTGCGGCGCAGGCGTTTCAGGGTGGCTTCCTCGTTATCGACCAGAGCAACGACGATTGAGCCGTTGCCGGCGGTATCGCAGCGTCTGATGACCACGGTATCGCCGTCTAGAATGCCCGCTTCGATCATAGAATCGCCTTCGATGGTCAGGGCGTAGTGATCGCCCGTACTAAGCATATTGCCCGGAACACCCACATATTCGGACGGATCGCGTAACGCTTCGATGGGCGTGCCGGCCGCAATCTTCCCGTAAAGGGGCAAGTCGACCGAGTCTGCGGGTTTGTCGGAACTGACCGCAGCACCGGGCATGGCGCCCTTGAAGTTTCCGGTAATGACATTGGGGGCGAATTTGCCGCCTTTGTCACCTGTGCCTTCCGGCAGTTTGACCACCTCCAGGGCGCGTGCGCGGTGCGGAAGGCGGCGCAAAAACCCTCTTTCCTCCAAAGCCATGATGAGCCGGTGAATGCCCGACTTGGATTTGAGATCGAGCGCTTCCTTCATCTCGTCGAATGAAGGCGCAACGCCGTCCTTGTTCATGCGCTCGTTAATAAAGAGGAGAAGTTGGTGTTGTTTCCTGGTCAGCATGATCACCCGCCGATGAGAACAAAGCAGAAACTTGCATTTGTTCTACTTTAGTTCTTATTGGGGGTCAAGCCCAGGTGCCCTCTCAAGTCAGCCCATGGCGGCTCGAAAATCTTAAAAACGCAATGATATCAGATAATTACTTCTAGGCGGCGTCTTCTTTGATCATCGCTGCGCCTTTTTCCCCGATCATGATCGTCGGGGCGTTGGTGTTGCCGGTCGTGGTGTAGGGCATGACCGAGGCATCGATGACACGCAGCCCCTCGGTTCCGATAACCTTTAAGCGCGGGTCCACGACGGCCATGGGATCGTTGCCCATCTTGCAGGTGCCCACGGGGTGATACAAAGACGAACCTTCGGTGCGCACGAAATGCGCGATTTCATCGTCCGTGTTCACGTCGGGTCCTGGTTGAATCTCTGCGACGTTGTTGCGTGCGAAAGTCTGTGTGGCAAAAATCCGGCGGGTGTGACGAAAACCGGCGATCATCACCCGCATATCGTCGGGGTCGGTCAGGTAATTGGCTTGGATACGTGGACACTCACGGGCATCGGTCGACGTGATCATGATTGTGCCGCGGCTTGACGGCCGGGTTGGACAAACCGCCGCGAGAACGCCCGGCTGTTTTTCGAACGCCAGAAATTTTCCGATGGTGTAGCTCGCGGGTGTGAAAAGAAGCTGCAGGTCCGGGCTCGCCAAGCCTTCGCGGCTATGACAATAAACCTGGGCGCTGGTTACGCCGAAGGTGAGGGCGCCCCGGCCGGTTGCAAAGTAGCGTAGTACCTCGCGCGCTTTGCGCCAACCCCGCTGCAATTCGTTGATCGTAATCAGGTCCTTGACCCGATGCACGACCCGCACGACGTAGTGGTCTGCGAGGTTTCTCCCCACGCCCGGTGCGTTGTGAACGACGTCGATTCCCAACGACTGAAGATGTGACGCCGGACCGATGCCGGATACCTGAAGCAATTGAGGAGATCCGATAGCGCCGCTGGAGAGGATGACTTCGCGGGTCGCGCGTATGGTTTTTTTCGTGTCACCCTGGGTGAATTCAACACCGGTACATTTCTTACCATCGAACAATAGCCGCGTGGCATTTGCGCTTGTTTCGATCCTGAGGTTTGGACGATTGCGGGCTTCGCGCAAATAGGTGCTGGCCGAGGCCGCGCGAAACCGCCCGCGCCGGTTCATCTGTGAGTATCCGACGCCGTCCTGCTTGACGCCGTTGTAATCCTTGTTGAATGCAAAGCCGGCTTCCTGGGCCGCTTCCACAAAGAGGTGGGTCGCCGGGAGGACCGTATCGTAATTGACGACCGGTAGCGGGCCGTCATGGCCTCTAAATTCGGAGTCTCCTTCGGCGTAGCTTTCCATCTGCTTGAAGAAGGGCAAGACTTCGCTGTAGCTCCATCCCCGGCACCCCATTTGTGCCCAGCCGTCAAAGTCCGCTGCGTTGCCGCGCACGAACAGCATACCGTTGATTGAGTTGCTGCCACCGAGCACTTTGCCGCGCGGCCACATCAATGCGCGATTCCCGGAACTCTCTTCCGGCTCGCTCTTGTAATTCCAATTGAGCTTGGGATGCATCAACAGATGGCCGAGACCCGCCGGAATATGAATCATCGGGTGACGATCGGGCGGGCCGGCCTCGAGCAATAAGACCTTCGCGCCGGTTTCGCTGAGGCGGGAGGCGACGACACAGCCTGCGGATCCCGCGCCAACCACGACATAGTCGGCTTCGATGGCCATGCTCCCCCCAATACGGCGCGTTAGAAAGCTATGCTATTGAATATCTAGTCGCTTATGGAGGGGCAACGCGCCAGCGCATGCCGAAATCAACCTGCTGGGAATCCAGCTTTGCTACGCCGGAATCGTTGACCGTGTCGTACTGCAGGTTACCGCTCATGAGCCCGGCAGGCTCATCGGCTAGAGTGTAGAGCGCGTATCCATAGTACGCCCACTGTTTCGACCCGTCTTCACGGTCATAGACGGTCCAGTACCCACGGGGCTTTGCGCCTTCGGGCGCTAAAAGGGGATTCCAAGTTTCTTCACATTCGGCATCGCATCCGGACACCCCAATCCGCATACCGGTGCCGACGCTTCCTCTATCGCCTCGTGTTGCGTAGTCCACACCGTCCTGACCCAATTCACGGGTATAGATGGTCTTTCCATTGATCGTCGTCAGGAGTCCGCCGTACAGGTGGTTTTTCACGATCTCGACGTTGTCCGGCATAAAATATTTCATGACGTATGAAATTTGGAATCGATCATCGGCGTATTGTCCATTTGAATCGCCGTAATCGAGATCACCGTTAAAGGTGAACAGTGGCTTGCCTTTATACGCCCACTGGGAAATGCCGTCGTCGCGACGGATCACCGAGAAGTCGCCGAGCGGCAAGGCCAATTGTGCAGCTTGATAGGGCGTCCAGTCCCCGCGAATAGATTCGTCATTCGCATTGCCGTCATAGGTATAGAGCGGAAGCCCGGCTTCATCGGTCAAAACCTGACCGGGCGCTGTTCTGACTTCGCGAACTTCGATGCCCATGGGCAGGGCCATCCAGTCTTGTGGCTTGATTTCATATATCTCGTGCCCGTCAACACCATGCCCAGCGGCATTTGGCGCGGCGCGGCCAAATCCACGTGCTGCTTTCTCCGCTTCTTCCGGGTAGATGTAGAGCGGTTTGTCATGAAAGGCCCACTGTTGAGTGCCGTCCGTTCGCTGAATAATCGACCAGCCGTTGACCGGTTGCGCGTCGGCCGGTGCGATGTATGGCATCCATGAGTCCAGACACTCTCCATAGCACGAAGATTCCCCCGGTTTGTCATTGGTGGAAATGTAAAGCGTTTGCATTTGGTCGTCCGCAAACACCAAGAACTCCGGCGGGCGGTTAAAGTTGGAGCCCGGCACATTCAAGAATTCGCCCAGCGTGACTTCCTTGAGCAGTGTACCTGCAGGTGTTGCGTACAAGGCCTCCTGTGCGATGGCCGTAAAGGCTGTTCCAGATGCGGCCGCGAGTACTGCGGTTGAAAACATAAGAGAGCGTTTCATTGGGACTTTCCTTTGGTGGACTTTATTCGGTCGCCGCAACTTGCTGGGCATCCGAGGAATGTTGGATAAAGGCTGGCACGGTCTCGATGGTATAAGCGGCGGAGATCATAGTATTTTCGCCAGTCTTGGGATCGGGCGCGGCATCAGCCAGCTTTCTGAGTGCGTGATAAATTCCTGGAACATTGTGGGAAGAGAAAACCTCCAGAGCGCTGCCGCTGCGGCCGAAACCGCCATACAAATTGACCCAGTCATGATAGCCGCCGAGGATTCCCTTGGCGGTGCGGTCTTCTCTCAACTCCAGACGTAGTTTCGCTTTCTCAAGGGATACAGTCGGTATGATGCTGTACTTGGCCACAATCATGTAGAAATCAAAAAAGTCGGTCGTGAGTACGCCGTCTTTGATGCTGGCACGAACGGCATTTTTGGTTTTTGGATTGTCATCCACAATGAACGTCATATCGGCCTGTGGCTCACCGGAAGCATCCTTCACCACCGGACGCGTGGCCTGCACGAATTGAACATATACGTCATCATCGTTCTGCATATCGTCGATGCCGTTAACTTCGATAAGCCACGCGGCGGCCTGGTCGCGGTTATGTTCCCATTGGATGGCCGGGTAGAGGGGCCGGGCGGTGAATTCGCCCGCGGAACTCAATTCGCCGCGCTGAGCGCCGAAGCAGCCCAAGGCCCGGAAGACTTGATTATCCACGCCTTGTTCGCCCGAAAAGGGGTCGGTGAAGTCCTCAGCGGAAACCGCACCATCGAGATTAAAGCCATAGGCAATTTTGCTTTCAACCAGACTGACCATTGGATCGGGCACAGACGATGGATTCTGATACACATTGGCGGGTTCGCCATTGATGCGGCCGCGTGTTGTGATGATCCCGTACATATTGTTTGGAAAGTCCGCCAGGGCTTCTTCTATCTCCTGATCAGTTTTGTTCAATTCTTTTAGCCAGCGGATGAAATTCTTCTCGGCATCCGGATTAACTCCGCGCGGGCAATCAACGTCCGTCGGTTGCGCTGCTGGCGCGATGTGAAACCATGTTACGACGTAGCCGCGTGTCTCGGCGGCAGATGCACTATGTGCGCCCAGTCCCAATCCACACAATGCTAGGGAAGCCGTGAAGCCGTTTAAAAGTGACTGTCGTACCTTTGAACAGGTCTTCATTTTATTGCCTCCCGTTGCCAGCTAGCGGTTTTCAGCTGTTTGCGTATTTGGATGCTGAATGAATGCCGGTACCGCTTCGACCGTAAAAACAGACGAAATCATAGTGTTTTGGCTGGTTGCAGGGTCGGGTGCTGCGTCAGCCATTTTCTTAAGGGCATGATAGATACCGGGAACATCGTAAGACACGTTGACCTCAATGCCGGACCCGCCACGGCCATACCCGCCATATACATCCAGCCAGTCCTGGTATCCGCCTATGATGCCTTTTGCTCCATCTTCACTGAGTGCGAGACGCGCGCGCGCGTCCTTCAATTCGACGGTTGGATTGAGACCGTATTTCGCCATGATCATGTAAAAATCAAACGATTCAGTGAGCAACGTCCCATCAACGATCCGTCCGCTCACTCTGTTTTTCGTTTTCGGATTGTCATCGACAATAAAAGTCATATCAGCCTGTGGTTCGCCTGACGCGTCCTTCACCACCGGGCGTGTTGCTTGAAATATGTTTACGTCGACGTGATCGTCGTTTTGCAGATCGTCGATGCCATTGATCTCAATCAGCCACGCGGTGGCCTGATCGCGGTTGTGCTCCCATTGAATGGCAGGATAGAGCGGGCGGGCGGTCAATTCACCTACAGTGTTGTACTCGCCGCGCTCTGCGCCAATACATCCTAAAGCACGGAAGTATTGGTTATCGACGCCGGCTTCTCCGGAAACCGGATCGGTGAAATCATTCGGTGAGACGTCTCCGTCCAAATTAAATCCGTAGGCATATTCGCCTTGAACGGTTTTGATATTCGGGTCGGGGATGGCATTCGGGTTGCGGTAAACATTGACCGGTTCGCCTTCAACGCGACCACGCATGGTCACCGCGCCGTACATTGTGTTCGGAAAGTCCTCCAAGAGCTTCTCAATTTTCTCTTGCGGGGTATCCATCTGCCGCAGCCAGTTGATAAAATTCTGCTCGGCTCTTGGATTCAATCCTTCCGGACAGTCGGTTTTTTCCGGCATGGCCGCCGGCGTGATGTGAAACCAACTGATCACGTAGCCGCGCGTGTCCGCGGCGAACGCCGTCGAAATCCCCGCAGCTGACATAACTGCAATTGTCGATGCAGCGAGGACTGCGGCTCTTACGTGAGATACCGATTTTTCAGCGGGCGCGGCACAAATGTTCAACATCCTGAATTCCTCCAATTGAAGGGCCTCTTATATCGCGCCTGCAGGGCATATTTCAAATGTCCTGCAATCGCCCAATTTGTGCCCGTCGTCCGCCCTAAAATCCTGGGCGTAGCGTTCTGTCAATTTAGAGGCGCGTCCTCGCCTTAGGGAGGGGCTACGCGCCAGTGCATTGGAAACGCTGTATTTGCGCTTCCATCCTTTGGTGTTTCGTAGTGGGTGACCGGATCGTAAATCTCGGTACTGCCGAACTGGTCCACTTCACCATTGTAGGTATAGAGCGCGTATCCGAAGTACGCCCACTGCCTCGATCCGTCTTCACGATCGTACAGGGTCCAATACCCGTTGGGCTTGGCGTCTGCCGAAGCGATCAGCGGTTTCCATGTTTGTTCGCACGTGGCGTCGCAGCCCGTCAGGGCAATACGTTTACCCGTATTCATGCGCCCACGGTCGCCGCGTAATGCACCGTCGGAGCCCCCATTACTGGTCTCGCGTGCATAAAGGGCATTGCCATCCGTTGTGGTGAGCAGCCCGCCATACATGTGGTTACGCGCAATGTACACTTCGTCTGGCATGAAGTAGCGCAAGGCATAGACAAGCTGAAAACGCCGGTCGTCAGAGTACACGCCGTTTGCATCACCGATGTATCGGTCGTTGTAATATGTGTACAGAGGCTTGCCTTGATAGGCCCATTGATGAATCCCGTCGGCCCGTGCCACCACCGTAAAGTCGCCTATGGGCAGTGCCAGCTGGGATGCTTCGAACGGTGTCCATTGTTCCAGTAGGGATTCATTTTCAGCGTCACCGTCAAAAGCATAAAGCGGCATGCCATTGAGATCGGTCAAAACTTGGCCGGGCGCGGTGCGAATTTCCTGTATCTCGATGCCCATCGGCACAGTGATCCACTGTTCGGGAAGGATCTCCACAACTTGGCGGCCATCGACCTCATGGCCCTGACCTTCACCGCCTTGGCGGCCAAGATTGGCAGCGGCCGTCTTTGCTTTTTCCTTGTCCTCGACCTTGCTGCTAAGGTCATCTTCTTTCTTGCTGCCCTCGGCATCCGCTTTCGCGACGGCTGCAACAGCCTCGGACACTTGGCGCTCGGCTTCGGGATTGGCGGCGCGTTCCTCGCGGGTGATCGTGGTGCGATTGGCCTCTGCTTCCGGCGCATAAGTGTACATGGGCCGCCCGCGGAAGACCCATTGCCGAGAGCCATCCTCACGCGCAATGATGGACCAGTGACCAACGGCCTCGTCAGTTTCCGAAGCACGGGCTGGGGTCCACAAATCCGTACATTCTCCGGTGCAGGTGGACACGCCGGGTGTGTCCTTGTCCGACGCGTACAGAACGTTACCTTCGTGATCGGCAAATACAATGCGATCGCGGGGTTGATTGCTGTTGGAACCGGGCGGGTTAATACCGTAGCCGATGCGAATAACGCGGAGTGTTATATTGTCCGGCGTCGCCACAGCACCTTCTGGACCGAATTCCACATTCGTCGCGGATTGGGCATTCGTGGCCGAGAGAATCAACGCGATGGCGGTTGTTCCGAAGAATTTCTTCATCGTCTTATCCTCCCGCTACTGCTGATTGGCGGTTTGCACCGCTGCAGGAATGATAAATGCCGGCTCAAGCTCCACGCTGAAGGTGGCGGAAATCGAAAGGTTGATGCCGGTTTCCGGGTCTGGATCATAATCGGCCATCTTGCGAAGGGCGTAGTACATACCCGGCAGGTCCATCGAGAGCATGGTTTCATACCCGGAGCCGCCTTCCGCATGACGTGTGTATATCGGGGCCCACGGCTGGAACCCGGCAAGGAGTCCAATAGCCGTATTGTCGTCATTAAACTTGAAGCGCAAACGCGCATTGTCCATTCGCATTTCCGACCAAGCCCAACGATGACCGTTGAGAGAAAGATCGAATGAATCCGTGACCAGAACGCCGTTCTTGATTGATCCGCTGA
>Ga0181593_10003399_pt1 | contig 14605 bp, 14 predicted proteins | sample 071ome_19_FD_133756 | JGI IMG/M metagenome (GOLD analysis project Ga0181593, IMG submission 133756) | Coastal salt marsh microbial communities from the Groves Creek Marsh, Skidaway Island, Georgia - 071413AT metaG (megahit assembly) | ecosystem: Environmental > Aquatic > Marine > Intertidal...
AATCCGGAAATTCGTGGATCAAGAACCTCACAGCTTTCCATGTGTGTGATAAACGAGGAGTGCTTCTCCCTGAAACCGACAAGAACCTGCTCTTTTTTATGGACATAACGTACAGCCAGGCGCGCTTTACGACGATATCCCTGGACTGGTCCTGTCAGAGCAGGCAGGTGTCCAAAAGTGTGATCACCTACTTCATGCTCCAGCTTTTCATAAAGGACAGCTTCCTTGAAGGATAACTGCGCCTGCGGCTGCATATGCTGCAGACTGCAGCCTCCGCAGATGCCCGCATATTCACAGGGAGGCTCAACTCGGTCAGAAGATGGCTGTATGATCTCGAGCACTTTTGCTTCATCAAAACTGTCACGCCTTGAGGTCAACTGGGCTTCCACGGCTTCACCCGTCAGGGCACCCTCGACAAAGACCACCTTGCCTTCATGGTGTGCAATACCGCGGCCCTCATGACTCATTTTTTCGATGTGCAGGGACAAGGGAGTCTGGGGAAGACTTTTACGACGACGTCTGCGCATAACCGGCCTGGATCAGATTCCAAATAAACCCGAGGACAGATAACGGTCCCCGCGGTCGCAAATGATGGCCACGATAATGGCGTTTTCCACCTCGCGGGATATTTCCAGCGCAGCAAACACTGCGCCACCTGAAGATACACCGCAACTGATGCCTTCCTGACGAGCCAGCGCACGCATGGTGTTTTCAGCATCCTCCTGGCGGATATCCATAATGCGATCCACACGTTCGCGCTCGAAAATTTTGGGCAGGTAGGCTTCAGGCCAACGGCGGATTCCCGGTATCTTGGCCCCCTCGGTAGGTTGCAGGCCGATAATTTCAACAGCAGGATTTTGGGATTTCAGAAAACGCGAAACGCCCATGATGGTTCCCGTGGTCCCCATGGAGCTGACAAAGTGCGTTATCTTGCCCTGCGTATCGCGCCAGATTTCCGGTCCAGTGTGCTCCACATGCGCCGCAAAATTATCCGGATTGGCAAACTGGTCGAGTACCTTGCCTTTGCCTTCCCGTTCCATTTTTTTGGCCAGGTCACGAGCACCTTCCATACCTTCTTCGGAGGTCACTTCAATGAGAGTCGCCCCGTAGGCAGTCATGGAATCCTTGCGTTCCTGGGTAGAGCTTTCCGGCATGATCAATATCATTCGATAACCCTTGATGGCAGCCACCATCGCCAAGGCTATACCGGTGTTGCCGCTGGTTGCTTCTATCAGGGTATCTCCCGGGCGGATATCCCCCCTGGCTTCAGCTTTGGTAATCATACTGAGTACCGGTCTATCCTTTACCGACCCTGCAGGGTTATTCCCTTCCAGTTTAACCAAAATGGTATTGCTGGTATTACCAGGCAGACGCTGAAGGCGAACCAGAGGAGTGTTTCCTACTGTATCTTCGATTGTCGGAAATTGCATGGAAGAACCCTAGCCTGTTTATGAAAGTTCGACACGAACAAAAGCCGCACATTTTAGCCTGTACAGTGGCTAATGCCCACACCCGGTTTAGCGGCGCCTGAACAGGTTTCGACTGCGCAGCGGGGTTGGACCAAGATGCATGCTCAGAATTATTCTCAGCACCTGCTTGGCGGTTTTACGGGTTTCCGGCGCTTTGAAATCATGCTGCTGAATACTGAGCAGATCCTCCCCTCGATATGCCCGGTGGGTATCGCTTTCCGGCATTATTGCCCCCTTGTCCAGCACTCTGACGAAGCCGCTTTCAGGCTGAAAGTAATACCACTCCCCCTCCATGACAGGCTGATGTGTATGAGCTTCAGCCGAAAAATCGATGCCATATCCAAGCGTATCCAGCAGCATCAGTTCAAATTCCCGGAGAACCGGTTCAAAATCATCTGTTCCGGACAACCTGTTCAGGGATTGTTCGTATCCGTCAAAGAATGCGGGATCGGCTTCGTGGCTCTGAAAAAGTCTGACAATGATTTCATTCATGTACATTGCACTGAAAAGGCGCTCCCCCTGCAGAGGAATGATCGTCTGTCTCAATTCAATGGATCTGAGACTTTTCAGGTCACTTTTACCTGAAAGTGATATGTAAACGGGGGTAAAGGGTTGCAGCAGACTTTTATTCTTGGAGCCGGCACTACGAGCGCCTCGGGAAATAGCGCTGATACGGCCAAAATCCGGCGTCAGGAAGTCCAGAATCAGGCTGCTATCACGGAAAGGCCTGCTATGCAGTAAAAAGGCGGGTTGCAATTCTATCAATGACGCCACAATTCAACCTTTATGCCTGCCGGATTCTCAATCAGGAAAAATCATCATAACCAAGACTTTTGAGAGCCCTTTCATCATCCGACCAGCCGCTTTTCACTTTGACCCAGAGATTTAGCATGACCTTGCTGCCCAGAAGCTCTTCAATATCCTTTCTGGCTTCGGAGCCGATCAACTTTAACTTCGAGCCTCTGTCACCGATGATAATTTTTTTCTGCCCTGATTTTTCCACCAGGATCAGGGCACTGATATGGACAACATTCCCCTCGGTCTTGAATTCCTCGATTTCAACGGTGGCCTCATAGGGCAGCTCGTCGCCGATCTGTCGGGTAATTTTTTCACGGATGAATTCTGCCGCCAGAAATCGGGCATTGCGGTCGGTCAGTTGATCCTCGGGATAATAAAAATCCCCATAAGGCAAATGCTTGATGATGGCCGCTTGCAGAGCGTCAACGTTATGCTGGCGCAGCGCAGACAAGGGAAAAATCTCGGCAAAAGGATACCGTGACTGAATCTCCTGGATATATGGCAGGAGCACTTCCTTGTCTTCGATAAGGTCAACCTTGTTAAGCACCAGAAAAACAGGAGCCTTGCAGTACTCAAGCTGCTTCAGGACCAGATCATCCTCGTCAGTCCACTTCATGCGATCCACCAGGAACAGGACCAGGTCCACATCCTGGATAACACTTTGCACGGTTTTGTTCATATACCGGTTAATGGCTTTGGCCTGGCCACTATGCAATCCCGGCGTATCCACAAAAATCATCTGAACCTGATCAACAGTCTTGATGCCCAGCAAGCGGTGACGGGTAGTTTGCGGTTTGCGGGAGGTGATACTGATTTTCTGCCCAATCAGAAAATTCAATAATGTCGACTTGCCAACATTTGGCCTGCCAACGATGGCGATTAGGCCACAGCGGGTAACCGGAGTCTGCTCGGAGTTATCTGGCATCATGACAGGGGATGATAACAGGAAAAATCAAAGGCCCAGCGCTTCCAGGACAGCTTCAGCCGCTTCCTGTTCGGCTTCCCGACGAGTGGACCCGTATCCGGTTACCGCTTCGGGCAGTAATTCCACGTGGCAAAGAATGGCAAAAGTTTGCTGATGATCCTTGCCCGCAACCTCCAGAACTTCGTATTCCGGCAACCTTTGTCTGTTTGCCTGGAGATGTTCCTGTAAACGGGTTTTGGCATCCTTGGTCTGGGCATTCAGGTCCAGGCTGTCCAGCCGGCTGGCAAACCAGCCAAGGACAATCCGGCGGCAGGTTTCAAGCCCGCCATCCAGGTAAATGGCACTGATCAGGGCCTCAAGTGCATCAGCCAGTATGGAATCACGATCCGCGCCGCCACTTTTCAACTCACCCGTCCCCAGTTTAAGGGCGGGACCAATACTGAGCTCACGGGCAAGTTCTGCCAGGGTGGTACGTTGTACAAGATCCGCCCTCAGACGACTCAACTGCCCTTCCCTGGCCTCGGGGAAACGCTGATAAAGTTCATCAGCCATGATGAAGCCGAGAATGGAGTCGCCCAGGAATTCCAGGCGCTCATTGTTGGACTGCCCACTGCTGCAATGGCTTAAAGCCAGTTTCAACAACGCCTTGTCATTGAAGGCGTAATCGATATCGGGTCGCTCGGAGGACACTATTTTCGATTTTCTATTTTTCTATACGATGATTGAATTTTACGACCACATCCATGTTGTAAAACAGCGGGAGCCTGGTTTCGTATTCCACCACGATAAAATCGACCCGGTTTTCTTCCACCTGGTCGATGCTGTCGCTGTTGAAGGATTCACCATTGGCCTGCATGGTCCTGACAACATGCTGCCGGATATTCCGTAATGACATGCTTGAGAGCTCACCACTTTCCTTGAGGTTGTTCAGCGATGTCGTGACGATCCCATCACTCACGTATGCCGGCATAATCTTGAGACCGGTGAAGATGAAGATGCCTAATAAAGTCAGCACAACCACCAGGGCGTAATAACCCACACCTTGTTGCCTTGCTGGTAAATTACTGATTGGTTTCATGTCTAACCTCGTCTGACCCTGAACGATCATGGGTTCTCGATCATCCGGTTCTGGGAAAATGTTGGCAGCGTTAACCCCGGATCCTTGTGCATCCAGACCGCAACCGCCTTACCCACAATATTATCTTCGGTCACAGGTCCCCATACCCTGCTGTCGCTGCTGTTATCCCGGTTGTCACCCATCATGAAATAGTGCCCTTCCGGAATTACCCTGCCTTCAGGCCACAGCCACGAACCAGGGCGGATATAGGTCGGCATGGGTGATGTGTAGATATCATGGGTAATGCCCCCTACCGTTTCCTGAGAATATATCACCGGAGGGCGTCTTTCATTGATGAAGTCCACATATTCCTGATTTAGTGGCTCACCATTGATGTAAACGATCTTGCCATCGTATCTGACATGGTCTCCGGGCAGGCCAATGACCCGTTTGATGTAGTAGCTGGGGTCGTGCGGGGGGATGAAAACCATGATATCCCCCCGTTTTGGCTCATCCACATCCAGAATTTTTGTGCCAATAACCGGCAGACGAACCCCATACGCATATTTGTTCACCACGATGAAGTCGCCAATATTCAAGGTTGGTATCATCGAACCTGTCGGAATCTGGAATGGCTCAAAGAGAAAAGAGCGCAGGACCAGTACGGCAAAAATGATCGGGAAAAAGGATTTGGCGTAATCCACCGCAACCGGATCCCGGTAAATCCCATAGGCTTCTTCCAGGGCACTGCGATTGGTGAACGTTGTGGCATCTGTTGAAGTGTTTCCATCAGCAGACACTACCTCCCCTTCTTCCACGTAATGTAAAAAAGCGCGAAAGTCATCTTCAGGTATTTTGCGGGCTGCCAGGAAATTTTCCAGCTGGCTCAACCTTGGCTTTCTGAGGACAAAAATATCCACCAGCCAGATAACGCCTGTAACCGCGGAAAAGATCAGCAAAATCAGTGAAAAATCAAAACTCATAACGGGTCTGCCGTATCAATGGCAGCATACTCCTGTTTTTGTCATCACCGGCAAAACACCAGTTATTTATCAACCTTGAGGATGGCCAGAAACGCTTCCTGGGGCACTTCGACATTACCCACCTGTTTCATGCGTTTCTTGCCGGCTTTTTGTTTCTCCAGAAGTTTTTTCTTACGGGTGATATCACCACCATAACATTTGGCGGTGACATTTTTGCGCATGGCTTTCACCGTGGTACGGGCAATGATCTGACCACCTATGGCTGCCTGTATCGCTACATCATACAGCTGTCTCGGAATCAGCTCTTTCATTTTTTCCGTCAGTACCCGCCCTTTACTCTGGGCATGATCCCTGTGCACGATCAATGCAAGAGCATCTACTGTATCACCATTAATCAAAACATCCAGCCTGACCAGATTTGCCTGCTGGAAACGGATGAAATGATAGTCCAGAGAGGCATAACCCCGACTGACCGACTTCAGTCTGTCAAAAAAATCCAGCACCACTTCGTTCATCGGCAATTCGTATTTAATGGCTACCTGTTTTCCGACAAACTGCATATCCATCTGTACACCGCGCTTCTCGATACACAGGGTGAGCACGTTCCCAACATACTCCTGGGGCACCAGTATATTGGCCTCAACAATCGGCTCGCGCATCTCCTCGATATTTCCCATGGAAGGCAGCCGTGAGGGGCTTGAAACACTGACCACTTCCCCTTTTTTGGTCAGCACTTCATAAACCACGGTTGGTGCTGACGTGATCAGGTCAAGGTCATATTCGCGCTCCAGCCTTTCCTGGACGATTTCCATGTGCAGCATGCCCAGAAAGCCGCAGCGAAATCCTACACCCAGCGCATCTGAGTTTTCCGGTTCATATTGCAGTGCGGCGTCATTGAGGGTGAGCTTTTCCAGAGCGTCACGGAAATTGTCAAAGTCATCACTGGATACAGGAAACAGGCCCGCATAGACCTGGGCCTGAACTTTCTTGAATCCTGGCAAGGATGGCACATTGGGTGTACTGGCATGGGTGATGGTGTCACCGACTGGCGCTCCACGAATTTCCTTGATGCTGGCTTCAATGAAGCCCACTTCACCGGCTTTGAGTTCTTTCTTCACGACCCGCTTGGGCGTGAAAATACCGACATTGTCCACGATGTGAACCTTGCCGGTGGACTTGGTGATGATCTTGTCACCCTTGCGTATGCAGCCCTCCCTGACGCGCACCAGGGAGATAACGCCCAGGTAATTATCAAACCAGGAGTCGATGATAAGAGCCTGAAGGCTGCCATCGATATTTCCCTTCGGGGCCGGGATGTCATGAATGATCCTTTCCAGGATGTCCCTGACGCCTTCGCCGCTTTTAGCGCTGGCCCTGACGGCATTTTCAGCACTGATCCCGATGATTTCCTCAACTTCCTGCTGAACGCGCTCCGGTTCAGCCTGAGGCAGGTCCATCTTGTTCAGGACGGGAAGGACTTCATGGCCCTGGTCTATGGCGGTGTAGCAGTTGGCCACTGACTGCGCCTCAACACCCTGGGCGGCATCCACGACAAGCAAGGCCCCTTCACAGGCTGCCAGGGAACGGGATACTTCATAGGTAAAGTCCACATGACCTGGGGTATCAATGAAATTCAGCTGATAGGTCTTACCATTGTCAGCCTGGTAATCGAGGGTGACACTCTGGGCCTTGATGGTGATGCCGCGCTCACGCTCAATATCCAGGGAATCCAGTACCTGCTCCTGCATTTCCCGTTCGGACAGGCCCCCACAGAGCTGGATAAAGCGATCGGCAATGGTGGATTTGCCATGGTCAATATGGGCAATAATTGAAAAATTGCGGATGTGGTCCAGATTACTCACGGAATGGGTCTGCTTGGCCAGAAAAAAAAGCGCAAGTCTACAGCAAGAACGGCTTTATCGCTATGAAATCCGGGGGCTTCCCCGTTATTCAGGGATGCTCACCGTAAGGTAAAATTGCCTGTTTCCACGCTCAATCAGGGCGGGCAGAACCTGGTCACGCGGCAGGTCTTCAACTACCTCGTTAAAGGCATCCAGGCTGGTGGTCGGCTTGCCATCGAGACTGATCAACAGATCGCCTTCTTCAAAACCGGCTTCCCGCCCGACGGGCCCTGTAACCCTGACAACAAGGATCCCCCTGGCGTCTCCCCGGGAGTCATTCTCTGCGAGCATCAGACCCAGGGTGTCATTATCCATATCCTGGCTGCCCAGAACCGGACCACCGGCCGATGCCAGTTTTCCCACCGTCATATTGAGCGTCATGGGCATGCCGTCCCGGAACAAGTCCACGGCGGCAACACTGTCCGGGGCTGTCATTCCGACATGAAAAGGCAGGTCTCCGCTGCTGTCAATTTTTGCGTTGTTGAATCTGAGGATGATATCCCCGGCCTGAAATCCAGCCTTTTCCGCAGGGCTGCCGGTTATCACCTGGGTTACCAGGGCACCGCCTGGCACCTGCAACCCTGACTCGTCTGCCACTTCCTGGCTCACATCGTTGATGCCGACACCCATCCAACCCCGCTCAACCACGCCCTTCTCACGCAGCTGCCCCACAACATTCCTGGCTACATCCACAGGAATGGCAAATGACAATCCCATGGATCCTCCCGTATTGGTGAAAATCTGTGAATTGATGCCGATGACTTCGCCGTTCAGGTTGAACAGCGGCCCACCGGAGTTGCCCGGATTGATCGCAACATCGGTCTGGATAAAGGATACGTAATTACCACCACTGCCATTGGGTATATTCCTGCCCATGTAACTGATAATTCCCGCTGCCACTGAAAAGCGCAGCCCCATGGGAGAGCCAATGGCCAGCACCCACTCCCCGACTTTCAGGCTGGATGACGAGCCCAGTATCACGGGTTTCAGGTTGCTGGCCTCGATTTTCAGCAAGGCCAGGTCAGAACTGACATCGGATCCTATAATGCTGGCCTTGAATTCACGGCGATCGTTCAGGGTGATGGTCACTTCATCCGCATTTTCCACCACATGGTGATTTGTGATGATGTAGCCGTCATCGGAAATAAGAAAACCTGAGCCCAGTGCAGGACGCTCCCTGAATTCCCGCAGGCGTTCATCTGGAATATCCTCCAGACGATCACCGAAGTAGTAACGGAGTATTTCCTCCAGCCGTTCTTCTTCACCTTCTTCGGGTGAGTTCACGATCACACTGCTGACATTGACGATGGCATCAGCATTCTGCTCCACGAGGCTGGTGAAATCCGGCAAAGTCTGGGCCTGCAGAGGTCCCTGACAAATCAGTGCGCCCAGGAATACAAGAAACCTTGATGTCCGGGATAAATGCATAATCAGACTCCTTGACTGCCCGGCAAGAGATCCACCCGGACAGAACTTTTTGAAAATGACAGGTTAATCAGGGGGCTGAGAAAGCCCCATCTGCGCCAGTACCTGCTTCTCCTGCCTGCCAGCCAGCCTGCCAGTCACGAGGAGTCCGGTGGTCAGAGCAAGGATGGCAGCAAAGATCGTCCTCAATTCAGACGCAGGCCCAACCAGTGTCGTCACCAGCAAAGAAACCAGTAAAACAAAGCCAAGGGGAATGCCATATAGCAGCAGGGACAAGCGGATCATGATGGCATCAGGCAACTGCAGGATAAGTTGCCGGTTTTCAGTCGGTAGCAGGGTTTCCCGTCCATGTATTGCATCTACTGGCAGTGCCAGCACAGCATCTTTCTGCCCGGTCAGGGAAAGTCGTAGAGGATGGCCGCAACCCTGTTTCAATGAACATTGCTGACACGACTGCCGGGCAGGCGCTGTAATGTACAGATTGTGATTGTCAGACGTGACAACAGTTACATGCTGATCTGCCAAGGGGCACCTGCGATACCAAAATCAGAATGCTGACCATGATAGCAGGCGAGGAAACGAATTGTACTCTTTGTATCAGACAGTATCAGACAGTATCAGACAGTATCAGACAGTATCAGCGGGAAGCGGGTGGAACAAAGGTTGCAGGTAAAGCCGGTGCCTCAAGGACATCTTCGAGCTCGGCAGAAACGACCCTTTCCAGCCTGCGCAATTCTTCTGCATCCATCGCATTCTGAACCGCAACCTGGGTCCGGGTTGACGGGTTAAGCTCCCCGGTAAGTCCTCTTAACGGACCGGAGCTTGTTGTCGAATCAGCCAGTTCCATAGACGCAGGGCCTGTGCCAGAGTTATCAGCCACCATCACCAGGTCAGCTGTAAACAGGACTGCCAGTGTCATGGAAGCCGCTATAGCTCCCTGCCCCAGCAGCTGCATGATTCCTTTGCCAGTGCTGGCAGAGGAAGTACGGGTTTCCTGACGTAAGACATCACCGGAATCACGCATGGGGACTGGCTCGTCTGCCAGCTCGGCTTGAATGGATGCCAGTAAATTTGATGAAGGAATGGCATGAATTTCACGTTTCAGCGAAGCACTGACCACATGATAGCGATGCCATTTGCCTTTCAAATCGGCAGACAGAGCACTCATTTCCTGCCCGTCCAGCCCGGACTCCGCTTCCATTTCCTTGAGAATACGACGCAATTCGAGCTCATCTGCCTCGTTATCCATCAGCGCTGAAAGCGATTCATAGTGTTTTTCTGTCATATGATCAGAGTCCTTGTAGCCTTGTGAAGCTGTTTTCACTCAACATTTTGTTTTAATTTACTTTTTTACTGCTTATCAATTCGCTGTAATTTTTGTTCATAGTCCAGGTCAGAAAACAATTTTCACCAGGTTTTCTGCCGGATATCCTCTAGACAACGGAATTTTTTGAAAATTCCCGGAAAATGCCTGTTTTTTTCAATTTTTTTCCTGATTTCGGAAAATTTACCCTGATCAGACTAGCTACCGTCGAGCAAAGGCCTGATTTTCTTGTCCAGGGCTTCACGGGCCCGAAAAATGCGTGATCTCACCGTGCCGACCGGACACCCCATGATGTCTGTAATTTCCTCATAACTCAGCCCACTGAATTCCCGCAGGGTAAAGGCTGTTCGCAGGTCCTCGGGCAACTCATCAATGGCTTCATTAATGACTCTCTGCAAGTCCTCTTTTTCCTGCGCTGCTTCAGGGGTTTCAATATCAGTCAGCGCCGCATTGCCCTCCATGAATTCGGCATCTTCTACATCCACATCAGTGGAGGGAGGTCGACGGCCTCGAGCAACCATGTAATTTTTGGCGGTATTGATGGCTATCCGGTAAAGCCAGGTATAGAAGGCACTGTCACCACGAAACTTGGGTAAGGCCCTGTAAGCCTTGATAAAAGCTTCCTGGGTAACATCCTCAACCTCCACTGGGTCGCGTATAAAGCGCCCGATAAGGCCAAGTATGCGATGCTGGTAACGCAATACAAGGAGGTCAAAGGCATGCTTGTCCCCCTTGAATACCCTGTCTACCAGTTGCTGATCTGTATCTTTTACTTCTTCTGAGGACAAAAGCCTGGCTCCAACCACGCGTTAACCAAACACCAAGCCTGGACTGAACTGCTCTCCAGATAGACAGGCGGTTTGCTGAAAAGTTCGATTTACCTGAGGGGAAATCAACCTGTCAGCTTTCATTTCTTTTTATTGTATCTCACAAGGTAGAATAGCGTCAGGAGTAGTCAACCTTTCATTACTATGTCAGAACGCCCCCACCCCTCAACGACCCAGGAAACCGACGTCCTTATTATAGGCGGCGGTGCTGCCGGCTTGAGTCTAGCCCTGAAAGTGGCAGATCAGGCCCGCGTGACCATTCTGTCAAAAAGCTCCCTGGATCAGGGATCAACGTATTATGCCCAGGGGGGGATAGCCGCGGTTCTGGATGAACACGACAGCCTTCAATCCCATATAGAGGACACGCTTGTCGCAGGGGATGGCCTGTGTGACAGGGAAGCCGTGGAATACACCGTTTCAAGGGGACGGGAATGCATCGACTGGCTGGTACAGCAAGGCGTCAGGTTTACCCGGGAGCAATTATCGTCTGACAGCCCGGACATCCTGCATCTCACCAAAGAGGGAGGTCACAGCCATCGCCGGGTGGTGCATGCCGCTGATGCTACCGGCCGGGCGGTGTTTGAAAGTCTGGCCGCGCAGGTCATGAGTCACCCCAACATCACCTTCAAGATCAATACCGTTGCCATTGATCTGATCACCACCCGTAAACTCGGGCTGTCTGATAATCGTTGCATCGGCGCCTATGTCCTGAATGAAATCAGCGGGGAAATCACCGCTTACCGGGCAAGGTTCGTGGTCCTGGCCACGGGCGGTGCAAGCAAGACCTATCTGTATACCTCCAACCCTGATGGTGCCAGTGGCGACGGTATTGCCATGGCCTGGCGCGCCGGTTGTCGTGTTGCCAATATGGAGTTCAACCAGTTTCATCCCACCTGCCTGTACCACCCCCAGGCCAAGTCGTTCCTCATCACCGAGGCATTACGTGGAGAAGGCGGCCTGCTGAAACTGCCTGACGGTTCACGCTTCATGCCTGATTATGACAGCCGGGCAGAACTGGCGCCCAGGGATATCGTCGCCAGGGCCATCGACTCGGAAATGAAACGTCTGGGCTGCAGTTATGTATACCTGGATATCAGCCACAAACCGGATGAGTTCATACTCTCCCATTTCCCCATGATCCATGAGCGCTGCCTGGAATTCGGTATTGATATTACCCGGGAAAAAATTCCCGTTGTGCCTGCCGCCCACTACAGCTGCGGTGGTGTCATGGTCGACCTGCACGGCCGCACGGATGTCGGCAATCTCTATGCCATTGGTGAAACCAGCTGCACAGGACTGCATGGTGCCAACCGCATGGCCAGCAATTCCCTGCTGGAATGTTTTGTGTTTGCTTTCGCCGCTGCAGAAGACATCCTTGCCGAGCTCGGCAATACTTCCCTGCAGGAAAATATCCCCCCCTGGGATGAAAGCCAGGTCACCGATTCTGATGAAGATGTCGTGATCTCCCACAACTGGGATGAAATCAGGCGTTTCATGTGGGATTACGTGGGTATCGTGAGAACCAACAAGCGCTTGCAAAGAGCGCAGAGCCGCATTGATTTGCTCCAGCAGGAAATTCGCTGGTATTACAGTAAATACCGGGTGAGTCGAAATCTGCTGGAATTACGCAACCTGGCCCTGGTTGCTGAATTGATTATCCGCTCAGCCCTGGGAAGAAAAGAAAGCCGTGGGCTGCATTTCACCCTGGACTACCCTGAAAAACTGCCGGAAGCTGTCAACACAGTGTTGGTCCCTGAACATTACCAGCCAAGAGTTTAAGCGCTGCCTGATTGCCTGATGATATCTATGATCGGTTGCAGCGCCGGCTCGGCAGACGCCACCCCTTTTACCAGCCACTGATATAAATCCTGGTCCTCCTCCTGCAGCAAGCGAGCGTACTCTTTTTGCTGACCCTCAGCCAGAGCAGGCAACTTTTTCTCGGCAAAAGGCACCAGGATAAGATCCAGCTCCAGCATGCCGCGCCGGCTGTGCCAGTACATTTTTTTCAATTCCAGTTCATTCTGCTCATTCATGAAAATATAGTTGCCCTGAAGTTAACTGCATTCATTTATTCCTCTTGGTCCAGCCTTTATACTGTGCCTTTCCCTGTCAAACATCACCGCACATGCACGATTTCTATACCAACCTCAATACGCTGGAGCTCCTGGAGATCAGTGGAGAGGATAGCGAAAAATTCCTTCAGGGTCAGCTGACCTGTGACCTCCAGCCCCTGGAAGAAGACTGCTGGCTATTTGGCGCCGCATGCAACAACAAGGGAAGGACCTATACCAGCTTTCGACTCCTTAAGAACAAAGGGCGTTTCATCATGTTGCTGCAGCCGGGCATGACCGGCATCACAGAGAATACCCTGCGCAAATACATCCCGTTCTACAAGGCCGGCATGGCCAGTATCAGCAGCCAGTACCAGCGTACCGGATATGTCGGAAAAAATAGTGAGATGTTTCTGGCAGAGCAGCTTGGTACCCTGCCCGTCCCTGGCAGAGCAAGCCCTATCAACAATGGCCTTGTCCTAAACCTGTCGCAGTCCATCCCCAGGTTTGAAGTATGGCTGGCTTCCGGTAGCAAATTACCCATTCCACCTCCCGAGCACATACCGTATGCCGCCGTTGAATTCTGGCAACAATCTGAACTTCAGGACGGTTTTTGTCTGATCAGGCCAGAATTTGTCGAGTCCTATACTCCCGAGGAGTTGAACATGGACCTGGCGGGGTTCATCAGTTTCAACAAGGGCTGTTACACAGGCCAGGAGATAGTCGCTCGCATGCATTTCAGGGGTAAAGCCAAAAAACGCATGTATTTGGCTACTATATCGGGAAATTTTGCCAGCACAATTACTGACGAAGCCAGTGACCCCACTTTGGAAAAATCATTTAACCAACTGATTTTAAATGACTATTTCTTTTTCAATATTGTACTTCCCAGCGATTATGATACCTCTCAAAACCTGGATATCCTGACACCTGACGGCACGGTGAGCGCCACAGTCAGCGCCTATGTCTATTCCTGACCTGCCTCCCGGTTTCCCGGCGAAAATGCCAGTGCCAGAATCAGCGGTCCCCGGTTCGATGATATTGATCAATTTGTTAACACATATCACAAAATTTATTCCAAAACTTGTTAGAATTTCACATGGAAACCATTGAATTTACGGGACCTGGTTATTTGCATGAAGCAGTTACAGCAAGCCGTAGGACATAGCTTTCCAACTAAGAAATCCGTGCTCCGGATAATCACGCCGGCCCTGTGTGCCACCCTGATTTCCATGCCTACCCTGGCACAGAGCGACGCCATCGGCCGCATCATTCAGACTGCCGGACGCGTTGAAGCGACAGCGGCCAATGGAGAAGTCCGTACTCTGGCTCGACGCTCGCAAATCTATGTAGGTGACACCATCGTCACCGGTCCCCAAGGGTTTGCCCAAATCCGGTTTCTCGATGGTGCCCAGCTGTCGCTGAAAGAGGATACGGAGTTCATACTCAAGGAATATGCCTTTGACGACAATCCCGGTACTGCCGACAGCGCTGTCATGGAAATGGTCCGTGGCGGTTTTAGGACCATATCAGGCAGCATTGGGGATGTAGAGGGGGACACTTACCGTATAGAGACCCAGTTTGCCAATATCGGTGTCCGTGGTACCACTCACGAAGCCGTAATTGATTTCAATTCCATGTTCACCGCTGTCTACGATGGAGGCACCACAGTTTCCTATGATTTTGGCCAGATTGATACCGGGATTGGCGGGGATTTCGACTTCGCCCAGACGACCCAGGGACAGGCGCCGGTAGGTTTGCTGGCCCAACCTACACAACTTGGCCGGGTTCGCTTCAACCTCAACGCCGACGAAGGTGAAGGTGATGGCGAAGAAGACGATGACG
>Ga0181593_10003404_pt1 | contig 14584 bp, 14 predicted proteins | sample 071ome_19_FD_133756 | JGI IMG/M metagenome (GOLD analysis project Ga0181593, IMG submission 133756) | Coastal salt marsh microbial communities from the Groves Creek Marsh, Skidaway Island, Georgia - 071413AT metaG (megahit assembly) | ecosystem: Environmental > Aquatic > Marine > Intertidal...
ACCGCGTCGCGCGCGTCCGCCGCGTCGGCGGTGTTCTCCAGCAGCGTCGCCACCGTCATCGGCCCAACCCCTCCGGGCACCGGCGTGATCCACGCGGCCCGTTCCCGGGCGGCATCGAAGTCCACGTCGCCGACCAGGCGTCCGTCATCGAGGCGGTTGATGCCGACGTCGATGACCACGGCACCGTCGCGGATCCAGTCGCCCGGGACGAAGGCGGGCTTGCCGACGGCGGCGACGACGATGTCGGCGCGGGACACCTTGTCGGCGAGGTCGCGGGTTCGTGAGTGGCAGACGGTGACGGTGCAGCGGGCGGCGAGCAGTTCCAGTGCCATCGGTCGCCCGACGATGTTGGACTGGCCGACGACCACGGCATCGAGGCCGGCCAGCTCGATGCCGGTGCGCCCGAGCAGGGACATGATGCCGCGCGGCGTGCACGGCCGCAGCTGCGGGCTACGCAGCGCGAGGCGACCGATGTTGTAAGGGTGAAAGCCGTCGACGTCCTTCGCCGGGTCGATGCGCTCGATGACCGCGTCGGCGTCGATGGCTGCGGGCAGTGGCAGCTGCACCAGGATGCCGTCGACCGCCGGGTCGCCATTCAGGCGGTCGATCAGCGCCAGCAGCTCGGCCTGGGACGTGGTATCGGGGAGGTCGTGGGATTCGGAGTGGAAGCCAACCTCGGCGCAGGCGCGTCGCTTGCTGCCGACGTAGACGCTCGAGGCGGGATCCTCGCCGACCTGGATCACCGCGAGACCCGGCACACGCCGACCGGCGGCAATGCGCTCGGCGACCCGTGTGGCGACCCCTGCTCGCACCTCGCTCGCGATCTGCTTGCCGTCGAGGAGCCGTGCGGCCATGGGCTGATCTCCGGTGGAAATACGTCATTTTCCCATGCGCCTCGCAGCACTCACAAGGTGCGATGCTGCTCGATTGACCCTCTATCGGGCTGGGCGTATGATGCGCCGTCTGCGCGCGGTAAGCGATTGATGTGCTGTGGTATGATCCCGCGCCATCGGGGTATAGCGCAGCCTGGTAGCGCACCTGCTTTGGGAGCAGGGTGTCGGGGGTTCAAATCCCTCTACCCCGACCAGATCAGGCACTGGTATGGCGACCGTTTTTCGATTGCCCCGGTAGCTCAGTGGATAGAGCAGGAGCCTTCTAAGCTCCTGGTCGGGGGTTCGATTCCCTCCCGGGGTGCCACCCGTGGGGCTGAACGAAGCAATGGTGGGCGTAGCTCAGTTGGTAGAGCCCCGGATTGTGATTCCGGTGGTCGTGGGTTCGATCCCCATCGCTCACCCCATACAAGCAGAAAAGGGCTGTTAGCTCAGTTGGTAGAGCAGCTGACTCTTAATCAGTAGGTCCGGGGTTCGAATCCCTGACAGCCCACCATAAAAACAACGGCTTAGGATTTTCTTCCTAAGCCGTTTTTCTTTCGAGTCACCAATAAGTCACCACTAGGCGACCAATCAGGATACGAAGGGTAGGTCATCTCAAATACCTCCCATCACCCAAAGGGCATCAGGCAGGCAATCCCGCATTGACCAGCGCATCTGTAATTGTTGTCAGGGTTTTGCGCTCTCGGTAGGGCAAGCCCTGGCACCAGGTTGTTGCGGAGAGTGACGGATCGATCTCAAGCGCGTCCTGTGCCAGGTAGCGTGCCTCGGTGGACCAGCCACCCGCGATGCATGCCGCGGCCCCAATCAGCCGGGCCTCTACAGCACTTGGATTGAGGCGCAGTGCCTCACGCGTAACGGCAACAGCTCGGTCGTGGTCCCCTGCCAGGTGGTAAGCGGCGGCCAGAACGTCGAGCCACCACGGTGCGTAAACGGGCGAGTAGCGGATTGCGCAGCGCATGCGCTCGATCGCTTCGGCATGCGAACCCGAATAATTGAGCACGCTGGCGTAGAACGCATTGGTGTTCGCGCACAGCGGTCGAATCGCGACACCCTCGGCACCTACTTTCAGGGCATCGTCGTACCGACCATGCTGCACGTAGACGTGCGCGAGTATGCCGTGGGCCTGACCGTCGGCATCCTCCATCGCCACGGCCTTCTCGCCCCAGCGTCCGGCCTCATCAAGCGACGCACTAGCGGAATCGCTCCAGCCACGCACCGACTCCCACCAGTGACAGATCGCGAGATACGTTGGACCCAACGCGACTTTCGGTGCCAGCTCAAACACCCGCATGAACAGCTCACGCGCCACGGCAAGGTTTTCGGCGTCCATGCGCATGAAGTGCGTCAGCCCACGGTAGAAGGTATCGAGAGTGTGTGGGTCGCGCAGTGTGTGACGCCAGACACGCGCCTGTTCGCCACCCACCAGTTGCACATCGAGCGCCGTGACCACGCGTCGGGTAATTTCATCCTGGACCTCGAGTTCGTCATCGAGGGACGGGTCGTAGCGTTCGGCCCAGATCACCTGATTGTCATGGGTGTCGGTCAGCTGAGCCGTGACGCGCAGACGCTGGCCAGACCGCTGCAGGTTGCCCTCAAGGACGTAGCGCACGCCCATCTCACGGCCAACTTGCTGGACTGGTATGTCGCGACCCGCGTAACTGTTGGCCGGTCCTGCGGCAATGACGAACAGACCTGAAATCTTGACGAGCGCGGTTTGTACGTCGAGACGAATGCCATTCGCCAGATGATCGTTGCCGTCGTCACCTCCCAGATTAACGAAGGGGAGAATGATGATCGAAGGGTTGGCTGGCAGGGGGAGGTCAAGGGCGCGGCAGTGTGGTGCTGGATGCTGATTGCTGGGCTTCGGCGTCTCTACGGATGGTGTGACGACGTAGGCCAGCGGTTGATCGGTGCCCGTGTCGGCTGGAGCGAAGTTGGGTGCATGGTCGCCGTGAATCCTCTCCCGCAATTGCGACGCCACCACGACCTCACCGGGATTGGTGTTTTGTAACACCGTGTGTGTCTCGGCGTCTGACCCACCCAGGGCGATGCGCCAGGCCGCGCGCTTGGCGGCAGGTTGCCTGGCGTTGTCGAGGGCCAGTTCCTGCTGGGCCCTGCGTGCCGCGGCGAGCGCCTTGTCGGCATCCGCGAACACGGCATGCACCTCGTCACCGACCGAGAGGCGTATTCGGCCACCACCCTCTTCGAGGCGCGCGGCGATGCGGTTACGGTCCTCGTGCAGGCGGGTTGCTGTGTGCTCGTCGCCCACATCGAACAGCAGTTCAGTAGCCCGCGGAGAGGCGATCACGAAGCAGGGTGCATCAACGTGCCCCGCACCTGGTCTGTCCACAGCGACATCAGCGATGAAACGAAAGCCACGCCGTGGCACGGTCTTGATGACGCGTTGTGAGCGGCCGTCGTCGTCGAGCGCACGGCGGGCCGCGTTGATGCGGGTTGAGATGGCCGCATCGGAGACGATCCGGCCACGCCAAACGTTGGCAATCAGCTCGTCACGGTCGACCACATGATCGGAGTGCGTCGCGAGATAGACGATCAGGTCGAACACCTGCGGCTCGACTGTGACCTGCTCGTCCCCTTTGCGAAGTTCAGCGCGCTCGGTGTCAAGCGTGAAATCCTCAAACTTAACAATCATTTAATGCCTGTCCTGGTGGGTTTCACGAACTTGACTATAGGCCAGCCTCGACTTGTGAAAGCAGACTGGAAGCAGAAAAAAGAAAATCAGAAGGTTTTCTTAAGAAAAAGGCCAAGCGTGTGGCATGGGCGATCCGTAGCCTGAAACCGTCCCAGGAGACACCAGACCAACGGAGAACAGCCATGCAGACGATTCATCACAGCTTCATGAACAGCCAGGGCTCCCTCAACCACGCGCTGGTCGAAAACACCGCTCGTGACGTTCGTACTGAGGCGATCCGAAGCTTCTTCTCCAGCATCAAGAAGAAGCTGAGCGTTTTCGATTCGCGGTTAGGCTCACCTGCCGACCAGGTAGTCCACGCGGGTTGACGGATTCAGAGTTCGAATCCCTGACAGCCCGCCATAAAAACAACGGCTTAGGATGAAAGTCCTAAGCCGTTTTTCTTTCTTTAAAGACGCGTCAAGGGTGTCTCCGCCTACACGTCCCTCACGCTGACCTGCCCAACGCTCAGCCCAGATTCCGGCTCACTCAGTGCCTCGGTGAATGCCGCGATCTGGGCCTCTTCGCCCTGGGCGATCACGCAGTGCGGTGTGTAGCCTTGGTGCGGTTCGAGCAGGCGTATTTCGTCCAGCACGATGTAGCAAGAGTTGGCCAGGTCTTCCAGGGAAGCCGCGGTTTCGCTGTTGGCGAAGCGGATGTACATGGTGATCTCGCGGCGCATGGGGCTCTCACGTTGGGACGTCACCCCATGGTCACGGCGGTCGGGTGACATGGACTCAGCCTACATCAGATTGCGTGTACGATTTCGGGGGTGGTCCCAGGTTGTCCCCGATCGTCGCTATAGTCTGACAGAGAGACGGATTCTGTATCGTGACGGGAAACGTTTCGTTCTACCGACAGGCTGCAGCAGGACAGATGGTGAAAAAGCTCAGAAACGAGTCGGAGCTGCTCAAGCTCGCCCTGAAGGTGGGCGTGAGATACGCCGAAAGTCGCGGGGCGGTCCAGTTCGAGGCGACCGACTCGGCACAGGAAAAGGTGGAAATCCTCTACCGACTGCTCGTGCATGACAAACACATGCAGCCGCTGCCGGAGGATCAGGTGTCGCAGAAGGCCATGCGCCACAAGCTGGCGATCTGGATCTCCCGGCAGCTGCCGGAGGAGCATCCGCTGCGCGACGGAGGCTAGCCACCGCCGGGCACACGCTCAGCCGAACCCTTCCAGCACCACCTTGCCGATCGAGCGGCCCTGCTCGATGTCGCGGTGGGCGCGGCGCAGGTTCTCGGCGTTGATGCTTCCGTAGTGGGCGCCGAGGGTGGTGCGCAGCGTTCCGGCATCGATCAGGCCGGCGACCTCGTCGAGCAGCGCCCGCTGTTTCCCGCGATCGGCGGTCTGGAACATCGAGCGGGTGAACATGAACTCCCAGTGCAGCGAGACCGACTTCCGCTTGAGCTTGCGGATGTCGAGCAGCGTCTCGGGATCGTCGATCAACGCCAGCTGCCCTTGCGGCGCCAGGCACTCGACGAGATGGTCGAAGTGGTCCTCGGTATGGGTCAGACTGATCACCTGGGTTACGTCGGCGATGCCGATGCGTTTGAGCTCCTCGTGCAGCGGCTGGCGGTGGTCGACGACGTGATCGGCGCCAAGCTCGCGCACCCACGCTTGGCTCTCGGGGCGTGAAGCGGTGCCGATCACGGTGACGTCGGTCAGCTGCTTCGCCAGCTGGACCAGGATCGAGCCCACCCCGCCGGCGGCGCCGACGATCAGCAGGCGCCGCGGTTCGTCTGCACCAGGTGCGCCCTTGCGCGGCAGCTTGAGCCGGTCGAACAGCAGCTCCCAGGCGGTGATCGAGGTCAGCGGCAACGCCGCGGCCTCGGCATCTTTCAGACTGTTGGGGGCGCGGCCGACGAGGTGCTCCTCGACCAGCTGGAACTCGGCGTTGCTGCCCTGCCGCGTCAGGTCGCCGGCATACCAGACCCGGTCGCCGACCCGGTAGGTGGTGACGTCGTTGCCGACCGCGACCACTTCGCCGACCGCGTCCCAGCCAAGCACGAGATGGCGGCCGTTCTCGCCGGCGGCGCGTATGCGCATCTTGGTGTCGACCGGGTTGACCGAGATCGCCCGGACCGCGACCAGCAGGTCGTTGCCGGTCGGGATGGGTCGCTCGAGCTCGATGTCCAGCAACGCCTCGGGGTGGTCGATGGGGTGGGATTCCAGGTAGCCGATCGCCTTCATGTCGCTTCCTCGGTGATGCGCCAGGCCGTCAGCCGGCGGGGCTGGAGAGAGCAGTGTCGGCCTCGGATGATCCGCTTTGCAAGCTTGTAATACCCGCATCATCGGCTGCGTACGGCGGTGGATCAGCACGCTGCACGTTGCGACTTGGTATTCCCCACCTTTCGTAGACAGCTCGGAGCTCACAATGCGTGAAGCAGGAGGTGTCGATGTCGAGCACGCGATACACGGCCGAGTTCAAGGCCGAGGCAGTCAAGCAGGTCACCGAGCGTGGTTATTCGGTCAAGGAGGTGGTCGAGCGACTCGGGGTGTCCGCGCACGGTCTCTACGAGTGGCTGCGCCGGGACCGTGGCAGCGGGGAGAAGCGTTCAGCGCACTTTGCCAAGGCATCCGGGTGAGGTACGCGTTCGATGACAGCTGGTGAATTGAGATATTTCCCAACGCCTGATCAGTAGGTCCGGGGTCCGAATTCCTGGCAGCCCACCATCTAAAGGCCTGCCGAGCGATCGGCAGGCCTTTTTCATTCGTATTTCACTGCGGTCCCCGATTACGCCCGAGTTGACCGTGGGCATTGCACGAATCGCGCGCGCTTCGCATGGTGGTGCGATGACGGTGCAATCACCGCATGACGCGACCGACCAGACCGACCCCGACGGGAGCAGGGTCAAGGCGCGGGCGCGCTGGCTTCTCCCGACCGGTTTCCTGGCCACCATTCTTCTGTTGGTCCTGGTTACCGCAATCGGCCTGGTGCGCATGGCGGACATGAGCCGCCAGATGGCTGACATCGTCCACAACTACAACGTCAAGACCGACCTGGTGCAGGCCATGTACACCGCAGCCCGAGAGCGGTCGGTGGTGATGCTTAGCATGGTGTCGTTGGAAGATGCGTTCGACCGTGACGAGGAGTACCTCCGTTTCAACGAACTGGCCACGGAGTACGCCCTGCCGAATATCGAACTCAGGAAAATGCAGCTCAACGATCGCGAGCGGGCATTCCTCGAGATGCTCGACGAGAATATTCGTGTCAATGTTCCGTTGCAGGTTCGCGTGGTTGAACTGGCTTCTCAGGAGCGCCTCGATGAGGCATTGGATTTGCTGTTGACTCGCAGCATCCCTGCCCAGGATCGGGTGCTGCTGAAAATGCGCGACATGCTCGAGTACCAGCGTGGCAGGGCGCGCGAGGCCTTCGCAACGGCCGAGGGGTTCGCGAGCACCACCAGCCAGTTGATGACGATCCTGGCACTGGTGGCGGTGGCCCTGAGTGCCACGATCGCCACGCTCGTGATCCGCAAGGCGCGCGGAGACGAACGCGCTCTTCTCGCCGCGCGCGATTACCTCGAGGAACGCGTCGCAGAACGTACCCGCGAACTCTCCAGCGCCAACGACGACCTCATGGCACGCGAGGCTGAGATCCATCGAAAAAACCAGACCCTGGAGACGCTCTCGAGTCAGCTCGCGAAATACCTCTCCCCTCAGGTCTATGACTCCATTTTCACTGGCCAGCAGCGGGTAAGCCTGGAGAGCAAGCGGCGTAAGCTGACGATCTTCTTCTCGGATATCGTCGGTTTTACCGAGCTGACCGACAAGATCGAGTCCGAGGATCTCACCCAGTTGCTGAATCGCTACCTGACGGAGATGTCGGAGATCGCGCTCGCCCACGGCGCCACCATCGACAAGTTCATCGGCGACGCGATGATGGTGTTTTTCGGTGACCCCGAAAGCCGTGGTGTACGCGAAGATGCCCTGGCTTGCGTGAAGATGGCGGTGGTGATGCAGCAGCGCGTGACCGAGCTGGCCGGGACGTGGCAGGCCGAGGGCATCACGGCGCCGCTCGCGTGCCGCATGGGCATCCACACCGGCTACTGCACGGTCGGCAACTTCGGCAGCGAGGACCGCATGGACTACACCGCCATCGGCGGTGCGGTGAACCTCGCCTCGCGTCTGGAAGCCGCAGGCGAGGAGGGCGGCATCCTGATCTCGCACGACACCTGGAGCCTGGTCCGCAACGAGGTGCATTGCGAGGCGATGGGTCCGATCGACATCCGCGGTCAGGCCTACCCGGTCGAGACCTACCGCGTGCTCGGCCTGCAGGAATCGTCTGGCGAAACTGACTCAGGCCATGCGCTATCCACGCCTCACTTGCGATTGGAGCTCGATCTGGAGCGCATGGACGACGCGGAGCGTGCCTTGGCGGCGCAGCGGCTCTCGGCAGCGATCGAAGCCCTGAAACGGTAGCTCTCGAGGAGATGCCGCGTTACTACGTCACTGGGGTGGACGAGGGCGAGCACGAGATCGTGATCCAGATCGTCTACGTCGGTGACGACTTCGAGGACGCGGTCGCGGCGGCCAACGCAGGACGTGGAGACTACGATCGCGTGATCCTGAAGGACCGCGAAGGTGACCCGGTCGAATTCTGAATTGCGTTCCCCAGCTCTTGCAGCCCGGTATCTGCCGGACCTGCCGCTGCCACCCTACGCCTACCTTCCGGGTCGGTTTCCACATCCGACCCGTGACGCCGGTGGGCATCACGAGTCCGATGTGATTGCTTCAGCGACCTGTTCCGCAACTGCGGTATGGCGCGACAACCGGCCCTACCTGCGCGGCATCGACCTGTTCAATCACGGTTACTACTGGGAGGCGCACGAGGCGTGGGAACAGGCATGGCACGCCTGCGGCCGGCGCGGCGTGACCGGCGATCTGCTGCGTGGCCTGATCCATCTCGCCGGTGCCGGTTTCGCGACACGTCGCGGCAAGCCATCCGGGCGACGGCGTCATGCGGTGCTGGCGCACGCACTGTTCGAGCGTGCGGGTGAGTGCCTCTCCGGGGATCGGACACGATCCCTCGGCCTCGCGCCCGCAGCCCTGCAGACCCTGGCAGAGCGCATCGTGAATGGAGACGCCCTGACGGTGTTTTCAGACGAGGCGCCGGTCGCTGTGGTCTTCGATGCATCGCTTTGTCCCGATTGATCGCGGCTTCGCACACGCCCCGTATACTCGGGCGAGCTTCGCGAACCGCTGCACGACCCGATGACCGAACCCACTGCCGACATCCGCTGCGTCACCTTCGACCTCGACGACACCCTCTGGGACTGCATGCCGGTGATCGAGGCGGCCGAGCGCGAGGCGTATGCGTGGATGGCCGAGCACAGTCCACGCATCACCGATGAGATGACCCTGGCCGAGGTGATCAGCGAACGCCAGGCCTACATGGCGGCCCACCCCGAGCTGCACCACGACATCACGGTTCTACGTAAACAATGGATCGGCCACCTGGCCGATCGTTTCGACTACGGTCCGGAGGTCGTCGAGCCCTGCTTCCACGCCTTCTGGCACGCGCGCAACCAGGTGGAGCTGTTCGAGGAGGCGCGCGAGGCGCTCGACACCCTGCACGGCGTGTTCAAGCTCGGCTCGATCACCAACGGCAACGCCGACGTGCACTACATCGGCATCGGCCACTACTTCGATTTCGCGATCACCGCGGCCGGGGTCGGCGCGGCGAAGCCCGATCCGCGCATCTTCCGCGCGGCGATCGACGCGGCCGGTTTGCGCCCCGAGCAGATCGTGCACGTCGGCGACGATCCGCTGCGCGACGTGATCGCCGCCGGCGAACTCGGACTGCGCACCGTCTGGGTCAACATGGGCGACGCGGAGTGGGGCGAAAAACGCATGCCCGATCACACGATCACTCACCTGGGCGAACTGTGGCCGGTGCTGCAGGCGTGGCGTGGGAGCCCTGCATGACGAGTTCACATCGATTGCCAACCCGGGAAGATTGCGTATGAACCTCGAACGACTGCTGCGCGAGCGCGAAGCCGCCAACCGGCCGCTGCGCGTCGGCCTGATCGGTGCCGGCAAGTTCGGCACCATGTTCCTGTCGCAGGTGGCGCGCACGCCGGGCATGCACCTGCTCGCGGTCGCGGATCTCGATCCGGATCGCGCGCGCCGTGCGCTGGCCGAGACCGGCTGGCCCGCAGAGCGCTTCGCCAGCACCGGCCCGGTGCCAGCGCTCGCGGACGGCGGCACCTGGCTCACCGATGACGGCGAGGCGCTGATCGACGCCGACGGTCTCGACGTGGTCATCGAGGCGACCGGCGTGCCCGAGGCGGGCGTGCGCCATGCGCTGCGCTGCTTCGATCGTGGGCGCCACGTGGTCATGGTCAACGTGGAGGCCGACGTGCTGGTCGGGCCGCTGCTGGCACGCCGCGCCGCGCAGGCCGGGGTGGTCTACTCGCTCGCCTACGGCGACCAGCCGGCGCTGATCTGCGAGCAGGTCGACTGGGCGCGCGCCGCCGGACTCGAGGTGATCGCGGCCGGGAAGGGCACCCTCTACATGCCGGAGTTCCACGCCTCGACGCCCGACACCATCTGGGACTACTACGGCCTGAGCGCCGAGCGCGCCGCGCAGAGCGGCATGAATGCCAAGATGTTCAACTCGTTCCTCGACGGCACCAAGTCGGGCATCGAGATGGCCGCGGTCGCCAACGCCACCGGGCTGCGCCCGCCGTCGACGGGACTCGCGTTCCCGGCGGTCGGCACCGGCGAGCTGGCCGCGAAGTTGATTCCCCGCGCAGACGGCGGCTTGCTCGAGGGTCCCGGCATGGTCGAGGTGATCTCGAGCCGTGGCCGCGACGGCAGCGACCTGACCGACGACCTGCGCTGGGGCGTCTACGTCACCTTCGCCGCGCCGAGCGATTACGTCGAACGCTGCTTCGCCGACTACGGCCTGGTGACCGATGCATCGGGTCGCTACAGCGCGCTCTGGCGCCCCTACCACCTGATCGGCCTGGAACTCGGCATCAGCGTGGCATGGGCCGGGCTGCTGGAGCTGCCCACCGGGGCGGCACGCGGTTGGACGGCGGATGTCGTCGCGGTCGCCAAAAGCGATCTCGACATCGGTACCGAGCTCGACGGCGAGGGTGGCTATACGGTCTGGGGGCGGCTGATGCCGGCCGGAGCGTCGCTGGCTGCCGGGGGCGTGCCGATCGGCCTCGCGCACGGAATTCGTCTCAAGCGGCCGGTCGAGGCCGGTGCGATGGTGCGCTGGGACGACGTCACCGCCGCGCCCGACTCGCTCGCCCTGCGCTTGCGCCGGGAGATGGAGACGTCGCTGGCACCCGGCTGATACCGGTCGATCCTCTCGGCCCAATCCAGATACTGCAATGCAGCATCAGGGCGGTGTGACGGCGGACTCGTAAAACCCACCATTTTTGTCAGGGAAAACCCTGACATCCGCCAGGGGAATCGCATTTAATTGACATTTGTTACTGTTCATCGCCCATCTCGGTGCTAGTTTCAGACCACGTCATAAGGTGTGCGTCGGTCGAAAGGACCCTTTCTATCGCGACCGCTGTCATGACCTGACGAACAGCCCGGTCATCTGAATGGCGCGGCAAGACTGCGCCAGACAGGGACCCAAGGGCCTTTAAACCACCGTCGGAGGACCACCACCATGGGCAAGCATCTACTGACCGCGATTCTCGTGGGAGCCATCATGACCGTAGGCTTCAGCCAGGCCGTACTGGCCGGCGAGAAGCAGAAGGTCGTCTACCACGTGAACTACTACGGCGCAAAGAAGGAAGCCGGTGCGCTGCGCAACATCCAGAACCACATCAACGCCGTCGGCGCCGAGAACCTCGACCTCAAGGTCGTGCTGCACGGCAACGGCCTGGCGATGCTGCTCGATCCCGAAGCGCTGAAAGCGACCAAGATGAAAGAGGCCAACGGCGACGACACCATGACCGCCAAGGTCGCCGGTCTGAAAGAGCAGGGCGTCACCTTCCAGGTCTGCGCCAACACGCTCAAGGGCCGCAAGGTCACGGTCAACGACCTCTACGACGTCTCCGATGGCGATATCGTCCCGTCCGGCGTCGCGCAGCTCGCCATCCTGCAGTCGCAGGGCTACGCCTACATCAAGCCGTAAACTGGCGATGATCAAGGGATCGACCGATCCCTGCAAAGAGAAGCCCGCCTTGTGCGGGCTTCTTTTTTTCATGGCGTCGGCCGCGTCAGGAAGCGTCGTGCAGGGCCAGCTCGCGGGCGATGGTGTCGAGGATGTAGCCGTGGAACGGGTTCGCACGCAGGCGGATCAGCTCGTTCGCAGGCAGTGCCAGCACGTTGCGCTCGCCCTTGATGCGCGAGTCGCCGAGCGTGCGTGCCCGGGTGCCGTCGACCTCGAAGGCGTAGCCGTACACCGGGTCGTCGGCGGGGAACGGCAGCGCGACGTGCGACAGCGAGAAGAGCTCTTCGGGCCAGGCGTAGGGCAGCGGCACCATTTCGGGGTCGGGTTGCCCGTCCAGATAGCGCCTGGCGACGACCTCCGGCGAATCGGCGTCGCGGTTCGAGATCAGCGTCAGCGTCCAGCGGTTGGTCGCCTGGCGCTGCAGCGCTTCGATCAGCCGTTCCGGTGAGTAGGTCATGAACGGCGCGAGCGATGCGATGCGGTTGATGTCGAACAGCACCAGTTCGCTGTGCGGGTCGTCGAGGGTCCCGTAGAGCAGGTCGACGAGGTCGTAGGTGTTGACGGTCTCGTCGACCACCGACTGGAAGCTGGTGATCGGTGGCAGCCGTTCGAACACCGGATTCGACTTCAGTTCCTGCAGCTGGGCGTGCACCTCGGCGAGCAGCGTCGCCAGCTGGCGGGCGCCGTTCTTGGCGAAGGACTGGTACTTGACCGGGTCGAACTCGGGCAACACCGAGGCCCAGCGCGACTTGCGGAAGTACGACAGGTGGCTGATGGTCCGCTGCAGGTTGGCGAAACGGGCCAGCGGACTGATGCCGAGTGCCGGCGACAGGAAGAACATCCGTCGCGGCAGTTCGCTCGGTGACGCGCCCTCCGCGAGGCGCGACAGCGCCCAGTGCAGGCCGAGCGGCGCGCCGGTGGAGTAACCGAGGTAGTAGAACGGCAGGTCGGGATGGCTGGCGCGCGCGGCCTCCGCGGCGAGTCTCACCGCCGCCACCCAGTCCCGCCAGTCGACTTCGTCGAGCGCGCCCGGGATGGTGCCGTGCCCGGGCAACCGCAGGGCGATCACGCTGTAGCCGTGGCGCTGCACCTCGAGCGCGATCGAGCGCACCGAGTAGGGCGAGTCGCTGAGCCCGTGCACCATCAGGAACACGCCACGCGGCTCGGGCGCCTTCAGCACCTTGGTGCGATTCCAGTCGCCGGCGTAGCGTGCCTGCAGCGGGTGCCCGTCGGCCGAGTAACGGAACAGCGAGAACCCCTCGTGGTCGGCGAACTCTCCGGTCACCAGGTCGGCCAGGCGTTCGAACAGCCCCCGTTCGAACGCGAGGTAGGCATCGAAGTCGCTGGCGTCACGCCAGCTGAAGTCAGGCAGGCGCTCGCCCTCGTGCCAGGGGCGGAGGTCGGGCAGCGAGCGGCTCAGCCAGCCGTCGATGCCGACGATCAGCGCCAGTGCCAAGAGCGTCGCCAGCACACCCCACTTGGAGACTCTGCGCAGCCAGTTGGCGAACATGCCGTGCTGTCGGTTGGTGGTTACGGTGGTCGCGACCGGGGCGCGACGCAATGGCGGGAGGGCTGGAGCCGGCATGGGCCTGCTGCTGCAGGCGCATGCCGGCCCCGACGTATCACTTGCCGGCGTTCTGGATGCCGGAGCGGATCTCCTCGACGGCTTCGTTGAAGCGCGCCTGGATGGCCTCGAATGCCTCGGCCTGTGACGCGTTGGCCATCTCGGCCAGCTCGCGCATGCGGTCGAGCGCCTGCTGGAACGCATCCTGGGCCAGCGCGGTCTGCTGGGCGACGCGCTCGGTCGGGTCGCTGGCCGGATCGAAGCTCTGCATCATCTTGGTCGCTTCCTCGACCGACTGCTGCATGATCTCGGCCTGGCGCTGCATCAGCGACTGCACGCCCTCGAGCGCGATGCGGTTCGCCTCGCTGATCGCCTCGACGTTCTTGCGCTGGGCGTCGAGGATCTTGCCCATGTCGACACCGGGCAGGTTGATCGACTCCAGCGCGGACTGCCACTGGGTCATCATCTGCTGGGGGTCGATGGTGAACATCTTGCTCGGGTCGAAGTTGAACGGGTTGTTGCTCTGGGCCATGTCACGCTCCTGTGTGAACGGGTAGGGGTGCCCGCCGATCGGCCAGGCGGGTTCAGTATAGCCGCGCCATCCGGCCCTGTTAGCGGGTTTCAGGCAAGCCGCTCGACGGTCCAGTAGAGCCCGACCAGCGTGATCGCCGCGGATGCGGGGATCACGACCCGTGCGCGGTACCAGGGACGACTGCGCCACATGCCGACCGCGAGCAGCGCCAGCACGATCACCGCGAGCTGACCGAACTCGACGCCGACATTGAAGCTCAGCAGTGCGATCACGAAGTCGCTCTCGGGCAGGCCGATCTCGGTCAGCACGCCGGCGAAGCCCATGCCGTGCAGCAGGCCGAACGCGAACACGATCACCACCCGCCAGGGGTGCAGGCGGTTGGTCAGGATGTTCTCGAGGCCGACGTAGGCGATCGACAGCGCGATCAGCGGTTCGACGATGCTGGCCGGCAGCGACACGACGCCGTAGATCGTCAGCGCCAGCGTGATGGTGTGGGCAATGGTGAACGCGGTCACCTGCCACAGGATCGGCGCGAGGCGCAGGCTGAGCAGGAACAGGCCGAGCACGAACAGGATGTGGTCGAGACCCAGCGGCAGGATGTGGGTGAAACCGAGCACCAGGTAGTCGATCGTCACCTCGAGCCTGGGGCGCGGCACCAGCTCGGTGCCGAGAGGGAACGGTGGGCTCGCCGCACCCTCCTTGAGCCAGTACGACTGGAGCACCTCACCATCGCCATCGGCCAGGCGCAGCGCGC
>Ga0181593_10003410_pt1 | contig 14575 bp, 18 predicted proteins | sample 071ome_19_FD_133756 | JGI IMG/M metagenome (GOLD analysis project Ga0181593, IMG submission 133756) | Coastal salt marsh microbial communities from the Groves Creek Marsh, Skidaway Island, Georgia - 071413AT metaG (megahit assembly) | ecosystem: Environmental > Aquatic > Marine > Intertidal...
CTATGTGACCTGCTCACCGGTCCTGGCAGAGACGGTGGATGTTGTCGAGGAGGTGCTCCTTCGGCACGACGATGTCGAGGTCGTCGATGCCCGGGCGTATATGCCCCAGGTCCCCGACCTCGGCCCGGGTCCGCACGTGCAGCTGTGGCCGCACCTGCACGGAACCGATGCGATGCACCTGACGCTCATGCGCCGAACATGACGTGCTCGGGCATCAGACCCAGCAAAGCGTCGTAGACCCCCGGTGCCCCGGCCACCAACGGCCCGGCACCCTGCGGACCGAAGTCGGCGAGGAATGGTGAGACGCGACCGCCCGCCTGCTCGATAAGACATACCGCGGCAAGGCAGTCCCACGCGTGGATCCGTGTTTCGACGTAGCCGATGTGCTTGCCCGCTGCCACGTACGCGAGGTTGATGGCACCCGAACCCGTCCGCTGATACATCCCGCCCTGCTTCAGCAGTCGCAGCATGATCTCGGCGAGGTCCTCGGGTTTGGTCTTCGGGGAACAGCCCACCCCGGTCAGTCCGTCGCTGAGCGCATTCGCCTCGCGCACGCTGATCGGGTCGCCATTGAGGAATGCCCCGCGACCGGTTGCGGCGGCGTAGAGCTCATCGGATGCCGGGTTGAAGATGACACCGATCTCGGTGCGATCGCCCACCACGTACGCGATGGACACGCACCAGGTGGGTAGGCCCAGCAGGAACGGCTGGGTTCCGTCGATGGGGTCCACGACCCACGTTCCCGAATCGGAGTCACCGCCGGAGTAACCGTGTTCCTCGCCCATGAAGGCATCGCCGGGGAACCGCGCCAGGATCTCCGAACGGATGTGGTTCTCGGTCTCGCGATCGGCTTCGCTCACCAGATCCTGCGCGCCCTTGTGCTCCACGACCAGGGTCGCGGCACGCGTGAAGTACTCCAGTGCAATGGCTCCTGCAGACCTCGCCACCTCAATCGCGGCGTCGAATCGAACTGCGGCCTGAGACGTGTGCTTATCGGGAGCGCTGGAGTGCATGGCCGCAGCCTACGGACCGCGGTGACCGTCCATCACGCTTCGGTACACCAGCGCCCAGGCGCAGATCAACCATCCCGACACCAGCCCGATTACCAGCCATCCGATGATGGCCCCGCCGAAGCCGGTCACGAAGAAACCATCGAGTGCCGACAGCAGCCACATCACCAAGCACACCGCGGCGACGACGACCACGGTGACCAACCAGCGCGCCCATCGGGCACGAAGTACCGCGAAGTTCACGGCAAGCGGACGCGGCTGCCCATCGACGACCGCGAAGAGTAGGTACGGGGTAATCGCCAGCAACAGGAGACCCGGGAGGACGTACAGGGCAAGCCCGACGGTGACGACCACCACCAGGCCGATCGACCAGGCCAGGAGCGGCAACCAGCGTCTGCGTGTCACCGCCAGCACCGCCCGAACCGAGACCGGACCGGTGCTCGCCTGCAGCATGGTGGCGGCGACCAGAGAGAAGGACAAAGAGAGTGCGGCGAGAGACAACGCAGCGAGGACAACAAAGGCTAGGGAGAGGTAGGGCAGTACGCCCGGGGAAACGAAGAGTCCCTGGATCAGGGCGTTGATGATGACGACGGGAAACAGCACGCGCCACCCCCGCCACATGCGCAGAAACGCGGTGGCAAGCACGCTCACGCGGTAGAGACGTGGACGTGCTTCTACGGTTGTCATGACGCCTCCAGCACAGCAGCCTCGAGGACTTCGGTTGCCGTTCCGTCGAACAGGACGCGCTCATCGATCATGATCGTTAGGGGATATGGCGAAGTGGAACCGGCCGTGGCCACGATGGCTTCACCGTCGGTCGTCGATCCCGTGCAGGTGAAGCCCGCATCGGTGGACTCGCACACCGGTGCTTCGAGGATCGACACCTGTTCTTGGACTAGGACGTCGTAGGTGGCATTGCGAACGCTCGTCAGTGCAGCGCCACCCACCGGCGTCAGCGAACCGATCTGCGAACACCCGGTCAGCAGCAGGCTGCCGAGCGCCACCGCAGTTACCAGAACGAGGCGTCTCATGACTCTCCTCCGTGCGCGAGCAACCGTGCGCGCGCCTTCATCTGCTCCTTCTCGACCTGGGCAGTCGAGATGGCGGAGAGATCGAAGGGGGCGGGCATGAGGAGTTCGACGTTTCTGTCTAGGGGTGAACCCGCCAAGCGAGCGGGGTCGGTCAAGAACGCATTGGCCGATAGCTCACGGCTCAGGGACGCCAGCCCCGATTGAGTGAGGTCGCCTTCGGTCCACGTCGGCGCAGCCGCGTGATCGAGCGCCGTCACGAAGATGGACATCGTTCCATCGCGGTTGTCTACGAGTTCAACGAGCTGTTGCTGCTGGGGGAAATCGATGCACGAGGCCGTGGTTATCTCCCAGAATCCTCCGCCGCTGTCGGTGCGATGCGCGTTGATTGTGTTGACATGTGTGTGACCGTTCAGCCACGCCACCATGACCGGGTACTTCTGGAGCATCGCGATGAACTCATCGGCGTGCACGAGTCGTTGTCCGCCCCACACCGGCTTTGCGTCGTTCTCCAGGGTGAGGGAGTTGTGGTGCGAGCACACCATGGCGAGTCGATTCTCGGCTTGGCATTGGGCGAGCTGGGCCTCCAGCCAGACGAACTGATCCTCCGGAACCGCACCGTCTGCGCCGGACACCAGATTGCAGGTGTCGAGCCCGAAGACCCGAAGGTAGGGCGTGAGGTCGGCGCTCCACCACGTCCGGCCGCTGGTCACGTTGTCCTGCGTCCACCCGTGACCGACGGGCCCGGGAACCGCCGGGGAGTCCAGGTGCGCCTGCATGAACTCGGTGCGCTCAAGCATCCGGCGCATCGGATCGGCGGTAACCGCTTTGATCCCCGGGAGTAGGCCGAGCCGTTGACGCAGCGCATTCATCGCCATCTGGGCTGCGCTGAGATCGCTCGCGTAGCCCTGCAGCCAGTTGGCGCCGAGCGCTTCACCGGTGGCGGCCTTACGGCCACCTACGGCCCAGGCGTAGAGCGTGGGATCGGGCTTGAAAGTTCCCATAAATGTCGAGTCGTGGTTGCCGTACACCGCGTACCAGGGAACGGGTAGTCCTTGCGAGGACACCGGGTTGGACACCGCCGCATCGAGCATGCCCGGCACTATCGGGAAGCCGCGTTCGCCGTAGACATCCCCGGCCGGGTTATCGGGGTGGTACGCGTAACTGGCTTCCGACCACACCTGCGGGCCCTCGTAGACATCGGCGGCTCCGCTGTTGGGGGTGACCTCACCGCCGTCGAGGATGTCGATGTACCAACGCGTTTCGAGTTGAGACAAATTGTCGGCGCTGTCGCCGGTGCTCAAGGCGGTGGCGAGCGGCGCTCCGGTCACTGAACTCACCTGCGCTGCGGTCACGCTGTCGACCATGGAGGCCAACACATGGACGGTGAGCGTGTCCTGGGGCCTGCACGCGTCGGTGAACAAATCCGGAGCCAGGCTCTGAATCGCATCCATCCGCGCGGGCGTTTGCGCATCGATCACGTGAATGTCGGACAGATGAGCGAAGTAGAACAGCGAGCGGCGAGTAGTGGATCGCCCGGCGTCGGCCACACGACCGAGGATGTCGAAACGCGGGATGAAGTCCTCACCGGCTCCCGCTACCAGCGTCCGATACGCCCCGCGCACCGGCCGCGCCGCCATCTTGATGGTCTGCAGCAAAGTCGTCGGAGAATCCTCGGCGCGCAATGGAAAGGCAAGGGCGCGCCCTACGACGTCGCGAGAGAGCCCCCAGGTCGCCGCAAGGACCGAGGCGCCTGCGAGGAATTGACGCCGGGACAGTGCCATGGGCGAAGGCTATGTCTAGGGAGCGGCCTTTTCATGAATTCACTCTCGTTTGTCATCGATGGATAACAATCGCTCCCACTACCCTGAGACGATGGATTCTGATGTTCAGATGTCGCCCAGCGTGCTGAACGCGGACCTGTCCCGACTTGCGGAGGAAGTGGCGCGCATCGCCCCGGTGTCGGACATGGTGCACCTGGATGTCATGGACAACCACTTCGTTCCGAATCTGACCTTCGGGTTACCGGTCATCGCGGGAATTCTTCAAGACCCAGCCATCCGCTCGGACTGTCATCTGATGATCGACGATCCCGATCGCTGGGCGCCGGAGTACGCCCGCGCCGGTGCATTCAGCGTGACGTTCCACCTCGAGGCCGCCCGCGATCCAGCGCAGTTGTGCTCGGCATTGCGCAACGAGGGCGCTCGCGCGGGAGTCGCGGTGAAGCCGGGTACCGGGCTCGATGAGATCGACCAACTCGGCGACCTCGTTGACATGATCTTGATCATGACGGTCGAGCCGGGCTTCGGTGGTCAATCCTTCATGGCGGACATGCTTCCCAAGGTGCAGTGGGCTCGCGAGATTGCGGCCCGATCCGACGGCGATGTCTGGGTGCAGGTCGATGGTGGTGTGGGACCGGAAACCATCGAACGCTGCGCTGAGGCTGGAGCCAACGTGTTCGTCGCCGGCTCGGCGGTATTCAAGTCCGATGACCCTGCCGCCATGGTGCAAACGCTGCGCTCGTTGGCTGGGCAGTCTCGGGCGTGAGCACACGAACATGAGCGACTGGAACGCGGCGATGGCCGAGGCCATCGCGTTGGCCCAAGACCCGAGCGCCCCGCGAGGCGAGAACCCTCGGGTCGGTTGCGTGATCGTGGATCCAGCAGGCGACGTCGTCGGTCGCGGCTTCCATCTCGGTGCCGGCACCGATCACGCTGAGGTGGCCGCCCTCGCCGAGGCCGGTGAGCGGGCCGCGGGCGCAACGGCCATCGTCACGCTCGAGCCGTGTAATCACACCGGGCGCACCGGGCCGTGCTCCGAAGCATTACTGGCGGCCGGCATCTCGCGAGTTGTGTATGCCCAGGCGGACCCGACCGCTGAGGCCGCGGGCGGTGCGCGTCGCTTGTCTGACGCCGGCGTCGACGTTATCGCCGGGGTCTGTGAAGCAGAAGCATCCGACATCAACAGGGAATGGACCGTCGCGGTCTCGCGCGGCTACCCGTTCGTCACCGCCAAGTGCGCGGTGAGCCTCGATGGTCGAGTCGCCGGGGAGAACGGCCGTCGGATCCGGCTCACCGGCCGCGACGCCAACATCTACGCCCATGCGCTGCGCGCCCGCGTCGGCGCGATCATCACCGGAACCGGCACTGTCTTGGGCGATGACCCCGAATTGACCGTTCGGCACGTTCCGTTGTTGCCCGCGGGCCCTCCCACCCGGGTGATCATGGGGGAGCGGGATATCCCCGAGCACGCGCGGATCCTCGGAGATTCGGCCGCCACTGTCCAACTTCGACACCACGATCCCGGGCGGGCGCTTGCGGCACTGTTCGATCGAGGCGTTCGCGACGTTCTGCTGGAAAGCGGGCCGACTTTGTTGGGCGGCTTCATCCGCGCCGGGCTGGTGGACGAGTTCGTGTGGCTGGTCGCCGGAGTTTGGGTGGGCAGTGGCCCGCACGGCCTTCCCGGAACCGAGCGTCTGGACTACGAGGTCGACGTAGTCGAGTCGCGTGCCCTAGGCCAAGATGTCCTCCTGCGAGCGACTCCTGCGCGAAAGGCTGCCTGATGTTCACCGGAATCATCGAAGGCGTGGGCGTGGTCGCCGATATCGAGGACCGGGGCGATTCCATGCGGTTGCGCATCGAGGCGCCCACGATCGTCCAGGGCGCCGGGCACGGCGATTCCATCAGCGTCAACGGCACCTGCCTTACAGTGGCCGATCACGGCGATACCTGGTTTGCGGCCGATGTCATGCTCGAAACGCTCAACCGCACGGCGCTACGCACCCTGGGGGCGGGCAGTCATGTGAACCTCGAGCGGGCTGCCCGCGTCGACGGCCGCCTCGGTGGTCACATCGTTCAAGGGCACGTCGACGGCACTGCTCGAGTCAGCGCGATCGAGCCGTCAGAGGACTGGACGGTGATGCGTTTCGCGATCCCCGGTGAGCTGGAGCGTTACCTAGTGGAAAAAGGGTCGATCGCGGTGGACGGCGTATCGTTAACTGTTGCGAACGTCGACGAGGGAACCTTCTCGGTCTCCCTCATCCCCACGACGCTTTCGGAGACCACCTTGGGAGAACGAGCCATGAACGACGACGTCAACATCGAGGTAGACATCCTCGCCAAGTACGTCGAGAAACTGGTGAACCGATGATCCCCGCAGACGAACTCTTCGGTGTTGACGAAGATGTTGCGTTAGCTCCCGTGCCGGTCGGCTCGGTAGAGCCCGTGCCCCCGAGCGCCCCTGATGGTGTGGCACTAAACACCATCGAGCAGGCTCTCGAGCAACTGCGCGCGGGTCGCCCGATCGTAGTGATTGACGACGAGGACCGAGAAAACGAAGGTGATCTAATCTTCGCTGCGGGACTCGCCACGGCCGAGCTCACCGCATTCATGATCCGTCACACGTCCGGCTACATCTGCGTGGGAATGATCCCCGAGGACCTGGACCGGCTGGAGCTTCCGCCGATGGCCAGCGTCAACGAGGACCGTCGCGGCACCGCCTACGCGGTCACCGTTGATGCAAAGGATGTCGAGGCGACGGGCATCTCCGCAAAGGATCGCGCCCGCACGATCAAGGTGCTCGCCGATTCCGCAACCGAACCCAGCGACCTCACCCGACCGGGCCATGTGGTGCCTCTTCGAGCGGTCGAGGGTGGGGTGCTCCGCCGCGCCGGCCATACCGAGGCGGCAGTCGATCTCACCCGGATGGCCGGACTTCATCCGGCCGGTGCGCTGTGCGAGATGGTCAACGACGACGGAACCATGATGAACGCCGCGCAGTGCCGGGAGTTCTGCGACGAGCATCACCTCGTTTTGGTGTCCGTCGCCGATTTGATTCGTTTTCGCCGAAAGAGTGAATCGCATGTGATGCGTGTCGTTGATGTCCCGCTTCCGACGGAATATGGGGATTTCCGCGCCGTCGCTTATCGCAGTGAGATCGACGGTAGCGAGCACGTAGCCCTCGTGGCGGGAGACATCGGTGACGGCAATGCCGTCCTCACCCGAGTTCACTCCGAGTGCCTCACCGGTGACGTCTTCGGTTCCCAGCGGTGCGATTGCGGCCCGCAGCTCCACGCCGCACTCCGTGCGATCGGTGATGAAGGCAGGGGAGTGGTGCTCTACGTGCGCGGGCATGAAGGACGCGGTATCGGCCTTCTCGACAAGCTCCGCGCCTATGCGCTGCAAGACGAAGGCCACGACACCGTCGATGCCAACCTCGAACTCGGCTTGCCCGTCGATGCCCGGGACTACGGCACCGGCGCGCAGATCCTGGTGGATCTCGGAATCCGATCGATGCGCCTGCTCACCAACAACCCCTCCAAGCGGGCGGGTCTTGAGGGCTACGGCCTGTCCGTAGTAGAGCGGGTTCCGTTGGTGATCGATCCCAACGAGCACAACGAGACCTATCTCGGAACCAAGGCATTGCGCATGGGGCACGCGTACTCACCCGATACTGCGGAAGCGGAGAACGGCTGATGAGCGGTGTGGGGGCACCCGATCTGGCGATCGACGCCGATGCTTGGTCGGGGATGCGTGTTGCGATTGTCGCCGCCTCCTGGCACACGACTGTCATGGATGGACTCCGAGGCGGAGCGAAGCGAATTGCGCGGGACGCGGGCATCGAGGTCGATGAGTTCACCGTCCCCGGATCCTTCGAACTTCCCGTGGTGGCCGGTCACGCCGCAAACTCCGGTCGCTTCGACGCGGTTGTAGCGCTCGGTGTCGTCATCCGCGGCGGCACTCCGCACTTCGACTACGTCTGTTCTGCGGCCACCGACGGACTCACCCGGGTGGCGCTGGATTCCGGTATTCCGGTCGGCTTCGGCCTGCTCACCTGTGATACCGAAGAACAGGCGATCGATCGGGCCGGCCTCGAGGGATCAAGCGAGGACAAAGGCGCCGAGGCCATGGTCTCCGCGCTTCGCGCGGCCGCGATCATCAAGCACCTGGAGTAACTCTCCGCGGCAACGCAACAGCGCCCCGCACGGGGCAGCGCCTAGGCTTGCCCCCGTGAAGACCTTTGATGCTCTCTACAGCGAACTGCGCGAGAAGGCGGCTACGTCGGATCCGGATTCGGGAACGGTACGCCTGCTGTCGGGTGGTGTGCACGCTGTGGGCAAGAAGATCGTCGAAGAAGCCTCCGAAGTCTGGATGGCGGCCGAGCACGAGGGTCCTGAGCGCACGGCGGAGGAGATCGCCCAACTGCTTTACCACGTCCAGGTAATGATGCTGGCCGCCGACGTCAGCCTCGATGATGTCTACCGGAGGCTGTAGTGAGCACCCTGCGTGTAGCTGTTCCCAACAAGGGGCAACTCGCCGAGCCGGCCCGCGCCATGCTGACCGAGGCCGGCTATCTCAAGAACGCGGGTTCGCGGGACCTCGTGGTTCACGATCCCGACAACGATGTCGAGTTCTTCTTCCTTCGTCCTAAAGACGTGGCGATCTACGTAGGCGAGGGCACGCTTGATCTCGGTATCACCGGACGCGACATGCTCGTCGACTCCGGTGCGGATGCCGTTGAGCGAGTAGCCCTCGGTTTTGCGCCGTCCACGTTCCGCCTCGCTGCGCCGAGGGGAACGGCCGCCAGCGTCGAAGATCTGCAAGGTCTGCGTATCGCCACGAGCTACGCAGGCCTGTTGGACACCTGGATGCAGCAGCATTCGCTCGACGCACGCGTCGTCAGGCTGGACGGCGCCGTGGAGAACGCAGTGGCGCTCGGTGTCGCCGATGCCGTCGCCGATGTCGTCGCCACCGGTACCACCCTGCGCCAGGCTGGGCTGGAGATCATCGGGGAACCGCTCATGCAGTCCGAAGCGATCGTCATCTGCCGCGATGCCGATCCGTCGCGCGACGCCCAGAATGTGAGAACGTTCCTGCGACGCCTGCACGGTGTGATGGTTGCTCGCTCGTACGTCTTGGTCGACTACGACATCCCCAACGAATCCCTCGAGCACGCGTGCGCGGTCACTCCAGGCATCGAGTCGCCAACCGTGTCACCCCTGCACGATCAAAACTGGTCGGCGGTGCGGGCGATGGTTCCCAGCGTGGATGCGCACCGGGTCATGGATGAGCTCTACGAACTCGGCGCCCGCGGGATCCTCGTCACCGATATCCACGCCTGTCGTCTGTGACTCGCCTTCCGCCAATGGGCGCCTGAGCGAACTAGTGCACTGTCTGGTTGCGTCTGAGGTAGAACACAGTCGGCAGTTGGAGCAGCGCTATAGCGGCGAGCAGGGAAAACACCAAGGTCCACGAGTCCAGCGCGTCCATGATTGCGCCCATGACGAACGGGCTGAACGCGGCAACGGAATAGGTGACAGTGAATGCCATCGCCGTCAATCGAGCAGAGCCCGCAGCGTCGGCGGCATATTCGCTGAGTAACCCGAGGGACATCGCGAAGCCTCCGGACAACGTGATGGACAGGGCGATGAGTACGAGCGGGGGCACGAACGTCGGGACGAATGCGATTGCCAAGAGAACCACGGAGCAACCAACCACTGTGGCGCCGAACAACGTCCGGCGGTAGCGCGTGCGGTGCGACAGCGTCGGAAGCGTCAATCCGGCGACGATGCCCGATGCTGTGAACACTCCGAAGTACAGACCGGCGGTTTCGGGTGTGTAGCCGCGCTCGGCGTAGGACGGGGCTGTCCACGCAAGCATGCTGTAGAAGATCATCGAGTTCAGCGCCATGAAAGCGGTCAGTGCCCACGCGGTGGAGCTTCGCCAGGGAAGGTCACGAAGTCGAACCGGTGTGGCGGCCTTGTCGTGCGGGGAGTGGTCCCGCTCAAGAATCAGCCATGCGATCAGTGCTATCGCCGCCGGCAGTGCCCAGAACGCCAACGCGCGGTTCCAGCCGCCCAAGAGTTCAGCCAGCGGCAGAGTCAACGCCGCACCGAGGGCAGCTCCTCCCATCATCGCCGCGGTCCATAGCGAGGTTGCGATTCCCATGGACTTGGACAGTTGCTCGCGAACGATCCCGGGCACCAATCCGCCGAGGATTGCGATCGACAGTCCGGCCAGCAGTGCGGAAATGAACAGCGTGATGGCGATGGCTCCGGCGAAGCGAAGCGCCATCCCGATGACCATGGCGACGAGACCCAGGCTGACGGCGTGGGTGCGACCGATGCGTCCGGCCATGCGCGGAACTACGAGTGCGAAGACGCCCATGCCCAGCACCGGGACTGTGGTCAGCGCGCCGATGAATGCGTCATTCCAGCCGGTCTCGGCCTGAATGGTCGTGGCAACCGCAGGCAGGCTCGACAACGCCAGTCGCAGGTTGACGGCCACGAGCACAACAACGGACAGCACCGCGACAGCTGAGCGTGCAACAGAGGTAGACGCAGGAGTCGACGACGGGCTCGCAGTGGACTGGGTCACCGGGGGATTGTTGCGCCTAGGCTCCCGATATGGGTGACGGGGCCGGTGCAGGCGTGTCCGGAGAGGGGCGGACGCTTGCAGGACCGGGTGGATTCGCGAGCGACGACGGCGCCCCGGACTTCGCGATCAGGAATGCTCGCTCTCCCGAAGACCGCGCCCAGGCGCTTCGGACCGGCCGGGTTCTCGTAGCCGTCGTGGCCGATGCAGATGAAGTCGACGAAAGCGGCGCGGATAAGTCCAGTCACATGTCCGTGGTGTCGATGCTTGCCGGCGATGGGCGCCGAGGGCTGCTGGTTTTCACCGGTCTGGACTCGCTGCTCGTGTGGAATTCGCAGGCCCGACCGGTGCCGGTCTCCGGCAAGGACGCCGCCGCCGCGGCGATAGACGACGGCTGCGAGGCGCTAGTGATCGACGTTGCCGGACCCACGAGCGCCGTGGTCCAGGAGTCGGATGTCGTAGCGATCGCCGGTATCGATCCGCTCGACCATGCGGCTTCGATGCTCGCCGAGTTCGTGGAGGCGGAGTCCGTCGTTGTTGATCGAGACTCCGCCAGGCTCCGAGTCATGGTTAAAGCGCACCTGGCCGAGGATGTCGCAGCGAACATCCCGGCGCGGGTCTTCGCGTTGGTGCCGGCAGGGGTCGAAGTCGTCGCCGTCGACTCGAGGTAGGTGCAACTACAGGACGGGCCCGGTCCAGCGCTCACCGGGACCCTCGCCGGGGGCATCGGGGACGGTGGACGCTTCGCGAAAGGCACGCTGGACTGCAGTCAGGCCGTCGCGCAGCGGGGCGGCGTGCATCGAACCGAGATCGGGGGCACTGGCGGTGACCAGCGCTGCGAGGGCGTTGATGAGAACCCGGGCTTCGGCCAAGTCCGCCTTGCGAGGAGAGCCGTCGTCGGTGGTCGACAGCCCGCACGCCACGGCCGATGCGGTCATCAAGTGCATAGCGACGGTGAGAACCACTTCGACCGCCGGCACGTCCGCGATATCGGGGATCTGGTCCGCAGAGGACGAGGACGAAGGGGAGGAGACGGAGGAGGCAGAGGGGGTATCGCTCACGGCTGCTACCCTTCCACTTCTACGGTCGCGGGCCTCGCCCGGGATCGCGCAAGCGGAGCCTGACTCCCACCTGACGACTCCCGGTCGCTCGGGTCCGACACATCGTCGACGCATGTCGGCTTGATCGTGTCTTCCAGGACCTCCGCCTGCGCTGCAGCGGAGGTCTCGTCGTTTCCGCGCAGTAGGCAGACGGCTGCGCCAACCGGAGCAGCAGTTCAGAACATCAGCAAGGAGGCGCCATCAGCGTCGAAACCCGGATCAACGACCGGATCCGCGTCCCCGAGGTACGCCTCGTCGGACCCAACGGTGAGCAAGTAGGAATCGTCCGCATCGAAGACGCCCTTCGGCTCGCCGTCGAGGCCGATCTCGATCTCGTCGAAGTCGCACCCATGGCCAAGCCACCGGTGTGCAAGCTCATGGACTTCGGCAAGTTCAAGTACGAGGCCGCCCTCAAGGAGCGCGAATCTCGGAAGAACCAGACGCACACGATCATCAAAGAGATGAAGCTTCGACCCAAGATCGACCAGCACGACTACGAGACCAAGAAGGGTCACGTCGAGCGGTTCCTCAAGGCCGGGGACAAGGTCAAGATCACGATCATGTTCCGCGGAAGGGAGCAAAGTCGTCCCGAGCTCGGTCTGCGCCTGTTGGCCAAACTGGCCGAGGACGTGGAGGAGTTGGGTTTCGTCGAAGCCAATCCCAAGCAAGACGGTCGCAACATGCTGATGGTCCTTGCGCCGCATAAGCGCAAGTCGGATCCATCGCGCAAAGCCAAGAGCGAGGCAGACGTCACCGAAGAAATCGAGGCCGACGCCTAGGTCGCCCCACGCGAGCGTGTTCCCCAGACCAGAAAAGATCAGGACTCAACGAGTCGCCAGCAGGCTCGAAGAAACAAAGGAGGGCCCCATGCCCAAGCAGAAGACGCACAGCGGTGCCAAGAAGCGGTTCAAGGTGACCGGTTCGGGCAAGCTCACCCACGAGCAGGCCAATCGTCGCCACCTCATGGAGAGCAAGTCCAGCAAGCGCACCCGTCGACTGATGGCCGACGATCCCGTCTCGAAGGCAGACACCAAGAAGGTCAACAAGCTCCTCGGCCGCTAAGCGCGGACCGTTTACCCAAGATCAAGATCAGGAGGACGCCATGGCACGCGTCAAGCGTTCGGTAAATGCACAAAAGAAGCGTCGTGAGGTACTCGAGCGGGCCTCGGGGTACCGGGGACAGCGCTCCAGGCTTTACCGCAAGGCAAAGGAGCAAGTCACCCACTCGATGGTTTACGCCTATGCAGACCGGCGTACCCGCAAGGGAGACTTCCGTCGACTGTGGATCCAGCGCATCAATGCTGCTGCCCGCGCCAACGGCATGACCTACAACCGCCTCATCCAGGGCCTGAAGGCGGCGGAGGTTGAGGTCGACCGTCGGATGCTGGCCGAGCTCGCCGTCAACGATCCGGGTGCTTTCGCAGCTCTCGTCGAGGTCGCCCGCGGCGCCCTCCCCGCGACTGCCGCGTAACGCCATTTCAACCGGTCCCATTTTTCATATCGGCGTGCGTGTGGGTGCATCGATTCGGTGCTGACCAGCTCGAGATCGCCCCACGTCGCGCGATTGCGCCGGCTCCATGAGCGGCGCGGTCGACTCAAGTCCGGGTCCTTCCTGGCGGAGGGCCCGGACTTAGTGCGCGCAGCGGTCGATGCCGGATGGGTAGTTGAGGTCGTCGCAACCGAATCGCACCCCCTCATCCCGTGGCTCGAAGAGCAGGGCATCGACTGCAACCTCGCAAGTGAGCACGTTGTCGCCGCGATCTGCGAGGCGGTCACTCCCCAGGGGGTCGTGGCGGAATGTCGGCTCCCGGAAACTCGGTTCGATGACGTACTTGTGGGCGCCGGTCCGGTGGTGGTCTGCGACCGCATCTCCGATCCAGGCAATCTGGGCACCATCATCCGCACCGCGGAAGCAGTGGGGGCAGCTGGAGTGGTGGCGACCGAAGGCTCGGTCGACCCGTGGAATGCCAAAGTCGTGCGGGCCAGCGCCGGATCGATTTTCCGACTGCCCGTGGTGGGTGGTTTCAGTTCCGACGTCGCCCTAGGCCGCATCGCTGAGACCCGCCGCACCATCGCCCTCGACGGCTCGGCCGACCTTGACGTCTTCGAACTACTCACTCAACTCTCCGAGCAAGACATCCTCAGCCACCAACTCGCCTGGGTGGTCGGCTCCGAGGCCCACGGCGTCAGCCCCGACGTGCTCGCCGTGGCCGAATTTCGCACCCGGATCCCCATGGCTCCGTCGGTGGAGTCCCTCAACGCCGGGATAGCTCTGGCCGTGTGCTTGTACTCGGCCCAGGACCGGCTCCAGCACGATTCCTGACGCGACCTACGTCACGCCGGACACACCGCCGATTCGTCGCGAGCCCGGCGATCGGAGAGTGCGAGGATAGGGGCGAGAAGAAGGGATTGTCGTCATGGACAAGGCCAGCTACACAACGCTTCCGGTGATGGAAGAAACCGGATACGCGATCGTGGATATGTACGACCAACAGGCGGATCCGCGCGAGTGGGAGAACCTCGTCTTCGTTGATTGGAAGTCCTCCGGCGATACCCGGTTCGCACCGTTGGCCAGTGCCTACGGTGACATGGAGTGCAACGGCTTCTGGAACCACACCCCGCCCAAGACCGACAAGGACGGCGTGTGGGTCGAGGAGAACGTGGAGATTGCTCCGATTCTCACCCGTCGTGCTCAAGAGCCCGGCGCCAACATCGGCCGTTGCCGGGTGATCGAACTGCAACCCAATACGTACGGCGAGGCTGTGTACAACCTGCACCGTGACGACAACAACCGGCTCAACCCCGAGGGCACCGGTTGGATCGTGCGCGCCTTCTTCAACCTGACCGACGACGCCGATTCGGTAATGATCCTGCGCTCGGACAAGGACGATCCGAGCACCGAAGTGCGCATCCCGATGCCCGCCGGCCAGCAAGTGGTCATTGACACCCAAAGCTTCTACCACGCGGTGTGGCACCCCGGTGACAAGCCGCGGTACTGCCTGATCACCTCGTATGAGTCCGGTCCGGAACTCGACGCATGGATCCAGGCCCGCAACCCGCTCACC
>Ga0181593_10003421_pt1 | contig 14552 bp, 14 predicted proteins | sample 071ome_19_FD_133756 | JGI IMG/M metagenome (GOLD analysis project Ga0181593, IMG submission 133756) | Coastal salt marsh microbial communities from the Groves Creek Marsh, Skidaway Island, Georgia - 071413AT metaG (megahit assembly) | ecosystem: Environmental > Aquatic > Marine > Intertidal...
AGACAACCAAAATACGCCATTCTAAGGCCAACAACGCCAAATCAGGTCGGAAACACGCAACAGCTTACTGAATCAACACAAGACCCAATCAGCCAAAACGTTTTTACACAACCAAGACCCATAACGGACACTCTGCGTACCGGGTCATTCGTACTCAAATCTTGCGGCCAAGGCTTCCATCATCTGCTGTGCAAAGCGAGCGGCGGCAACGGGCAAGGTGCGTCCCTGTAGCTGACCAAAGTACAAGAGCCCCGGCGGAACGTCCCTTAAACTAAGGGGCCGGCTGACCAAGTCCGAATCTTCGAACACCGCCGGAACGCCCACTTCGATCTGAAACGCGAGGATGTTCTCGGCCAGGGCATGATGTCGGAGAAACTCAAAGCTATCGGATTCAACGACGGGTGATATCGCAAAAGATGTCGCCCGAGCCGCCGCTTCCAGCAGGTGTCGTACGCCATAGTTCGCCGTGGGCAGCGCCACGGGATATTCCAAACACTCCCGGAGCCGAAGCTCGTCGTTTGCCGCCAGAGGGTGATTCCGGTGCATCACGGCATGCAGAGGCTGGCGTATGGTCAGCAGAATCTGAAACTCCATCATGCGCATGGGCTCGAACACCAATGCCAGATCAGCGCTCATGTCGGTCAAAGCCTGCTCTGCCGCCGCCCGGTCTCGCAGCAACGCATTAAAGGTCACCGCCGGATGCGCATATCGGTAGATTGAGATTTGCTCCGGCAAAAAATACGGCAAGAGCGCTTGGCTGCAGGCAATTGAGACATGCCCCCGCCTCTCGCCGGACAGGTCGGCTATCTGGCTTTTCACCCGTTCCATATCCTGCAATTGGCTACGGATATGCTGGATAAATATTTCCCCCGCTGTCGACAAGCGGACCCCGCGCGGCAAACGTTCAAACAGTTGAACCCCCAAATCCTCTTCCATATCCAAAATTCGCCGGTTTAAAGCCGTTGATGTAATCGACAAGGTTTCAGCCGCTTTGCGGATTGAACCGGCCTTTGCCACAGCATCGACATACTGAAGTGGCAATAAATGCTTCATTTCTCACACCTTTTTGATGATGCGTTTTTTGCACCATTATGAGGTAAAATTAGCAGTATTCGGAAGCATTCACAACTGGTTCACTGGGTCCACCTGAACCGGAAAAACGAATGCCTACGCAACAGCCATTTGACATTGCCAGTCTTCACACCGCCTACAGGAACGGTCTCAACCCGGTTGACGTGGTCGAAGAAGTCTTTCGTCGTCTCGCCGAGATCGACGATCCCGGCATCTTTCTGCATGTGATCGACAAAGAAACGATCCTGCAGGCTGCTCGGACGCTCGGTCCCTTTGATCCGGTTACTAAGCCGCTCTGGGGTCTGCCTTTCGCCATCAAGGACAATATCGATGCGACGGGCATGCCGACAACGGCGGCGTGTCCTGACTTCGCCTATACGCCGAAGAAAGACGCGTTTGTCGTGTCACTGCTTCGTCAAGCCGGCGCACTTTTGATCGGCAAGACCAACCTGGATCAGTTTGCCACCGGGCTGGTCGGTATTCGCACGCCTTATCCGGCTCCCAGGAATGTCATCAATCCCGTGATCGTGCCCGGCGGCTCTAGCTCGGGCTCGGCGATTGCCGTCGCCGCAGGTATCGTCAGTTTTTCCCTGGGCACGGATACGGCCGGCTCGGGCCGGGTTCCGGCCGCCCTCAATGGTATTGTCGGATTGAAACCGACTCTGGGACTAATCTCAAATTCCGGAGTCGTGCCGGCTTGTCGCACTCTGGACACCGTTTCGATCTTCGCGACGACCGTCGCCGATGCGCACCGGGTGCATCAATGCGCTGCCGTTTACGATCCGGAAGATTCATTTGCACGTGCCGGCGGCGTGGCTGAACTCTCATCGGGAAGTGCTCATTTCCGAGTGGGCGTTCCCAGCCTTGAGACCCGTGAATTCTTCGGCGATGAGACCCAAAGCAGCTCCTTCCAGGACAGTCTTGATGGTTTGCGTGCAATGGGCGCAGAGATTGTCGATCTGGATTTTGCCCCTTTCTATGAGGTTGCAGCGCTGCTCTACGACGGAAGCTGGGTGGCCGAGAGATATAGTGTTGTGGAAGATCTGCTACGTGATCGGCCCGACAGCCTGCATCCCGTATTCAAGCGGGTCGTCAAACAGGCGGAGACCCATTCGTCGGCGGATGTGTTTCGAGGCATCTATCGCTTACAGGACCTCAAACGGAAAACTGCTGCAAAAATGGCCGGCCTCGACATGCTTTGTGTGCCGTCCATTCCAACCTTCTACACCCTTGATGATCTGGAAGCCGATCCCATCGGCCCCAATTCTCGGCTGGGCACCTATACCAATTTCGTCAATCTATTGGATTTGTGTGGCATTGCCGTACCGGTCACGCCCCGCGAAGACGGATTGCCGGGCAGTGTTACCCTACTGGCGGCTGCGGGCCGGGACGCCCAAATTGCCGCTGTCGCTGCCGAGTTGCACCAGAAATGCAGTCCACCGGTTGGAGGGACTTATTGGACTTTACCGGCCCAGACACTCCCGAGTGGTCTGGCGGCGAGCGACGAGATGGAAATAGCTGCCGCGGGCGCCCACATGTCCGGCCTACCGTTGAATTATCAGCTTACGGATTTGGGCGGACGGTTTTTACGCAGCGCGAAGACCAGCACGGACTACAAATTATTCCGGTTGCCCGGCGGGCCGCCGGACCGTCCCGGGCTGGTAAGCGGCGCCTCGGGAGCTTCCATAGACCTGGAAATCTGGGCGCTGCCGGTCTCCCGCGTCGGAGAATTTTTAAACGCGATCCCCGCGCCTCTGGGGATCGGGACAATCACGTTGGATACAGATGAAACCGTCAAAGGATTTATCTGCGAAGCCAGCGGTGTGACAGAAGCCGAGGACATCACCTCTTTCGGCGGCTGGCGTGGCTATTTGAACTCCCTCTCGACAAACCCGACTCACACAAAGGAACTTGATTATGAAAAGACGTGATTTCCTGAAATCAGTGGGTGTGGTGTCTAGCGCATCCATCCTCCCTTTCCTGAAATACCTGCCTGCGGAAGCCGCCGGCCGTAAAGATACATTGGTCGTTGTTGCGGGCCATGGCATCAACAGCCTGGACCTGCATCGAAAAGGCACCAACCGGCCTAGCTACCAAGTGACTGTTAATATTTACGATCGGCTGGTCCGTTTCGGCGTAAAAACCTTAGAAGACGGCTCCTTGTCTTATGATTCTACCAAGATAGAGCCTGAAGTCGCTGAAAGCTGGACGATTTCCGACGATCGTAAGACCTTAACCTTCAAGATCAGCCCCAAGGCCAAGTTCTGGGACGGCAGCCAAGTCACCGCTCATGACGTGAAATGGTCCTTCGACCGGGCGGTCAGTCTCGGCGGTTTTCCGTTCGTGCAAATGAAGGCGGGCTCCATGACCAAGCCGGAGCAGTTCGTCGCGGTTGACGACATGACGTTCCAGGTCAAGCTGGCTAAACCATCGAAGCTCACGCTTCCTGATCTGGCCGTGCCAATCCCGTTCATCATCAATTCCAAGGTTGCCAAGGCGCACGCCACGGAAAAAGACCCTTGGGCAACGGAATATCTACACAAGAATCCCGCCGGCTCGGGTGCATTCAAGGTTGTGCGTTGGGATCCGGGGCAGCAATTCGTGTATGAACGCAATGAAGCTTGGGCCTTGGGGCCGAAGCCGGGCGCCAAGCGGGTCATCGTCCGCGAGGTGCCGTCCGCATCCACCCGCCGTGCATTGACGGAGCGGGGCGATGCCGATCTGTACATGGATATTCCGGCTAAGGACTCTCAGGAGATCGTTGCCAAAACCGGCGGCAAGGTGAAGGTCTCCGGCGCGCCGATCGACAACTGCCTCCATGTACTGGCGCTCAACCTGAAGCACAAGCCGTTCGACAATGTCAAAGTTCGCCAAGCCATCGCCTACGCTGTTCCCTACAGTGATATCATCAAGGCGGCAGCCTACGGACGCGGCAAACCCATGTTCGGCGGCAAAAATATGAAGCCGACGGACATAGAATGGCCGCAACCGTTCCCCTATGACACCGACCTCGACAAAGCCAAAGCGCTGTTGAAGGAAGCGGGTATGAGCAGCGGTTTCGAGACCACCTTGTCTTACAACCTCGGCCTCGCGTCCTGGCAGGAGCCGACAGCGCTTTTGATCCAAGAGTCCCTCGGCAAGATCGGCATCAAAGCGAAGCTAGACAAGATTCCCGGCGCGAGCTGGCGCACGGCGGCCCTGGTCGAGAAACGTCTGCCCATGCATCTGGAGAATTTCGGCGGCTGGCTGAACTATCCCGACTATTACTTCTTCTGGGCGTACAAGTTCGGCCACCTCTTCAATTCGTCGAACTATAAGAACCCGGAAGTCGAGAAGCTGGTAGACGAAACCCTGCACATGGAAGTCACCGATGCAGCGTATACGGCCAATGTGAAGAAGATGATCGGCATCGCCTTTGAAGATGTGCCGCGGATCCCGATCTATCAGCCGTATCTTGATGCAGCTATGCAGAGCTCTGTCGACGGTTATGCCTCTTGGTTCCACCGTCAGCTCGATGTGCGCGGCATCACCAAGGACAGCGTCTAGTTCGCCGGTCTTTGAGCACTAATAGATGAATTCCAAGCTCTATAAAATCGGACGGCGCCTGCTTCAGGCAGTGCCGTCCGTGCTTGGCGTCATTGTTATTTCATTTGTTTTGACCCGCGCCTTGCCGGGAGATCCGGCGGTCTACTTCGCCGGCGCCATGGCTGATCAAGAATCCATTCAACAGGTCAGGCAGGCACTGGGCCTCGATCGTAGCTGGATTGAGCAATTTTTCATCTATGTCGGCAATCTCGTCCAAGGTGACTGGGGGCAGTCCTTAAAGACCGGCCAGCCGGTCACCGAGGAACTGTTAAAACGCCTCCCGGCCTCAATGGAGCTCACCCTGATCGGCTTGGGTCTCGCCATAGCAGTCGCCGTTCCGTTGGGCATTCTCGCCGCCACAAATCCAGGCAGCTGGGTTGATCACGTGTGCCGGATGCTCGTGACTGCCGGCGTTTCCCTGCCGACGTTCTTCACCGGGCTGTTTTTGGTTTACATTTTTTACTATTTGCTGGGTTGGTCCCCGTCGCCCCTGGGCCGGCTTGATATCGTCTATCTGTCCCCGCCCCATGTAACGGGTTTCTACATCATCGACAGCCTGCTTGCGGGGGATCTCGAAACTTTCAGAGGTGCCGTTGCTCAGCTCATCCTGCCGGCAGCCACGCTTGGCCTTTTTGCTCTGGCGCCGATTGCCCGCATGACCCGGGGCGCGATGCTGGGCGCGCTCGCCAGTGACTATGTGCGAACAGCCCGCGCCAACGGCTTATCCCGCGCCACTGTCCTGATGACCTATGCCTTTCGTAACGCCTCCCTGCCGGTTCTCACCACCCTCGGCATGGTTTTCTCCTTTTTGCTGGGGGCCAATGTTTTGGTGGAGAAAGTGTTTTCCTGGCCGGGCATCGGATCATTCGCCATTGAGGCGCTAGTGGCCTCCGATTATGCCGCTGTCCAAGGGTTCGTTCTTTCCATGGCGCTCCTGTTTGTGGCGGTCAACCTCACTATTGACGTGATTCTGACCATGACTGACCCCCGAGTCGGTCTGGGCGATTAGGGGCAGAGCATGAGCCAGTTTGCCGGTCACTTCCGATATGTCATGAGCGAAAATCCGGTCACAGTGATCTCCTTTTCGCTCTTCCTGTTTATCATTTTCATCGGCATCTTCGGACCAGCTATCGCACCCTATGATCCGATCGCCACGGCGGCCTCCAATGCTCTTAAGCCGCCGAGTTGGGCACACCCGTTTGGGACGGACCACCTGGGCCGCGATGTTCTCAGCCGGGTCGTTGTCGCCACGCGGCTGGATTTGGGCATCGCCCTTTCAGCAGTCGTCCTGTCGTTTATCGTCGGTAGCGCGCTCGGTAGCGCTGCGGGCTTTTGGGGCGGCTGGTGGGACCGGATCGTGGGCCGGTTTTCTGACACGATCATGGCATTCCCACTGTTCGTTCTGGCCATGGGCATCGTCGCGGCGATGGGAAACACGGTAGAAAACATCGTCTACGCCACCGCGATTATTAATTTGCCGTTCTACATCCGGGTCTCCCGGGCCGAGACCAGTATCCGCCGATCCGCCGGTTACGTGGATGCCGCCCGGCTCAGCGGTAGTTCGGAAGTGCGTATCCTGGCGACCCAGGTTTTCCCCAACATCCTACCGCCGATGATGGTGCAGGTATCACTGAACATGGGCTGGGCGATCCTCAACGCCGCCGGCCTGTCGTTCATCGGGTTGGGTGTGCGTGCGCCGGAGGCCGAATGGGGGATCATGGTCGCGGAGGGTGCGACCTACATTGTTTCCGGCGAGTGGTGGTTGGCGTTATTCCCCGGCGCCGCCCTGATGATCGCCGTCTTTTGTTTCAATCTGATGGGTGATGGGCTCCGTGATCTCGTCGATCCGCAGCGGCGCACCTAACCGGAGGCAGCTCTCACATGGACCCGCGTCACTTTCTGGATGTTGACCAGCTCTCCGTCGAATTCCGCACCCGCAACGGCATTGTGGAAGCGTTGAAGAAAGTCTCGCTTTATGTGGACAAAGGGGAGGTTCTAGGTGTTGTCGGCGAGAGCGGATCGGGAAAATCAGTCTCCGCATATACGGTGATTGGTCTATTGGACAGGGCTGGTTATGCCACGGAAGGCACCGCCATGTTTGACGGTATTTCCCTGTTCGACGCCAAGGAATCACAGTTGCGGGATCTTCGCGGGCGGGAAATTTCTATGATCTTCCAAAACCCGCGGGCGGCGCTCAACCCGATCCGTCCCGTCGGCAAACAGATCGAAGACGTATTGCGGCGCCATGCGCAGACGTCCAGCCCGAACTTGAAGGAAAAGGCGATCGACATGCTCGATCAGGTAAAGATTGTTAATCCTGAGCAACGGTACTGGAGTTATCCATTCGAATTGTCAGGCGGCATGTGTCAGCGGGTGATGATCGCTATTGCCCTCGCCTGTAATCCCCGGCTTCTGATTGCCGATGAGCCGACTACCGGTCTGGATGTAACCACCCAAAAGGCCACCATGGACCTGATCCAGGAGCTCACCCAAAAACGAAATATGTCGGTCATCCTGATTACCCATGACCTGGGTATGGCGGCCGCATATTGTGACCGGCTGGTTGTCATGCAGAAGGGCGAAGTGGTGGAAACCGCACCGGTGGATCAGTTGTTCGTCAATCCGCAGCACGCCTATACCAAAAAACTGATCGCCGCTTCACCCGGCCCCAATTCGGAATTGGCCGACCTGACTGCCGTCCCAGATGAAATGGCGGAGTCCGAACTGGAGAGCAAGGTTGCGCCGTTGCCCCGTCAGCCGGTGATGCCATCCGGCACGGCAAATCTGCTCGAAGTACATAGTTTGGTGAAGGAATTTCCGGTGCGCGACCAGATCGGCTTTCACCTGCCGTGGTCCAAGAAACCGGAACAGGAAGAGGTGTTTCGCGCCGTCGACGATATATCCTTTTTACTCACGCGTGGTGAAAGCCTGGGACTGGTCGGCGAGTCCGGCTGCGGTAAGTCGACAACGTCTAGCATGATTACCCGGCTTCTCGACCCCACGAAGGGCGATATTGTTTTCGATGGAGAAAACATCACTAGCTTTTCCGCCGCTCAGTTTGCCCGCCTCCCTCAGCGCACGAAAATTCAAATGGTTTTCCAGGATCCGACCGACAGCCTGAACCCTCGCTACACGGCGACGGATACGATTGCCGAACCGTTGAAACGGCTGTTGGGTATGGACGTCCGGAAGGACATCAATGACAAGGTGAGGGAACTGGCCGCCATGGTCGGTCTTCCCGAACATCTGTTGACGCGCTTTCCTCACCAACTCTCCGGCGGGCAAAAGGCCAGGGTCGGCATTGCCCGGGCGATCGCCGTTGATCCTCTTCTACTAATTCTTGATGAACCCACCTCCGCCCTAGATGTTTCAGTACAGGCCGTGGTTCTGCAATTGCTGGACCGGCTCAAACACGAATTGGGCATGAGCTACATTTTTGTTTCCCACGACCTCAATGTGGTCCGGCTGCTTTGCGAGCGAGTCATCGTGATGAACCGGGGAAAAATCATCGAAGCCGGCACCGCGGATGAGGTCCTGCGCAATCCGAAAGAAGAGTATACCCAAAACCTGATTAGCTCGATCCCCCACTTCGAACCGGAAAAACAGAAAGTCAAAGCAAGCTAGTTGTCTGCTTCTGGCTAGAAGCGGACCATTTTAGCTGACCTAAAAGTCGTCAGTTATTAGCCACTTGCTGCCGTTGAAATTTTACAACAGAGGGGCTGCTGGCCTGATTTATTCCCTAAAGCATTATCCGCCTTGTCCACTGAACTGCGCACCAGGCAGTAAACCACTATAGGTGCCGATGCGTAATAGAAGTATGGCTATTACGAGATCTACAAATACCGTCGATCCTTCTCAGCTCCTGACCACTTTTCCGGACCATTTGAACGCGGTTGTCATTGGTGCAAGTGGAGGCATCGGATCTGCTATAACGAAGCAGTTGTTCCAAGCGCCGAAGGTTGGGCGTGTGCTTGCCCTGTCGCGTACATCTGTAAAGCAGAACGAGAAAGTCTTTGCTGCTCAAATTGATCTGGAAAACCCAGAAAAGATTGAAGCTGCCGCAGAACACGCAAAAGAATGCCTTGGCTCTGTGCATCTTGTTTTCGTCGCGACTGGATTGCTTCATGACGGAGATTTGCAGCCTGAGAAAGCCCTTCGCTCTCTTACGCCCGATGTGCTCGCCCGATCATTTGCCATCAACGCAATAGGTCCCGCTCTGCTGGCCAGATCGTTTATACCTCTAATGCCACGTGAGGGAAAAACTGCCTTTGCAGCTATATCGGCGCGTGTGGGATCAATCACCGATAACGGGCTTGGGGGTTGGTATAGTTATCGCGCATCCAAGGCGGCACTGAATCAATTAATGCGTACCACCGCGATTGAAGTTGCACGCAAGTACAAAGAAGCAGTTTTTCTCGCATTACATCCGGGGACCACTGAAACCAGTCTATCGAAACCCTTTCAATCAGGTGTGCCAAAAAACAAGCTTTTTACGCCGCACTATTCGGCAAATCGAATGCTACAAGTAATCGATCAGGCTGAGCCTAGAGATAGTGGAAAGCTTATAGCATGGGACGGCGAAGTTTTGCCTTACTGAACCAGTAGGATTGAGATCCAAACGCTCTGATCCGAATAAATCTCAAGATCGTAAACATGTTGCGATTAAATAGTTGCACCTTGCGGTAAGCGTTAAATCGCGACCAAGACAAAATTTTTGGTGATACACGCCCCGGACCATCTTCTGCAGCACGTGAAAGCGGGGAAAGGGCGGGTTTGCTCAACGAGACTGGGAGAGAGACTGCTGACGGATTCTCGCGGAGAGGGAAAGCATGAATTTCCCAGCTGAAAAGTCTGAAACGATTTCTCGCATCGCCAAATGGAGTTAAAAAGTTGCTCATAAAAGACCGCATAGATCAGCCAGATCAAGACCGCACCGTCGACGTGAATGAGATCGCCCGATTTCAGGCGTTGGCCGACGAATGGTGGAACCCTGACGGAAAGTTCAGAGTCATGCACGCGTTCAATCATGCGCGTCGCGGCTTTATCGAGGAATATGTTGCGCAAAAATTCCAACGTTCATTAAATCATCAACAGCCGTTAGCCGGTATCCGGATCCTTGACGTTGGCTGTGGTGGAGGCCTTATCTGTGAGCCTCTGGCATTACTGGGTGCGACTGTGGTTGGAGTTGATGCCACGTCGCGGAACATTGAAATTGCGAAACGGCATGCGCGGCAGACAGGGGTTGATATAGATTACCGGCACGGCACGGCGCAGAGCGCCGTCTCTTCCCACGAGAACTTCGACGTGGTCCTCAATCTTGAGGTTATTGAGCATGTTGCCGATCCGGCAAAATTGATGATTGATTGCGCATCTCGCCTAAAACCAAACGGCTTACTCTTTATCGCGACCTTAAACCGGACAATCCGCGCCTTAGCCTTGGCAATTTTTGCTGCAGAGTACGTCTTACGTTGGCTGCCGGTGGGGACGCACGATTGGCGCCGCTTTTTAAAGCCACACGAAATCGAGGCTATGCTTCGCAGCGGTAAGATGCGGGTGATTGAAACGGTGGGAGTTACCATGAACCCACTGACCAGACAATGGAAGGTCACGTTCGATCCGTCAGTCAACTACATGCTCGTCGCCGACAAACAGACCCTCCCCGAGGGAACATAAATATGGCAATCTCGACGTATCCAAAGTGGCTGTATGATGATTTGCGCACAGATCATGCCGGTGAAACCGGTGCGGTCTGGATATATCGCGGTATTCTCTCTGTAAGCCATGACAGCGCCGTCTGTGCCTTTGCCAAGCGGCATCTTGAGACGGAGACGCGCCATCTGAGAGAGATCGAGGGTGTTTTGGAACCGGCTCGGCGCAGCAGACTCCTGCCCGTATGGCGCGTTGCCGGGTTCATTACGGGGGCATTGCCGGCTCTAATTGGTCCGCGGTCAGTGTTTCATACGATCGAAGCTGTAGAGACATTCGTTGACAGGCATTACGAGGCGCAGATCCAACGGCTTGGACCCATTGAGACATTGGACAAAGATCTAGCAGAGGTGCGGGCGTTATTGGTCGACTGCCAGGCAGATGAGGTGGCGCACCTCCACGAGGCAGGAAGTCTTGCATCTGAAGCGCCGGGGCCGGTGGCACGCATTTGGCGTGCCATGGTCGCGCGCGGGTCATATATCGCGGTCGAGTGCGCGCGGTACATATGAGATCGCTTTCCAATCAGGACGGTAGGTTTCTCTTAGCATCTCGTTGGAGATCAAAATGAGTAAGACAAAGGACGTTGTTGTCGCCGTTCTCGGCGCTGGAATTTCCGGGCTTCGGGTCTACACTAGGCTTCGCCAGGCCGGTATTGGTGCAGTTTTGATCGACAAAAGCCGGGGACTCGGCGGACGGATGGCAACGCGGCGGGTGGGGCATTTTCAGTTCGATCATGGAGCGCAATTTTTTACTGCACGCACTGCTACTTTCTCGGCATTGGTTGAAGATCTTGAGGCTAACGGTTTGTGCGCGTTATGGCAGGCCGACCGCTACGTCGCCACGCCGCACATGAGTGCCATCGGGAGCAGTTTGCTGGGGAGAGAACCCAACCTCCACCTCAATAAAATGGTGAAAGGTATTAGACGTGAAGAGAGCGGTTGGGCCTTGGAGGTGGATGGTGCTGAGAGTGAAATCCCCGGAAATGGCTTCTTTAAAGGCGTGGTAGTCGCCGTCCCCGCGCCGCAAGCGCTCGGTATTATCGGCACTAAATATTCGGCCTTTGAAAAACTCAAAGATGCGGATTATGCGCCTTGCTGGACACTCATGTTTGCAGTCGAAATGCCCCTAAAACTTGATGACGTTTTTGTCGAGTTTCCAAATGGACACGCGCTCCGGTCAATCTCATTTAATGCCAGCAAACCAGGCCGACCAGCACTAAAAGATTTACACACCTATGTCGTGCATGCCTCAGCGAAGTGGTCGCAAACCCATTTAGAGACTGACAAAAAGATTGTTCAAGACATGTTGATCAGAGAGGTTGCTAAGACGCTCAATCTCTCTACGACACCTGCTTTCGTGTCGGCCCATCGTTGGCGGTATGCCGAAGTTATCCGTGCGGTCAATGTCCCTTGTTTATGGGATTCCGATATCGGCCTTGGAGCGTGCGGAGACTGGTGCTTGGGGCCGCGTGTTGAGCTGGCTTTTGAGAGTGGGGAAGCTCTAGCGACTAGGCTCCTCAACAAGTATGGCCGCCGTTAATTTTACAGTGCTTCTCAGGGGCGTCCCTAGAGGCGGACTTGGTAACGGGATCCAGAAGGTCCGAACTCCTAGCTTACTCGATGACACCCACTCTCACGAGCATCATTGTTTTTATTCATTTGGCTTGGAGAGATGACCATTGAGGTCGAAGGGCGTGGTGACGCGATGGGTTGCCGTCCTGGCGACATTTTAGCAGTGCCCGCAGGAGCAATACACATTTAGAACGCCGGAGATGCTGGAATGACATTCTTGGTTGCGTCAAAATTAAGTGACCATTCGGCTATGCTTTCGAGGTATCAAGCATTATTGGAGCGTGAGCATCTATGATCCGATTTATCCTGATGTATATGGGTGCCCTTCCTTTTCTGGGGTGCGCCATCGTTCTTGCCGAAACTGGCATCGATATGCCGTTTGGATTAGATGCTCATAAGGTCATTGGGACTTACACGTTAGTAATCGGCTCTTTTATGGCAGGAGTGCATTGGGGGCAACATTTGAACCCACCGGCTCTGCATCCAAACATTCTGATAATCACCAGTAATATCGCAGCTTTAGCTTTTTGGTTCGCTTATCTGTTCCTATCCATGAGTGCGTTCCTAGTCACTGCGGCCTTGTTGTTTCTAGTTATTTTGTTCATTGACCTGTTGATGGCGCAGCGTCAGTTCATTGAAAAAACTTATGTAGGACATCGCGTCGTCGTAACAGTTTTGGTTGTAGCGAGCTTGGCGCTTTCATCTTTTTTGATATCAGCCAGCGCCTTGTCAAAATAGACTCTGTTCATAGCCTAGAGAGTAAATTTAAGTTTAGCTTTGAGCCTTCTCCAGCTAATACGGTAAACGCAGAGGCACATTGTGTGCTTCGATAATGTCTAAGGTGTGAAATTGATTTGCGTCTGCTTCGGGTCATTATCGGGCATTGATTTATCGGTGCTGTGACGTCCGCTTTGTTTGGTGTTTCGGACTTTTGGTATTTGGGTTGGCAGGGACCTTTTGGCGTGGGGCTGTTGATTATATCCTATCTGGATGAACCAGACCGATCCTGAGCAATTATTTTCCACGGCGGACTGCCTCGAATTTTTAGATGGCTTCGGGCTTTCGCCAGACGAGCATTCCAATGATGAACTCACTTCTCGTTTGAACGAGATCGCCCGGTCTTATTTGTCGAGCTACTACCTTGAAAGCCGGTCGCAGGCACCGTCTCAGACCAAGAGAACCTTTGAGCGGTTGGCAAGCCGGGCACGAGACTTGAAGCGGACGTGGGAGACTAGCCTCATGAGTAAGGTCGGTCAGCTCAATGACCTGGATCGTCTGTTGGCTGATTTACACGCAGCTTGTCAGAACATCGGGCTTAACAACCTCCCCGACGCCGTAAAAACCGCCCTCAATACGATGTCCACCTCCGGTGCCAAGAGCCAGGCCATCCTGACCGATGTCATTGCTTACTGTGACCATATTGCTATACGCAGCCGAGGTCGGGTTATCCGGAACCAGCAACATGGCGTTCGGCGCAATCAAGGTAACCAGGCCTTTGTCCACCTTATCCAGAACCTAAGCGGATTTTGGTTGGAATATTATAAGGCGGTGCCAGGGGCAGTCGTTGATCCATCAGGAACAGAGTCGTCTCTGTGAGGACCATTCGTCCTGTTTGTGAGAACCTACCTTAACATTCTTAGAATATCCCTGGGCCAGGAGACCCTGGCCTCGGAACCGGCACTTAAGCACCAGCTCAATCCAACCGATGAGGCACTGCACCATCGCATTCGACGTCTCAACTTCGGCTCCCTCAAGCGGATGAGTGCATCGTAAAGTATTGAATCTAAATGCGCATTAACTTGGCAATTAGATGAGGTAAAGGCGCTCCCTTATTTTACGGGCATGGCAAAAGTCACGCCCCCAGATCAGATACGTCTCCAGGAGAGTCCTTCTGCGGCTTACTCGGCTGAAGAAGGCTACCCGAGCTTAAAAGCCCTGGCAGCCTTACTGGGCCGGACGGCGGCGCGGGAACATTGGAATAGCCAGCTGTTACCGACTGAGGCGCCGGAGACGGCATCGGCCGGGACGCCAGGCTTAATCCCGGCATCTGCACCTGAAGTACCGGGCTCAGAGAGCGAGGCCGACCAAGCTTCTGTGCCTGGCGCAGTTTTGCCAGACCTTGACCCTTTAGCGGTGACCGACGCCGCTTCTTCCAACTGTGTAACCGACGATAGCTCTTTGAGGGTGTCGTCTGAACGTGAGGACCATTGAGATGACCACGCTGAAGCAACCCGTGAGCCAATTGTTGACCATTAAAGAGACCGCCCATGAACTGCGGGTCTCCGAGAAGACCGTACGACGATGGATAGAGACCCGGGAATTGATTGCCCATAAGTTGGGCCGCCAATGGCGGATCAGTTGGGAGGACCTGGCGAATTTTGTCAAAATACGGCGTCAGGTATGAGGATTTATGCCCAATCATGTCAAATAATGTCCGTCTATATTGAAGTATTAATGAAATCACTAAGTCATTAAACGAATTATTATGCTGTATACGGTATTCATTATATTGGCCTATTTACCCATTGTGACCAATTATGTCCTATGAACTAAAATAAAAAGGATCATTATGACTGACCACAGGAATCCTTTTACGTCGGAAGAGCAGCCAAGCATGGC
>Ga0181593_10003424_pt1 | contig 14545 bp, 10 predicted proteins | sample 071ome_19_FD_133756 | JGI IMG/M metagenome (GOLD analysis project Ga0181593, IMG submission 133756) | Coastal salt marsh microbial communities from the Groves Creek Marsh, Skidaway Island, Georgia - 071413AT metaG (megahit assembly) | ecosystem: Environmental > Aquatic > Marine > Intertidal...
AAAGTCAGGATGCCCAGATAGGCAATCACACTGACACAAGTGGTTCCAACGTCAATTTAAATAATTCCTACAGATCTAGTCGGATAAAGTGGCTCACACCTTACAAATGGGTGGGGGAAGAACTTTATTCTAGATATATCCTGCCTGCTAACCGGGATGTTTTTGGTGTTAATGTAACGCCTTATTGCACCGTACAGTATACAGAGTATCATGCTTCTGAAAGAGGGAAGTATGACTGGCATATGGATGTCTTCTGGGGCGAAAGTAAACCTTTTGACAGGAAACTGAGCCTTACTCTACAACTTTCAGATCCTCACGAATATGAGGGCGGCGACTTTGAGTTTGAAAACGCGCCTTTACCTGAGAACGCTAAGACAAAAGGGTCTGTAATTGTCTTTCCAAGTTATTTAATGCACAGAGTTACGCCTGTAACGAAGGGTGTAAGGAAAACGCTAGTGGCATGGTTTGAGGGGCCTAGATGGGTATGACAGAGAATATTGAGTTAAGGGACGATTTCATTGGGATTTTTGATGGATTTTTTCCCTACGAAATGTGCGACAAGTATATTTTATGGTTTAAGAAACAGCAGGCAGACCAACTTACTTGGCAAAGGGTCCAGACAAAAAACATTGTCCAAGATGAATCTGTAGATACAGACGGCCTGTTTTTATCTAACTTTGCCCCTGTAGATGAAGAGAATAACACCTTCTTCAGCACACTTTTTTTCGAGAAAATTGCACCCCTTTATTTTGATTATTATCCGGGTCTTTCTAAGATGGGTGAAAAATTTTATATTTCAGCCACAAAAGTCCAGAAAACAGAGCCGGGTCAAGGCTATCATGTCTGGCATTGCGAGCATGGTCCTTACCAGCCTAGCAGGATTTTGGCTTGGACACTGTATTTAAACGACGGTTTTGAGGGCGGTGAGACAGAATTTCTTCATCAAAATGTGCGGGTTACACCTAAAAAAGGCCGTTTAGCACTGTTTCCATCTCATTTTACGCACTTACATAGAGGTAATCCTCCCTTGACAGGCACTAAGTACATACAAACTGGTTGGGTTTGTATGTCAGTTTAGGTATAATGTGGGAGTATAGAGATGAGATGTGACTTATGCCCCTTACTAAATTACAGTTCAATCCCGGAATAAATAAAGAGCTAACCGCTTATTCTAACGAAGGTGGTTGGAACGATGGCGATAGAATACGCTTTCGTTTTGGTTATCCTGAAAAGATAGGTGGATGGCAGAAATACTCTACCAATACTTATTTAGGGCTACCTAGAAACCTGCACCCGTGGACAAACCTTGAAAACGATAGGTATTTAGCGGTCGGTACAAACCGCAAATATTATATCGAATCAGGTGGTGCATATAATGACATCACCCCTATTCGTCTTTCCATACGTAAGTCTGTTTCTATCAGTGTAGGAACGACAGGCGTTTTTGGTACAGGCGCTGTAAGCTCACCTACAACTAACGCAAGCGCACCATTTGGCAACCCGATGACAGGCTCTGTAGGAACTGTAACTATAAGTAATTCACCGGGCGTTATTGTTCCTGTAGGAGTTTAAGATGGCAAATATAATTGTAACCCCAACAGGTGCAGGCGGAACTGGTGCATTAGGCACGGCGGCGGCATCCACTACCATACCTATTACAGGCGCAGTAATTACTGTGACTACAACAGAGAATAGTCCTACGGTCACTGTGACACACGTTAATCACGGATGTGTAACAGGGGACTTTGTAGAGTTCCTAAGTGTGGACTTTGGCACAAGCCCCGGTACTGATTATGACACCTTAATCACCCTTCTTCAGCAAGAGCATGAGGTAACTGTAACAAGCACAGACACTTATACTATTACACTAACCGCAAATGCAGGCGTAAATTTAACCGATTCTGGTTTAATTGAAGCGGACTATCAATTAAATGCAGGCAGTATTACACAGGTGTACGGCACAGGTTGGGGTGCTGGTACGTGGGGCAGGAACGGATGGGGTAGTGCCGCATCTACGGGCATTACAGTGACCTCTGATTTGCGTATTTATTCTCAGGATAACTTTGGTGAAGATTTAATACTTTGTCCAAGAAACGGTGAGATTTATTACTGGCGAGAAGATAACGGCTTTAACACACGTGCCCAACCCATTAGCGCAACAAGCTCGACTGTGCCTTTGAAAAACAGGCAAATTATGGTCACCTCCGACCGCCATGTTCTTGCTTTTGGAACTGTGGCAGAAGGTGAAACAGAGTTGGACAGGATGCTAATTCGGTTTAGTGATCAGGAAAACCCTTTTGTTTGGAATGCTTTGCCAACAAACACCGCAGGCGATTTACGAGTAGAGCAGGGTACTCAGATTGTTCAAGCCGTTAAAACTCGCAGAGAAATCATTGTTCTAACAGACAATTCTGTCCACAGTATGCAGTTTATTGGGCCGCCATTTACTTTTGGTATTAACCAAATATCTTCAAATACTACCGCAGTTTCTCCGAATGGTGCAGTAGCTCTTGAAGATGCTGTGTTTTGGATGGGGATTGACAGGTTTTATGTATATGACGGCAGGGTAACACCCGTACCGTGTACGGTTAGAGACTACGTGTTTCAAGATATAAACGACCAACAGCTTGAGAAGATTGTAGCAGGCGTAAACTCAGAATTTGGAGAGGTTTTCTGGTTCTATCCATCATCTACAGCAGATGAAAACGACCGTTACGTTGTCTACAATTACGAGCAGAAAGTCTGGTATGTAGGTAACTTTGGCAGAAGCGCTTGGGTGGACAGAGGTGTTTATGAATATCCTATCGGTGCAGTGTCTACTTTACTCTATAACCATGAACTGGGTAATGATGAAGACGGCTTGCCTATGACTGCTTACATTGAATCAAGCCCGATAGACATTGGTGATGGTGAGAACTTCACCTTCATTCAGCGTTTGATACCAGACATTAGCTTTGCTAAATCCTCTTCTGGAGCGATTAACCAAGCTACCTTTACGCTAAAGGGCCAACGCTTTCCCGGTCAGGGCTTTACCACATCAAAGTCTGTCACCGTAGGGGACAACGCTACCCAAGATTATGTGCGGGTAAGGGGCAGGTCTTTTGGTTTAAGGGTAGAATCTAGCAATAGCTTGATGGCGTGGAGACTTGGTTCTCCTAGAGTAGATGTAAAAGCTGACGGCAGGCGGTAATGACTACAAAAGTACCTTTTCCACAATTCCCCTTACCCCCAGAGGAATATAGCAGGGAATACACAGACCAGCTTGTGCGGTCGTTAACTCAGCTTTCTACGCTTGTGCAAAATCCGGGAGAGATGAGAGGTACAAAAGTAACTCTAACGGACCTTCCGACATCTAGCGCAGGGCTTGAAAACGGCGCTTTATATGTGGATAACGGCTATGTAAAAGTAGCTGGCACTGAGACAATAGTCACTGAAACAGCTACATCCGACCCTGTAACTTTAGAATCGTTAGGAATCCCCAACCACAATCAGGTAACTGTAGACGAAAGTGGCGACACCACTATTTCTGGCGATCTGACGGTAGACACTAACTCTACCGTTTCTGGGAACTCTACCGTTTCTGGCGACCTTACCGTTGACACCGATACGCTGTACGTTGACAGCACTAATAATCGTGTGGGTATTGGTACTACTAGCCCAGCTTCAGCCGGGTTAGATGTAACAAAGGCGGGCGGCGCTAACTACGTAGCACAGTTTACAAACACAACAGCCGCAACACCTTATGGCGTATGGGTTAGAGAACCAGCTTCTGCCACAAACGGATACCCATCACTTGTAGTAACAGATAATGCGGGGACAGGTACACGCTTTAGGGTTGATAGTGGAACAGGAAATGTCACTACACCTTATCAGCCATACTTTACGGGTATACCGACAACTGACTACTCAAGCGGCGGTATGCCTACTGGATTCATGGGGATTACCGCAACATTCAATAACGGCAACCACTTCAACTCATCAAACAGTCGGTTTGTTGCTCCTGTTGATGGCTGGTATTGGATTAATTGGGGCGGCCTACACGTACCCCCCGCCGTAACAAGTCTATATAAGAATGGTGCAGTGATTTCATATGGCAACCATTATAATACTGGACCATCTTATATTACGATGACCCAAGGTCTTGTTTATTATTTGAACGCCAACGATTATTTACAAATTTACCAGTGGAACGGTGGTGGATACTATATAAGTTGGTATCATTGGTCGGTCGCCCTTCTTGGTTAAATTATAGCTTAAACAGGAGTAAATAAAATGCCTGATATTACAATTTCAATCACAGACACTGAACTAAAAAGTCTGGAATATGCGGCAGTATCTCCTGCTGATTGGGCCGATAATGCTGTTACTAATAGAGCAAGAATTGCTAAAGAAGAAATCATTGCAAAACTTGTAGCTCATTGTAACGCAAATTCTGTGGCTATCGCTACAGGCGAAGATGCACAAGTTACTCAAGCATATGAGTTAGGTGTGGTACAGCGTCTTGCAGATGTCCCTGCACCAGAATTTCCTGAATAAGAGATATAGCAGACCTCGTTGATTTAAATGTAGAGATTGTGCCAAAGCTATAATAGTGTTAAAATCCTTGTATTAAGGGCATTGGTAATATCATGGCAAATATTTTAAAAAAGATTAAGAATGTCGTAGAAGACGTAGCCCCAGTGGTTTTACCCGCTATTTTGGCGACTACGGGGCTTGGTCCAATAGCTGGCGCGGCTATTGGTTCTGGCATTTCTACCTTAATGAGGGGCGGCAAACCTGAAGACGCTTTTAAATCTGCCCTTGTTGGCGGCGGGATTGGGGCATTATACGCAGGCGCTTCGGGCGTCAATCAAGGAAAAGGCTTTATGGAAGGCGTAAAAGGCGGTCTTCCTAAAGGTATTTTGTCAACACCTACTGCGGCGGCTACAGAAGTTCCTCAAATGAGCCAAGCTAGACAGGACTTTAACGAGGCTTTTGCTAAATCTGGGGCCCCCGATTATACTAGAGAAGCGGTAGCTAGGGGTGCAAACATAGACAATGTACGTCAGGTTCAGGAACTAACCCAACTACAAGAGCCTTCTTTCTTAAAAGGACCAAGCTTCTTAGGCTATCAGGGCGCCCCAAGCACCCAAGATATTTTAGGTTCTCAGCAATTTGCTGATAGAGCCGCATTACTACAGAAAAGTGGTCTATATGATACGACTACCGCCGCAGGCCGCGCCGCCGCAAATCAAGCCGCTTTGAAGCAGATTACAGAAGAATATACACCTTCTTTCCTACAGCAATACGCTCTTCCGATTGCAGGCGCTACTGGAATTATGGCGGCATTAAGTCCTGAAGTAGAGGAAGAAGAGTTAGAAGAGTACGAAACTGGGTTTGATTTATATGAAGCTGACCCTGATAAGTACAGCATTTTTAATCAAGGTGTAACAAGGGCCGCACAACCTACTATGAGTAATGTAGTTGTGCCTTATTCACGTTACATCACCAGAAAAGAAGATGGTGGTATCGTTTCTGTACCCGATAAGTACAAAGGATTTTCAAAGCTTCCTGAAGGCGTACAGCAAAAGATAGACCCTGAACTAGCTAACAAATACGCAAGAGGTGGGGATGTTGAGTTTTTCCCACGCCGTAACGGCGGCATAGGCCCCGGAGAAGGGTCAGGAACTAAGGATGATGTTCCAGCGCTTCTAATGGACGGTGAATTTGTAATGACCCGTAATGCGGTTAAAGCCGCAGGCGGCGGTAATATTAAAAAAGGCATAGACAATATGTATGGTCTAATGCGTAACCTAGAGGCTAGAGCATAATGGCAAGTCAAACCGCAACCACGATTACAAGAGAAGCGCCAGAGATTGAAGCCCTACGAATTGGCTTGATGAAAGATGCCCAGACTTTAGCGGGCACCCCAGTCTCTTTACCTGCCTACCAGACCGCAGGAATTACTCAGCTTCAGCAAGACGCTATTAACCGTGCTATGGCATCGTATGACCCTACTGCCGACCTTCAAGCGGCTAGGGACTATCTTGGTGCTACCGTTGGTCAGGACCCTGCCGCAGTACAGGCGGCTATGGACCCGTACATTGATACCGTTGTTAAGGGCGCGCAACAAGACATTATGGATCAAGCTCAGATGCAACAGCAACAGCTTGCCGCTAATGCGCTTAGTTCTGGTGCCTTTGGAGGTTCTCGTGCAGGCGTAGCGCAGGGTGTTTTAGCTTCTGAAGCCGCAAAACAGGCTGGAAATCTGGGCGCACAGTTACGTTCTCAAGGTTATTCTGATGCTATGCAACGTTTAGGCATGGCTTCACAGGGTATTGCGGGTCTTGGTCAGATGCAACAGGCCCTTGAACAGCAAGGCATTGGCTTTGGATTTGATGTAGGTGCTCGTGAGCAGGCTATAGAGCAGGCTCAACTTGATGCGCTTCGCCAGAGCCAGCTTCAACAGTCATTTGAACCTTACCAACGGTTAGGTTTTATGTCTGATATCTAAGCCGGGGCGCCCTCCACACAAATGACATTTACTCAGGGAACGGCTCCGGCTTCACCTTCCCCGATGCAACAATTATTTGGATACGGAATTGCTGGCCTGTCAGCCGCAGGTGGCGCTAAACAACTAGGATTGTTCTAATCATGGCAGTTTATGATAGGGAAATGTTCCGCAGACCACGGCCCACGGCTCAAGGTGCTGGGGACGTCGCCGCAAAGGCGCTGATGGGTGAGGTAGAAAACCGCATGGTAAACGAAACCAAGAGCGGTATTGCTTCTGCACAGAATTACGAACAAGTTATGAACGCCATGCGGGGCGACGAGCAGTCTGTTAAGGAACGCCGTCAAGAGCTTGGCGGTATTGTTGGTATGAAGGATGCTAACAAGACCCCTGAGTCTGTACTTACTCTGGTACAGCCTGTCATTCAGATGCGTGAAGCCCAAGGGGCTGTGGATCAAGGCATTGGTCAGGTGGCTCAGAAGGCGATGGATACGCCTGTTGAGGGGGCTATGGCGGGCGGTATTATGCAACCGCTGAAGCTTCAGCCGGGTGGCGCGGTGAGTTTAAAGCGTCTTTATGAACAAAACCTCCCTGTAATTCAGGACATTTATGGTGACCAAAGCGAAGAGCTACGCAAGCAGGCGCTAGGTCAGTTCTTGCTAGGCGGTGCCGCACCTGTAGGTTTGGCTATTGCACAGGGTACGCCTGTGGCAGAAGCTCTGATGCAACTCGGACCGTATGCCGCGCAACTTGGTGCAGGCGTACAGAAGCAGAAATCAGCTACGCAGGCCGCTCAGAAGCAGGCCGCGTTGCAGATGGCTCAGTCTGAATTGGCGGCGCAAAGAGAAGCGGCGGCTAAAGCTAAAGAGCTTAAATTTCCCTCTCCGGGGTCTTCTATAGTTGACGCAAAAGGTAACATACTAGGTACAGTCCCAGAGAAAACTCCTGCGGCGGGCGCTACCGCTATGTATAAATACACAGGAAAAGAGCCTCTTACTATAGAAGGTTATGGTACTATACAGCCGGGGGCTACTCTGCCTATTGGCGCAAATGAATTGCGTACTTTTGGCCCTGCAAGACAGTTATTACAGGAAATCAAAGAACCAACTAAACCGCAGGCGGCGGGAGAGCAAACACTTTATACTAATACAAGTGACGTTACTATTCAAACACCGGGCGGTCCAGTTTTACCGGGCGAAGAAATTAGTTTGGGTTCAAATGAATTAGCTAAAGTTACAAATAGAACAGCTTTAAAGCCTGTGAAAGAAGACACCTCTGCTTTAACTAAAGACATGGTGTTTAAAGGTCCTACTGTTTATGAGGGCGTTACCTATAAGGCAGGGGACATAGTTCCACCAATGTCTACTAGAGCCTTTAACAGGCTACAAGAACAAAATCCTGCCCTGATAAGTAAGATGGCATCCTTAAATGCGTTTGACAGGGATAAATTACCTTCTCCCGAAATTTTGTTTAGTGTAGATGAGAACAACAATCGGGTACAAAAAGCAGTGTTTACTCAGGGAGAACTTAGTGTCGCCCTTGCCGAAGGTTTCTCCACTGAAGACGATTCTACCTATGTACCGCAACCTATGGTCAAGCTTTTACCTAGTGGTAAACAAATCAGTGCTACCCCCAAGACTCTTGCAAAAGCGAAAGAGTTATCTGCTCTAGGGTATGTAACTTTCGACCCATCTATGATGCGTACAGTTGGCAATAAGCTTCTTAGCGTATTCCCAACAGGAACTGTAGTTAATTTCTCTAGCATGGATCCTATCCCTCTATTTAATAAGAAAGGTGAGAAGAGGGTTATAACCAGCGAAGAAGAGCTTTTGAAAGCTTATAACGCACCAGATCCGTTCTACCTGAAAGAGCCTCCTTCAAAGGATGTTACAAAGAAGAGTGCTTATGGGGAACTTCCTACTCTGACCACCAAACTAGAGCGTTGGGCAGACGATACGCCGGGCGTAGAATGGACAGACCAAGACCAGAAGGAGTTTGACACCTACCTTTCTGCGGTTCAATCTGCAACAATTATTGGGCCTTCTGCGGCTAATCCAAATAGTTATGAAGTACAACGTCCTGTAGTACCTAACTACATCATTAGCGCTGTAGCAAAGGCAAAGGCAAAAGACCCTAATTTCCCCTCATACGGACTGCTTCCTAAAACTGAAGAAACACCTTTAGAACTAGCAAATAGACTTAGCCAGACTCCTGATCTGATAAGGGATATAAACTACGCAGATAACATTGGATTTGGTTCTTGGTTTGCTAGAAATGCAGACAGGATTGCGGGCGTTGTTGTAGAGAGTTTTGGGGGAAGGTATCGCCCCAAGTTTCCTGAAGCCGCCGAAGCTACGGCTACAATGAACGCCTTGATGGTTCAGAGTAGAACTGCGGCGTTAGCTGACTTAACTGGAAAACAAACAGAGGGCATTCGCAAAGAAATAAATGATTTGCTATTTGACCCAGCGGGACCGGGTTTAACTGCACAAAGCGCTCGTGTTGCGTCCGAGTCTATGGTTGATGTATTAGAGCAGGCGATAGAAACAAAACAAACAGAATGGGCTAGTACCAACCCTACGAACACCGCTCGAAGAGATGCCTTAACCGCAAGTATTGTTAATTTGACAAAACTAAAAGCTAATTGGAAATTCTTGGCAGATTCTCTCGCTTATAAGAAATACAGAGATCCTAACGACATGTAGTAGCTACTTAGGTAGAGTGAAAAAATGACAAAAACTAATGCTGAGTTACAAAACCTTTCTTTTAGTGAGTGGGTTTCCGCAAATTTTGGCGGTAATAAAGAATATAGCAAAAGTCCAAATGCTATAGATTTGGACTATGATGCCTTATGGCAGGCGGGGGTTCCGCAAAAGGCTATTGTTCAGGGGGTTGCTTCTGAAGTAGGGAAAGATGCGTCTGAGGTATTAGCTTCTGGTTCGGATATTAGACCTCAAGATTTTTTATATGTGTATACAAATGCCGCCAAGCCCGGAACTTTTTCCACTTTTACAGATAAAATAATACGAGGGTTGACTCAGGAAACCCCTGCCGTTGCGGGCGCCGTTGCGGGCGGTAAATCCGCATTTAGGGTTGCTCCCGGCCCTATAAAAGGTCCTGCGACTTTAGCAGGAGCATTGGGAGGGTATCTTGTCGGTTCTAACGTGGGCAAGGGCACTGTAGATATAGGCGAGCGTTTGGGGGTTATTGAAAAAGACCCTGTGATGCCTCAAAACAGATTAGCCGCCGCTTTTGGAAAGTCTGTAGGAGAGGGCGTGTCTTTTGTCCTTCCTTCTAGATTTATTGGGAAAAGTGGGGAAGACTTTGCGGGCTTTTTACTGAATGATCGGTTAAACAACATTCAAGGAATAACAGGCTCTTTATTGAGAGCGCCCGGAAAAGGGCTGGAATTTATAGGCAAAGCCGCTACTGGAATAGGGACATCTGCCAGAGAAACACCTAGAAGATTTTATTCTTCCGAAGCGGCTATGGCACTTGGGGCTGGGGCAGGTGCAATGGGCGCGGAATTTCTTACACGAGGAGATTCTTTAGCCACCGCTGGAGGTGAATTAGCTGGGGGGTGGGCTATAACAAAGACCCCAACAGCTATCCTGATTAAAAACCTGCCTACCCTGTTTGACGCTACAAAACGGGGGGTATCTCTGGATAAAAGAGAATTTAAGCTTGGTCAGAATTTAAGGAAGGCCATTGAAGCGAATGGCGGTGACGCTGATCTTTTAATTAAACAAATTGAATCTCAAATAGGTAGAGTAAATCCTGAGACAGGTGAAATAGACTATATGTCTATGAACTCTTTGCCAAAAATACTTTCAGATGCTTTAGGTATAGATGAGTTACCTCCTCTGACGCCTGCTCAACTGACAGGGGACCCTGTTTTACAAAGGTTTCAAAATTACGTTAAGAGCGCAGAAAAGGGAACTAGCGCTCTAGATTCTTCGCTTCAAAATGCGTATGAGCAATCGTTGGAAACAACCTTGAGAGTAATCAATGCCATGCAAGATCAGGGTGACCCTATCCTGACTGCCGCCGCACTGCAAATGCGTGAAGAGTTAATATCTTCTGTGATAATGCAAGAGCTTGCAGACAATGCCCGTCAAGCTCAGATTGCCGCTTCTAAGTTAAATGTGTCTCCAGAAGAGACAGCGGTTTTAGGGAAAAATATTAAAGGGCGCCTTACGAATGTTCTTGAATCAATAAACAAACAAGAATCTATGCTTTGGAATGCTACCCCAGACAATGTTCCAGTTGAAAACTTTGAAGACTTTTCTCAAACTCTGGAAGCCATTCGTAAAGAATACCTGCTAGAGAGCAGTGATTTTGCTCCAAAAATATCTAATGAATTAAAGAGGTGGCAGGCTAAAACGGGGGTTAACTTTGCCGCAGAGGATTCCCCAGAGGTTATCTCAGCCTCAAAAGCCGTAAACAATCTGCCTCCATTGCAGGTAAAGTCTTATGATGATTTAAAACAGCGTATTTCTACTCCTGACGGAAGAAGAATATTCTTTAACGATCAGAGCTTTATGGACGAAAACGCTTTAGATGACGGCCCTTTTGTTCGCCCAGACGCTGACTATCGTATGTTGGATGCTATCCGTGTAAGGAGAAGCAAGGGAAGTCTCTCTAAAGAACTAACTAAGCAATTAAACGATGCGGAAAAAGTAGCTAACGCCCGCATTCGTTTAACAAAAGCTCAAAACACACAGAAAGCCGCCGCCTCTGAACAGGATGCAGTGGTTAGTGAACCTATCTTAACTAATGATATAAAAAAGTTACGTACAGTCGTAACTGATGAAATACGTGAGTTAGATATGAGGGGAAGATGGGGTGAGGCAAAGCCTTTACGTAAGTTAAAAGTCGCCCTTGATGAGTTAACAGGCGTAACTTTAGGGGCGGATAACGAGGCGTATGCCCTTGCACGGGCATTTACTAAGGGTAAAAATGACGCTTTATCGAGAACTTTCGCAGGGGAAGCTTTTGAAAAAGACCAAAGCGGCGGATTAAGAATACGAGAAGAGCTTTTGTTGGATTGGCTGACAAGCGGTAGTGTGGATCAGAGAACTTTAAAATTTAGGGACATAGAAGATTCAGCACGGTTCGTTCAACAGCAACTTGATGAGTTAAATATACCCATAGATTCAGAGCTTAGAATTGCAGATGAAGAGATGTTTGGGCCTGCTAGTCAAAGCAATCTTAGACAGGATCTTTTACGCGCCGCACAATTTGTAGCCAGAAAATCAAACATACTCGATGTAAATGGAAATGTAATCCCTGAAAATGTTCAGGCGTTTATCAACGACAACCCAACTTTATTAAATATGTACCCTGAACTGCGTACTATGTTGGAGAATGGTAAGCAGTTTGAAAATGCAGTTAAGGTTTTAAATAACCAGAAGACAGCCGCAGAGCTAACTCAAAGGGCTCGTGAAAACGAAACAGTGGCTAGAATGTTGACGGACGATAATCCAAGTTTGTTGCTTGCAGAAGCAATGAGCGATACACGTATGCCTTACAGCCGTGTCATGGATATTGTTGACAACATAAAAAGAGCCGCCAATAACGCTGATGTTAGAAAAAAACTGGAAGAGGACGGTTTTGACCCTGATGACGCTGTTAAAGGTTTCAAGTCAATGGTGTTAGATACCTTGCAGGCGGATGCTGGAAAAGCTAACGGGATATTTGACTTTAGGGCGGCAAAACAATTTATGTTTGGCCCTATGAAAAAAGGTGTTTCTGAGGCCGCTCCAAGTCCAACAGGGGTTAGAGATTATTCGGCGGCGGCGCGGTCTGCTCAAGGTGATCCCAGAAATAAACTTTCGTTAGCGGAAGTGTTAAAGAAAGAAGGTGTTTTTACTTCTTCGGAACTAGACCGTTTAGAATACATCCTTAACTTAGGTGACCAGATACAAAACGCACCCACCGCAGAAAAGTTAAAGGAAATAGTAGAAGACAAGCCCGGTATGATCATAAGAGGCGCTGTGAAAATATTAGGTTCGGTAGGTGCCACGAGCTTAGTTAGGCGTTTAGGGATGCGCCCTAACGGGATTGTAGAATCAAATATTGGTGCTCAAGTAGCGGATTCATATTTTATGGATCTCCCTGAGAGTGTAGGTTCTTCTTTACTTAATAAAGCGGTGTTGGACCCTCAGTTTATGGTTAAGCTTCTTAAAGTAACCAAAACAGAAGAACAGAGTAAAGCCGCTGTAAAGCAGTTGAAAAACTACTTATTTAATGCGGGGTTAACAGCGATATCTGGTGAAGAAGATACTGAAGTTTCAGAAGAAGTAATTCAAAGAACTTTGGAAGATCTTCCAGCAAGTTCACAAGAACAAAGATCCTATATGGAAGAAAACATTCAAGACTTTATGATAGAACAGGAGCCTACAGTAGGACCTGTAAGCATGGCGCCCCAACCTCCACGGGCGCCTACGCCTGCGCCGCTGTCGGCCCCTGCCCCTTCGGCTAACGTGCTGGCGCAGGCACCCTCTTCCCCGCAAACTGCGGCTAGGATGGCGGCGGCGTTTCCCGGCGACGGCATCATGGGCTTAATGGCAACGAGAGCATAATGGAAGCTAACTTTTTCTATAGCCTTGAGCTTGTCCTCAAGCATGAAGGTGGTTTTGTAGACCATCCAGAAGATCCCGGTGGGGCTACCAACAAAGGTATCACCCATAAAACCTATTCTGAGTTTTTAGGACGCCCGCTAGAAGACGTGGACGAGCTAAAAAACATTCCTGATGAGCATGTTCAGATAATTTACAAGGACGGATATTGGGATAAGATAAAAGCTGATGAGCTTCCGGGCGGCCTAGATTTTGCCACATTTGATTGGGCCGTGAACAGCGGGCCTTCTAGAGCGGCTAAGAACCTGCAAAGCTTGGTGAATGCAACGGAAGATGGTATCATTGGACCACGGACAATGGAACTTATTAAACAGCGTGACCCTATTATGCTGATAAACGAATTAGCTAACAGAAGAGATAGTTATTACCGTTCTTTAAAAACCTTCGGCACCTTTGGTAAGGGCTGGTTACGCAGAAATAAAGAAACACTTGAGTTGGCGCTTGAAATGAGGAAAGCATAATGGCTACATACAATGATCCCTATGAACAGGAAATGGCAGATCTAGGGACTGGAGATTTAGGAAATTTTGGTTTCAGCACAAGCGGCGCGGGTAATTCTTCTGACGGCACTCCTGAAGTATATGGTTCTCAAGTAACCTCTGGCCCTCCCGGTTCTGGAGTAACTTTTCGCGGGCTAGGTCCTGCGGGCAGTGGCGTAACCCTTAAAACTGGTCCGGGGGGCAAAATACGGGGCGTCGTTGATACAAGGAAAAACCGTCAAACAGGGTATGAGTCCCCTACTTATGGTCAGGTTTTTCCAGACCGCGTATATAGAGGTGGTATAAACGATTTTGGGCAAACCATGCCTACGGTTTCTGAGCAGTTGGCGCAACGCGCTCAAGATATTTTTAACAACCCTCGCAATAGGCCAGACTTACCGGGCTACAGCTATGATGCTCGCACCTCTGCACCCGGTGAGCCTTTACCCCGTTCTTTAAAAATGCTCCCTGACGGCATGACCGCGTTAGGCCCTACAGAATCGGTATATAGAGAACAGTCCCCGCAAGAGATGGTGGCTAGAGCTTTAGGCGCTATCGCATTAAATCCTTTCGGGATGGCTTTAAGTGCTATGGACACTAAAGAAAATTACTTATCTTCGGAAGTTACCCCAGAGATGAGAGCAAGAGGCCCACAGTCTCTTTTCACAAAAGGCATCTCAGCGCTTACAGGGGGTGTTGACCCTCAACAAGCGCTAGACGCCGCAGGCAGAGGGCTTTCTTCTTTACGTGACAGAATGACAAGCTTGATGCCCGGTGGCGCTCCCACCTCTCCTGATGCTACCCCTACAACTGCACCTCGCTTTGACCCTAGAGAAATGGATGCGATGGCACAGCCTGCAATGAGAGCAGTGCCGCAGGACGTGGGGGCTCCTGAGTTAGGCACCGTAGCTTATAGCGGCCCTACTTACGATACC
>Ga0181593_10003430_pt1 | contig 14537 bp, 7 predicted proteins | sample 071ome_19_FD_133756 | JGI IMG/M metagenome (GOLD analysis project Ga0181593, IMG submission 133756) | Coastal salt marsh microbial communities from the Groves Creek Marsh, Skidaway Island, Georgia - 071413AT metaG (megahit assembly) | ecosystem: Environmental > Aquatic > Marine > Intertidal zone...
ACCGAATCAGCGTCCTGACTCAGCTCTATATCACCAAGGCGCTCAAACGCGCTCGTCACCTGTATGAGCGCGAGGAGCTGAGCTTGAGCGCGCCACTGATTGACATTTTAGTGAACGATGAGCTCACCCCTCAGCGCTACTGTGCCCTCACCGACTTACCGGTCATGAACGCCCTCTTTGAGTGGAGCGCTCACCCTGACGCTCAGCTGAGCACGCTCTGTAAGCGCGTCACCTCTCGGAGCGAGTTCCACCGAAGGATCACGGGCCACCCGCTCAACATCAGCACCGCTCGCAAGCTGATGCCTGAGCTGAAGCAGCTGATCAGCGCTCAAGGCTTTGATCCAGAGGAGGACCTGCTCCTCGCTCGCACCCAAAAGAGGGGGTACTTCCCCTATCAAGAGGGGATCTTAACCGAGGATGGAGAGGACGTCCGTGAGCGCTCAAGGCTCGTGAAGGCCCTCGAGAGTAAGATCGATGAGGTGATGATCTTCGTCCCTACGAGCTGTGTCGACCTCTGTGTCGAGCTCATTAAGTCGTACTTAAGCCCAGCCTTGACAGAGGGCTGAGCGAGTCACAGCTCACAGCTTAAGCCCTCTCGCAGGAGCGGTTGAGATACAGCGCTGATCAGGGGAGCGCGGTGAAGCGTAGCACTCGGTTCCCCACCCCATCCACGGCAAATAAGTGACCCTCTTGATCAAAGGCGATCCCCATCAGGCCTGGTGAGGGGATCCCTGTGTCTAGCCAATCCACGAGCTCACAGGTCTCAGGGTGGACCGCGCTGATCGTCCCGGAGGCGGTGTCGGCGACATAGAGGAGCCCGTCATGGAGCGTGAGCCCTGTTGGGCCACGGAAGGTCCCCTCAGGGCAGAGGCTCTCAACGGAGGGCCCCTCATCCACCAGGAGTAAAGTGGTGCCAGGCTCTACAACGGGCAGACGGATCATCGCAGAGCCCTCCTGTAAGGTGTCGAGCACCCCGATCCGCTGGTTACCCGTGTCGGCGATGAGGAGCCTGTGGCTCTCATGGTCAAAGACGAGGTGAGAGGGGAAGCCAGCTACGCGTGAGACTTGGCCCTCTGCGTATCGAACGATGACCCCATCAGAGTGATCATCAAAGCCAGGGCCATGGTCCTCGCCAAAGTCGACCCGCGCGATCGAGGAGGTCTCGCCTTCAAAGACCCAGTACTGGTTCTCTGTCTCCCAAGCGACGCCCATACAGTGAGGAGACTCATGGAGCATGTCGAGGTGAGAGCCTAGATCGGTCCCTCCGAGGAAGCTGACCGCGTCAGGGTTACTGCGCGCAAAGATGTCAAAATCAGAGCTCCACAGGGTGGGGCCCATAAAATAATCCCCCCCGTTGTTGCTGTCTTGACAGGTCGCGAACTGACCATACGGGTCAAAGCTGATCGAGGTGGGTGAGCTTAAAAAGTGAACCGCGTATGGGTCGAAGAACTGATTAGAGCGTGGCGCCTCACCTTGGACCTCAAAGAAGACGACCACAGAGTCATCCGCCTTATTGAGCACCCACAGCTCATCAGGGCGCGCTGGGTTGATTTGAAGCGCTACAGGGCGGTTGAGGCCATCTCCCTCCACGCCAATCACCTCCATGTTGACCCCCTCCACAGAGTGGCTCGCGTAGCCGAGGACACCCACACCCTCACGAGGAGGCGCAGGGACCTCGCCTCCCGGTTGTGCTCCCCCAGACGTCGCCCCTGCGCTTGAGCCTCCCCCCCCTATCTGCTCACCTCCGTTCAGCTCAGCGCCCGCGATGGACCCGGCGACCTCGCTGTCAGGGGCTTCACCGCCCACTGTTGACGACCCCTCTCCTTGAGTTGGCTCGGTGCACGACAGGCAGAGCGCGCTGATCAAGAGGAGCGCTGAGATGTCACGAGGGGTGAGTAAATCAGACATAGGGCTCCTGTCAGCAAGGGGGGAATAATCTATAACACATCAAGATCATTTGGTCGACTCGCTTACCAACATACCTCAAGAGCGCCTCGAGGCCTCAGTCTGATGTGAACGTGATCCCGACCCGAGCTAAGCGCGCCCGTGTGTCATCTTGGCTCTCGCCACCCAAGGTCACCTCCCCATCTGGGGCGATGTCAATGTGCGCGCCATTAGAGAGCCAGATGATCTTACCTTGCCCCTCGGCGTAGCTGTTAATGCGCCACGGAGGGAGCCCACAGCGGGTGAGGGCTTGGGTAAAGATCTCGAGCTCCTGGCTCTCTTGTTGTATGCTCTTGATGTACGAGGGAGGGGCGACGTTTTCTGGGTCTTGCGCGAACAGCTGGACCTGTGCGCCTTGGACGACAGGAGGGGCTGTGGGCACCGAGGCGGGCTCAAAGGCGCCCCCCTCATCACGCGCCTCACGCTCATCAGCTGAGGGGTCCCCCGGCAGTTGTATGGGCGCTGAAGACGGCACAGCTTCGGCGTGCATAAGTGACGCTTGAGGCGCCTGAGCGCTGTCCTCATGGGCTTGAGAGTCACCTGAAGGGTCTCGCGCCCCCTCACCGAGCGAAGGCGCCGACTCCTCAGAGTACAGCGCGGTGGCTGGCGCATGCTCTTGAGGAGGGAGCGGAGCGGATGGTGGTGGCGCGTCAAATGGAGAGCTGGGTTGCTCGACGCTCAGAGGGGGTTCAGCGGAGAGCGGTCGACCTGAGGGTCGAGGGGGAGGGGGCGTGTCCTCAAGTCGCTTAGGGATGAAGCGCTCCGCCTCCCCTGTGACAGAGGAGAGGTCTCTGCGCCCACCTCCCCCAATCACTCTAGGCTGTGCGGGGTTGGTTGGTACAGGTCGCACGCTCTGTTGAGCTCGCCTCTGCTGGGCGATCAGCGCGATCATCTCATCTTTGCTGAGGTGCCTCAGTTGCTCTTCAAGCTCGTCTGCGCTGAGCTGTTCAAATTCTGCCTCTGGCATACGAGGGGGGGCGACGCTCCGAGCCCTCCCTCGACGAGCGCTCGGGCGTGGTCTGAGCTGTGGGCGGGTTGATCGGACCTGACTCTGTTCGGGGTCACCTACCGGGAGATACTCATCCTCGTCATCGAGCTGGAGGGGCGTTGACAGCGGGGTGACATGACCAAGGCGCCTTGGGGTCCGCTCGAGCTCAGGTGTCGCGTCTGGCGTCGCGTCAGACGTCCTTGTGGCGTCAGCGCTCCTGTCGGTGTGAGCGCTTGGGGCGCTCATGGGGGGCCGCTCGAGGCTGGCAGGCTCGAGGCGCTCCTCAGCGGGGGCTTCAGTGGCCTTGGGAGACGCAGGCTGAAGGTCGTCGTGTCTTGCCGGCTGAGGCGCTGGTGGCTCCGAACCTGAGAGCTCTTCAGCGAGGCGTCGCGCGCGCTCACTGAGCGAGGGCCTCACCTGAGCAGGTCGCTCCTCTACAGGGTCATCAGCAGGCTCCTCTTGATAAAAACCATAGCCATATGGGTCGCTCACCTCATCAAGCTCATCAGAGGCCTCGGAGGGGGGCGCCTCGTCGCTTTGAGCCCGTTGAGTCTCAGCTTGAGGCTCGGCGGACACCTGAGGGAGCACGGAGGGGAGCGAGCGCCTCACATCCACGCTCGTGCTCACAGGGGAGGGGTGGAGGTCTCCGTTTAAGAGCCCCCACAGCGAGAGCCCATAGCCAAGGAGCGCCTGCGCCTCCTCGGAGGGGGGGCGCGCGGTGATCGGGAGCGGTAAACAGAGCTGTCGATCGCTCTCGATCCCGAAGGTGAGAGGCGCGCTCATCTCTTGGAGCGCCTGAGGGAGCAGGGCGTGCGCCGCGTCATCTGTGACCCTCTGCCTGATCAGCTCACGACCAGACCTCCCCTCTGCGCCCAAGGCGCACCCTACCCAAACCCCGCTCATAGAGGGCCAGCTTCGAACATCAGAAAGCTCGAGATACACGCGCTCCCCAGAGACCAACCCGCTCCACTTGACCCCCTGCGCAGAGCTCCCCCCAAGGAGCTCAACCTTCATCTCCATATAGTGAGGTTGGGCAGAGAGCTTCCTGAGCGTCAGCGCGAGGGCATGCCAGAGCTGATCGAGGTAGCTTAAAGCGCGCGCGCGCGTGCCCTCAAAGACCTCAAAGTGCTTCAGGTATCGGCGGGCCTCCTCATCGAGCTCCACCTTCTTCAGATAGCTCATCTGCTCTCCTCAACTCTCACGCGTGACCTGTGCCTCTCTGCTCTACATGATATGGTGCCACAAGCCTAGCGCGTCGCGCCTCATCTGATCAAAAGAGCACAGACATGAGTAGCCCTAACTCAAGCCCACCGAGCCATCACGAGCGCGCCTCTCATGAGGAGTCACCCCTTGCATGTGAGCCCAAGGGTGATAACCTTGAGTGGCGGGTGCGCTCACCGGCGCTGTCCTTCTTTGCCAAGTATCAACGGCTCATGCTTGGGCTGATCGCCCTGTTGGTTACCGTCGTGCTGGCGGGGGGCTTGATGATCTCACAGATCTCAGCCCGTCATGGTTTGTTGGTGTTTGGGTCTTCTCCAGAGCGTTGGACTGCGGGTCATCACGCGGCCCTGAGGGTAGAGGCGAGGGCCCTCAGCTTAGGGCATCGAGCGGCGATCTTGAGCGCGACCGTCCGCTTTGAGAGCCCACACCTGCCCTCCCCCCCACCACAGCCACTTACGCAGGCTTTAGGGGTGAGCTTGCAAGGGAGCCTAAAGCTCCCTGATGAGCCAGGGCGCTGGACGCTCGTGATCGAAGCGGAGGCGATCTCTGCTCAAGGGCCTCAAGGGGAGGCGCTGAAGGCGGGGCTCGCGCGCACGACGCGCGGTCGGGCGTTACGCTTAGGGGCGCGGGTCCCGCTTCGGGCGACGCTCTCTTTTCAGCTCGCCCCTCAAGCGAACACGCTCGACACTCCTGCTCTTCAACCCGCTCGGACCCCCGACCTGTTGAAGGCGCGCGCTCCAGACGCTGAGGCGATCGTGAAGAGCTTCGCAGCGGACCAACGCCTCTCCTTCGAGCTCCCCTCTGACCTGCTCATCTTGAGCTTGAGCACGAGCTGTGAACCGATCCGTGGGCTGCTCTCTGCGTCAGTGAACGGCGCCGATCCAGATATATATCCGATTGGCCCAGATGGGATCACGAGCCTCAGCGTCACCCCTCGGAGCCCAACGATTGACCTAGAGCTCAGCGCTCGAGGGCTCGATCAAGACCCCAACGAAGACGCCCTCGCGGTGAGCCATGAGCGTGTGTGGCCTGAAGCGCACCAGTTTGGGCTCAGCGTGAACACACAGCGCCTCGGCCCAGGTGAGGGGGCGCTCCTTACGCTAAAGAGCACTCAGGTCGCGGAGGGGCTGTTTGTCGACCTGTGGTGTAATGAGCGGTGGCTGTCGACCTATGTCGTACCGCTCAATGAGGCAGGCGAAGGGCAGCTCGCGCTCCCACCGCTCTTCCCTAAGGGGTCGAGTGACCCGAGCGCGAGCGCGCCTAGCCTGCTTTGGTTACAGGCGTACCAGAGCCCTTATCAGCCAGGTGAGGTGAGAGGGGGCCGCTACCTGATTTATCAACCCACACAGCTCAGTGATGAGGCCCTTGGCGCCTGGCTCCTTGAGCGCACAAAGGACCTCAAGGTGACGCGCTCAGAGTGGCCGAACCTCCCACCTAAGCGTTGGGTGGAGCCGCTCCCAATGAGGCTCCTTTTAGGCCGAGTAGAGCGCCCTAAGGTGGACCCGACCCTAATCATTAACTCTGTCGCGAGCTCAGAGGCGACCGCGCTCCTCCTCAAACAACGCTACAAGGGGATGTTCTTAAGCTTTATGGCAGGCTTATGCCTTGTGATCCTCTTGGGGTTCGCGTGGCTGATGAGCGGACACCACAGGAGCTTAACCCCCCTCCGTGAGACCCTAGGGCTGAAGGGGCACGCGCTGTGGTGGTTCGCTCAGGTCACGTTCATCTTGCTGTGCTTCTTCGGGGGGATGGTCTACCTTGTGTACACCATTCGATGGTGAGGCTCACTCAGCGCCTCTTGCGCCCCTCCATCTTAAGCTTAAAGCTCTTCTGAGCGTCCTCGCCCCACTTGAAGATCGTGCGGGTCGGGTCTACGTATCGTGGGTGCCTCAGCAAGAGCATATGCTCACCTGCGTCTCGCTTAAGACCACGCTTATTGAGTGGGGTTAACCCTAAGTAGTCTCCGTTCAGGTAGACCTTCGCTCCTTGTGGGTCACTGTAGACGACAAGCTGACCGGGGGAGCGCTCTAAGATCACGCGCTCCTCAAAGGAGTTACGCTTTTTATCCACCTTGCGACCATAATCTGTCTCGCTCCACTGAACCACACGCTCAGCGGTCTGGTAGCCTTTCTTTTTGAGCTGGATTTGATAGCGCTGGTTGACCTTAATGCCTGAGAGCGTCGTCGAGGTCACCCGCCCCGTGTCTTTACCATTAAGCGTCACTTGGGCCCCTGGAGGGACTGAGATGAGCTCAAGTTTCACCGCGTCGGGGACGGATGATGGGATTAACTTTGGCGCGACGAGGACCCCTAAGACAGTGAGGAAGATCCCCCCGCCAATGAGGTAGATTTTCTTCATTAAGCTCATCGGTCGTGTAGAGCGCGCCACGCCTTTCTTGCCTTTCTTCCCCTTCTGTTTGGCCTTCTGTTTTGGCTTCTCCTCTTGTGTACCCTCTTGCACATCCTCTTGTCTGGGTAGCTCAACTTGTGCGTCTTGACTTGACGCTGAAGGCGCAGGCGAGGTGGCGGAGGCCCCCTCAAAGGGAGAGGGAGCAGGGGTCGGGTATGGCGCTGGAGCGGGCGTCCCTACGGCTGGGGTGGCGCTCGCTGGGGTGGCGTGGGGAGATGGTGAGGGCGAAGGTGAGGGCGAAGGTGAGGGCGAAGGCGAGGGCGAAGGTGGAGGGGTGTAGCTCGAGGTTGAAGAGGGCGTGGCGCTTGGCTGTGACGCCGTGAATGAAGGGGAGGGCGATGGAGAGGGCGAGGGTGAAGGCGCCTGCATGGCTTGTTGAGGAAGCCCCCGCGTCGCGCTGAGCTCACGGATCATCTGGCTCGCGTTGACAGCCCGCGTGCGCTCCTCATGTTGAAACGAAGCCACCGGTGGCTGAGCTGGAGGAGGCGGGGTCTGGTTGGGGGCGAGCTGGGCCATCATCTCTGCGCTCACAGCTCGCGTACGCTCTTGGGACTGGAAGTCTGGTTGAGGGGCTGGCCTAGGCGCATTTTTGGGAGCGGGCGTGAGCTGAGCCATCAGCTCGGCGCTCACCGCTCGCGTCCGCTCCTGACCCTCAATACCCTGCCCATGAGGCGCGTGTTGTGGGTTGGGTGTCGCGAGCTGGGCGAAGGCTGAGGCGCTCACCGCTCGCGTCCGCTCTTGCTCCTGAAAGCTCGGCTGAGGGGTCGCGAGCTGGGCGAAGGCTGAGGCGCTCACCGCCCGCGTCGCCTCTTGAGGCTCTCCGAAGGCTCCATGCTCCTCTTCAGGCGCGACGGTTGGGTCTGGGGGAGGGCCAAAGAGGTCCCACATAAAGCGCCTCAGGTGGGATGGGCTCGTCACGCCTGGCGCGTACCCTTTCAGAAATCGGTCGAGCGCTACTCTCATCTCCTCAGCGCTCTGAAAGCGCTGATGAGGCTCTGGAGCGAGCGCCTTGCGGATCAGTTGCTCAAGCTCAGGTGGGGCGTCCGGTCGCACCATAGACAAAGGTGGAATCTCAGCGCGCCTCACTTGCTCTAAGAGCGCTAATCCGTCCTCCTCAGAGTATAGCATCTCACCTGCGACCATCTCATAGAGACAAATCCCGAGGCTGAAGAGGTCACTGCGTAGATCAACCTGATCACCCCAGGCCTGCTCAGGGGACATGTAATAATATTTACCCTTGAGCACCCCCTGCTGAGTGTAGCTGTCTCGTTGGCTCGCCTTCGCGATCCCAAAGTCGATCAGCTTCGTGACCCCTTCATAGGAGATGAGGATGTTCTGAGGGCTGATATCTCGATGGATAACGTTGAGCGGTCTCCCCTGGGGGTCCCGTGCGGAGTGCGCATAGTGGAGCCCTGCGCAGGCCTCAATGATGATTAAGAGCGCCACCTCAAGTGGCATCTTGCGCCCCTGTTGGTCCAAGGTGATGAGGGCTTGATAAATGTCACGCCCTTGAATCAACTCCATGACGATAAAGTGATCATCACCAACCTGGCTCAGGCGACGGACGTCCACGATGTTCGGGTGCTTGAGGAGCTGAGTGAGCTCCCCTTCATTGATCAGCATCTGGATCAGCTCTTGGTCGCGAGAGAGGTGGTTATGAATCACCTTAATCGCGCAGAGTTCGCGAGTCGCGTAAGATTGAGCGACATAGACGTCTGCCATCCCACCGCTCGCGATGCGACGAATCAGCTGGTAGTCTCCAAAGCGCTGATTATCTTGCAACACTGACGCCCCCTCCTCTCCATGTACAACTCGAGCTCTGTGAGAACATAGCTTAGCCTAAGAGGAAGCGACACACATCATCAAGGCGCAGGTGACGAGGGATTTTCTCGTGCGCCTGCAGGACAGGTGGCCAGACCTTGAGGAAGGGGAAGTCCGTTGGCTTGTAATCCTCCGGCCAAAATCGAGGCGCTTCGGGCACCGAAAAGACCCGCTCGATCCGCTCAGAGTTCTTTGACGCGTGCACCATACGACCGATGAGCGTGTCTGGGTTTTGGGTCGTGCGGGTCGACAGGCATGGGCTACAGATGAAGCGACCAACCTCAACGCTGGGGTGGAGCTCTTGCGTAAAAGGGTCCGTGAGCTGGCGGAGCAGGCCAGGTAAGCGCGCGTCACGCTCAAAGGTGCGCACGAGGTCTACCTTGGTCGCGATCAGGGCGACCTTGTTGACCCTTGAGCGACCGAAGCTGGTCCTTGAGCGCCCTTTTTGCTTCACCAAGCCCATAAGCTCGCTCAGGAGCCACCGTTGCTCATCATAGGCTGAGCGTCCACCAGAGAGCAGTGATGGGATGTCAATTAAGACCACTAGGGTGTCGCTTTGCGTGACCTCTTTGAAGAGCGGTAAGGTGATCTCTTCACGGTATATTTGGTAGTTACGCTCTTGTTGAGTGACCAGCTGGGGGGCCCGCATCCTCGTGACCCCTGAGAGCGGGATAAACTCAACCGGGCCTCGACCCTCACGAGGAGGGAGGCCCGCGTACCGGCTCTGGCTGACGACCTTAGGGATCCCGCCCTCAATCCGGTTACCCTCTAAGTCGATCGTGAAGGTAGAGGGCGCGGCGAAGGTCTGGTAGTCGAAGACAAACTGAGTGAGCGTCTGTTTGTAGATGTTGATGAGCTGGTCGCCATTGAGCTCTGGCGCGTCCAGATAAGACATATACTGCCGTGCTTGTCGGCTCGCCTTAGGGTCTTGGTCAATGAGGTACAGGGTCTGGTCAGCCCAGTCTGTGTAGCTCTCTGTGCGCGCGACACAGAGGTCCATCATCCGCTCGAGGGGGAAGCTCATAAAGCTGAGCCGGTCACGGATCACATGCCGTGTCCTTCTGAACTGGAGCTCATATCGGTGAATCGAGTGCGCTCGGTTAGGCCAGCTCCCTCCACCCGGCTGGATGAGGCGACGAGCCTCATCGGAGTACGGGAACTGTTGGTGTGCTTGCGAGACTGGGAGGCTCTTAAGCCCCTTGACGGCGATCGGTCGACCCCGTTTCTCTCCGAGCCTGAACTGTGTAGGGTCAAGGTGATGCAGGTGATGGAGCAAAGACAGCATAAACACGCTCTTACCCGCGCCGAATGTGCCCGTGACTGCGATTTTTCTTCCTTTTACTAAGGGGTTCATGTGCACTCTTATCTTGACGCTTGTAGGGGCGAGCGCTCATAGACCCTAGGTCTGTATGCACGCCCTGTGTGGTGACCGCTGACTGTTCTACGCGACATCCTCCGTGGAGTATAGTGCGGTGTTGGGAGATGTAAACACAATGAGCCAAGCCTATCAGATCCGACGTCGAGGTCAGCTCTACCTCGCTCCGAACCGGGCCTCGCTGATCGCGTGGATCCATCAGGGGCGAGTGAGGTTAGATGATGAGGTTCGACCACATGAGCCCGCTGAGGCACCATGGCGTCGATTTGAAGATGAGCCCTCGCTTAAGGCGCTCTTCCCATATCAAGAGTGCCATATGGTCAGGCGTGGTGAGCGGGTCTTTAAGGCCCATGAGCTGTCGTTAATCTGTGAGTGGGCGCGCGCAGGAAAGGTCGCGCTAAGCGATGAGGTCTATGTCCCTCAAGAGCGCGCGTGGCGCCTCGCCTCCTCTATCCCGGCGCTCTGTGACGCGGTCGCGCAACACAAGGCGAGGCGAAGGTCAGCGCGTGAGCGAGTGACCGACCTCAGCGCTGAACAGGTGAGACAGCTCACCGCGCCCTTGTATGACCTCGCTCGCCTCTACCTCGTCTACCAATCCCTACCTCCTGGCTCTCCACTCCCCTCCGCGTCACGGCTCATGAGCCTCAACCTAGAGCTCACAGGCGCGGTCGGGCGTCAGCCTTTTGAGCGAGCGCTACACGCGCTTCATGCACACCATCAGGCGCTCCTCTCGCTTGAGAAGGCTGTCTCAGGGCTACGTAGCGGACAACATGACGCGCTCAAGGCGCTGATCGAGGCCTCCTCCCGCCTCCTCCAGATGCTCATGTCTCAGCTGAGCGCGTTGGGGATGCCGAGCCCTGAGAGGCTGGTGGTTGGGAGTGAGCCAGAGGCGCTCCGTCACCCAACAGAGCGAGAGGCGTTGGCGTCGATTGAGGGGGGGCTTCGAGAGGCGATCTCTTGCGCGGCGCGCTTGAGGCGGATCAGTGAGCGGGCTTAGGTTCAGCGGGCGCAGGGGCGGGCGAGCGAAGAGGGGCGCTCCGCTGAGGCGCTCGATCACTTGGCCTCGACCCTCGATGACGTCGCTGAGGGGTACGCTTAGGTGAGGGGGGCGCACGTCGCGCGGGGCGCTTTGCCCTTGGGGCCTCGGGAGGAGGCAGGGTGAGCGCCTCGAAGATGAGCCCCATTCCTTGCACCGCTAAGCCAAGCCGTGGGTCATCACGTGACAGCTCCCGCCCGAGGTCATGGAGCGCGTCGGAGGGGGTCGCGTCAGGGTCGCTGAGGGCCTTACCTAGCACCCCTACCCAGCGGGCGACCTCGGGCTCCTCCTCCATGACGTCCTCAAGGAGGGTGATGATCGCTTCGTAGTCTACCTTGTCATGATCAACCTCCCCCCTCAGGGTCCCCTCGAGGAGCTCAGCGAGGGCGTCTACACCTCGGTGGCTCGCCCATCGACGGAGCTTGGGGTCAAGCTGGGCGAGGGCCTGGTCCCCCATCAAGAGCTTCAGCGTCTGGTAGAGGCTCACCCCCTCGATGTCCTCATCCCCAAAGCGACCCTCTAACCAACGAGCGGTGAGCGCATCAAAGCGCGCAGGGTCACCGCTCGCCTCACGAAGCGTGCTCAAGAGCTGGCCGGGCTCGGCGACACCAAAGCGCAACCCTCGCACGTAGCTCTTGAGCCCGCGCTCAAGCGCCTCAGCGCCAAAGGTGGACCTCAAGCTCCAAAAGTATAAAGCGCCCTTGCCATAGACGATCGCTCCATAAGACAGGGCGTCTTTAAAGGCCTCGGTGGGCTGATCTACCGGCTGGTCAGCCATCCCTGAGAGGCGGGCGAGGTGGTAGTTCAGTCGCATCATCATGTCCATCTGGCGACGGGTCGCTTGAGGACCTCTCGTGCGATGGAAGTGTGAGGCTGCGCTGTAGTTCGCGAGCGCCTCATCGATAAAGGGGTGAGCCCGGCTGTCATTCCCTACAAGCGCGCTCCACCACTGATGCGCGACCTCGTGGGCGATGACAAAGTCACGCGACTCATCTAAGAAGCGACCGCTGATATTGAGCGCCTCAGCCTGTGTGTCTCGAGGTCGCCTCCGCCTCTTGCTACGAGGCTCATCTTGGCGGGCGACCCCTTGATCTGCGGCGTGATACAGGAAGCTCCCGATGGTGATGAGCCCAGGGAACTCGACCCCGCCTGCACCACCAATCAGCGGAGCCTGAGCGATGTCGAGCTCAGTGTAAGGATACGGACCGAACAGCTCCTCAAAGCTCTCAAGCGCGCTCAAGGCCTCCTGTAGCGCCGCTTGCCCACTGCGCGTCTCCCCTTTAAGGGCATAGCTGTTGACCATCACATCTCTGTAGCTCGCGCTGGTCTTAATGTAGTCGCGTGAGGCTTGGAGTGTGAATTCGCGCGCGCCACCTGCGAGGTAACGCCGTTCACGTTGTGGCTTGAGGTGAGGTCGATTTGGGTCAGCGGGGAGCCTCTTAGACTCAACCTCGACGCCTGTCGTCGCGACGACCACGTCCTCATCAGTGATCAAGGTGACATCAAAGTGAGCGACGTCAAAGTAGCTCCGGTCACCCACCTGCTTCGAGGGGCTGATGTCCCAGCCACGCTCATCATAGGCGACTAAGATCGGGTACCAGAGCGCCATGCTCGCGACCCCCTCACCAAAGCTGAACACGCCGTAGCCACCCCGCGGCTCCTGTGTGTGTGTCAAGGTCGCTAAGAGCTGCTCTAACCCCATTTGGCTGACGTCTGTGTCTGATGAGGTGAGCGGGTAGAGGGTCCCTTTAAAGCCAAGCTTGATCGTCGCGAGCTCACCAGGGGCGATCGGTCGTGGGAGCTTGAGCTGTAAGACCTCTGTCGCGAGGGGGTCATAGCTGAGCGCCTCACCGTCGAGCGTCGCGTGTGTGATGATTAACCGACGCTCATGCTCTGACGACAGCTCAGCGCTGTTAGGGTAGAGCAGGAAGTTGAGCTCATTGAGCGCGTGTCGCTCCTCATGGCGGAGCTCAAGGGTCAGCGCGCCTTCATAGACCTTGAGGTCAAGGTCAAGCGCGACTTGGAGCCGATAAACCGGAGCGCTCTGGAGCCTCACATGAGCGTGATCTGCAGGGCGAAGGCTCTTGCTGATGATCTCACTAGCGCTGTACGGCCTAGGGGTCGCCTCGCTCATCGAAGGGGCATAGGTCGCTCCAAGGGTGACGAGCGTCGAGAGGGCGACCCAACGGGCGCCCCTCCTCAATGAAAAACTCAGTAGAGAGGTGAGCGAGCAGGGAAACATGAGGTGCTCCTAGGTGGGCGAGGTCACTGTCTTGAGCTAGCTTGACCACCTAAACCTCTTGATTATTCCCACCTCACGCTTAGATCTCTGGCGCGAAGCCTCGACGCTGGGTGTTCTCGGTGATGGTGCGACCATTGAGGAACTGGAGCAGGTAGTCTGGGCCTCCTGCCTTTGTGCCCCCTCCGCTCATCTTAAAGCCCCCGAAGGGCTGTCGGCCAACGACCGCGCCGGTGATGGTGCGGTTGATATATAAGTTCCCTACGATGAGCTGCTCCCGTGCGAGCTTAATGTGCTCAGGAGAGCGACTAAAGAGCCCCCCTGTGAGGGCGTACTCTGTCCCTTGTGCGTAGCGGAGCGCCTCCTCAAAGCTCGTAGCCTGATGTAGGGTCACGATGGGCCCAAAGTGCTCTTGTTGGACGATCGGGTCCTCCCAGCCTAACCCCTCGATGAGGGTTGGACGAATCAAGTACCCATCTGCCCCCGCGATGACCCCCCCCGTTAAGAGCGTCCCCCTCTCTGCGCCCTCTTGAATGACCTTTGAGAGCCGAGTGAAGGCCTCCTCCTCTATGACAGGCCCATAGCTGACCTTAGGGTCACGCGCGTCACCGACCATCACGCTCTCTACCGCCTCTTTAAAGCGGGTGACGAACTCTTGGTAGAGCGGAGCGACCACAATCACCCGTGAGCAGGCGCTACATTTTTGTCCAGCGAAGCTAAAGGCGGAGCGGAGGGTCCCTAAGACCGCCTCATCTAGGTCCGCGTCGCTGTCGACGATAATAGCGTTCTTCCCGCCCATCTCGCAGATGACGCGCTTTAAGCCAGGCTGACCAGGGTGGGTGATCCCCGCCTCTTGATAAATCGAGAGGCCGACCGCTCGGCTACCCGTGAAGGCGATCGTCTGCACCTTAGGGTGACGGCAGAGCGCAGCGCCGACGACCTCACCCCGCCCAAACATAAGCTGGAAGGAGGCGGGGGGGATGCCCGCTTCATAGGCGAGCTCAACGAGCCGTGAGGCGATCAGCATCGACTGCTCGGCGGGTTTGAGGATCACGCTGTTCCCTGTCACGGCTGCGGCCGTCGCCATCCCCGTGAGGATCGCGAGCGGGAAGTTCCATGGTGAGATGACCGCGCACACCCCACGGGAGGTGTACAGGAGGTGGTTGAGCTCGCCTGGGAGGCGTTGCATGAGGATCGGCTGAGAGAGCCGGAGCGCCTCACGCGCGTAATATTCACAAAAGTCAATCGCCTCAGCGACGTCCGCGTCCGCCTCGCGCCACGGCTTACCTACCTCGCACACCATCACCGTCGAGAGCTCGTCTCGCCGAGCGCGGAGGAGTGAGGCGAGCTTTAAGAGCCAACTTACGCGCTCCTCAGCGGAGCGCTGTGACCAGCCCCCCCACGCCTCATGAGCGCTCGACACGGCGCGCTCGACCTCATCGAGCCCACAGAGGGTCACCTCTGCGATGAGCTCGGTAGGCTGAGAAGGGTTGTAGCTCCCTAG
>Ga0181593_10003439_pt1 | contig 14520 bp, 16 predicted proteins | sample 071ome_19_FD_133756 | JGI IMG/M metagenome (GOLD analysis project Ga0181593, IMG submission 133756) | Coastal salt marsh microbial communities from the Groves Creek Marsh, Skidaway Island, Georgia - 071413AT metaG (megahit assembly) | ecosystem: Environmental > Aquatic > Marine > Intertidal...
AGGCTGCACCAGTAGAGGAACTACCGCCTCCCAATTCCGAACTTCCTCCCCCCCCTTCATTTGGAGAAGTCGGCGAGCCATCTGCGGAAGTTATCGCACCTCCTCCTCCTGCCCCTTCTCCTCTTGATGAAATCGAAGAAGAGGCTCCCCCTGCACCACCTTCTCCCGATCTTACTAATATAGAGGATGCACCGGCACCAATTGCGGATGAAGTTCCACCTGCTCCGCCAAGCGATGCCCCCACACCTCCAATCATGGATGCACCAGCACCCTCCGCACCGCCTGCGCCTGCAAGTCCACCTAAACCTAGTTTATCAGGTAAACCGTCTCTTTCCTTAAAAAAAGGTAAATCTAAAACTAAAGGACTAAAACTCACCCGTCCTCCTCTTAAGAAAAAACTACCACCTTCAAGTTAATCATTGTTGGTTTATTTGAACTCGACGGAAGGTTAAACTTTCTTTACTAAATTTTATTTCTTGGGGCCGTAGCTCAGTTGGAAGAGCGCCACAATGGCATTGTGGAGGTCGTCGGTTCGATCCCGATCGGCTCCACCACTTTAAAAGAGGCTTAAAATTATGGTAAGTACCGAATCATCGGTTATATCAGTTTTATGGGCGATTCCTTTGCTTGGCTTTTGGGCATGCACGGATTCCGATATAAACAAGAAAGCCGCGGTTATTTTATCTGAAGATGAAAATGAAGAGATACTTCCAATTGTAAAATCGGCTGACGGACTCCAATTCACTCAAAACAATATCGACTCGGATGTGGAAGCAAGCGTCGGGTTCTCCAAAAAAGGTCACCTTTCCTACAAAGGTGAATTTAAAAATGATAAACCACACGGTCTTTGGACTACTTTTTTCCCAGATGGAAAACCACGCTGGCAAGGATATAAAAAAGAAGGGATAAATCATGGCCGCTACACTTTATGGTATAATAATGGTCGTAAAAGAATGGAAGGAACTTATGAAAATGGGAAGAAACAGGGATTTTCCACCTCCTGGCACCCGAACGGTGCAAAATGGCAACATAAATTATATGTTGCGGGCCAACCTGTAGGCACTTGGAAAACTTGGGACCCAAAGGGTAATTTAATCTCACAAATACTTCATAAGCAAAATGCTGATCAAAATGTTAGCTTAGGGATTCCAAATTAATCTGCTTGTACCTAGATCATCTCGATGCAGACTACACAAAGAATTTAAATTATGGAACCAGTTTGGATAACCGGAATGGGGCTCATCACGAGCATTGGTAACGATCGCTCGAGCGTATTGGAGAGTCTTCGTGACATGAAACATGGCATCGAAAGTCCAACCATGCTGCAAATTGAAGAATCGCCCGTAAAAGTCGCTGGCACCGTCAAAGAGTTTGATCTGGATTCATCGGACCCTGAAGATTGGATTTATCCATCAAAATATCGTGTACCACGAGCGACACTAAGAAGTTTTTCCCCTCATGTACTCTACGCGTGGTGTGCTCTACAGCAAGCAATAGAAGACGCGAATCTATCCGAAGAGGAAATTCAGGATCCGGGGTCCGGACTGTACACTTCCTCGGGAGGTTCAATGAGTTCAATTCACAAGCATTTTGAGAAGATGGATCGTCGAGGAGTTATGGCCTGCAACCCTCTTGCCATCGTGGCATCGATAGCTGGCACACTTACTTTTAATTTGGTTGCTGCACTCGGAGTGCGTGGATCATCGACAGGTCTAGTATCCGCGTGTGCTTCATCAGGACATGCACTCGGAACGGCACTGGATGAAATAAGACTCGGACGCCAGAAGCGAATGCTTGTTGTAGGTGCTGAAGATTGTAATTTCGAAAGCATAGTTCCCTTTTGCGGGATGCGGGCTCTGTCTCTTGAATCTGACCCGAATCAGGCATCGCGCCCTTTCGATGCAAAAAGAAATGGCTTCGTAGGAACTGGTGGTTCCGTCTGCCTGGTCTTGGAAACTCAGTCTGAAGCCGAAAAGCGGGGTGCCGCCCCATACGCACGATTTCTCGGGTGGGGTCAAGCCTCGGACGGACATAATGTAGCGATTTCTCACCCAGAAGGAAGAGGACTCAGGGATGCAATGACCAATGCCCTCAATGATGCAAAAGTTGAATCGGATGAAATCGATTATGTAAATGCCCATGCCCCTTCCACATCTATTGGTGATGCTTCTGAAATGAAGGCGTTGAAATCGGTTTTTCCTCCTCCACAAGCCGTCAAGGTTTCTAGCACCAAAGCCCTGACGGGTCATGGACTTTCGTTATCGAGTATAATGGAAGCTGCCTTTTGCTGCCTTGCCCTCAAAGAAGGATTTCTTCCTGGATCTGCCAATGTCACGGAGCCAGACCCTGAACTTGATCACTTGGACCTGCTACGAAAGAGTACTGATATTCAAGCAAATCGAATTATGAGTAACAGCAGTGGTTTTGGCGGTGCCAATGTTAGCGTAGTTTTGGAAAAAGTTTAACTTTTGATGGAAAACGAATCTACCCGTATTCTCGCGGAGATCATTAAGAAAAGAAGAACTCGCAAACCAGTTCAGTTCTCCAAAGATCCACCTTCTATTGAGATTATCACAAGATTAATTGATATTGCCAGGCATTCGCCAAATCATCACAGAACCGAGCCTGCCCGCTTTTACCTTCTAAACCAAGAAAAGATTGAACAGTTAGGAAAAATGTTCGGGGAAACGCTGGAGGGGAATGGAGATGACTCCGTTCGGGTTGAAAAAGGAAAGAGAAAAGCAAAAGAATGGGGCGAAGCACCGGGAATTATTTTAGTTACCTGTCATACAGATAAATCTTCGGATTTGGTATCTAAAAACCCAGCCGTAATAGAGGAAGATTACGCAACATGTTCGTGCATATGCCAAAATTTACTTCTACTCCTGGAGTCAGAAAATATAGCTAGTAAATGGAGCACCGGTGCTGTTTGGAAGCATCCTGATTTCGCCGAAAAGCTCGAAATTCAAAACCCAAGCAATGAACGGGTGGTTGCAATTATTTTCTATGGTTATTCTGAACAAAAAGTGCCATCGCGAAATCTTACTCCGCTCGAAAGGCATCTGAACTCATACTAAACCAATTCAAGTCGCTTGAGGGCTCTTTATCAATTGACCCTCAGAAATAAATTTGCATATTAAATCTCTTTTGGTGATTCGGCGAAATAGCTCAGTCGGTAGAGCAGAGGACTGAAAATCCTTGTGTCCCCAGTTCGATTCTGGGTTTCGCCACCACCAAAGACTTTCTAAACATAATCTATCCCAATGGCTTTTGATGACATAATTCCTATCGATGCACTTTTGGGAAAACAAAAAGATCCACTTTATGAAGATAATACAGGTGGAAATAGGAAGAAAAAGAAAGTCGACCGGGAAGCCATGCAATCTGCGATCATGCGGATTCCTCGGATGGATGTAAGAGTAGCCCGCGATCTTATTGATATAGGAATTAAGGAGATCTACGAATTACAGGGTAGATCTGCTGAAAGCCTGATGGAAGAAATTAAGGAATTAAAGCCTGAAACCCCTGAATATCGATTGGCTTATCTTCGCATGGGTATTTATTTTTCCGAAAATGATCCCCGGAAGCGTCCAAACTTCATCCAAGCATCTGGCAGGAGGTATAAAAAAGTCTAACTGCCCCCCTGCTCCAAGCGTTCACGAGCCCTCCTGGATTGCCACACCATAAACAGACCATATCCGAAAAAGAGAACTCCGTTAATCATAATCAATGGCATATTTCCATTTTTAACTCCAACGACAAAAAGCCCAGCACCTACCAGTGCAAATATCCACCCAAAATAAGAACGAAATTTAATTACCCGGCGAAAATGAGTCACTTTTTGGGCCATCTGTTCAGGTGTAGGCTGTGTGCGAGACATAAATTAGACTAGTTAAATTCGGATCCTTCTTCTTCTGATTGCCTGGTCATTTGCTTAATCGTAGCAAGTCGGTCATTTTCACGATGTAAGTCGGTCAAAAGCATATTTGCCCTTTTACTTAACTCCTGCACTTCGAGCAAAGATTGTTTGCGTAAAACATGCTTGCAAAGAGTAAAGGCAGCAAGATCTACAAAAGTATCATCATCTTCCATTGGGTTGAGGAATTCGAGCATCTCATCTGTGACATCTCCTCCAAGCAATTTGTTTTGCTCAAGTGCCTGCTCTATTTCTCTTCGAATTTGCCTAGATGAATCATCACGGATCGAATCGATTTCTTCAGTTTTGATGATCCGATACGGTAATTCCTGGGAAATATCACAGACTTTCACACGCTTAATTCCTTGAAGTAGCACAAAGGATGTACCGTCATCATGTTTTTTGGAAACTCGGATCAAACCAGCAGTGGCAACGCTGTAAGGATGTTCAAGATGTACTTCATCTTCTGCGACATTCTCTCGTTCGCATACAATTCCGAACATACGGGTCGTGTTTAAAACATCATCGAGCATTTGACGATATCTCTCCTCGAAAATGCGTAGAGGCATCATCGCCTTGGGAAAAAGAACAACCCCTCGTAATGTCATTACAGGAAGTTCTTTAGGAATATCGAAAGATTCGGAAGACATATAGAAAACAATTTGTTGGAAAGAAGAGAAAGGTCAAACTGTTGATTTTATTCTACAAATTAGACAATTTAAATTTATAGGAAAAGTCCGGCTATTGATGCAGAAAGTAAACTGGCTAAGGTTCCCCCCACAAGTGCTTTGATCCCTAAAGAAGCTAATTCTGTTCTACGTTCAGGAGCCAACGAACCAATTCCCCCGATTTGAATACCGATCGACATGAAATTAGCAAAACCGCAAAGAGCAAAGGTTGATAAATAAACAGACCGTTCGCTCAAACCCGCAGAATGGAGCTCAGCAAGATCAGCAAATGCAAAAAATTCTGTAGCAAATAATTTTGTGCCGATTAATTGGCCAACCTCAAGAATTTCGTGCGAAGGGACTCCTATTAACCAAGCAATAGGTGCAAAGAGAAAACCAAATATAGCTTGTAAGCTAAGTTCAACAAAACGACTATCTGTCGCTTTCGAGATCCACTGGTTCAGGTCTGCTTCTGAGTTTACCGAAAGACCTCCGATGAAAGATAGAAAATAATTAATAAGTAAAATAAACGCATAAAAAGAAATCAACATTGCAGCCACATTTAAAGCAAGTTTCAGCCCCTCAGTTGTACCATTGGCAAGTGCGTCTATTGGGTTACGGCCTATTTCCTGACGATTAACTTTAACTACTCGATTAACTTCTTCAGTTTCCGGAATCAAAATTTTTGCAAACAGAAGGGCTGCCGGTGCATTCATCGCAGAAGCACAAAGTAAAAATTTCCCAAAAAGAAGCCTGCTTTCTTGATCAGATCCTCCAAGCATGCCCATGTAGATAGCGAAGACTGAACCGGCAATGGTAGCCATGCCACCAACCATTAAGGCTAACATTTCAGATCGGGTCATTTTTGAAATATATGGCTTAACGATTAATGGTGCTTCCGTTTGGCCGACAAAGACATTCGCCGCCGCCGCTAAACTTTCTGCACCCGACAACCGCATAACCCTACTCATTACCCAAGCCATTCCCCGCACAACCAGTTGGAGTATACCAAAATAATAAAGAATAGAGGATAAGGCAGAAAAGAAGAGAATGCTTGGCAAAGCCATGAATGCAAAAACGAACCCTTCACCGTCAAAAACATCGTTCATCTTATCAAAGTCTGCAAGTGTTCCAAATACAAATGCTGAAGCATCAACTGATACTTGCAGGGCAACGGAAAAAAGATGAGCTGTCCATCCGAACAGAGCCTCAACCCAAGCAATTTTCAAAACACCAAATGCAATAATAAGTTGTAAACCGAGGCCTCCTAGAACAACTCGCGTGTTAATTCTCTTTCGGTCGGTGCTGAGTAAAAATGCTATAGCCAATAATCCAATTATTCCACACAGTGCTCGCGGAATTGAGTAGTTAATTTCAGCTAAGGCTATTAGAGTCATCTGTAACTTTAAGTTAGGTTTTAAAATTCATTCTGGTCAATCTTTGCTTTCAGAAATTTCTCTCTTGCCTTTTAGTTACCTTGGAGAGAGCAAAGTATGATGCTCAAAATAGTTATTTTTTCGTTCATCCTTCTTTTTATTGTAGGTTGTGGCGTACCCATTATCCCAGGAATCTAAAGTATATTTAGATTGTACGAGTCTTTTCCTTAAGCCATTCCTACTAGTTTATGGATAATTCAGATAGCTTATGTAAAAAAAATATATTGCTGACCGGTGGTGGGTCGGGAATGGGCCAAGCAACAGCTCTCTCACTTGCTGATCATGGGGCAAATGTCCTGATATCAGGGAGAAAAATGGATGCACTCAATTCGACGATTTCTAAGTCAGAAGTTCCTGATAAAATTACAGCAAAAGAGGTAGATGTGACCAATCGCGACTCCTTAAATGAGTTGTTCTCTTCGTTCGATCAAAAATTTGGTGAATTAGACATACTCATTCATGCAGCAGGCATAAATGTAGCTATGCGATCGATGCAAGAACTTACTCCTTTGGACTGGGATCGCCTGATTGAGATTAATCTGACCGGAAGTTATAATGTCACCCGTCTTGCACTTGAAAGAATGAGGTCGCGCAAAAAAGGCTTAATCATTCTTATTAATTCAGTTGCAGGAAGAAGATCTGTGCCTCTCGGAGGCATTGGATACAACGCCTCTAAATTCGGAATGAGTGGATTAGGTATGGGCATCGCCGAAGAGGAAAAAGAAAATGGAATTCGCGTCAGCAACCTTTATCCTGGCGAAGTTAATACACCCATCTTGGATAATCGGAAATCTCCCCCGAGTCAGGAGCATCGAGCAAACATTTTGCAACCTAAGGATGTCGCTTCAGTAATACTTACTCTTTGCAAGCTTCCCGATAGAGTGCACATACCAGAGCTTGTAATTAAGCCAGCCAAGCAATCTTTTGTTTAATTTTCTAAACCCTCGCGATTAATTATTTAAATTTTCAAGCTTTCCTGAATTGAAGAAACCGCTTTCTCCACATTTTCTCTGTGGCCGAATGCACTAAGTCTGAAAAAGCCCTCTCCGGCAGGTCCAAAACCAGAACCCGGCGTGCCCACCACATGACATTCATTCAGCAGTTTGTCAAAAAAGTCCCATGATGAAAGTTCACCCGGTGTCTTCAACCATACATAAGGTGCATTTCCACCACCGTAAGTTGTTATGCCTAGAGACTTGAGTCCTTCATTGATAATTCTTGCATTTTCAAGATAGAAGGAAACTTGTTCATCGGTTTGCTTTCGACCCTCTGGACTCAGGGCAGCAACCCCACCCGCTTGGACAATATTAGCTGCACCATTAAAGAATGTGTTTTGACGCCTTGTCCAAAGAGCATGCAATTTCCCGGGTTCAGAATCTTCCGTCACACAAGCTTTAGGCACGATAGTCCATGCGAGTCTCACTCCAGTAAAGCCTGCCGTTTTGGAAAAACTATTAAATTCGATTGCACAATTCTCTGCACCATCGACTTCATAAATCGAACGCGGTAATTCGGGATCCGTAATGAAAGAGGCATAAGCGGAATCATAAAAAATTATCGCTTTATTTTGATTCGCATAATCCACAAAAGTTTTAAGTTGTTCCTTTGTGGCCACCGCACCCGTGGGATTATTTGGGCTGCAAATATAGATCAAATCGACTTTTCTATCTGGAATATCAGGGAAAAATCCGTTCTCTTCTGTGCATGGCATATAAACCAAACCTTCGTACCCATTATCAGATGCTTTCCCCGTTCGTCCCGAGATCACATTACTGTCCACATAAACCGGATAGGCAGGATCCTGTACTGCTACCACACAATCATCTGAAAAGATACCCTGAATGTTTGCTGAGTCAGATTTGGCACCGTCACTGACAAAGAACTCCGAGGGGTCTAGCGTTAGACCTCGCTCTGCATAGAGGCTGGCTAATCCTTCTCTCAGGGAATTAATTCCCTCCGATGGTCCGTAGCCCGAATAGGACTCAGTTTTACCAAGAGCATCAACCCCGGCATGCAACCCGTCAAGGACAGCAGGAACAATCGGTTCAGTGGTGTCTCCTATACCAAGTCTTAGGACTTGGGCTTCCGAATTTTTTTCGAGAAAAGCGTTGGTGCGCCGGGCAATCTCAGGAAAAAGATAACCCGCTGCTAATTTATCGTAATTCGTGTTTATTCTAGCCATAAAATTTAAAAAACTACAACAATGGCTTCTATTGAATAATTGGCAACCGGTAATCGATGCTGATTACTCGCCGGATTGAAGTAGCAAACCGTGCCGACGAGCAGCTTGGAATGATATAAAAAAAACAACAACGCCCACCATTAAGTATACTATATTCAGTATAAAGCCCTGCAGCATCAAGTCCGGCTTAAATACACCGTTCACCAAAAGTGCTCGCATTCCCTCGAACACATAAGTCGTAGGAATGTATACTGCGATTGACTGCATCCAAGAAGGAAGCGTTGAAAGCGGATAATAGATGCAAGAAAAGGGAGCGATAAGGAAAGGTATAACCCAAGTTAAACTCTCTGCACCAAGACCATACCTAATCAATATTCCTGTAACAAACTGAGATATAGCCCAGCCAGTTAATACGAGATTAAGAAAAAATCCCAGCAAAGGCAGACCCATTTCAAAAACTGAAACATCAAAAAAGGGTATGGCAAGAAAAGCAGCTGGCAGCATGCCAATCAATGTCCTCATCATGGAAATCGAAGCCAGTGCAACAATTAATTCAGATGGACGGAGAGGCGAAACAAATAAATTGCCCAAATTACGAGACCATAACTCCTCCAAAAAAGATAAGGTATAGCTAATGTGAGAACGGAAAAGACAATCCCATACCAAAACTACGGAAATAAGAATACCCCCGGCAGTAAGCTCGGGGCTGGAGCTCGAAAAATGCTGGGAAACAAAGCCCCAAATGACCATCTGCATTGTTGGCCAATATGCAATTTCGATAATTCTTGGCCATGAGCTTCTTAACAAATAGAGATACCTCAATAGCAATGCAGAAATTCTACCCAAGGATGCGCCAGCTATCATACGCCAGTTTCTTCCTTTGATAGCTCAAGAAAGACCTGCTCAAGATTTTCGCGGTCATACTTATCAAGCAACTGAGAGGGAGAGCCCTGTTCCACAAGCTTTCCTTTTTTCATTAACAACACATTATCGCAAAGTAATTCGACCTCCCTCATATCATGACTTGCAAATAAAATAGTAGCTTCACGGGAATCTCTATAATTTGAGAGGAAATCCCTAATCCATGAGGTAGTATCAGGATCTAAACTTGCAGTTGGCTCGTCGAGTAAAAGAAACTCAGGACGATTAATAAGAGCTTTCGCCAAGGAAACTCTCGTTTTCTGCCCTGATGAAAGTTTTCTGAGTCGACGATCAAGCAACTCATTCAGTCGAAATTCACAACTTACTTGATCGATCCTTTCTGCCACATTTTGGACCCCATATAATTTGGCATAAACAGTTAGATTCTCTCTTACGGTAAGTCGCTGAGGCAAATCTACATAGGGTGAAGAAAAATTCATTTTTCTTAGAACAGAAAATCGGTTACCAATAAAATCCTGATCAAATAAGCGAATACTTCCTGAGCTCGGAGTAAGCAGACCCAAAAGCATCGACAATGTGGTGGTCTTACCTGCTCCATTTCCGCCTAATAAAGCGGTAATTGTACCCTGCCCCAGCGTAAAACTTAGGTGATCCACAGCTAAAACGCGAGAGAACCGTTTAGTTAGATTGTTGGTTTGTAAAATGGGCTTCAAAGTGGACTCACACAATTAAAATTTTTATATTACTCAAGACTGAAAGCGATTATTAAGAAAAAATATCTTAATGGTCGGTTGTAATTGCCAATAGTTCATCTTGTGCAATTTGCGTGGCTTTCTCATCACATTCATCAGCGAAAAGTTTTTCCAAAGCTATAATTTTGGTTTTTACCCTGACTTTGGAAAAAGGAAAAGGAATTACAAAACGATCCCAGGATTTGAGTTTCCAGTGAGAAGAAAATTCAAAAGCAAGAAGGCAGACGGGTGCTCTCGTTATCCGTGCTAATACAGTTGCGCCTGACTTAGCTTCATAAATTGGCCCTCTTGATCCATCGGGAGTAATTCCAACATCATTTCCCTTACGCACTACCTTTATCAATTCACGAACGGACTGAGTGCTTCTTCGATTTTGAGAACCACGCACTGGCAAAATCCCAGCCCAACCGTAAAAAGTTTCCAACCATGCACCATCTCGACTGGCACTGATCAAACCATAGCAGGTTCTTTTTTTCCGGAAACGCCGATGCCATTCACCAGCTAGATATAACCGGTTATGCCAAAGAAAAAAGACTAGTGGCGTATCTGATTTTGAAAGTTCTTTAAGTCCATTTTCGATAGTGTAATCAAATCGAATAGAGCGTGTCCACAAACGATAAACCAAACCGACAGGGAAAAGAAGGAGTCGAAATAAGAACCCCTGCTTGTAAGGAATAGATCCCACCCCTTGGGCACTAGGGGACATCGGTTTAATATGCGAAATTCAGACCTGCCTCGCAAATATGCGAAGGAACTTCCTCTTCGTGTGCGTAACGATAGCCAAATCTAAACTTTATTGCTTCAGACAACAACCACTCCAAACCAATCGCACCTGTTCCGTAAAGACCATCATCATAGTCTTTATGATGTCCGTTATATCTCGTGTTATAATACCCAAGACCAGTTCCAAAATAGGCTTTCAAGTGCTGGTTTATTTCTGCTTTAAAGCCCATATCAAGATAGAAGGCAAATGTATGACTCTTACCCGCAATACTTTCAGCACCCAAAATTGGATCATTGTAAAATGAAGCTGTATCCAAAGAGTTTCTTTTAAATTGAACTCCCAAACCCAGGTTGAAAGTTTCGCCCTCGATCCCTGTTGCCAGATTTAAGGAAACGCCGGGGACATACTCTCGACGTGCTTCGCCTGGTTCTGGTGATTCATTGTGAACTTTGAAAGGAAAGGCAACTCCTGGGTGTAAAATGAAATATTTCCCCAATCCATTGCTAACTTCAACCACTGGAATCGGTTCCACTTTATTCTCAACGGGCGGGGTTGGCATCGTACTTTCAACCTCAACTTGCTCCTGAAACACTGGGATTTCTTTTTCAGGAAATGAAGCTGTAGTAGTCTCCCTTGCCAGGTCTGATCTATCTTGAAACCTGGTAAAATTGGAATCATACCAATATTTGCGTTTGGATAAATTTTCTTTTTGGCTTTCAGACAGATCGAACGGTTTTCTATGATTTCCGCTCGTAGATAGCCCATAAAATATTTGATCAAACCTTTTTTGAAGATCGAAAAGCCTCCCAGAGTAGTTATTCAACTCCCCTTTCAAGTTTTTGATTTTGTATTTTTGGACTGAACTTTTATCGTCCATTCCAGAATAATAATCTGTAACCGACTTTTCAGAAATGGTCGCGTATTGCTGATTCGAGACGGATTGACCGAAGACTTTCACCGTCAAAAAAATTGTCAAAAAGAATGTAGTTCTGAACGATTGCATTTTCCTCTTATGCAACCTGTTCAAAAGAGTAATGCAACAATAAAGGAACAAAGATTTAATCAGGAGTTTCTCCTAAATTGCTTCTTAAAGTAACGAACAAGCAAATGAAAAAGGGTAAAATATATCAAATTAACCAAAATACCTCCCTTAAATGCCATTCTAATTCCTTCCTCCTGTCGATAAGCTTTACGATAAGCCCCGAGGTTGGCATGTTCTATTTCAGATTGAGAAAGCTCTAACCTCGCATCATACCTTTTCGGAGGAAGATTATTTTCAATAGCAAATTTGGGGATTTGAGGTTCCACATTTTTGATAATGTCCCAATAGTCACGCTTTTGCATGCCCAGCATAGGACCAACTTTGATTTCACGATAGAAAGTCGCTTGAATGATTACGGCTGTTAAAACCAACAATCCCTGAGAGACCAACCAAGCTTTTGTTATCAAATTCATTGATCTAATTAAAACCTAAATGTTTCACCCGCACAAACCAAAGCTTTCTGTCTTTTAAAAAATCGAATTCGTAGTTGCCATAAAAGGGATGAAATGCCTACAAGGATATTGTGGTGAAGTTAATTCTGATGGTGGGATTTTTATTCTGTTGCTTGTCTCTTTTCGGCGAGGTTACTCATGTGGTCAAAAAAAATGAGACTTTGGGGGGTATTGCAAAAAAATATGGTGTTTCAACCTCCGCATTACAGGCATTAAACAAAATAAGTAATCCGAACCTACTTTATGTCGGAAAAAAACTGAAAATCCCATCAGGTGATGTTCAAAAGATTACTTATGAAATCCGTAAAGGAGATAGTCTTGGATCCATTGCAGCAAGATTTGGGGTCAAGCAATCTACGCTCATCGATGTAAACAAAATCCAGAGGCCAGATCTCATCAAAATTGGCCAAAAACTACTCATTCCGCTTAAAGGCTCTTCCTTGAAACCAAACTCACTTTTATCCAGTAGCACAATCAGTTCTCTCAATAAAACCAAAACGAGATCTGGACGGTGGAAAAAAATTGTCATACATCATTCAGCCACTCCGGTAGATGATGCCTTAAATATGCATCGGGTGCACAAAGCGAGAGGAATGAAAAATGGTCTTGCGTACCATTTTGTAATCTCAAACGGTTCAAGAAAAGCTTACGATGGGGAGATCTACATAGGCGGAAGGTGGAAAGGTCAACTGGATGGAGGTCACATGAAAAAGCTTTCTGATAATAAAACAAGCATCGGAATATGCCTTATCGGAAATTTCGAACTTCGTTCTCCTACGGAAAAACAGATGAAAAGTCTCGAAGGTCTTTGCGAATACCTAATGAATAAATGTCAACTAACTCCAAATCAGGTAACCACCCATAAGGTGCTCCATCCCAACCACACAGTTTGTCCCGGAAAATACTTTTCTTTATCCTCTATTCGGAAACGGATCAGTTCATAGACTTTTCCAAATTTTCTTTGTCATTAGTGAGGATAACTTTTCCAAACCTCGATTCTGAATTTCGCTGAATTGCTGAGGAAAAATCATCCATCGAAAATACCGAGTCAATTGGATACTTTATTTCATTCAATGCAAGCGGTTGTAATACCTCTTCGATCGCATTTCTAAGTTGGGTCGGGCTTTTTTGACTTTTCCATCGATCAAGCCAGAAACCTACAAAACGGATATCATCAAAAATCAAATTACGGGTGGGAAAACGCACTGAAGCAGAGTCCATCGCACCAAAAGTTATATGCACTCCACCCTGACTTACGCACTTAGCCAGACGAATGGCACTTCGACCACCCACCGAGTTTAGAGCCATAACACAGCTTTTATTGTTGGTAAAATCTCGAACACGATGAGGTACATCTTCGTCGTCCAGCCATACTTCTTTACCTCCAAAATTTTCCAAATCCTTTCGCCTATCTTCACTTCTCACAAGACTTATACAAGTAAGACCCATTCTTTTTGCGAATTGTATAACCGCTAAGCCAACCGCAGAATTTCCGGCATTTTGAATTATGGTATCTCCTTCCCGCAAGTATTCGAAATCATTAAGCAAACGCCAGGCGGTCATAGGATTTAAAATGCTTACCGCAAGTTGATTGTAAGGCACAAGTGCAGGTAGCAGAATCAAATCATCCACACATGCATTACAATAGCTCTGCCATGCCCCGGTTGTATCTGGAACAGCAACGATCTTATTCATTACATCTTTCGGGACATCACATCCAACTTCAATTACTTTCCCAACTCCTTCCCTACCTGCAACTGCAGGCAGTTTTTTTAAGTTTCCATAACTCCCCTGAACTAAACCTATATCCGAGGGATGTATCGAGGAAGCAACAATCTCAATACGCACTTCTCTAGGCCCCAGTTTTTCAACCGGCAATTCTTCAAGAAATAAAACATCACTGGGGTCTCCATGTTCTTTGTACCTGACTGCTTTGTTAGTAAAGTTCATTTAAGTTCTATTAGTTTCATTGACTCCATCCATTTCGCGGCGTGGCTGGGCCATTGAGATACCGGATTATTTGTTTTGCGCATCCCATAACCATGACCACCAAAAGGAAAAACATGTAATTCGTTCCCCTTTACTCCTGCTTTTTCCAAAGCAAGGTAAGCCAAAACACTACCCTCCCCTGGGACATGATCGTCGCCAGTATGAGCAAAAAAACAAGGTGGCGTATTGGAGGTGATTTGAATCTCAGGTAAAAGTTCATTTCTTTTCTTACGATCAACGAGGTAGGCAGGATAGATCAAAATCCCAAAATCCGGTCTACAAGAAAACTTATCTGCTTTATCAACTTGAGCATAACTCCTTTCATCAAAGGAAGTCAGTCCCATCATAACTAAATTACCTCCAGCCGAAAATCCAAGTACTCCAACTTTTTCAGGATCAATTTTCCACGATTTGGCATTTTCCCGAACTAAACTAATGGCTCTCTGTAAGTCCTGTAGCGGAGCTTGATGTGGAGGG
>Ga0181593_10003441_pt1 | contig 14519 bp, 12 predicted proteins | sample 071ome_19_FD_133756 | JGI IMG/M metagenome (GOLD analysis project Ga0181593, IMG submission 133756) | Coastal salt marsh microbial communities from the Groves Creek Marsh, Skidaway Island, Georgia - 071413AT metaG (megahit assembly) | ecosystem: Environmental > Aquatic > Marine > Intertidal...
CCATCCGCACCATCGGCACCATCCGCACCATCGGCACCATCCGCACCATCCGCACCATCGGCACCATCGGCACCCGCTGGACCCGCTGCGCCGTCACGTCCATCATCCCCCTCACACGCAGCGAGCGTTAGAACGAGTAGTGCCGAAACAAGTAATCTCAAGCTGTTAGTAAACATGTCCAATCCTCTTAATCAGTGATCACGGGTCGAGCGTTGTTCATCACATGGAACACCATGCTCTGCTCGACAGTGCCGCGGACAAATGACGATCCAGGGCCCGTAGCGTGAATTGAGATATCTTCCCCAGAGTGCGTTTCCGAGGTAAGCGGGACGAGAGCTTCCTGGTGATAACCCGGCGCAGTGGTATCCACGCTGGTAAGGTCTACGCGCGTTCCTGCGGCAATGTCACATCCGTAGCCTGCGTCAGAGTCGGTCTCCGCGCCAAGATCACAGAAGCCGATACCGTTGTTGTAAGCGACCGTAGTAAACGGGAGGCCGTCATTTGCTGCCTGCGCATCCCCACCTTCACTGTAGACGGCTTTTCCTAGAATGGGATTTCCGCGCGTCACGTACCCACCCATGGTATTAACGTGACCGTGGTCAGCGGTAACCAAAATCAAGGTCTCATTCGGATCGGTCGCCTCGTAAGCCGCTTTTACGGCGGCGGCCAGCGCTACGGTGTCGGTGAGCGCCCCGGCATAGTTGCCCGCATGGTGTGCGTGATCGATTCGCCCGGACTCAACCATTAAGAAGAAGCCATTTGGATTGTTATCCAAGACTTGAATCGCTTTTTCGGTCATCTCGGCAATAGATGGCTCACCAGCAATGTCGTTGCCACGATCAGCCTCGTACTGCATGTGGGACTCATTAAACAAACCGAGCAACTTGTCTGTAGACTCAGTGTTGATCGCGTCAAAGCCACTCTTATCAGTCACATAAACCGCGTTTATATCGGCATACTTTGCCAACCACTCTTCGGGCAAGTTGCGACCATCGGTGCGATCGCCTTCAGCGCCACTGTCGGCGGGCTTCTCCACATTGAAAGCAACATCTTTAGGGATAAAATGACGTCGCCCGCCTCCCATTGCCACCTCAAAGCCATCAACATCAACGCCATCAAAGCGCGCTTCAATGTTGTCCTCGAGACTGATTAACTGTGAAGCGATGTCTTCAATTTTTCCGAAACAAGAAGTGTCTGCTCCGATGTCTGAGACATCTTCGTAGTTGCGGTCAGGCGTTTTCGCGTAAAGCGCCCCCGGTGTGGCGTGAGTCAAACGTGCGGTTGAGACTATACCCGTTGACATGCCAGCGACTTCAGCCATCTCGAGGTAAGTCGTTACGCCGTTCCCTTCCAATGTGTCGCAGTCGCCACGGTTTGCGTCTTCATCGTAGCCAAATACGCCAATGTCAGTTTTCAAGCCCGACACCATTGCAGTCATCGTACCCGCGGAGTCAGGGACTTGGGAATTTGTGTTATACGTTTTTACGAGTGCTGTGTGAGGGAAGGTTTCAAAGTACAATTCGTGCTCTTCGCCCCCCTGATTACCTGCGATCGACTGCCCCTCAAAAATACGCGCGGTAGTCAGGGTAACGATGCCCATACCGTCTCCCACAAATAAGATGACGTTCTTTGCAGTGGCGGGGGTGTTCATCGTTTTTACTTTCATATCAATGTTAGCGTTGGCCTCCTTGAACCAAACGCTATCGGTTTGATGCGTAGGGAGAATCTGCGCTCCCGCGGCACTGCTTGCCGCTACTGCAATAGCGATCCCCAGCTTGCCTAAACTCTGCTTCATGAGCCTCTCCTATATAAAAATAAACAGCTATCCGCTATTCCCAAGGCTAAGCGTCGAAGATTTCGAATTAATGGCGATTACTTTGCAGTGTGATTAACCTTCTGTGACAAGACGCATCCGTTCAAAAGCGGGTTTGTTCAGCGCCATCGGCCAGCATTATCTGAAAGGGCCGAAAAGCGCCAAACTAACCCATGGCGTCATGAAGCAGTCTCTCAATGAAAACCATGGTGCGCGCTTGGTTCACTGACCGCTTTGGGCACAGACAATTGGGTAGCTTTTAATCCGCAGCAGTAAACCAATGCCGGGTGCGGTTGGCGAAGGCAACTAGCGACAACATCACTGGCACCTCCACCAACACACCCACCACAGTCGCCAAGGCAGCGCCAGATTGAAGTCCGAACAGCGAGATAGCCACGGCAACCGCAAGCTCAAAAAAATTTGACGTGCCGATCATGCATGCCGGCGCTGCAATACTATGTGGGAGGCGAAGGGCTTTGGACGCTGCATACGCGAGGGCAAAGATGCCGTAGGTCTGTATCAATAGGGGGATCGCAATCAGCCCGATAGCAACAGGTTGTGCCAAGATCGTGTCTGCCTGAAACCCGAACAAGAGCACAACAGTCGCTAGTAAACCGGCTATCGAGGCAGGCTTCAGTGTGACAAGCAAGCTATTTAATCGAGAGGGGTCATTCGCTGCGTCGAGACGCTTGCGCGTGACATACCCGGCGAGCAACGGCAGGACGACATATAGCACCACTGAAAGCACCAGCGTCTCCCACGGCACCGCAATTTCACTCATGCCGAGCAAAAAAGCAGCAATCGGCGCAAAAGCGAAAATCATGATGACATCATTCACTGAGACTTGGACGAGGGTGTAATTGGCGTCGCCCCGGGTCAGCTGACTCCACACAAATACCATGGCAGTGCACGGTGCGACGCCCAATAAAATCATGCCGGCAATGTATTCAGAGGCAGTCGCCGGGTCGACGAGATCGACAAAGAGCACGCGAAAAAACAGCCAGCCCAACCCGGCCATGGTGAAGGGCTTGATCAGCCAATTCACGACAAGGGACAACATCAGCCCCTTTGGGCGCTTGCTGACATCCCTGATGGCAGCAAAGTCTACCTGCACCATCATGGGATAGATCATGAGCCAGATCAGCACCGCGATGGGCAAGTTGACACTGGCGTACTCCAGATCCGCAAAAATCTGGAATACACCGGGCAAGAGAGTGCCGAGCGTAATGCCCGACACAATGCAGAGCGCAACCCAAAGGCTCAAATAACGTTCAAATAACCCCATACCGCTATGTTAGCGGGTCTGGAAAGCGCTAAAGGAGCGTTACGCTGTAAACCGAAAGTGTCCCCGACACCTCGTTTGATACGAGCAGGTACATCTCGTCATCTTGCATGATGAACTTGATGTCCTCGGGGCCGAGAGGGCCCGCCAGATTTGCCTCGACCGCGTCATCATCCACCGTGAAATCACGCGGGTTGATGTACTGAACAAACTTGGCGTTTTGTGGGTTGGTAATGTTGTAGACCATCACGCCGCCCACGCGCTCAAGGGCAATAAAAGCGAAGGTGTTGCCGTTGATTGTGGCGATCTCGACGGCCTCGGGCTCAGGGCCCTTGTCATCTGAGCGATCGTCGCCCTCGTTGCTGTCGTTGCTCGCGTTGAACGAGCCTCCGAGCTGCTGAGCCGTTATCCGTTCGAAGTCGCTGCCGCTGTCAAAGACCGGGCGCCCGGTGGAGAGATCCCAGATAGTGAAGGAGCGGGATCCAAAGGAATACAAGTTCTCATAAACGCAACCTGCGACGGGTGTTTCATCCGGGAAGGCAATCGGCTGGCCAGTGGTAGCCAACGTGGAGCATGCCGACGGGTCCTCGAGGCCCAGATCAGTGATGACCTTAAGCCGACCCAACTTGTCTTGATCCTGGAAGTCAGCCCCCAGTTTGGCGACCAGGTCTTCGGTGAACTGGCTCGCATCCAGGTCTTTTACGCGGATTTCATCCAGATAATGAAAACAATCACCACCGTCAAACAGGAAGCCGCCCTGCGCCGCGCAATCTGCTTCATCGGCGGCATCCGTCAGATATTCCCGACCATCACCTTCGTTAGCAGTAACGAGATAAGAGGTGCCATTGACCGTGTAAACATCGAAGCCATCCGGCATATAGGTGCCAAAGATCGACCAGCTATTGAGATTCACGCCACCGTCTTTATTACTCGCATCAATCTCGTTCCCCGGCAGACCGTAATCCTTAAAGCCAATTCCCAGAATGGTTTCCACCTCGGCAGAGGCGAGGTCAATCACCGCAACAGCGTTATTCTCCTGCAGCGTGGCATAGGCAGTGCTGCCGTCATCAGAGAAGGCAATGAATTCCGGTTCAAGATCCTGCGCAACGCTCTCGCCTTTTGCTGAAATCCGCACGGGGCCCGTCAGGGTTTTGCTGCCACCCGCGTTGAAATCACGAAAATGTGCAGTGGCTGCAACCGGAAGGTCAAAGCCGCCCGATACGTCAATTACTGTAATGGAGCCTTCAGGATCAACACTGTAATCACCGTTGGGCTCACCCTCATTGGCAGCGACCGCGTATTTGCCATCGGGACTGAAGCCGACCTTGTCCGGCAAAGCCCCAGCAGCCACAGCTGAGACAAACGTGCCGTCCACGTTATAAAACGCGATGTACCCTGTGTCTTGCTTGGTGTCCGCCTCGATAGCAACGGCCATGTGATCGCCGTAAACGTCAACGCTATTCACGCCGCCCAGGTCACCATCTGACAGCTCAGCAACGGCAGTTTCCACGTCACCCGCAACGTCGAGCGTCAGTGTAATTGTGGGCGCTGTCACATCATCCAGCGAGACCACATCAACCGCTTTCGAATTTGAGTTCACCAGGAACGCGGTTTTGGATGCGGCGTGATAGGCCACGATTTCTGCGGCCGACTCATCGAAATTCTCGGCTATCGCGGGGGTGCTGCCCACGAGCTTGAGTGACAGTGCCGCGTTGGCGTCTTGTCCGTCCGCTCCGTTTGAGCCGTCTGCGCCATCAGAACCGTCGGCGCCGGGTGCGCCCGGAGCGCCTGCCGCACCATCGTTACCATCATCGCCTTCGCATGCGCCCAAAAGTAGCGCCAACATGGCAACTGCAGTTGCAATACCTATCTGTTTCAAATGCATCTTCATTCTGTCGCCGACAAAACGGAGATCATGCTCGATGTAGATGATTGATGGATGACAGCTGCGTGATGATTTCGTGACGTCTTGATGACGAGAATATTTCAGAAGCCTCAGCATGAGCCCAAGGTCGGTTGATCTATGGCTTTGCTAATACCAGTCTCAGAACGTCCACGCGTGTCTTGGTGCGGCCAATCGGCCTTGACATGGTAGAGGTCGGCGGTTCGAATCCGCCTGGTCCTACCAAATTTTTAAGCCTGTGTTTTTATTCGACTTTATTTTTTCAAAAGCGTGCGTTTTGGGGTGTTTCTGTGTGTGGACCCTACCGCTGAAAGGTAGTGCGCTGGCTCATCACCAGCTGCAGAAGCCATTTCGGTCTAATTGCGCTAAATCCCAGAAACTTTGAACTCAGAACTGGTGACACTCGTAAACATACTGGTTCGCCAACAACGGGCACAACAGAGTTTCAATGATTAAGAGTAAAGTTGACCTGTCGACGACCAGGCAAGTTCTGGCGGAGTTAATCACTCCTGAGACGCACTTTATCTGGGTGATTCTAATTTTTGGCGCCAGTATCAGTTTGCTAACGCTAGCTGTACCTGTCGCAATTCAGTATCTCATCAACACAATCGTCAATATTGGATCATTCCGAGCCATCGGTGCGCTGGCAGGAACATTATTTTTTGTACTGGCTGGTTATGCCGCGCTCAGCGCAATCAGAGTCTGGATTGTCGAGCGTTACGAGCGGCACCTTTTTGCTCGCCTCGCTAGTGAAGTCAGCTATCAAGTGCTCTCCGCACCCGAGAATCATTTCTCCGACGAGACCAACGCAGGAAAGAGCAATCGCTATTTCGAGATTCTGCTCTTACAAAAAAATATGCCGTATCTATTGATAGACGGCTTTGCGCTCGCGCTGCAAACCGCAGTCGGATTCACCTTAGTTTCGTTCTATCACCCATGGCTTTTGGTGTTCAACGTCATTGTCCTTGCCGTCGTCTATGGTATCTGGCGTGTTTGGGCTAATGGAGCCAAACGAACAGCGATTATCCGGTCAAGAGAGAAGTACCGAACCGCTAAATGGATCGCTGGACTAGAGAGTTTTTCAAACACCTCCAACCCCCGCGATGCTGAACGCGCCGCTCTAATAACCGAAGAACACATTAAGGCATTTATAGACGCTCAGAGGGCACATTTCAGTTTCACGTTTCCTCAAACCGTATCTTTTCTAACGCTATATGCAGTGGGCAGTGCGGCACTCCTTGCATTAGGTGGCTGGCTGGTTATTCAGGCTGTTTTGTCAGTCGGGCAGCTAGTCGCTGCAGAGCTCGTGATGGCTTCGATTTTTCTCGGACTATCGCGATTTTCTACGTACCTGAAATCTTACTACGAACTATATGGCGCGGCTGACAAACTCGCGGAGTTGCTATACATGTCACAGAGCCATACCACACATAAAAAATCCAAACTCGATGCAATGAGGGAATCAACATGATTTCCCGCGATGCTTTTTTTGAACAAATGGCTACGCTCAATGACATGTCTCCGCCGAAGGCACTGAGGGTCGTCGCGCTCATCTTGATAGCAGCTATTGTGACGGCGGCTGCGTTGCTTTGGTTCGTTCCTTGGAGGCAAACAGCATTTGGTATCGGTGTGATCCAGACGGACAATCCAAACCAACGCGCACAATCTATCTCCGCATTAGTGGGCGGCCAAGTAAAAACATGGCATGTGCGCGAAGGCCAAAAAATGGCGGCTGGGGAACCAATACTGACTCTAACCGACGGGGACCCCGCGCTCATCGAGAGATTGGAAAATCAGATAAATGCGGCGAATAGGCGACGAGAAGCACAAAGCGCGGCACTGTCTGCAGAGCAAAATAATCTAGAACGTCAACAGCGATTACTTGATGAGGGCCTTACTTCGCAGCGTAATGTCGAATCGGCTGTAGTCGCTATTGAAAATATTAAAACAGAAATTGCGAAGATAGATGGTGATCTTAATCGGCTGGCCGTGGAGAGAGCGAGGCTCTCTTTGCAAACCAAAGTCGCACCCAAGGATGGCTTCATTACCAACCTGCGAGGATCTGGAGGATCAACTTACTTCAAAGCTGGCGAAGTGATTGCCGACTTCATCCCGACTAATATCACCCGCTCGGCAGTAATTAGCGTCAGCGGGCTTGATGCGCCTTTGATAAAGAAAGGTCGCATCGTGACCTTACAATTCGAAGGCTGGCCCGCATTGCTGTTTAGCGGGTGGCCTGGCCTGAGCAGGGGCACATTCACAGGGGTGGTTAATTTCGTTGAACCTCGTGCCGACGTGCACGGACGCTTCAATGTTTGGATACAACCCGACCCATCAGGAGCCGCTTGGCCCAGTGAGCAAGAGGTCAGGCTAGGCAGTCGTGTACAAGGGTGGGTATTACTCGAAGAAGTGCGATTAGGTTACGAACTTTGGAGACAACTGAATAATTTTCCAGCGAATCGCAAACCCGAACAGCTTCCACAATGACTCTCCGCTTCCCAATCACAATGTGGTGCATAGCATTCTCCTCTCTCGCAATGAGCGAACAGCTATCCGTTCAAGACCTCGTCAGGGCGATTAGCTCAGACCATCCAACAAATCGAGCTTCAATTTCCGAAGTGCAAGCGATTTACGCTGAAATAGAAAAGGCCGATGCGGCATTCGACATCAATATCTCGCAACAAACGCAGGCTCGCGCAGGCGGGTACTACGACGGGGGCTACGCGAATCAAGAAATTTCTAAACCGCTGTCGACATCAAACGCTTCTATTTTTGGCAGTTACCGCATCTCGGACGGCGAGTTCCCGGTGTATGAGGAACAATATCAAACGGCAACACAGGGGGAGGTGGCTCTCGGCGTTAGGTTATCTCTATTGCAAAGCCGGGACATCGACCCTCGGCGCACCGAGCGTCTCAACGCCACCTGGAGACATTCGGAAGCGGGCTCAAGGCAAGAACTCTCTTTGAATCAGCTGATTTTTGCCGGCGTCTCGACATACCTCGATCTGTTACAAAGCCTCGAAGTCCGCGATATTTCTCGCCGCCTTCTGGAACTTACAGAGTCCCGAGTTGCCGGACTACGCGCACGAGTTGATACAGGCGATGTCGCTAGCATTAGTCTTGCAGAATTAGAGACCGCCCTTCTTCGACGCCAGCTAACGCTCATCGAGGCAGAGAGAGCTATAACCATTCAGCAAGAGCGGCTTCGATTTTTCTTACCATCGAGCATGTTCAACAGAATCCCTGCCAAAGCAATTTCGCGGGATCAAATAGGATGGCCATACGAGAGTAACAGCCGCACCCTTAACGAGGTGGACGTGATGATCGCCGCACACCCGCGAATGGCAAGGCTCGACGCTGCTTTATCTCGCGCGCAAAATCGTAAGCGACTAGCAATCAATGAGACTCTCCCAAAGCTCGATTTAGAAATGAAGGTTGCAAAAGGGCTGGGTAGAGGGGATCCGTGGCTCAGTGACGAGGAGACGGTGATAGGCGTTGCATTTGCCATGCCTCTAGGTCAACGAGCAGCCAAAGCCAGACAACGAGCGGAAGAGGCAGCAATCACCAGTCTCGAATATGAAATTATCGCCCTGGAGCGAGAACTGCGACGCGACGTAGATATCGGTCGGGCACAGCTCTCATACCAGCGCGACATAGTGGCGTTAGCAGAAAAAATGGAAGCGGCCTCAGAGCACTTACTGTCACAAGAAACGAAGCGCTTCCGAGAAGGCTTAAGCGATCAATTCGTTCTGCTAAGCCGAGAAAAAGCTTTTCTTGAAGCGCAACTCACGGCGACAGCGGCCAAATACGAGCTACGTCGCCAAGAGCTAATGTTGTTTGCGTCTTTCGCACAGCTAAACTTCGAATAAGGTCACGCCGGCCCTGCGATCATTGAGCGGCGTTTCGAAAACCTTTAGCAGCTATGGTGCCAGATTGATCATAGTCGGGCTGGCTCGCGCTAGAAGCTGTAATGGAGACTTAACTGCAACTGCCCCTTGTTCACCACATTGGTGTGTTGCTGCATGTAGCCAACTTGGATCTGCCCAGCGTTGCTGAATTTGTAGCCAAGCGCACCATAGAGTCGGTTGCGGTCGTAGAAGTCCACCTCCCCGCCGCCACCGATGTCGCGCTCACCATTGATAAAGACTTCGTTATAGAGAGCGAGGTAAAAGGCACCAGGGTTGAGATCGGGCCGATTCAGCGGAACGTTGGCAAATAACGCATAGCGGAATCGAGTTCTGAAGTCCTGCCCGTTCACCCAGCGCTGCTCGAATCTGATCCGATGTTTTAAAAAGCCCTTCTGACCCACACGCTGTGGGACCAGAGCTTCTTGATAGGTTCTTTTCTCGGTCTTGGTCTGTTTGGAATCGCCGAACTGCCCCGAAGTGATATTGGCCAGCCCTAGCGTGTACTTGCCGGGCAGCGCATCGGGTCGGTAAGTGACGCCGCCCCGGAGCAGCAGTTGCTCCAGATCGCCGCTCCCATCCCAGGTGCGATATTGAACGTCACCCTGAAAACCGAACCGGCTCGAGGTGAAATCTTTGTCGAAGAAAGCCATGTACCAGCCGCCTAACTCGTCCTCGTCGACTTTGGTGGCGCACACATCAAGCGGCATAAGCGCACACAGTGCGATTAGGGCGGCGGCACGACGAAGCAGCATTTCTTTGCAGTCCTAAGCTGAGGAACAGGAAAATATGGAAAAGATCATCCTAGCTACTCAAAGCATCTTTAACCGATAGTCTCTCGAAAAATCAGCAATAGATTATCGCTATGACCACCTTCAGCTAGAGAACTAGAATCAGAAAGGAAAGGGCACTCAATGAGGGCAAGCGATAAAAGCCGTATCGACATCTGTTACTCGCCTCACTTGACGCACTACAATTCCCACACTAGTTTTGACGAGTCCACGCGTGTCTTGGTGCGGCCAATCGGCCTTGACATGGTAGAGGTCGGCGGTTCGAATCCGCCTGGTCCTACCAAATGACAAACCCTCGCCAAAGGCGGGGGTTTTTCGTTTGGAGGTGTAGGTCTGGGTGAGAGCCGCTGTTCGACAAACGCGACCAAAGGAGCGTTTGGTCCGCCGCAGCGAAGCGGAGGCGCCCGCAGGGTTCAATCGCCAGAGGCAATGGCGATTGAAGACAATCCGCCTGGTCCTACCAAATTTTTAAGCCTCTGTTTTTATTCGACTTTATTTTTTCAAAATCGTGCGTTTTGGGGTGTTTCTGTGTGTGGACACTACCGCTGAAAGGTAGTGATCGGGCATTTGCCTTATAAAGGCACTGCTAACTTCACTGCGAATGATAGGCCTCTAAAACGATTCTTAACTCATGAATAACGTCCAGCTCTCGCTGGCTGAAGCAGCCGCTGGGTCAACATCGACCCGGTGGCACTCAGTGAAAGGCGGGCAACTGCCACGGCAGGGCGGGCAATATACCGGCAGAGATGTTCACGCTTGTCTTTTTGATGCCCCTCACAGCTGACACCGGCGTGCAGAGAGAAACTATTGGCCTTTGCAACCCGAAACACGCTAACCTGTAATCCCGCTAACCTGTAATGCAGGCAGCTAACCGCCCCGCTTACAGGACCGCTATAATGAATAGAAAAATGATCGAGAGCCGGGCAAGTAGCAACCTGGCTGTCATGATGTTGTCTTCGGTGCTGACCTTGGCCGGCTGCAGCGGCGATGATGGCGCTACCGGCCTGGCGGGAGAACCAGGCGCCAACGCGTTGGTGGTGCAAACTGCGCTGGCCGCTGACGATGAGCGTTGCCCCAATGGCGGCACCGAAATCAGCAGCGGTACTGACAGTAACCGCAATGGCGTGCTTGATGCGAGCGAAATAGACAGTCAATCGGTCAGCTGTAACGGTGCCGATGCGGAGCCGGAGACCGAGGGCAACGCACTGCCCTTCGCCGACGGGTATACAATGCCTAACATCATCCTGGTGATTGCTGATGATGTTGGAGCCGACCAGTTCAGAAGCTTCGGATTCGGCGGTGCGGACCCCGCGCCAGTACCGACCATTGATGCCATGGCCGACTCGGGTGTGCGTTTTGCCAACACCTGGGCCATGCCCACCTGTTCAGCCACCCGCGCTGCCCTATTCTCGGGCCGATACCCAACCCGGACACAGGTAAATACCGCGATTGTGTCAACGGACTTTGCCAATTCGCAAATGTCCCCCTATGAGCGTTCACTGCCCAAGATTCTGGCACGCTCGGGCTACGCCAGCGCCTACATCGGTAAAATTCATGTGTCGGGCTCTGACGTCAACCCCGACAACTATCCCCTGGGTCTGGAAACCATCGCCAAGCTGGGCTGGGATTATTTTGCCGGGTACCACGATGGCGGGCCACGGCCAATCGACGCCGCGGCGGGCCTGACCAACATCGCGCCCTCCGCTGAGCCGTATAGCTGCGGTTTTATTCCTGCGAGCAGCGAACATCCCCAGGGTGCAGATACCGGTGCTTGTTACACCGCGGATAGTGCTTGCGAGGAGCTGACCAACTCGGGGCCAAGCTCCGCCGGTAAACGCTGTCTTGATCGGGGAGGCATTCTGGACCCCAACAACAGCTGCGCTAGCACGCCGCCCGACTATATTGATTTCGACCGCGCCAATGCCTACTACACAGCGGACCTGATCATTAACGATGCCATCGGTGCCAGCACCATCGCCACCCATGATCCCCGCACCCGCAAGCATCGCACCCAGCTCGAAACGGATCTGGCCATTGACTGGATCCAGGATCGCACCGGGCGTCAGCCCTGGATGATAACGGTGGGCTACTCGGCAGCCCACGCACCGCTGCAACCTGTCCCCGACGGCCTGATTCCGGGAGCAGAACCGCTGTCCTCAGGGATCAGCTGCACCGGAGCACGCGATATCCGCCAGCTCATGAACCAGAATCTGAGCGCGATCGACGCGGAATTCGGCCGTCTGCTGGAGACAGTAGGGGTTATGACGCGAGACAACAATGGCGGGCTGGTCTACAACCCGGACAGCAATACGGTAGTAGCGTTTGTGGGTGACAACGGCAGCCTCGGTACCACGGTCAAGGCACCCTTCATCCCCTCACGGGCCAAGGCAACCATTTACCAGGGTGGCGTTCTGGTGCCGATGATTGTGACTGGCCCCAACGTCATCGAGCCCGGCCGGCGCGTGGATGAAATGACCAATATCCTCGATCTATACCATCTCTTTGCGGTGTTGGGTGAGCATCAGCTGACCGGGCCCGAGCACCTGCGGCTGGATATTCGGCACCTGTTCCCCTACATGGTCGAGGAGGATCCGATGCCGCAACGGCGCTTCAACTTTACCTACTCCGGCAGAAATCTGCAGGCAGAAACGCCCGAGCCCTGTGTCATCCCCGACCTGAACATCTGCTTGCAGCTGTTTCCACAAGAGGCTGTGTGCAATTCTGAAGGCGGTGACTGGTACGGCGAGGGAGGCGTCATTGCCGGGCAGACCTTCACTTCCTGCTGTGCTGTAAATGAGTATCTGGCCTCAACCGGACAGGCGCCGGTGGACATTCTGGCGGAGACGCAGGCGGCGGTCCGCAACAATGCCTACAAGCTGCTGAGATTCGAGGAACCCAATTGCGCCAGCGGCGGCACCCTCGAGCCGCGCTTTGAACTGTACCGGCTCGATGCTACAGCGGCAGCTCCTGCGGCCAATTTGGACAACTTTGCCGCTGAGGATCTGCTGGCACGGGGCGAGGGCGAACTGACATCCGTTGCCAAAGCCAATTACGAGCAGCTGACCGTGCAGTTGAACAAGGCCCTCGCAGGGGAGCCAGACTGCCTTGGCGACGGCAACATGGACTATGTAGTGGACGACGAGGACCTTGACGCCTGGGCATTCTGGGTGGAAAAAACCGGCGGTCAGTCGAGCTGGTACGACTTCAACCTGGATGGACTCACCGATGAGGCTGACCGCCAGATCATAGCCGACAACCTGGGCGCAGCCTGCGTTTTGCCCGAGGATGACATCCACCCGGGGGGCGATTACGACTTTTATCCGCATGACGATGCAGGTCATTAGGACTGAAATCAGGCCAGCAGGTCCTTGCGGCTGACGGGCAGGGTCGAGATGGCCTCATCAATCGCGGCAGCCAGCTCCGCTTCAAAATCCAGCCGGCTGATGTTGCGCGCGCCCATGCTGTTCATATGGGCGCTTTCCATTGATACATAGCCCCAGCGCTTGACCATTTCTAATATCGATACTAGTTTTAGCGCGTCCACGTGTGTCTTGGTGCGGCCAATAGGCCTTGACATGGTAGAGGTCGGCGGTTCGAATCCGCCTGGTCCTACCAAATTTTTAAGCCCCTGTTTTTATTCAATTTTATTTTTTCGAAATCGCGCGTTTTGGCGTGTTCCTGTTTGTGGACGCTACCGCCGAAAGGTAGTGACCAAAGATTGGCTGTCTCTCCCAAAGCTAGCCCGTGGGGTATTAGCCCGTTACTGATGGTTACGTCGCTAGTTGGTGCTACACTGCCACCTGCCTCTTCTGTCTGACTCTATACGTGCGGATGGTTTTCACCACCACAGGAGTCAACGCTATCGCTATAAAACTACAGAGCTTCCTATCCTTACTAGGACCTCAGAAATGAGGAAGACGCATTATTCTTTTGAAAAAAGACAGCGCGATATTGCCAAGCAAAAAAAGAAAGAAACCAAGCGCCTTAAAAAAAGCGAGAAGGACAAGCAAAGTGATCAAGAAGAAAACTCTACAGACATCGTCTGACGCGAGGCGCGACGAGATAGCTCAGGAAACCGAAACGTTTCTCAAGGCGGGCCGTGAAATCAACCAAATCCCATATGGCGTGTCAGGTCTGGATCCAATGGGCCGTGGCAAACCCACAACACATGGGCAACATAAAAAATAGGACTACGTAGCTCTGCCTGCGGTAGACGCTTGTCGACAATAGTTACGTGAGGTCCTGCTCCAAGGGGTTAATTGGACTACCGTAGCGATCACTCAAATATGACTGCGCAAAGATGCACTGGGGGACATTATGAAATCTGACGAACTCCGCGAGAAAATGCTCGCTGCGGAAACAATCTATTTGCGCAGCCAAATCGTCGATCAGCTTTGCCGTTGGCATCGTTGTCGCGACGACAGGGACCTACTGTTAGCCTTGAGTACAGCGGGGGAACTGGTTGACATTGAAGACTGCGAAGCCGTCGCCTAGGCAATACCAAGTGAACGACGAATTACTGGGCAAGATCATCACCTCTTTGATTCAGTTCAAGCTGACCAAAGAGTCAAAATATTACCTCGATACGATCGATCTTTTGGATGAGCTGGTGCTGGAAACCACGGGGCCTCAAGACGATATTTTACATAGTTGGGAGCCGGCTCTAATGGGGGTGGTATTTGACGAAAACGGAGATTCAATGCCTTGCTACAGCTCTGCCATAGTCATAGAGCACTACCTAGCGGAAGGCTTCTCTAAAGAGGAAGCCGCATCGGCGCTTTTTTCTGCTAGCGAGGGCATCAAAATGATGTGGATACACCCAGCC
>Ga0181593_10003451_pt1 | contig 14496 bp, 11 predicted proteins | sample 071ome_19_FD_133756 | JGI IMG/M metagenome (GOLD analysis project Ga0181593, IMG submission 133756) | Coastal salt marsh microbial communities from the Groves Creek Marsh, Skidaway Island, Georgia - 071413AT metaG (megahit assembly) | ecosystem: Environmental > Aquatic > Marine > Intertidal...
CCATAAGTGCCATGACAAGAAGCACATTGTGCAGCGAAGAGTGATTTGCCCTTTTCGAGATTGGGAAACTGGTCAGGCACCAAAGCAACCAAGCCTTGCTGTAACACTAACTCTTTTACTTTATCCGCTTGCTTGGCAACATCGGTGGCGGCTGCGGTATCCCGGATTAATCCATGTAATTGATCAAGTTCTGCCTTGATGACTTTTTCGTTGCTTAGAACACCAGAAGCATCTAATTCATCTGCTTTGGCAACCGCAGTGCCAACAAATTCATGCATTTCTGCATATTCAAACTCACTGATAACTTCTCCATTGCTCACACCCATCTGATAGTCCTTGGCGATGTAGTCCATCAGATTGATTAACATTCTTGCATTATCTTCTTCAGACTTAGTTTGAGAAGATGCACTTAGCGTAAGTAAAAAACCGAGGAAAAAGAGTGTCGTTCGAATCATATCTGCATGCAAAACAAACTGAATCATATTTGGTTTCAGCTGGCGCAAAAAAAGCGATAGAAATGCTGGCAAACAATACCGATTAATGGGTAGTGTGAAATCGGGAGTCTATGAATTATTGGAGTAAGGAATTACATTCGCAACGAGCAAAGAAATAAATATGGGAAGAGCATTTGAATATCGAAGAGCAGCCAAGGAAAAGCGATGGGACAAGATGTCGCGAGTGTTTCCACGATTAGCCAAAGCCATCACTATGGCGGCCAAAGAGGGCGGGCCTGATCCGGATATGAATGCAGCGTTGAGAACAGCTATTCAGAATGCCAAGGCTCAGAATATGCCGAAGGACAAGATCGAATCGGCAATAAAGAGAGCATCGGGCAAGGATGCCGAGAATTTTGATGAAATAAACTATGAGGGTAAAGGGCCACATGGGGTTTTAGTATTTGTGGAATGCGCCACCGACAATTCCACCAGAACTGTAGCCAACGTGAAGAGCTACTTTAATAAAGTTGGCGGTGGACTGGTGCCTACAGGATCGCTCGAATTTATGTTTGACCGAAAAGCTGTATTTGAGGTTGAAAAGACCGATGAGATGGATTTGGAGGAGTTGGAACTCGAACTGATTGATGCAGGGTTAGAAGAAATCGAAGAAAATGAGGGTACAGTTTACATCTATGGTGATTACACCAATTTTGGTACGCTCAGCACAGCACTTGAAGAAAAAGGCATAGAGACCACCAAGGCCAGCTTAAAAAGAATACCAAACGCTCCAGTTGAATTCACGGATGAACAGCTTGAGGAAATTGAAAAGCTTTTAGACAAGCTTGATGAAGATGACGATGTTCAAGCGGTGTACAATAACATTGCGTAATTCTTCGCGCCATTAGACGATGAGAAATAAAAAAGCTGGGGTATGGTTCGTGCTCTTCATTATTCTGATGGACTCCCTCGGTTTTGGAGTGATTATTCCGGTGATGCCAGACTTGATCATGAGTCTCACTGGAGTGGGAGTGAGCGAAGCTTCAGAATATGGCGGCTATCTGCTGTTTGCTTACGCCATTTGTCAGTTTGTTTTCTCCCCAATAATAGGTGGGCTTAGCGACCAATTTGGTCGTAGACCGGTCTTGCTTTTATCCGCGGTTGGTTTTGCCATTGATTATTTGTTCCTGGCTTTGGCTCCAACATTTGCACTGCTTGTAGTTGGTAGAGTTATCTCTGGTATCATGGGGGCAAGTTTCGCAACCGCATCTGCGTACATTGCTGATGTCAGTGAGCCAGAAAAGCGCTCTCAGAACTTTGGACTGGTAGGTGCAGCATTTGGTCTAGGCTTTATAATTGGTCCCGCCATTGGAGGAATACTTGGTGAAATAGGGCCTCGTGTACCGTTTTATGCAGCCGCTGCGTTCAGCTTTGTGAATTGGATTTATGGCATGTTCATTTTACCAGAGTCGTTGACACCTGAGAACAGGCGCCAATTCGATCTTAAAAGAGCCAATCCCTTTGGGACCTTCAAGCAATTGGCAAAACATAAAGTAATCTTGGGCTTAATTGTGGCGATGTTCTTCGTGTATATCGCTTCACACGCGGTACAAAGCACTTGGTCGTTTTTCACGAAATATCAATTTGATTGGTCCAATGCAGAAATCGGATACTCGTTGAGTTTTGTTGGTTTTTTAAGTGCTGCGGTACAAGGGGGGCTCATACGTTGGCTCATCCCAAAAATTGGACAGGTTAAAGCCGTGTATTCAGGTATGGTGTTTTATTTCTTGGGATTAATACTCTTTGGATATGCTTTTGAAGGTTGGATGATGTATCCAGCCATGGTTATTTACTGTTTGGGAGGTATTGCAGGTCCAGCATTGCAGGGCATAATGTCTAATCAGCTGCCAAGCAATGAACAAGGAGAGTTACAGGGAGCAAACACGAGCATGATGAGCGCTACAGCCATTGTGGGGCCCATCCTCATGACTCATGTTTTTGCGTTTTTCTCTGGACCTACTGCACCGCTGCATATTCCAGGGGCAGCCATGTATCTAGGGGCTTTGTGCACCTTGGTGAGCCTTGTCCTGTGCTGGAGAACATTAAGAAGCTTTACAGACACTACTTCGAAATCATAATTCGATTGATGGATATTGCTCCATCGTAATTCGATTGGAGAATGTAGGTGCCATTGTTGAGCACCAATAGTCGTTGCCTACTTGTCGATAGCGTACCGCTGCGCAGTGAAGACTATCACTTTCATCTATTCCCGTTAGCCAAAGACTATTCGAAAAAAATGGACTTTTACCTGAACCGGCTGGAACTTCATATCGGGCCGAATTAAAATCCCACCACATGTCTCCTCCATTAAGAAAGTAAGCTTCAATATTATTGATGCTCATGGATGCCCCTGAGACCGCTGGCGTGCAAGGTTGACTATGATAGATTTGTATGATTACTAAGGAACAAATAATGACTAGGAATAGTGGTGATTTCATGGCGCGTTGTTTATTGGTTTGGTGTTCAAGATATATTGAGGCTTTCTTATTGAAGCCCACAGAATGAGAGTTTGGGGTGATTGAATAAGATTGTGGAAGTCAGATTACCCCAGATACCCCCATACCAAAAAGCGCCAAATCATATTTAACTGGGTCGTTGGAGTCAAATGCCTTTAAATTGTTCGTCAACGCTTCAACCGCTTTCCAATCATTTTGCTTTCGCTCCAATAACCTCAGCTTCCTGGCAACATTTCCAGAATGTACGTCCAATGGAATCATCAATTCAGAAGGCGATATCGCTTTCCAGACTCCAAAGTCCACTCCTTCACTCGCAGGTCTCACCATCCAGCGCAGAAACATGTTCAATCGTTTGGCCGATGAACCATTCTTTGGATTGCTTACATGTTTTGTGGTCCGTGCGGGGTGAGTTTGATCAAAGAAGGTGTTATGAAAATTCGAGATTCTTGCTTTGGTATCGTGTCCAGTGTTGAATGCTTGTTCTAAGCCAGACCCCTCTTTGTAGAGGCGTTGCAGACGTTCAAGAAAATACATCGCATCTACCTCGTTGAACGTGCGATGCACAAAGCCTTTATACTTGTTTCGATCACTGGGTGTGTGATTCACTATGAAATCGAATGGAGCGTCATCCATCATTTCAATGAATCGTTTTGCATTATTAATGATGGTAATTCGCTGGCCCCAGGCAATGGTCGCTGCTATGAAACCTGCGATCTCAATATCTTCTTTTTTACTGAACCTATGTGGAATTTGTATTGGGTCGGCATCCTGGAAGTTGGGCTTGGCAAAGGCCAAATAAGCTTCATCTAAGACCGTTTGTAACTCGTCTTTTGTCACAGCTTAATGCCAGTTCGAGCGATGTTAAAACCGGCTTCCTCTACTTGCATCGAAGCTTCAGATTCAGACCGCAGCAGAGGGTTGGTATGATTGAAATGTGTGAAATATACCTTGCCTAAACTAGGTGGTGGTAACCCTTCAAATTTCTCCAGACTTTCGATTACAAATGGATGTGGGATTTCATTCATATCCCTGTTTGGGAGATCGTTTTCATCATAAAAAGTGGCATCGAGCAAGGCGATATCTACCATGTTGACCCAGTCGATAATGCTCATTTTCCATTGATCCCACTTATCAATATCGGGGATGTAAAGGGCTTTCTTGTCTTTCGATGCAAGCAAATACCCACAAGTTTCGCTGATTTCATCTCTATGTGGAACCAATAGGGGAGTGATGCTGGTTTTTGGAGTCAACGCAATAGCCTCATTCGCATTGAGGGAAACCAACTTGATGTTACCCAAGTCCACCAGCTGTTTCCAAGGTTGATGATTTCTAAGAAATACCTCCATTTTCGGAAGACAAAATACCGGCACACTGTCAGCATTCATTGCTTCTCTTCCGAGATACATCAACCCTGTGTAATGACCTATGTGTGCGTGGGTGAGAAAGATTCCCCCCAGTTTTGAATCGGGGTATTGCTTTAGAAGCATATTGTATTGTAGGGTGAAATCGGGTGTTGCATCTATGATCCAATATTTTCCTTGACTAATGATGGCCATTGATGCCACGGGTTCTGGGGTGGTAATGTTTTCGCAACAAACCTTTGTACAGCCAATCTGAGGATAGCCCGCATCCTGTGACGTACCCAATACCATCAATTCAAATTCGTCTGATTGGCCCGCTGCCGACAGTGTGATTAAGGAAAACAACAGCCCTAGCAATCGGTATGCACTTGGTTTTAATGATTTCATTTAAAGCTGCAATTTAATCGCTCGTAGATTAATGACATCTGTGCCTGAATATACCCTAACGATGTAAACTCCCGGGTAATTAGGTAGTTCAAAATCAAGTTGGCTTGAGTTTATTGCGAGTTGGTCCAGCATTTTTCCATCAACATCGTAAACTTCTAGATGGTCGATGATAGAATTCTCTGAAACGATGGTAACTCTACCACCGGACGGGTTTGGGTAAAGGCTTAGGTTATGCTTCGGTTCTATAGTTTGCACACCCAATACTTCAAGGAGCTGACAATCGGAGGTATCGCTGCATCCATTTTTTGTCACGACTAAAGCAATGTTTTGCGTCTCGAAAACTTGATACGTATGTGCAGTTTCACCATCTATCGGTGTGGCCTCAGGACAAAGAATCCATTGATATTGAGCAGAATCTTGATCAGCAATCAATACCCGGAATTCATTTGAGGTGTCTAACACGCTATAACTGGCTTGTACCGAGCGCAATGCAATGTTTACTATCACTGTGCTATCGCAGCCATAAGGACCAATGTTGGTGAAGACCTCTTTCGCATTGCTGGTTTCATTGCTATAGACCGTTCCATTGACTATCACGCTGTCGCCCTCACAAATGGTATCGGTGTAGATGCCTGTTTTCTCTGGCAATACCGTTAAGGTTGTTTCAACAACACTATCGCAGCAGCCAAGCGAAATGGTATCGATATAGATCCCACTCATCGTTTGCCAAGCGCCAGCAAGAAATAGGCTGTCTTCGCCACAGATGGTGTCATTCACGCTTTGAAATGGAATCGACTCATTGCAATTGGTTTGTTGCAGTTCCAGATTTGTTCGAGTTATACCGTTCGAGCCATTGGAGGCGCTGTTGGTGCTTCCTACGTTGCAGTTACTTTGACCTGTAGCAAGCGTGGTTCCAGCCAGTCCACCATCGTTGGTGACATTAATATTGGCGGGTAGGCTGGCTTGGATTACCCATATCACTCCGCCACTACCACCTCCTCCAGGGCCGTTGCAATTATTTCCAACATTGGCCACATCACCACCATCGGCACCCGCTATATTCATATTGAGTGTGCCTGAGTATGAGTCAACTTCGAGCAAAACGGTGCCGCCTGCACCACCACCACCAGCCCCATCAGCTGAATTTCCCACCACCTGATCTGCACTTGCATTAATGGTGGCACCATTGCCCACGATGATGTTTGCCTTAATCATAACGATACCACCACCATTACTACCAGCCGTTCCAGTGTTTGGGTTGTTTTCATGGCCTGCGCCACCACCGCCTCCTAGGTATATGCGGTTGGCATTATTGGAGTAGCTCAATGTGTTTCCGCCAAGGCCTGGGTTTGGACCACTGCAAGAGAATGCCGTAGGGGCAATTCGTTGACCACCATCACCGCCAGCGGCTGCATTCGATCCGCCACCACCTCCGGCATTATGGTCGTTTGATCCGCCACCACCGTTGGCTTGTGGACCTCGGCCTCCCGTTTTACCACTGATGTATTTGGCAATACCCTCTCCTTTTTTGGCACCTTCACCCGTGGAAATGTTGTAGAAGTATTGGTTTACATTGAAGAAAAATTGACAGTTATACGTTGAGAGTGTGGTTTCACCTCCACGAAAGCCCATGCCCATAGCATCGATATCACTATTGAGTGTAAGTGTTCCGCTGCATTCAAAAGCTATGACGCCTCCCGTTTCACCGTCCCAAGGTTCTGCCTGCAAGGCACTGGTTACCACTGCATTTGCATACTCAGGTACACGAATGATTTGTGTGGATCCATTCACAGAGTATTTTCGGTTGATACCCGTTACGATGAGCCTGTTGTTAACCACTTCACAGATACGGGTGTACTCATATTTGCCCGCATTTTTAAGGCTAGCTACATTACCAAATTGATTGGAATTGCTTTCATTGATGGTTGCTCCTTGCATTTGGATTATCAGAACCTTATCACCCGCACTGAATCCAGACGCGGAAGTTACTTTGATGGTGTCTCCATTGATGCCGGTCATTTTGGTGTAGGTGTTTATTACACCAGAAATATTGGTCGTTTGTGCCCATACTACGCTTGTACAGGCAATGAGCAAGATCAAGATTATATAGCGCATAGATTCTGTTCTTTATCTATAAATACGTCAGCGGAAAACGAACCGTTGAGCGGAGACTCAAAGGTACTTATGTGATCCGTCACAGTTGGGCATGCGCTTTGATTTTCCGCACACACAGTCGTTCTTGCCAAAGCCTTTTCGAATTCGAGGAGCGAATTTTTTAATACGATTGGTTCTGGTAGCCGATTGCTTGGCTTGAGAGAAGAAGATTAGGTAGCCTCGTTTGCGTCCATCGGTGAGCGCCTCGAAAGCTTGCTGCAGATCCTTATCTTCTGCAAACATGGTGGTGAGTTCCTCTGGGTAATTGATCTGGGTTTTTGCCTCTATTTTCAACCCAGCATCAATGGCATGAAAGAGACTAATTGGAAATCTGCTCGTAAGGTGTTTAAAGATAAATAGTTATTTTTAAGTCCTAATTAATTCATTATGGCTGCAATCATGGATAGAATTGGTACTGCTTTATTTCGACTGGGTGTTTTCTTTTCATTCATGTTAGTGGTCCTGCTAATTGCTTTTAGTACCAACCCGAATGATGAGCGATTTCAAGAGTATTTGGAAGAAAAATTCGAGAATCAGCCTACTCAATTAGGAGTTGTAGACGAGGTGTTGAATGCATTGTTTTCTGGCCCAACAGCGAGTTTAATGAGCACTATGTCTAATCGGTACAACTTTGGTTTCTTTTCGGTCTATGAGATCAATTTCTTAGGAAAACAAAGAGTCTGGATTGGTGCGTTTAATAACTTCATTGAGTTGCCACAGACAGAATCAAAATTGGAGAATACATAGACGATTTTGCTAATCTATTTGTACCAAATGATGGTTTGACCAATTTGCAAAGACTATTAGTTGTTCTACTGCTTGTTTTTGTATGTCTAGCCACATTTTTATAATAACCTCCCTTAATCAATATGAATTAGGAATACCGCCAGAAAAATGAATCTATACGTTCAGTTAATTACAAAAGGAGTATTTGCAATATTTTTCTGTTATTGATGAAAACAAATCATTCACAGAATACGCATCACGAATCTGAAAATCATTCGAAAGAATCTGGTAAAGCAAATTCCATCGTACAGTTTGATTTGATTTAGAGTTCATTACGGCATTGCCTTGTGAGGCTAATAGATATTTTTACTGGTGGAAATTATTTATGATTTGATCATCTGAGGACTGATCATAATTACAAACTTAGACTAAACTTGGTCGTTTCGAATCTTAACTAATTGGAAAAGACAGTCAGATCGGATTTAGCTTACAGTCGTGAGTTACTGACTTAATGCTGACTAGAGTTGAATCAAAAAATCCGTAACTCATTACCTGTTAATCAGTTACGGATTCTATGTGCGGAGAGTGAGGGATTCGAACCCCCGGACCCGTGAAGGTCAATAGTTTTCAAGACTACCGCAATCGACCACTCTGCCAACTCTCCGCTGCAAATGTAAAAATGTTGTTTACTCGCAAAAGCGGTTTTTTCATCGATTGAAAGTCGCCTCAATGAACGAGCTTTCTTATCTAGTTTCATTGACTTGATTAAGAGATAGATGTGAGCGACTGAAGGTTGTTTTGATAAACTGAAAATACTTTCGATTTTAGCTCCTAAATTCGGTTTAAACCATATTTTTGCACCCCGATTTTAGAAACGTAGAGCAATGGCGAAAAAAGGAAATAGAGTGCAAGTAATCTTAGAATGTACCGAGCACAAAGAGAGTGGTCAACCAGGCACTTCTAGATACATCACCACTAAGAACAGAAAGAATACTCCAGAGCGCATCGAGCTTAAGAAGTACAATCCAATACTTCGTAAGATGACCGTTCATAAGGAAATCAAGTAATAACTAGAACAGAAAATTCACTAAGTCATGGCAAAGAAAACAGTAGCAGGTCTCCGAAAGCAAGGAGCAAAAGACTTCACCAAAGTGATTAAAATGGTGAAATCAGATAAGACTGGAGCATACAGCTTTAGAGAAGAGGTATTACCCAAGGATGCGGTAAACGATTTTCTTAACGCTAAGTAATCTTTAGCCTGTATCAATGAATTTGGAAAGCTTTCCAATCGCCAAAGGCGGACGGAAGGCTTTCTTTGTTTTATTCAATTGGTAGTCAATCGGCAGTAAACCCCTCCAACAATGGCATTATTCGGCTTATTCAAATCAAAAAAGGAGTCCCTTGACAAAGGGCTAGAAAAGACGCGCGAAAGCGTTTTTAGCAAAATATCTCGAGCGGTTGTAGGCAAGTCAAAGGTTGATGCAGAAGTGCTTGACAACCTTGAGGAGGTTTTGGTTACATCAGACGTTGGTGTTGATACCACCCTCAAGATTATTGATCGAATAGAGGGGCGCGTTGCCAAAGACAAGTATGTGAGTGCAGACGAGCTAGATACCATTTTAAAGGAGGAAATCATTGCCTTGTTGGAAGAAAACAAGGCTGGAGAAGTCAAAGATTTTGAACTAAGCCTGAATCAGAAACCTTATGTGATGATGGTGGTAGGTGTGAATGGCGTAGGGAAAACCACCACCATCGGAAAACTAGCGCATCAGTTCTCATCTGCAGGTAAAAAGGTTGTAATAGGTGCAGCGGATACGTTCAGGGCTGCAGCCATCGACCAAATCAAGGTTTGGGGCGAGCGTGCCAACGTGCCAGTAATCAGCCAAAAAATGGGTTCTGACCCTGCATCGGTGGCTTTTGATACGCTAGAATCGGCCATGCGACAAGAAGCAGATGTTGTAATCATTGATACTGCCGGAAGACTGCACAACAAGGCAGGGCTAATGAATGAGTTAAGTAAAATCAAGCGCGTGATGCAAAAGGTGGTGCCCGATGCTCCTCATGAGATTTTACTGGTGTTGGATGGAAGTACCGGACAAAATGCCTTTGAGCAGGCAAAACAATTTACAGCAGCGACCGAGGTGAATGCGCTCGCCTTAACCAAACTCGATGGCACGGCCAAAGGAGGTGTGGTGATTGGCATTAGTGATCAGTTCAAAATACCGGTCAAATACATTGGTGTTGGGGAGAAGATTGAAGATTTGCAGCTGTTTGATCGCAAAGCTTATGTGGAAAGTTTATTCGATACAAAGGCTTAATCAATGCGTACAAAAGGCAAGCGTTCTGAGAAAATTAATGTAGTCACTCTTGGCTGCTCTAAGAATATTTTCGATTCGGAAATTCTCATGGCTCAGCTCAGAGCAAATGAGTTTAACGTGGAGCACGAAACCGAATCTGAAGACTTTGACACGGTAATCATCAATACCTGTGGTTTCATTGACAATGCCAAGGAGGAGTCGATCAACACTATTTTGCAATTCAGCGAGGCAAAAGAAAACGGCTGGGTAGAAAAGGTAATCGTCACTGGTTGCTTGAGCGAGCGATATCGAGAGGATCTTGAAAAGGAAATACCCAATGTTGATGCCTGGTTTGGAACCAAAGAATTGCCGCGGCTACTCAAGACCTTAAAGGCCGACTATAAGCACGAATTGGTAGGGGAGCGGTTGCTCACTACTCCGGTACACTATGCTTACCTCAAAATCAGCGAGGGTTGTGATCGGCCTTGTTCCTTCTGTGCAATTCCATTAATGCGTGGCAAACATGTGAGCACACCCATTGAGCAGTTGGTGGAGCAAGCCAAATCGCTGGCAGCCCAAGGCACCAAAGAGCTTATTCTCATTGCTCAAGACTCAACTTATTACGGCCTTGATATTTATGGTGAACGAAGCCTAGCCAAGCTCATGAGCGCGCTTTCTGAGGTGGATGGTATCGAATGGATTCGATTGCACTATGCTTTTCCTACAGGTTTTCCGGAGGATATTTTAGAGGAAATGGCGTCCAACCCGAAGATTTGCAACTACATTGATATTCCGCTTCAGCACATCAATGATGCAATGCTTAAAAGCATGCGGAGAGGAACCACGCGTGCAAAAACAGATCGATTGTTGAATAAAATGCGCGAGGTGAATCCTGATATGGCGATTCGAACAACGCTCATCTCGGGATATCCCGGTGAAACGCTAGATCATCACAATGAAATGGTGAATTGGGTGCGAGAAATGAAGTTTGATCGACTAGGCGTATTTGCTTATAGCCATGAAGAAAACACGCATGCGTTTGCACTCGAAGATGATGTGCCTGCAGAAGAAAAACAGCGTAGGGTGGAAGAAATTATGGCTGTTCAGGAAGACATTAGCTTGGCTAATAATGAGCAAAAGGTCGGAAAAACGCTTCGCGTATTGATCGATCGTAAAGAGTCGGGTTACTTCATTGGACGTACTCAATATGATTCACCCGAGGTGGACAATGAAGTGTCAATACCTGCTGAAAACACCTATCTACGTATTGGAGATTTTGCAGAGGTGAAAATTGTGGATTGTTCGCCTTACGATTTAGTGGCCAAGGTTGTATCTTCTGAAGAGGCAAAGTAGGTCACAACACCAATGAGTTTGGGAAGTTTTTAAAACACAACTCCCTTGAGATTGGTTTATTTGTGCCAATAATGAGTTTTACATTGCTCGATTCATTTCCTCCAGGTCTTCCGCCTATTGTGAAGGATTACCTTGCCGAAAAGGACCAAATGAGGCCTTTCTACACTTACAGCCCTACGATGAAAGGTCTGGCAGAGGCAGCACAGAATCGCCAATTTACGGAAGAATCAAGAGCGGTGTTGTGTCAAGTGCTTAAGGAACAAGCCAAAGGATCAAACTTCTGCCATGACTCCATTCTGGAGAATATCGCACGGTTGCGATCAAAGAAAGTGTTCACCGTCACAACCGGGCATCAATTGTGCTTATTTGGAGGGCCACTTTTCTTTTTCTACAAAATATTGTCCGTGATCAAATTGGCGGAGCAACTCAAGGAACAAAACATTGATGCCGTACCTGTATACTGGATGGCAACGGAAGATCACGATTTTGAGGAAGTAAACCATGTGTTTATTGATCAAACAAAGGTTTCTTGGAACACGGATCAAAAGGGGGCTGTAGGCCGAATGAAACTGGAGGGCATCAGTTCGGTTTTGGATGAATTAACCAAGCGGTTCAAAGAAGATCATCGATATCAAAACACGCTTGAAAAACTCAAGACCATCTATAATGAAGGTACTACGCTTGGGGCGTCCACGCGAGATTTGGTGCAATGGGTGTTTGGCGAATTGGGTGTGGTTGTCATCGATGCTGATGACGCACGGCTCAAAGCACTATTTGCCAAGAAGATAAAGGCTGAATTGGAGGGTCAGTTTTCTTCCGAATCGTTGAGTTTAGCTTCAGAGCAGCTTTCTAAACTTGGGTACAACACACAAGTTTCAGGCAGGGATGTGAATTTATTTTACCTAGTTGATGGCTATCGCGAGCGAATTCTTAAAACAGCCAATGGCTTTACAACGGCCGATGGTAATCATCAATTTAGTCAAGCAGAAATACTGGATTTGGTGGAAACGAACCCAGAGCGGTTTAGTCCGAATGTGGTCTTAAGGCCGTTGTATCAAGAGGTGATTTTACCGAATTTGAGTTATGTTGGAGGGCCAGGTGAAACGAGCTATTGGTTGCAACTCAAGGAAGTGTTTGATCGTTCTGAAGTGCCAATGCCCGTGGTGTTGCTTCGCGATATGTTCGTTATCTCTAATGCATTGGTTGAAAAGAAACGTGAGCAACTGGGATTGGAATACACACAATTGTATGAGGAGAAATATACGCTTATTAATAAACTGATTCGCCAACAAGGAAGCAACGAGCACCTAGTGGAAAAATATGCTAGCGTAATATCCGATGAGTTGGATCAAATGATTGCTGAAGTAGGCAGGTTTGAGCCTAATCTATCGCAGAGTGCCGATACTGAGAAAACCAGAATACTCAAGCGGCTGACAGCATTGCAAAAAAAGGTGCTGCGTGCCGATCGTAAAAGGAATGAAGTAACAGAGCAGCGCATCGATGCCATTAAAATGGTTGTTGAACCTCTAAACACTCCACAGGAAAGAGTGCATAATTGGTTGAATTACTTTGAAGAGCCTAATCAATGTCAAGAAATGCTTGTTTTCTCTTCGCCACTTACAACTAAGGTTTCAATCCTACTAAGAAATTAGCTCCGCAATTCTCTCGGATTTTTATATACATCAACATTTTATACAAGTACGCTTATTAGATCTGTAAGCCAATAATAATGTTTAGTACAAAAAAATTGTGTGTAGTTACATCTGTTATATGTTTGCCCTCTCAAAAACCAACAAACAAATAACAAAAGTCATGAGAAAACAAATCTTATCAATCACTGCAATTGCTGTAGCAGTGGCCCTACAGTCATGTGGTGGCGAAAAAGCAGCGGAAACAACAGAAGAGCCTGTAGAAGAGGTGGCAGAAGCAACGCCAGAAAACTGGATGGTTGATACTAAATCTTCAATGGTAATGTGGGAAGGCGGAACAAGCGGAGCGCAAGTCTACTCACACAATGGCAACATTGCCATTACTGAAGGAAGCCTAGTTACTACAGATGGTTCTGTAACAGCGGGTAAAGTTGTGATCGATATGACTACAATTATGCCTACGGATGCGGAAAGCTTCAGCTACAGTGAACAGCTTTCAAAAGAAGATTTGATTGGTCACTTAATGTCACCGGACTTTTTTGACGCTGAAAACCATCCAACTGCAATGTTTGAGGTTACAGGTTCAGAAGGAAACACTGTAAACGGAAACTTGACTGTAAGAGGAAAGATCAATCCTGAGTCTTTGACCATTGAGTCTATGGAAGTTGCTGAAGACGGTTCTGCCGTGATCAAAGGTTCAATGACATTTGATCGTCAGAAATATGATGTGGCTTGGGAGCACTACTTGCAAGATGTGATCCTTTCAGATGACATCAAGCTTGATTTCAACATTACTGCTAAGAAAGCATAAGGTTTCTTTTTTTTTCGATGGAATCAAAAGGGGAGCAACCAGTGGGTTGTTCCCCTTTTTTATTTAGTTACATGCACCGAAAGTATATTCTTCAATTCCAATACACTCAGCGCTGGACGGATTATCATAGGTTTTATCATTACAACCACATACAGGCCTTAACTCAAACGTTGTAATGCAGTTTGGCTTGACTTTTTCTTTGCAGTCTTCATTACACGCTGATAAAGCCACAGCTAGAAATAGAACAGCTAAAATCTTTATTGTATTCATGACCCGATAGACGGCTATCCACTGTAGCTCGTTGGTGGTGAAAGTCCTACTCCTTTTTAACTGCGCCACCCCTGAGTTTACCACCTTTTGGTTTTGCCGTTGGTTCACCTAATTCTTTTGACTTTTCTTCAGGTTGTGCTGGCGGGGTAGGGTCTGAAATTGGTAGAGTTGTATCGTTATCCGTTTCTAAGGTTGAATCACCATTGTCGATGGTGTCTTTTGTCATAGGCGCGGTAGTGTCTTCCGCTGTTGATAGGGTGCTTTTGCGTGGTTTAATCTTGGGTGGTGGTTTTGTGCTTGGATCGCTTGTATTTAGTATCAAATCAGCCACAGAGTATGGGCGCTCATTTACACGCCAATTGAAGCCATCAAGCATCAATCCGTCTGCAGGCATCTCATCCGTAGGGGTAAGCGTAGCGGTGGGCCGATCGTAAAAACTGATCTTCTTGATTTGGCTCGAATCAATTTTGATGGTCATATTGGTGCACTTGGTTTCGTTCACCCCAATCAATGTTTGATCTTCTTCTCTTGGATAATA
>Ga0181593_10003452_pt1 | contig 14495 bp, 14 predicted proteins | sample 071ome_19_FD_133756 | JGI IMG/M metagenome (GOLD analysis project Ga0181593, IMG submission 133756) | Coastal salt marsh microbial communities from the Groves Creek Marsh, Skidaway Island, Georgia - 071413AT metaG (megahit assembly) | ecosystem: Environmental > Aquatic > Marine > Intertidal...
GCTCTTCGAGAGCACGGCGAGGCACAGCGTTTTGACGTCCATGACGGATTCCACCGCCGATCTATATTTCGGCGCAATATATGTCGGTCCGATATATATAAGCTGCGTTGGCCCGGCGACAAGTCCAGGGTGAATAAAAATTCATCAGCCCAACGGGTTTCGCGGCCGCACGATCGCAAGCCATCCAGGAGAGGTCGCCAAGCCTCGACCGAGCTGGATTTGACCCTGAACCGCCCACGTGATTTGCTTGCTTCTCGGCACGTACCATTCAGCGAGCGGGCAATGCGTGGAATTCAAGGATACCTGGTTCGGATTGTTTGCCTGGCGGCGTTGCTGGTGTTCCCGCACGGCGCACTACTGGCGCAAGACAACACCTACACGCCCGAGGAGATCGCGGCCAAGGCCGAGGGTTTCTTCGGCGATACCACCGAAGGTCTCGCCAAGGCGATCGAAAAGGTTTTCAACGATCTAGGGCGGCCCAACGGCTATATCGCGGGCGAGGAGGTCAGCGGCGCGATCGGCATTGGCCTGCGTTACGGCAAGGGCGACTTGAATCGCAAATCAACGGCCTCGCGCAAGGTATTCTGGCAGGGACCGTCAATCGGCTGGGATGTCGGCGGAAACGCGTCAAAAGTCTTCACCCTGGTCTACGGACTGGAGGAGGACGCGCAATTGTTCCAAAGATTCCCCGCCGTGGAGGGCAGTTTCTATTTCGTTGCCGGCCTCGGTGTCAGTTACCAGCAATCTAGCAAGGTCGTGCTGGCGCCGATCCGCACGGGTGTCGGCCTACGCACCGGCGCGAATGTCGGATACCTGCACTATGGCGCCGAACATTCTTGGTTGCCGTTCTAGGCAACGCCTGGGACACTCGGCGGTGGCCTCCGATGGCTCAATTTCACTGAAACTGGGATGCCCCATGCGCCTAGACGACACGGTGACCGTGACTTGCACGGATACGGACAAGACCATGCCGGGCACCGTCGTGCGACTGCGCGGGGATTGGGCTGATGTCTCGGTCGGAGACCTGCTGATCAGCCTTCGCAAAGCCAAGGCGGGCCTATGGGTGGGCTCCAAGGCGGGGATGGAGTTCATCGTCCAAGACGCGCGTTAACCCCAGCGCCGCGGATACGGCATGCGTAGCGCGATCGTCCTAGGAGCCGGAATCGGCGGCCTGCTCGCGGCCGGCGCTTTCCCGCGCTTTCGAGCATGTGGTGGTACTCGATCGCGACCAGATACCCGACACGCCCATGCCCAGGATCGGGGTTCCCCAGGGCCCACAAGTTCACGCGGTGATGAAACGCGGGGAGCTCGCCATCGAGAGCATCCTACCCGGCTTTCGCGAAAGCCTGGCGGAAGCCGGCGGCACGACCCTGCGCGTGGGCTTGGACTTCAGGGTTTTCGAGGGCGGCGGCTGGCATCCACGCCGGGACCTCGGCATCACGCTTTCCAGCCAAACCCGAGCCCTGTTCGAACAAGTGATCCGTCAACGGTTGCTGGCGAACGGCAATGTGGCACTCCATCCGCGCAGGCGTTTCCGTGGCCTGACCTTTAACGAAAGCGGCGTTGTGAGCGGCGTCATCATCGAGGGGGATGGCCAGGAGGATCTATCCGCCGATCTGGTCATTGACGCCATGGGACGGGGCAGCCCGATTCCCGACTGGCTCGCGCGAGAGGGTTTCGGCCAGGCGCCGTCGGTCTCGACCGGGATTGACCTACATTACTCGACCATCCTCTTCCATGTCCCGGAACGCTGGCGAGGCGAGCCGTGGTGCCTGGTGCTGAGAGCCACGGCGCCGGACAAGGTCCGGGGCGCGACGGTGGTCTCGATCGAGGGAGACCGTTGGCTTCTAAGCATGGTCACCCGTTTCGATGATCGACCGCCGACAACCGTGCCGGACTGTCTCGCGTTTCTGGATGGGCTTGAATCGCCGGAAATTTTCAATCGGATCCGTCACGCTGTTCCGGCGAGCAAGGCCCGTCGGTTTAACATTCCCGAGTCCAAGGTCCGGTTCTTCAGCCGGATGCCAAGGTATCCCACGGGATTGCTCCCCCTGGGCGACGTTATCGGGACGTTTAACCCGCTGCTCGCCCAGGGAATGACGGTCGCGGCTGTCCACGCCGAGATACTTGGAGACATGCTGGAACGGCGTATCAACGCCGGCGGGAGCCTGGACCTGGCGGGTCTGGCGGGCGACTACATTCCAGCGGTTACCGATGTCAGCCCAAAAGCCTGGACCGCGGGGGCCTACGCGGATCATCTCTATCCAAGGACCTGGGGGGAGTTACCCGGTAACTTCGAGCCCTATCATCGGTTCCGGAAGGCACTTCGAAAAGCCATCGACGCGGACCCGGTCATCCACCGTCAGGCCGTTCGGGTGGCGCAACTGCTGGAGCCGTCATGGGTGCTGCCGCGAGATGAAATCCTGGCTCGTTTCGCGGAACCCGACCATGGTGGGTCCTGATTGAACGCGGACTGTGTCACCCACGCGTGACCAAAAGAACTCCGGGTAATCTCAAGAAAACAGGATCAACCCGCCGTCTTAGGGCGCTGCCTCTTCATCGGAATCCGCCCCGCCCTCTCCGGCGGTCGCAAGGTGCATGGCCATCAAACGTCGATAGCCGCGGTAACTGAGCGGAATGGTGACGAGGTAGGCGATGATGATGCCTCCGAGGGTCATCCACGGCTCACTCAAAAATCCGGCGATCACCAGGCCGGCGATCACCAGAAGCGGCAACATCAGCTTCTGTGGCAACCGGGTGCCCTTGAAGGAATAGGTTGGGATACTGCTGACCATCATAAGCCCGATCAGGACCATCCAAACCGCCACGAAGATCGGTTGCGATACCACGCCCTCGCCCACGACGAAGCTAAGGATCAGGGGCAAGCAGCCCAGGCCCGCCGCCGCTGGCGCGGGCACGCCGGTAAAGAACCTATTGGCGAAGGGTGGCGGGTCAACCTCATCAAGCTTGGTATTGAAGCGCGCCAACCGCAGCGCCATGCAGGTCGCGAAGAACAGCGCGCACATCCAGCCGAATCCCTTGACGTCCTGGGTCGTCCAGAGAAACAAAATCACGGCCGGAGATACCCCGAAACTGATGAAATCGGCGAGAGAATCCAGTTCCGCGCCAAACTTGCTTTGCCCGTTCAGAAGCCGCGCCATGCGGCCGTCCAGCGTATCAAGCACGGCCGCCAGCGCGATCGCGCCCACGGCGAACTCCCAGCGCTCCTGCAAGGCGAAGCGAATACCGCTCAATCCGGAACACAAAGCCATCACGGTGATCAGGTTCGGGATCAGCGTGCTGAGCGATACGACCTTGAAGCGGCGCTTGCGACTTGTCGAAAGCATGAGGTTACCTCGCGGTTATAGGCGCTTCAGCGAACCTCGCCGGCGCGAGACGGCTCGCCCGAGAGAAGATCCGCCAGCACGGTCTCGCCGGCGATACAGCGCTGTCCCACCACCACCTGAGAGGCGACGCCGGGCGGCAAATACACATCGACGCGACTGCCGAAACGGATCAGTCCGAACCGCTCACCCGCGTGTACCGTCTGGTCGTCCTGGAGGTAGCAGATGATCCGCCGCGCGACGAGGCCGGCGATCTGAACCGCCGCCACCTGCTTGCCGTCGGGTCGATCTATCCGGAGCATCTGCCGCTCATTCTCCTCGCTTGCCTTATCGAGAGCCGCGTTCACGAAGCGTCCGGGAATATAGGAGAGCTTACCGATCCTGCCGTCACAGGGGATCCGATTCACGTGACAGTCGAAGACATTCATGAACACGCTGATCCGGGTAACAGGCGTGTCCCCCATCTCGAGCTGTTTCGGTGGCGCTTTGTCGACGATCAATTGCACGACGCCGTCGGCCGGCGTGATCACGAGACCTTCCCGGCTTGGCGTCACCCTGTCGGGATTGCGAAAGAAGTAAACGCACCACAGCGTCAGGATCGCCCCCACGTATCCGAGCGGTTCCGCCACCATGAAGAGCAGCACCGAAACACCCGCGAAGACCCCGATGAACGGCCAGCCCTCGCGCGCCACCGGGACCAGAATCCCGCTCAACAGTCCGTCATTGTCGGTTTGCTTGGAAGCCATCACTCACACTTGTTCCGGTTGGGACGGGTATTGGGATCGGCACGTCAGTTGGTCTTCGGCAGTCCGAAGACTTGTCCTGGATAGATTAGATCAGGGTTTCTGATCTGATCGGCATTCGCCTGAAAGATATCGGTGTACCGCAGACCATTGCCGTAAACCCGCGACGCGATACGCCATAGATTGTTGCCCGGTTGAATGATTACCAGGGTCTGATCCGGCAAGCCGCTAAATGGTTTGGCCCGCACGAACGGCAACTCGATCCGGGCCAGCACCTTGCCGGCCTCGGTGACCTTATCGACGCGAATGTCATGCTCGCCGGGCTCAACACGCTCCGTCGGTTTCAAGGTCCACCGCCCGTCCGCGCCCGTGTTGGCGCTTCCGACCAGTTTGTTGTCCACGTAAACCTGAACCTGATCCCCGGCCTTGCCGCGGCCACTGAAAACCACATCGCCCTTGTCGTCATAGTCGACCGTGTCCAGCGTCACCGGCACGCCCGGGTCGCCGCTCGCCGAGGCCTTGGCCTCGTCGCCGGATTTGGCTTCAGGCTCGGGGAAGGAGCGAACGGTTGGCGTGTCGTTCTTGGTCTCGGCGGTGGTGGAGGAATCCGCGGCCTTCGGCGCCTGAATCACGCGGGTCGGCGCGGTCGAGGCCTGATCCCGCGGAACAACCATGGCCAAGGGCGTACGATCCTCGCCGTTTTCTCCGGCGGCATTCGCGCCCGCGATGTTCTTGCCCGGCTCCGGGATAACCAGAACCACGGCGTCCTCGGACTCCGACACCTTCTGCCCGTCCTTGACAATTGACAAGGTCAGCATGCGGCTCCCCGGCTCTAATCGCTTTTCCGGAACGAACACCCAATCGCCACGTCCGTCCGAGGTGACTTCGCCAATAGTCTTGCCGCCGTCGCGAATCCGAACCTTGCTGTTGGGTGTCGAACGGCCCGCGATGACCGTGTTGCCGTCGGGGTCGACGCGAACCACGTCGAATACCGGTTTCGCCGTCGTCTTGTCCTCGGGTTCGGCATCTGGTTGGGACTTGGCGGAGGAGGCCGGAGCCGCGCTCTCGGTCTTGCGATCCGCCGGTTTGGCGCTCCCCTCGCCACCGGTCGTCCCCGACGGCGACGTGGCGGTCGTGGTCTCCGTTGGAGCATCCTCGGAAATGAAGTAGTTCAGCAAAACCGCCGCTAGGACAACAATGGCGCCGACGACGCCGATTATGGCGGGACGAGAAATCATCTAGGACCGGCTCCGACAGTGTTACCGGACAATAAACCGACCACCGGGGCCGACGCAATCTTCGACGGCGCGCCATCACGAATGCCGCGCATCGTCTCGCCGCTTCAAGAAGCCGCGGTTTGGCCCTGGTAATAGGTGCCTTTGCCGACGCGTTTCTCGATACCGGCCCGCCCCTTGTGAAGCAAGACACCGGGTGCCATCGGACGGTCGTCCTCGCGCAACCAAAGCCGGAGCAACAAACGCTTCATCGCGGGATCATCAGAGTCCTCGAAGGCGGTCCGGGTGTGCAACAACAAACAGTTGTTGGTAAGCACGATTTCACCCGGCGCTTGGATGAAGTTCAAGCGCACCTCGGGGCGGTTCGAAATCTCGTCGAGCGTGTCCAGGGCCCGCAGTTCATCGTCGCTCAGGGAAACATGGCCTTCCTCGACCGCCAGATCGATATAGCCCCGGATATAGATCACGCTCGGCACGCCGTCGGTCACCGAGAAAATCGGAATCCGTTCGGTGGTCACCGGGGGCTCGCCGGGCGGTTGCTCGCCGAACCGATGATGGTGATAGCCGCGATAGAGCAAGGCCAGCAGATCCGGGCATTCCCGTGCCATGATATTGTGAATGGTGAGCGCGCTGGCATAGCCGCTAACCCCGCCCTCGATGGCCGGACGCACGCAAAGCATCGCCAGATGGTCACAGCGGTCCGTGTGCAGCTTTAACTCACGGCTGTTGCGATAGGCCCGCTCGCGCTTGTCCTTGCCGCCGATATTCACCACCTCACCGATCAGATCGCCCATGTTGCTCTGGGAAACCGGGCGTCCGAGATGGGTGCCGAGACCGAGATACAGCCGTTTCAGATCCTCGGGATCATAGCGCGTCACCGGCAGGCCGCGCAGGATAACGATGCCCCGGCCCTCGCGCATCTCGGCCCGCCAGGCCGCGACGTCGTCGGCGACCGGGTCCAGCGGGAACCGCGTGCTGGTAATCCCTTCATGATCGTCCGAAACCTTCTTCAACGCCGCCAGGGCGTTTTCGAACGCCGCGACATGACGGTCGGTCAGGTCGATCGAAATCGCTTCCTTGCCGCCGAGAGACGGAACCGTCCAGGCGGCGGGGTGGTCGATGGGCTGGATCGCGTTATCGGTCATGACGGGCAAACCTATCCGGATATCGGGGCGTTGAAACCTATCGCGTCGGTCAGCAGCGCGCCTCGCGAAGCCATGAAGTACAGGCCCATGTAATGTGTCGCCGAGCCCGGATGCGACAAGGTTTCCGGGAGACCGAGATCACCGGTGGCGGCGCGCGGCAAATCATAGGTGGCGCAACCCGGCGCGTGAACCACGATATCCTCCAGACCCGGCATCATATCGTGGTTGCGCGCGGACAGGATGGTAAGCACGAAGTCCATGACGCATATATCCGTGCAGATACCCACCACCAACAGGGCTTGCAGGCGGTTCGCGTTGACCCAGTCCACGACCCTGTTGGAGCCGTCCGCCTGGATCGCGCCGATGAAGCCGTTGATGCAATCCTTGCGAACGAGGGTCGCGTTCGCGTCGTCTTCGAGCCAAGCCAATTCCGGCACCAGGTCTTCCTCCCCGGTTCCCGCCTCGCAATGCGGCGGATAGGGGGGCTCCGGTTTGCCCGGCGCATGGGTGTCGAGAAACGCCAGAATGCTCAAGCCACGACTGCTGAACTCTCGCGCGAGCCGATCGGTTTCGCTCACCATGGTGGTGACTTGCGGGTTCTCGACCGGCGGCGCCAGATTACCGGCCCCCACGGTCGCGAAACCGTTGACTTCATCGACGATGACAAGGCCGACGCGCCGCTCGCCCAGCTCATAGGGTTGGATCGCGAGCGGCATGGCATCCGCCAAAAGCGTGGTGAGGGGATCCGTGATGGTTGAATCCGGCATCGTCGCCTCCTTGGGGTCGCGCAACGCTCGAGGCCTCAGTCTGCGTTAAGGCGCGGGTTGAAACAAGCGCCACGCCGGCGCCTTAAATCTCTTCGTCCCTTAGAGAGTATTTCAGGAAAGCACCGATGATCTCGCGCACCATATCCCGAGACGGATGTCGCGACACACCATCATCCGCTCCAAAGAACAGACCGTCCGGCAGTTCCCGACCGTAATGCGGCAAAATCCATTTCGCGATCTCGAAAGACGGCCAGTAATACAGGCCCTCCTCTCCGGCGCCCATCAGCTCATCAATGGCGACCCTGAGGGTGGATTTGGACAAGAAGTCTCCCACGACGGCGGAATCCTCGTCGAATGCCCGGGCCAGCGGCACCGGCGAGACCGTCAGGATAATCGCGATCCCCGGATTGATCCGGCGCGCCGCCGATACGATCGCGCGCAGATTGGCGGTGTTCTCCGCCACGGTTATCTTGCGCGCGACATTCTCGCGGAAGAACACCGCGTTGATATTGGCGTATTCGCCGCCCGGGATCACGGGAGAGCCATCCGGCTTGAAGAAGCCGACGGACGTGCCACAGGTAAATATCAGAACCTTCGCCTCGGCGATCAATCGATGGAGATCGCCAAGGGATTGACCCTGGAAAACACCATCCTCGCCGGTTTCGTCGAACCCCAGGAGTTGCTCGAAAAGCAACCGGTTCACATGCGTGTTGTTGATCTCCTCCGAGAACGGTAGAGCGTGCGCGTCCATCCCAAGATCGGTGAGCGCGTAGGAAAGGTTAAGCGCGAAACACGACCCGACGGCGACAATCCTGTCATCTCGCGCGATCAGCGACCGTGGCCCGCCGGTCCATCGCAGCACCTGATCGTCCAGAATCCTACCGAGGGATACATCGGTTCGAGAAAGCCACCGTTTCGAGCGAATTTTCTTGGCGCGGACCTCGGTCTCACCACGGTCGGCGGCGGCGCTCAGATAGTCCCAATTGGGCTCGACATACCCCACCACCGACGGCGATCGCCTAGTGGTTTCCATAAGGTCCAGCGCTTCGGCGCGCCTTCCGAGTTGCGCCAGGCATTCGGCGACGAGAAAGCTCATATATCGATCTCGTTCGCGCGGCAGCATCGCCAGCGCTTCATCGTGGTCCCCCGCCGCGATCGCGGCCTCAGCCTTGACGATCAAGCAAAGGGTCCCGAGATCCGACTGGTCGTCGGGGTCGATTCTCGCGGCGCATCCACGGATAAGCTGGGCGATCCGGAGGCCGGCCACCCGTAACTTTCGTTCTCGGTCGCTGACCCTGAACCTCTCGTGGTAGCGCTTCATGTAGAGCAAGTGCTTGTGGAAGGATACGATCGCGGAGAGTTTGGTCGCGCGCGGAAGGTCCAGAACCAACAGTTCGGGCAGGGCTTCCAAGGTTTCGACGGACTCGAAAAACGCGCCATCGTTCAAGAACCCGTGCAACGCACGCATTCTCTCGATCAGAACCGTCTCCTGAGTGTTTCTCGATGCCACGCTACACTAGCCCCTCGCGCAAGACCGTCATTGGACGGGTCGCTTACCCTATGCGCTGACGTTCGGCGATCAACATCTAACTGAATCGACAACGCGAAGAGCCGTCACGAGGAACCCGTCCCAGGCTCCGCCAATCCGACGCGCGTGGAATAAAACGGGCGTTTCTGCTATAGATGTTTCGCGTCCTCGAAACTCGCGATCCGATCGAGAATCAATGGCTACTCAAACCGTCTCCCGCGCGCGTCGCATTTTGACTCCCGACCAAGCGCCTTGGAGGAACTCCGTCGACGACAAGCGCAAGGTCTGTTTGATCATACCGCCGTCCGAATTCCTGCTCGACGACCGCGTTTTTCCAAGCCTTGGGGTTCTGAAGATCGCCGCGGTACTGGAACGCGGCGGGCACGACGTGGAAGTGTTGGACCTGTCGGGGATCGCCAATTTTCTCGACGTGGTCGGCCACGCGGTGGATGAGAACGACTACGACGCCGTCGGCATTACCGTCACCACGCCGCAGCTCCCAAGCGTTTTCAAGATCCGTGACCGCATCCGCGAGCTTCGCCCGAACTTGAAGCTTATCCTCGGCGGCGCGCACGTGGCGCTCGCCTATTCCGGACGGGCGCAGGAACTCAAATCCAAGCGCATCGGCGGACGAGCCAGCCGGGCGGTGCGGACACTGGAAGAGAATTTCGATGTCCTTTGCGCCGGCGACGGCGAGGTCGCGGTTTTCGCCGCCCTGCGCGATGACGCGCCGAAATTCATCGACGGCGACGACCACAAGAGCGAGTTGTTTTTGACCGACGAGCTCTATGAATCGACGCCCCCGCCGGCGCGACATCTGATCGATCTTTCGACCTACAAATACAGCGTCGAGGGCTTTCCCGCGACCAGCCTTATCGCGCAACTCGGATGCCCTTTCGCTTGTGGCTTCTGCGGCGGCCGGTTCAGCCGTAGCCTTCGGGTGATCCGCACCCGCTCGCACCAGTCGATCGTCCAGGAAGTCGCCGACCTGCACGAGAAATACGGCTTCACCGGTTTCATGTTCTACGACGACGAATTGAACGTGAACCCCAATATCGTCGCGCTGATGAACGGGCTCGCGGAGCTGCAGGAACAACGCGGGGTCGAGTTCCGTCTGCGCGGCTTCATCAAGGCCGAACTGTTTACCGAGGAACAGGCCGAGTCCATGTACAGGGCGGGCTTCCGTTGGCTGCTCTGCGGTTTTGAGGCAGCGGATCCGCGCATTCTGGTGAATATCCAGAAGCGCGCGACCCGAGAGGACAACACCCGCGCGGTCGAGATCGCCCGCAAGCACGGCATGAAAATCAAGGCGCTGATGTCCTGCGGCCACCCGGGCGAAACGCGGGAATCGATCCGCGCGATCCGCGATTGGCTGATCGACATGAAGGTCGATGATTTCGACTGCACGGTGATCACCCCCTATCCCGGCACGCCGTATCACGACCTGGCCGTGCCGAACGAAGAGGCCGAGGGCGTCTGGACCTACACCCAACCCCAGACCGGCGACCGCCTGCACGCCCGCGAGGTCGATTACTCGACCACCGCGGATTATTACAAGGGCATCCCCGAGGAAGGCTATCGCTCCTTCGTCTATACCGACCACCTGGATGGCGACGAGATCGTGGCTCTGCGTGATGAGTTGGAAAACGAGGTACGCGCCGCGCTCGACATCCCCTTCAACCCAAGCCGCCCGGCGCTGATGTACGAGCACTCCATGGGCCAAAGCCTGCCGGAATTCATCCTCCGCAAGAAAGCGGCGGAGGTTGCCGAAAGCGGATAGTCTCGCCGGCGCCCTCAGGTTCCGTTCGGAGGATCACGTCGAGATGTCGTGATCCTCGGCCACATCAGAGCGGATCGCCAGAACGTCACGCACGCCGTTCATCAGGCGGTATAGGTAACCGTTCTCTCCGAGGCGGCGCAAAACGTCGGATTGATCGGTCGGCGCGACATGGGCGATCTCGCAGATAATCACCGCTGGCCGGCAGCGGTCGAGGAACTGATCCAAAATCACCCTATCCAGCCCCTCGGTATCGATGAGCAGGAATCCCGGCTCGCCGATCCCGTTGGATCGCAGCAAGGTTTCGACGGTAAGACAGGGTACTTGCACAACCCGGCTGGGCTCATTGAACCGTTCGCGCATGCGTAACGTCCGGGCGGCCATCGAGGACCAGCGGTCACGCCGATAGACCGTCAATTCCGCCGTTCCGTCATGATCCGCGATGGCCGCGTTGATCAGCGTCACATTCGGCGCATCACCGATATTCTCGCGCAGCCGCTCGAACACCAGTGGTTGCGGCTCGACCAGAAAACAGGCCCAATCGGGGGCGCGGATGATCCAGGATTGCCCCTCGTCATCGGCGCCGCGAAGGTCATTGGCGCCGATATGGACAAAGCTCTTGTTCTTCACGCCGCCCAAAACCTCGCGAACTCGATCCAGGATCAGCGGGCTCTGCGCCGACAGAGCGGCATGGAAATCCGTGATCTCCGACGTTAAAGGCAGGCCACTTGCATCCGGCGCGCCATCCCGCGCCAGGGCTTGCAATAGGTGGAGTTCCACATTCGTCGCGTGGACCTGACGGTCATAACGATCACTTTGGCAGTACTGGACAAAACGACTATCGAAAGTGATCGCGGAACCATGGCGCGCCAGGTAAGCGGCGATCGCTACCTTGCGATCCAAGGGCGCGCGCGGAAACTCCGCGGTTAGCGATCGGATCGTCCCGGAATGCTCGGCATCTGTCGAAAGCCCCAGATAGGCCGCGAGAGCGGCGTCGCTTTGCTTGGCGATCTCGCGCACATGCTGAGCATGCAAGGTCGGCCCCTTCCTTGTCTTGGATCGAGGGGCCGGAACCTCTACTCGGCCGCCGCTTCCACTTTCTCGCCGCTTAGAACGAAGCCCTCATAGCCGTTGGCCACGACCTCGTTGCATTTCGCCGTATAGGCCTGCACGCCGCCGACATAGGGCATGAAGACCGCCGGCTTGCCGGGAATGTTGACGCCCATGTACCAGGAATTGGCCAAGGGATAGAGGGTCGAATTCGCCACCTCCTTGGTATGGCGAACCCAGTCCTCCTGGGCTTGCTCGGTGGCCACGATCCGGTCGGCGCCGGTCTCGGCCATATGCGCGAGACAATCGGCGATCCAATCCACGTGCCATTGGATCGACAGGATCATCTGGCTTTTGACGCCCGGGCTTTGCGGCCCCGTGACCATGAACAGGTTCGGAAGCCCCGCGACCATGATGCCGAGATAGGTGCGCGGCCCGCCCTCCCACTGTTCTTCGAGAGTCATGCCGTCCTCGACATGGATATCGATCTCCCGCATCGCGCCGGTCATGGCGTCAAAGCCGGTGGCGAAGACGATGGCGTCGAGTTCGTACTCTTCCTCGGTGGTCTTCAGCCCAGTTGGCGTGATCTCCTGGATCGGCGCGGAACGCACGTCGACCAGGGAAACATGCGGCTCGTTGAAGGTCTCGTAGTAGTTCGTATCCAGGATCAGACGCTTGGTGCCGATGGGATGATTGTTCGGACACAATAGCTCCGCCGTCTTCGGATCCTTCACGGTGGCGCGGATTTTCTCGCGCACGAATTCCGAGGCGGTCTCGTTCGCCGCCTCGTCAAGCAGCAGGTCCTTGTACGAGAAGAGATAACTGATCGAGCCGCCCTCGCCCCACTTGGCCTCGTATTGCGCCCGGCGCTCTTCCTCCGAGGCCTCCAGCGCGTTCTTGGTCGGGGCGGGATAGCCGGCGATACCGAAGGGGGTGTCGAAGGCGGCGGCCCTGCGATCGCGGTACTCACGCTTGTGTTGCGCTTCTTTCTTCGGGTCTAGCGGCGCGTTGCGGGCGGGAAGGCTGAAATTCGCGGTGCGTTGAAACACCGTCAATTCCTTGGCCTGGGCCGCGATATGCGGGATCGACTGCACGCCGGACGAACCGGTGCCGATCACGCCGACCCTGAGGCCGGTGAAGTCGACGCCTTCCTTCGGCCAGAGCCCGGTGTGGTACCAATCACCCTTGAAATCGTCGAGGCCGGGAAAGTCCGGCTTGCGCGGTGTCGAGAGATTACCGGTCGCCATGATGCAGGCCGGCGCGGTCACCGTCTCGCCATGCTCGGTGGTGACGGTCCAGAGTTTGGTCTTCTCGCTGAACACGGCGGTCTTGATCCGGGTGTTCAGTTGCACGTCGCGCATCAAGTCATGACGCTCGGCCACATGGTTCACATATTCCAGGATCGCCGGTTGGGTGCCGTAGCGTTCCGGCCATTTCCATTCCTGCTCCAGATCCGGATCGAAGGAATAGGAGTACTCCATGCTTTCAACGTCACAACGACACCCCGGATAGCGGTTCCAGAACCAGGTCCCTCCGACCCCGTCGCCGGCCTCGTAGGCGCGGATCTTGAGACCTTGCTTGCGTAGCCTATGGATCGCGTACAAACCCGCAAGCCCGCCACCGACGATGATCACGTCAAGATCGGGTTGGACTCCGTTTCGGCTTTGCGTTGTCGATGCGTCTGGCATGGCGATCTCCTTTATCACGGCCCGGTATCTAGGGGCGCGGCTCAAGACTAGTCCCGGTTCCCACCAATGCCAACGCGCGCCAAGCCCCTGGCGGCAAAGATCACCAGCATGAAGGCCGGCCTCCTTTGCCCGTCATCCCGCGTCAAGCGCGGGATGAAGGATATATAGAGGAGTATTTACAATCTCCGTGAGTTCCCATGCGGCGTCATCTACCCGCCCTATCCCGATCTCGACAGTTTCTCCGCCGCCCTGATCGTCGCGTTGAACGGCAGGAGGATCGACTGATGCCGGTTTCCAAAGGCCCGGGCCGGCTCCAGCAATCGAAGCTCCGACCAATCACCGTCGGGTGGCGGCCCGCCCTTTTTCAGCATGTCGCGCATCTGGTCACGCACACGCCGGACCTCCTCCAGCGTCTTGCCGACCACCACTCGGGCGAAGATCGACGAGGACGCGCTTCCAAGCGCGCAAGCCTCGACATCCTGGCCGTAATCCGTGATCACGCCGTCGCGTATCCTGAGGTCCACCGTGACCTCGCTCCCACAGGAGCGCGAGACGACCTTGGCGCTGGCGTCGGGGTCGTCTAGCCGCGTATTGCGCGCGATCTCGCCCGCATAGGCCAGCAATTGATCCTGATAGATGTCGTCAAGCGCCGTCATGGGATCACCACCCGGTCCTCACGCTTTTCTACCCCGCCTCCGCGAGCGCCATGGTCGCCCGTTGCTTGATCGCCGTCACCATGGCGCCGAGACCGTTCTTACGAGTCGGCGAGAGGTGGGTTTCAAGGCCGATTTCGGCGATGAAATCGGGCTCGGTATCAAGGATCTCGCGCGGTGTCCGGTTCGAATATATCCGCAATAGCACCGCCACCAATCCGGAAACGATGGCCGCGTCGCTGATCGCGCGAAAGACAAGCCGGTCACCGACGGCCTCTCCGGCGAACCAGACCTGGCTCTGGCATCCCTTCAGCTTGAACTCATCGCGAAGGTACTCCTCGGGCATTTCCGGAAGTTTGCGGCCGAGATCGATGAGATACTGGTACCGGTCCATCCAATCGTCGAAAAACCCGAACTCGGCGATCAGGTCTTCCTGTTCCTCGTCGATCGAGGCCTCGGGCGGCGCAATTTCATCGGTCTTGGACATGGCGTCTAGGCTCGCGGGTTAAGCGGATGCTCGCGGTCGGAGTTGGGCCGGCGCGGTGGCTTTGTCAATATTCAGAAC
>Ga0181593_10003453_pt1 | contig 14494 bp, 14 predicted proteins | sample 071ome_19_FD_133756 | JGI IMG/M metagenome (GOLD analysis project Ga0181593, IMG submission 133756) | Coastal salt marsh microbial communities from the Groves Creek Marsh, Skidaway Island, Georgia - 071413AT metaG (megahit assembly) | ecosystem: Environmental > Aquatic > Marine > Intertidal...
AGGCATCTTGGTAAGTGCAGGCATCTTGGTAAGTGCAGGCATCTTGGTAAGTGCAGGCATCTTGGTAAGTTCTTGAGAAACAGCCGGAAAAGTATTTTGGAGAGTCACAGAATGAAATCAGTCAGATTAATAGTACTTGCTGCGAGTGTATTTTTTATTTCCGCATGTACCTGTACCACTAGGCCGCGTTCAATAGGAAACGTTCCTTATGCCGAAGCAGGTAGGGTGTTGAAAGATGTTCATTTTGCCTTCGATAAGTCTGATCTTACGAGTGAGGCTAAGGAGAGCTTAAAGAATAGCGCGAAATGGCTGAAGAGCCACTCTGGCGTAGACGTTACCCTTGAAGGTCACTGTGATGAGCGTGGGACACGGGAATACAACCTCGCGTTGGGTCAACGTCGTGCTCAGTCTGCTTACGACTATCTTCGAGGCTTAGGGATTGAGAGCGATCGTATGAGCATGGTGAGTTATGGGGAAGACCAGCCACTTGCTCCGGGTCATAACGAGTCTGCATGGTCTCAAAACCGCAGAGTGCATTTCCGGGTGGAAAAATAGTTCTGCTCTTTGAGATTTGACTTGTTTGGTAGCTAGCTGGGATTTTTCTCGGTGTAGTGAGACAGCAATAACGGCGTCTAGCTGGGCGGTGTTCGACCTTGGCTAGCCGCCGTATTTTGTTCTCGCGAAGGCAATCTGTGCGTTGTGTTTATTCATCTTCTTCCTTTAGACTGTAGACCACTATGAGATTATCTCTATATTTGCTCGTTTGCCTCTTAGCACTTCAGAACTTTACCACTGGTTGTTCTTTCCCTGGACAATTCTTGGGTCGTATCGACAGAATTGAAAATGGACTCGATGACATGCGAGGCGTACAAGCAGAGATTGTTGCGAGAGTTGATGCTCTGGAGGACCGCTCGAGAAGAATCTCAGGGAGAATAGAAGAAGTCGAGTTCTCTCAAGCACAAAGATTCAGTGGTGATGTTAATACTCTTAAGGCAGATTTATCTCGCCTTCAAAGAAGGATGCCACCTCCAGCACTCGTCCCTCTCATTGCCCTTGAGGCTGATGAGATATTTGTTTCCTCACTAGAGCCTGAATTGGCCCGTGTTTTCATGAACGAGCTGACTCGAATACGCACTGGAAACTATCAACTAGCACTTCCAGGATTACAATCCCTTGTTACTAGTGATTTACTCCCTGATATCCGCGCTAGGGCGCTTTTCTGGGTGGCGGTATGTCATGAGGGGATCGCAAACAATCCTCAGGCGCTCTCGTCGTATCTTTCTCTCGCGAATGAATTTGCATCGCACGATCGGGCACCTCTAGCACTTTTTCGGCAAGCCTCGGTTTTGATTCGAATGCGAGATATGAATACAGCACGATTAACCCTCCAGAAGCTCATAGCCCAGTTTCCAGCATCACCCGAAGCGAAAGATGCTCGGGAAAAATTAAAAACACTTCAGTAGTTGCTGGGTATTATGTTAAGGCTTTTTAGAGCTCCGTCAGCCTTACATGAAAATGAGTTGTCGCATTCTGCCTGCACAATAGGGAGCTTCGATGGGCTTCATAAGGGGCACATCAGTCTTATTCGTAAAGTTGTAGCGACCGCGAAACGCAAACATTATGCTCCAGTAGTTGTTTCATTTTACCCCCATCCGCTCTCTGTTCTGCGTTCCGACTATAACCCCGAAAAAATCTCTTCACTGAGACAAAAAATGCGAATACTCGAGAGTCTGGGAGTTGAGGCTTTCTACTTGATTCGCTTTACTCCCGAAGTTGCTGCGATGTCACCCGAAGAATTTGTTCAGCGGTATTTGATAGCGAATTTAAACTGCAAAGCACTTGTTGTTGGATCAGATTTTTCTATCGGAAAAAACCGCAGCGGCAATACTGAAGTGCTGAGAGAACTATGCAACTCAAGAGGGATGCTTTTCGAAATTGCCTCGCTACTTCATTGCGCAGATAAAGAAAAAATCGGCTCAAGAGAAATTCGTCGATTACTGAGGGAAGGAAACATAACAGAAGCCGAAGTACTATTAGGCCGTCCCGTTATCCTAGAAGGCAAAGTAGTAAAAGGGGATGGAAGAGGGAAGACGCTCGGTTTTCCAACGGCAAATCTCCATCTTCCATTTCCAACACCTTTACGACATGGCGTCTATGCAGCTCGTGCTACCATTGGAGAAGAGGCCAACCTTCCTGCCGTTGTGAATGTTGGAACTCGCCCAACCTTCCATACCCAGAAGGGTAAAACGCCGCCCCAAGGACCTCGTGTCTCGATTGAGGCTCATTTATTGGTTGAACGGCAACTTTCATGCTACGGAGAGATTCTAACCCTTGAGTTTTGTGCATTCTTGAGAGATGAAAAACGCTTTCCCTCAATAGAAGAGCTAAAAACGCAAATCCTCGCCGATATAAATCGCGCCCATGAGGTATTGCAATGAAGACCATTCATATTACGGTCCCAAAAGACTGTATGGGGCGAATTGACCGCATCTTGATTGATTTAATAAATATACAGGATGGAATCCAATTATCTCGCTCTCAACTTAAGCGACGTATTGAGAATGGATTGGTATTGCTCAATGGGATACCCGCTTCTAAGAGTGGAAGTATCGTATCTCCTGGTGATGAGTGCACGATACTTGAGTGGAAAGAAGAGCAAGATGCACTGCTCCAGCCATATGATTTACGCTTACCAATCCTTTTTGAAGATGAATCGATAGCAATTATTGATAAGCCTCCTCAGCTTACCGTTCATCCCGGGGCGGGAACTGGTCATCAGACTCTTATGAATGCTCTGATTGGCATGGGAGTGATTAATCCTCAACAGTTTCCAGGTAATCCTCGCCCAGGCATCGTACACCGCTTGGATCGAGATACCTCGGGCTTATTGATAGTGGCAAAGACACTACAGGCCCAAGCTGCTTTGTCCTATCAATTTCAAGAGAGGGCCCTTATTAAGAGATATACATCACTTGTGGTCAGAAATATGAAGGGCGGCCAACCCTTCGATAGAGAAGATTCTGGAAGTATCGACTCACCCATCGGGAGGGATAGTCATCACAGAACAAAAATGTGCATCCGAGAGGATGGTCGTGCCGCCAGAACTGACTGGGTCGTTCAGGAGCGTCTCCCTCACGCATATTTGCTACTGCTGACCATTCATTCTGGAAGAACTCATCAAATACGCGTACATCTTGATTCGGTAAATAGTGGTGTCCTGGGTGATCAATTGTACGGAAAATTTGATACCCTTTCACCAGCTGCGGGGCAGATTGTGGATACGCTTGGGCGACAAGCACTTCATGCATGTGAGCTTCACTTTAAGCACCCACAATCTGGCGAGACACTCTCTTATGTATCAGAGCTTCCTCATGACATAGAGGAAGCATTAAAGCGCTTTCGACAGCTGAACTGACCTATGAGTTTCCAGTTCGATCATGCAACTCAGCTCCTGTCTTCCAAGAATCTCATCGCGCACCTGGGTTGTACAGGATTCAGTGGATTCGGCGGAAGCGCTCTTACACAAACGGTTCATGATACTCGCGGCAGAATACATGGCACGACCCGTCTACAAGCACTTCATCAGGTACATGAGAACAATCTGATCATGATAGAAAGCCCCCATGACCTTGATAGGGCAGTGTTTTCAGAGGAGGATTCTCTTCACTACTATCCCATTTCGGCTGATGCGTGGTTTCTGTCCAGAGACGCATTAGTCGGTAGTGGCCTTGGTTTTTGCATTAAGACAGCAGACTGTCTACCGCTTCTATTTTTTGGAGCTCATTGGATTGCTCTGGTCCATGCTGGATGGAGAGGATTGCAAAACGGAATTATCGCTAAAACCCTTAGGCAGTTTGAACTGAAGAGCGACTGTCCGCGCTACATTGCCATTGGGCCGTGTGCCGATCCGATGCTGTATCAGGTTGGCGAGGAATTTCTAGAGCTCTTCCCGAAATCTACATTTCGCATGCCACATGGGGCAGTTCATCTCGATATGTATGCAGAAGCATGCTTTCAAATTCAACGAATGGGGGTTACTGCTCAAATTGAGAAAACAACTCTTCATACTATGAGTGACTCCCGCTTCTATTCACATCGACGGCACGCTCAACTCGCTCTCGAGGGAGGAGCTGCCACAATACAGGCTCGTAACTACTCCGTAGTTGGCTTTGATTCACACCGTTAGAATCAGCATTCGGTACTTATCTTCCCTTAACAACAGCCCTTTTTTTTAGACCGCTGTTTTGTTCGTAGAAAGTTCACCACCCACTCTTTCTGCTCGTTATTCTTGGGGGGTAGTCGTTATACAAGGGATTGGTCTTACGAAGACGCAGGTTAGAGAGGAGACGCCTGTTTTTTTCTGATATGGACAGTTCCGCCTTGTTTTGAACGGCTATCCACTCTCAGAAGTACGCCTAATTTTATAGAGGAGTAGTCATGAATACCTCAGACCGTTTGGAACTTACCCGGCTCGCAAAAAGCGATAGAAATGTACGCCGTTTAATTAAGAAACATAAGGGCTATGAAGAACGGCTTCGACTTCTGGCAAAGAAAATTGGATTTACCAGTGAAGATCAACAAGAGATTACTCTCCTGAAACGCAAAAAACTACAAAGTAAAGATGAATTAGCTCGCATTCTCTACCAGTCGCGTCAACCGCTAAGAGAGGAATATTCAGAGGCTCTTCAATCTGCTGTCGGTATGTAGGGAATAGATTTCTCAGAACTGTCCGGCTTTACGCTATCCATCGGGGAGGGGAAGCAGAGTTTCTTTCTCAGTTGCCTCTGATTTCCACCTCCCAGATGCACAAACTGTGATCAACAGCGCAGTGGGGAAGCCTTTGAAGTTCTTCTTCAAAGACCATTATGCCGCACGCCGCCTCGTACTGATGCGATGTTGGGCATTCATGATTGCGTATCTTGTCTTATCGGGATCAAAGCCAAATCGTCGACAAATTGCCCGAAATGAGAAGATATATTCCTCTTCCTCTGAATTCATATATTCAATAGCTTCCTCTTTGAGTTCGCCCTTTGAATTATAGTCTTCAACAGCTCGAAGAATAATAGCTCGCATAAGCTCATGAACTGGATCGTATCCCTTTCCCCACGAGTGGGAGAGGTCCATTTGTGGTAGTCTTTCGCGGGTCATAATCTATGATCTCCAGTGCTTCATCCATGAATCACCTGTGCGAAAACCCCAAAAAAATGCCGTAGTACCTCCAGTTCTACCGCTTGAAGCATTCAGTGGTAGCTGGAATAGCTCACGGTGCCGGCAATTCCGGGAGCTTGTAAGGTTATGGCTGAGCGAAACACGCAGGTGCCTTAGTGGCAGCAAGTAACTGTAATCGTTATAGTTATTTGATATCGCTCTGCCTTTCTGTAGTTGAGTCGAAGATAATGCCCGCACGATATACCTGAGGATTTATATGTAGAAATCAGGATGTCTTCGTTATGATTCTGGGGGATGAACGTGAGAAATGAGACTATCTCAGGCGTTCCTTTTTGGAAGTGACAAAATGAAACACACTACTGCCCGAATATATCGTATCCGAATCACCATTGCCTTCTTTATGGTTTTTTTAGCCGCTCCCTTGCTGCTTCTTGCTGATACGCCAAAGGCTTCTCCCAACCTGCCAACAACAGAAGAGATTAAGGGAGAGATGCAAACGCTCTATCAATCTTTTCATCAGCTATTTAGACATTCCATTAATGAGAAGAAATTTCTTTCTGGGGAGATTGACGGGGAGATACAATCTCTGTTGGCCGACCTTGAGAATTCTTTTCATAAGGATGAATTAAGAAAATCGCGATTCTCCTCTGAACCAACCTATCGTTTTCTTTTACAGTCAATCGCAAGAATGGTTGAAGATGCAAATACTCGCTTCAAGGAAGGCGAACGGGGCTATGCGCTATGGCAGATAAAGAGCTTTAGCCAATACTGTATTTCATGCCATACACGACTAAAGGGCGCCGAGTTTCCGAATCCCTCCTTCGATGAGCAGTTCTTGTCTGAGATCAAGGATCCGCTGGTTATAGCCGACTATCTACTGGCATCACGTCAGTTTGAGCGGGCTGCCGCAGCTTTCCTCTCCATTGCTAAAAAGTCAGAGATCCCATACGAACGTGATCGGATGTTGGCAAAATGGCTCACTATTAAAGTTCGTGTGGGACAAAATCCCACGGTTATCCTAGAGGAGCTCAGAAACTATAAAAATGGTCGTAAACTTTCACGAAGAGAGAATAGTGAGTTGTTTCTTTGGGAACAGGGCCTAAAAAGGTGGGAAAAAGATGCGCAGACTCCGATTGAGAACTTACTTCAGTCTGGTCTCAACAAAGAACAGCAAATCAGTGGGGGAGGTGTTATAGAGCTCTTAAGAGTGACCGCAACTATACATCGTGAACTGAATGAGGGAACAACGTTACGTGCCAAAAATGAAGCAGAGAAATTGTTGCTTCTTGCTCAAGCGTATCGTGAGCTACCAGGGTATTTCATGTATGAGCTACCAGAAATGCTCTTAGAGCGTGCCATTCGACTCCAAGCAGATACAGAACTTGCTCGCAAGAGCTTCCTCCTGTTGAGAGAGATTATCATCGGTGCTTACTCTGGAAGCGGTGGAACATACCTTCCTGATAGTGTAAAACTTCACCTCCGTGAGCTCGAAGATATCGCCTACGGAATCCCTGGACAAGAGACAGGCCGTGTTTAGCGAGCATGATCTACTCACTTTAGTCTCTTAACGGTGTAGTTTAAGAGTCCAGTAAGGAGCATGTGCGCAAACGACGAAAATTCCCTTGCTCGAGTATTCCCGTTTTCACCTCCACGACTTTCGCCAGCAGGAGATTGCAGGATTGCTACAGCGCTATTCAAGGCTTTTTCAGCCCTCTGGATCCTTTGCTCGGCGATCTGCTTAGCCTGTAGGACAATACCCTGACCATCTCCCTGTCGAAGATATTCCAGCGCATCCTTTACGATATCCTCCGAGGGAGGAGTTTCTGATAAAAGAACATCCTTTGAGAACGAGTCGCCGGATTCAAGCCAGAGAACATTAATAATCGAGGGCTTCTGTTCGACGAGATCTCCGCCACATCGCTTGCCTAAAAGCCCCTCATCCGCAACAACATCAAGAACATCATCGAGGACTTGAAAAGCAATGCCGAGCTCTATCCCGAAGGTTTTGAGTAAGGCCTCGACCTCTTTGGGCACATTGGCAATATGGGCTCCTGATACAGCGGCTAGTCCAAAGAGCGAGGCCGTCTTTTTTTCTGCAATCAAAAGGCTCCTTTCTTGGGTACATATTTGTTTCGATAGCGGTGCCTCCAGAATTTCTCCCTCTGTCAGCTGCACGCACGCTGACTCTGTCTCTTGAACGATAAACTCGTCTAGGTGCGCGCAGAGCGAAAAGGCTCGAACCAGAAGAAAGTCTCCAGCTAATAGTGTGGCTGATTCTCCAAAAGTAATATGGGGAGAAGGTTTCCCTCTGCGGAGAGGAGAGTGATCGATGATGTCATCATGCAGCAGAGTAGCCATATGGATAAGCTCAATTCCAGCGGCAATATCAAACAAATCGTGTCTTGATTCTTGTGCAATCCCACACATATCAGCCGTACACAGAGTCAATGCAGGCCGAATTCGCTTCCCACCAAGCTCAAGGAGGTACTCGGGTATCTCCGTTAAGAGGCTGGCATCCGAAGTAAACTTCGAACGAATGAGGTTTTCTACTTCAGACATCCCTGGATAGGAAAGTAGCTGCGCTCCGAGCTTCGCTTGCGAGTCTGAATCTGGATGTGAATTCTCTCTTACAGAATTCTCTGCGACGTTTGATCCTCGATAATTACTAGCATTCTCTGACATAAATTATCATCCCCTTGAATGGACAAAGCATGCCACACTCTAAGACGAATTTGGAGTATTGGTGCAAGATTTTATTCTCTCAGATCAGACGAGCTCCGTATCCGAGTAAGATTAAGCGTTATCAAGATTCCCGAAGAGCTTTTCAGCTAAGGTGCGAGCGGGAGTAAGAGCTATAGATTTCATATCTGCCTTTTCATACAGAGAGAAGAGATATCCCTGAAGCTCACCGGAGAAAGTTGAGTTGTACTCCTTACATGAAACCGTTTTATTTTTAATTACTGCGATATACTCCTCGTGCTTGATAATAACCCAGTGTCCCTTCCACTGGACCACTTCTACGAAAGCATTTACCGTTCCATTCAATTCTAGCTTTTCTCCCGAGAGCCATGTAAACCCCTCCTCGTCGGCATTTCCCCTGATTACCTCCTTAGACTGAAGAAAGAGTTCACTGAGCTGAAGTCCGATCTCTCCATTTTTCCCCTGATAGGCGGCAAATTCCTTCGTTTGATATAAATCTTTTCCTGAACGAGAGAGCTTAAGCTCTGTGTTACAGAGCGTGCTTGCATGAAGGTCTGCAACATTGACAAGAAGGAGAAGAAACACATTGAAAGTGAATACTGATTTTTGAATTCTTGATAACATACGATATCCCCTGGCTCTCTGTTTGTTCTCAGACCTTGCATTTACTAATCATTAAAAATGAGCTTTCTGCTTCTATAAAAGGGGGACGAGTTATGCTCTTTCAGCGTGTTTGGTAACATTTATGGTAAAATTGGCAATTCCTCCTATGGCTCTCTGAGAAAAGCAGTTAGGGGTCGTTAAGATATTCTATGGGGATTGGAGCTGATAAAGATGGGTTTACTGATGATACAGCTGTATGATGAGGATTGCGCTCGTCATAGCCACAATAATGGACCCGAAAAGTCCCGCTAGGAGAGGAGTAAATCCCAGCTTTTTGAAAGCGTTTAATCGCGTATTGGCTCCAACTCCAGCCATACCGATGAGGATAAGAAACTTTCCTACATATACTGCTTGAGCACTGAATCCGTCTGGTAGTAGTTCTTCGCTATACAGAAACGCCATCAGGAAATATCCGAAGAGAAACCACGGAAGCGCCTTTGCTACCGAGTATTTCGCGTTCATACGGTTTTCGGAGGTTCCTTCAGCTGACGCAGGAGTAAACCAAAGAGCAACCCCGAAGGCGAGCGGAGCTATGAAGCAGTTGCGAAGGAGCTTCACGCCGGTAGCTGTTTTACCCGCAACTTCTGAGAACATAAAACCAGCACCCACAACCTGGGGAGTAGAGTGAATTGCCGTTCCTGCGAAGATTCCAAAGACTTCATCTGATACTCCAAGTGATTGAGCGATGGTTGGATAGAGGACGAGTGCCGCGATACCCCAGAGAGCAATTACTCCGATAGCATAGCTTGTCTCTTCCTCACTCGCCTTCATCAATGGTGCTGTGATTGCAATAGCGGTACCACCACAAATCGTAGTACCAAGACCGAGGAGAAGTGCTAACTTTGGAGGCAATCGCAGAAAATACGCGAACAAGACGATAGCGATAAGACCTGTAAGCATTGTTCCGACGACTATGAGCAAAAGAGCGAATCCCTGCTCGAAGAACTGGTAGTAATTGAAAGATGCTCCAAGAAGCACGATACCAAGTGCCAGAGGTTTTTCGAACGCCTTGACTCCAGATTCACAGGAACGAGGAATCGTTGAGCTGTTTGATAAAACCATTCCGATAACAATCGCAAGGATAGCTGCTTCAAGGGGATGCTTGCCAGCAACCTCGATCATGCTAGAGATTACAGAGGCGACCAGAGCTATCACCGCTAAGAGGCTCCACCCCGTTACGTATTGACTGTAGGAGGAAAGTAACATGGGTATCTTCTTAGCACATTGAAGTTTGGGGCAATAGCCGCCATCACGCCTGCATAAGGATAACTCGCGAAAGAAACATACAGGATTTGAAAATATGCAGGTACATCACAAAATTTCACAGCTTTGATCAACTGAATAATTTAAGAGATAATTGGATCGCGAAAAGCCAAGACAAAGAAACCGTATAGCGAAACATGAGAGATCCAGTCAAAATTTAGGATGCAGCAGGGCACAGTGCAAAAGGAGCAGGGAGCAAAAGGAGCAGGGCGCAAAAGGAGCAGGGCGCAAAAGGAGCAGGGCGCAAAAGGAGCAGGGAGCAAAAGGAGCTTCAATAGTGTGAAGAATGAATTGGCGTCCCCAAGGGGACTCGAACCCCTGTTACCAGCGTGAAAGGCCGGTGTCCTAACCACTAGACGATGGGGACGCCTGACTTGAGACCGTATGGATACCCACTAGAGAGGAGTTCGTCAAGAGATTGACTGAAAAAGGCGATTATGTCGGTACAGATTAGTGAGAATGAGCTGAATATGGCCGCCTCAGCGATTGGCATCGACCTGATGGGTATCGCTCCTGAAGCTGAACTGAATCATGAGGAGATTGCGCGTTTACGCCTCTGGCAAGAATCCGGCTATGCTGGCGAGATGTCCTATCTCCAGCGTGACCCAGCGGAGAGGGGAGAACCGACAAGATTCGTTCCCGGCACCACGACTATCTTAACCTTTGCCGTTCCCTATCGAGCACTTGCCAAGCAAGCGCTTCAATTAGGATTTGGAAGAATAGCCCGATACGCTTTAGGAAAGGATTACCATCGGGTAATTAAGAAACGGCTACAAAAGTTGAAAGAAACATTCACCGACTCAGAGGAACTCATTTGGCGACCGGTAGCAGATAGCTTCCCCATTTTGGAGAGAGCCTATGCACAAAGAGCTGGAATCGGATTTATCGGTAAAAATACGATGTTAATACGAGAGAAAATTGGCAGCTTTTTTTTTCTCGGTGAAGTATTAACAAATATCAACGTTGTTCAGAAATCCAACAGGCTCGCTACTATTGATACCCAGTGCGGCTCTTGTCAAAAATGTATACAAGATTGCCCGACCGAAGCATTTGTTCAACCCTATACTATGGATGCACGAAAATGTATCTCATACCTAACAATAGAAAAGCGTGGAAAGTTTACGGAATGGGAGTCAAAAGCAGTAGCAGAGTGGTTATTTGGATGTGATATCTGTCAAGAAGTATGTCCCTTCAATCATACTCGTTTAAAGGGGGATCATATTCCAATATGGGAAGAATTTGATGGAAATCACAGTCAACTCGACCTGAAACCACTCTTTTATTTACGAACAGAGGAGGAATTTAGGGATCACTTCAAGGGAAGAGCGATTTTGCGGGCTGGAAGAGAAGGGCTGCTGAGAAACGCTCTCGCGGTCCTACGAAATACTAAGGCACATTCGACCTTCCTAGAAATTGGTGACTTAGCGCTCTCGGATGAGTCCAGCTATATAAGAGAAGATGCCCTGTTTACAGACGGATATTTGAAAAGCCTATAACTTTGTCTCGGTGTTATTCCAGAAGACAGAAGCGAATTTACTTCACTTCAATCGTGGTCGACGACAATGCGGTAAAACGAGGATTATTTACCGAGAATGTCTGTCGATCATCAACATCAGCAACATCAACATCCACCGCAACGGTGCTTGGGGATAGGAGTTCTGTTCCTTCAACCAAAAAGCTAATTTCAGCCTCCCGTCGAGATATCGGGATACTCGCCATATCTACATAGAAAAGGATGTACTGCACATTACTTCCATTGAAAGTACGAGCATCAATTAAAACATCATCAAGATCTCGACGAGAGAAAAGGGGGGTAGTCGTAAGGAAGTCGAGAGAATCTGGAATCACCAACTTAATAATCATCCCGTTAGAGTCCTCGACCTGAATATCTCGCAACTCTACCGTAACAAGAGACCTATCTCCAGAATCAATGGTTCTTGGGGACACCTGTATTGACGCTGCCGCGGGATTTCCAGCAGACGCAGATGGGCCACCTCCTCCGCCTCCACATCCTATAAGGATAAACAAAAAAAAGATGATGAAACCAGAATACTTCACCGAATTAAGCCTCTGAATACACATGTTATCGTTGCCCTCTCTTTCGATACCTCACACAAATACCTCGAACAACTGCAATACGGCAACAGTCCTCTTTATCGATGATCACAATGCATTAGGCAAGCACCCTGTTGTATTTCGGTGGGTCCTCTATTGGATAAGGGGGAGACGCGGTTATTGACCGATATCCCTGGGGCATTTTTCGCCAATTACAATCGACGTGCTATCGTTGCTACAGCGAAGTGAGGCTTCCTCACCAGCTACTAATTCTCGAGCAATTCTATCTCTCATGAGATCAAAGAGAACAGGATCAGTTTCTCGATGGATCGAGAGAATCGAAATAGCCTCCTCTTTACGCTCTCTATCTGCTAACCAATTTGCTATAAGCCTAAAGCGATCCGATATCAGTGCCACAGCCACTTCCTCTAACTGTGCCTGCTCATACTCGTGAAGGGCTTCTGTAACCTTGCCTTGCTTTAAGAGAATATCCCCAATAATGAGCAGGTAAAAAGAAGGATTTTCCCACTCTGCTCTCTCTTCGTCTTCACACCTCTCTTGAATGTGCTGTCGATAGGCAGAGATGGCTTCTCCATACTTCCCTTGTCTTTCAAGGCTCTCTGCCGATTTCAAGTGTTTAGAGTATGTACCTGAGGTTCCAGGTATCAAAACAGAGCACCCAAACAGTGCTGTGATACTGACGGTAGAAGTCACGAAAACGACGAGGAGAGACGCGGTCAGTCGAGCTTTTTGTACCAACGGAATTCTCTCCCTCGTGCTAGGCATGCGCCAGTAGCTCCATGTACTCAGACGATGATAGCCTTTTCCCATCGGGAAGGGTTCTCCAACGCTTATGAAACCAGACCCACTGTTCTGGATACCGTTGAATAATATTCTCCAAGCGAGAATTGTAAGTATCGATGATTGCTTGGGTCTCTCTCTCTTCTTTCACTTCTTCAATCTCTATGATGTAGCGCCCACTTTCAAGACGATAATTGAAGGCGGTAACGATTCGCGCATTATAGCGTAGGGCAAGATCTATCATTGAGGATGGAGTGGTAACATAATGCCCAAAAAACTGAGAGTCTTGTCCGTGGACTCGCGTGTCTTGATCGATCAGAGCTGCTACTACTTTTCCATTCTTCATCTCTTGAATCAGCTGACGCTGGCCACTAAGCCCGCCACGCCAGATCGTACGAATTCCGAGCTGAGAACGACTTTCTTCGATAAACTGCTGCAGTCCAGCATGACGAATCTCTCGCCCCACAGTAACAATTTCAAAGCCGATTTCCGCAATATACGCCGCCATCAATTCCCAGTTGCCGAAGTGTGCAGTAAGTGCCAAAACCGGTTTACGATCCTCCGACAATTCACGTACCAAATCGGCAGAATCGGAATAAATATCACAAACACCAGACTGAAGTGCAGGATGGAGATTCAGACTCTCAGCAGCTAACCGACCGATATGAGAGAATACCCCCCGTGCTATAGATCTCGGATGAGGTACGCCCAAAAACTTTCGAATCTGTCCTCGCGCAACACGCTGTTCCCGAAGAGGCAAAAAGCCAAAAATAGAACCCAAGAGAGCTCCTAGAGCGGAACGCCAACGGTAGGGGAATCTGCTAATGAGTCGGAGAAGTATCACTCTTCGAATTCACCATGTTGATCTTGAATTTGATCCTGAAGTGATAAGAAGAGGGCATCCCGCGCACTTCGAGGAGTAACCATGCCTGCAATCGCACCATCTTCGACCGCAAAAAATGGCGCGCAAAGCTTGGGGCTAAAGAACGCTTCCAGGCTCATATGTGAGTCCACTAAGGACAGTGTATCATCAAGAAGAGTTGCAAGAGATTCCGATGATGTATACGCATGCTGAGTCCTCATTAAATCTTTTCGCGAGATCATCCCCTTTAGCTGATTTTGCGATAAAACTGGAAAGTACTCCTGGTCGGTATGAACGCACTTTCTCTGTGCGCTTGAGATCGTTTCTCCATGATGAAAAACAACAAGATTCTCGATCGGAATCGCAGCATTCGATATGGGCGTTTGCTGAGAGAGCTTGGATAACGTGGTAAGATGCGTCCACCATAATTTGCGGGCGACAATCAACAATCCAAAAATCAACAAAATAGAAAAAGGTGGGAGATCTTCAAAAATCATAATTTGAGATGCAGTTGGCAGCATTACAAACAACGTGCAAAAAACTCCAATTGGAAAAATGAAAGCCCGTATCCCAAAAGGAAGCACACCCCCAATTCGATGAGGAGGAAGGAATGGTGCCACAACGAGCATTGCGGCAATAAACCACAGAATCTGAGTCAGGAGAAAGTCTTCAGCAAAGTGTTGAGGAAGAGCGCTATAATGCAGGAAGCCAACACAAAGAAGACTCATCAAACTTGCCCCGATGACACGAATCGGGGCTCGCAATATAACGGAAAACTCCCGAGCGAACTCTTCGCTGGTCGCAATCAGGGTCTCAGATGGAGAACTTCCTTTGCTTCGAGATTCCTCTACCTGCTGTCTTAACTGCCGTGCTGACTCTTGAAGAATCTCTGGAGAATCTCCATGCAGATATACCCCATCCGATGTCTCGAATATTTCAGGCACGTGAAAAATAGGACGTTCGCGGATAATGAGTCCAGGG
>Ga0181593_10003455_pt1 | contig 14491 bp, 11 predicted proteins | sample 071ome_19_FD_133756 | JGI IMG/M metagenome (GOLD analysis project Ga0181593, IMG submission 133756) | Coastal salt marsh microbial communities from the Groves Creek Marsh, Skidaway Island, Georgia - 071413AT metaG (megahit assembly) | ecosystem: Environmental > Aquatic > Marine > Intertidal...
CGTAGATGAAGCCATGGATGCAGTATTGGCCAGCAGGCCGGACCGCATCGTGCTGATGCCGCTTTATCCGCAATTCTCCACTACCACTGTGGGATCCATGAAGCGGGTCTGGGACCAGGCCGCGCGTAAGCGGAATCTGTCCACCCCGGTGAGCGCGGTGTGTTGTTATCCGACCGACCCGGGGTTCATCGCGGCAGTGGCCGATAGCATCTTACACGCCGTGTCGGGCCTGCCAGAGGGCCTGCCCTATCGGATCCTGTTTTCCGCGCATGGCCTGCCGAAGAAGACCATCGCCAAGGGCGATCCATATCAGAGGCAGGTGGAGCAGACCGCCAATGCCGTTATGTCCGCGCTGTCGGAGAGGCCTGGAGGCGGTGCCGACTGGCTGTGCTGCTACCAGAGCCGGGTGGGACCGCTGGAATGGATCGGCCCAGCGACGGAGGATGAGATCAAACGCGCCGGGACCGATGGCGTGGGGATCGTACTGGTGCCCATTGCCTTCGTATCCGAACATTCTGAGACCCTTGTAGAACTCGACATCGAGTATCGCGAGTTGGCCGACCATGCGGGGGTCGAGACCTACGCCCGGGTGCCCACGGTGGGCACCGCGAAACCTTTCATCGACGGGTTGGCGCGGCTGATCCGCGCCAACGCGCAAACGGGCTCCGTCATGTGTTCAGGCGACGGCGGCCGGATTTGCGGGGCAGAATGGTCGCAATGCCCGGCGCAGATGTCAGGAAAAGCGATCTAGGTCATGGGTGATTTCCTGATTTCCGCCTATCCCTGGATCAAGTCGCTCCATATCATTTCGATGATGGCTTGGATGGCGGGCATGCTCTACCTACCGCGGCTGTTCGTCTATCACGCCGACGCGGAGCCCTGTTCAGACAAGTCCGAGACGTTCAAGGTAATGGAGCACCGCCTGCTGCGCGCTATCATGAACCCGGCCATGATCGCCACATTTATCTTTGGCGGGTTGATGCTGGGCACGCCGGGGCTGATCGACTGGGGGTCGGGATGGATCTGGGTGAAGCTGGCCGCCGTCCTCGGCATGGCGGTAGTCCACCATGTGTTCGCCAGCTGGCGGAAGGAATTTGCCGCCGACACCAATACGCGTTCCGCGAGCTTCTACAAAATGTGCAACGAGGTACCGACAGTCTTCCTGTTCGTGATCGTCGTGATGGTGGTTGTGCGACCCTTTTAGGGAGCGTTTCTATCATATCTGTGAAGCATTTCCGTTATCAGGATTGACTTGACGGGGCGCGTCTACTAAATGCGTAGTAACGGCGCGTAAGAGAGCCAACAGCATCCGCTCGGGCATCCGCACCTCACGTTCTTTTATCTTCGGCGCACGACGTCGGCACTCCACAAAAATTGCACGCTCGCCTCCGCCAACCTTTGTCACCGGCATTCGACTGATCCGAGACAAAGGGCCCCAGCACAGGACAGGTTTCCACGATGGAAGCAATGGATCTTCAGGAACTGAAACAGAAGTCGCCCGCCGAGTTGCTTGCGTTTGCTGAGGAGCTCGAGATCGAGGGTGCAAGCAATCTGCGCACCCAAGACATGATGTTCGCCATCCTCAAGGCGCTAGCTGCGGACGACGTGCCAATCTATGGCGGTGGTGTTCTCGAGGTGTTGCAGGATGGCTTTGGTTTCCTGCGCTCACCGGAATCCAACTACCTGCCTGGTCCCGACGATATCTATGTATCGCCCAACCAGGTCCGCCGCTTCGCACTGCGCACCGGCGACACGGTCGAGGGCGAGATCCGCTCGCCCAAGGACGGCGAGCGTTACTTCGCACTTCTGAAGGTGAACAAGGTCAACTTCGACGACGTCGATGTGACCCGCCACCGCATCAATTTCGACAACCTGACGCCGCTCTATCCCGAGCGGAAGATCAACCTCGAGATCGAGGATCCGGAGTTCAAAGACCCGACGCTGCGCGTCATTGACATCGTCTCGCCACTGGGTATGGGCCAGCGCGCCCTGCTGGTCGCCCCGCCGCGCACCGGCAAGACGGTCATGATGCAGAACATCGCCAAGGCGATCATGGCGAACCACCCGGACATCTACCTGATCGTCCTGCTGATCGACGAGCGCCCAGAAGAAGTGACCGACATGCAGCGCACCGTGCGCGGCGAGGTGATCTCCTCAACCTTTGACGAGCCGGCCCAGCGCCATGTTCAGGTCGCGGAAATGGTGATCGCTAAGGCCAAGCGCCTGGTGGAACACAAGCGTGATGTAGTGATCCTGCTGGACTCGATCACCCGCCTGGCGCGTGCCTATAACACGGTCGTGCCTTCCTCTGGCAAGGTGCTGACCGGCGGCGTCGATGCTAACGCTCTGCAGCGCCCGAAGCGCTTCTTCGGTGCGGCGCGCAACATCGAGCAAGGCGGCTCGTTGACCATCATCTCGACCGCTCTGATCGAGACGGGCTCGCGCATGGACGAGGTTATCTTCGAAGAGTTCAAGGGCACCGGTAACTCGGAAATCGTCCTCGACCGCAAACTTTCGGACAAGCGCGTCTGGCCGTCGATCGACATCACCAAATCCGGCACCCGCAAGGAAGAGCTGTTGGTGGACAAGGGCACGCTATCGAAGATGTGGGTGCTACGCCGTATTCTCAACCCGATGGGGATTGTCGATGGCATGGAATTCCTGCTCGGCAAGATGAAGTCCACGAAGAACAACAACGACTTCTACGACACCATGAACCAGTAGCGGCATTATCGCGCTACTGGAGTTCGACGCCTCGCCGATCCAGATCTGTATGAAAGCCTTCCGCGCGTGCGACCGCCTGCGCGAGGCCGGACACCCGCCCTCCGTCTATGGCGCGTTCGTGCTTGGCGGCGTGGGCCGGGGGTAGGGCCCCTAAACCTACGTCAGCAGGATCGTCGAACCCGTGGTCTTGCGGGCGACAAGATCCTTGTGGGCCTGGACCGTTTCGGACAGCGGGTAGGTTTGGTTGATCTCGATCTTCACCGAGCCGGATGACACCGCGTCGAACAGGTCGCCGGCGCAGGCCAGAAGATCCTCGCGCTCGGCGATGAAGTCGAACAGCATCGGCCGCGCCGCATAGATCGAACCATGCGCTGACAGCTCGGCGAGTTCGACCGGCTCCGGTGCACCGGAGGCGTTGCCGAAGCTGATGAGGTAGCCGCGCCTCTGTAGGCATTCCATGGAACCACGCAGCGTGTCCTTGCCGACCGCGTCATAGACTACCGGTACGCCCGTGCCGTCTGTCAGCTCCTTCACCTTCTCCACGAAGTTTTCTTCGCGGTAGTTGATGGTGTGGTGGCAGCCATGGGCCCTGGCAAGCTCGGCCTTGTCGTCGCTGCCGACCGTGCCGATCACCGTGACGCCCAGATGGTTGAGCCACTGGCAGGCAATCAACCCGACGCCGCCGGCGGCCGCGTGCCACAGCACGGTCTGGCCCTTTTGGACAGGGAAGCAGGATCGGATAAGGAACTGTACCGTCATACCCTTGAGCATCATGGCCGCGGCCTGCTCGTCGGAGATGGTGTCGGGAAGCTTCACCGCGATCTTCGCGGGCATGACCCGTTCCTCGGCATAGGCGCCGAGCGGCATGTCGGCGTAGCCGATGCGGTCGCCCACGGCCAGATCGGTGATACCGTCGCCTATGGCAACAATCTCGCCCGCGCCTTCCAGGCCGAGCCCGTTGGGCATCGGTACCGGACGCGCACCGGAGCGCAGGTAGATGTCTATGAAGTTGAGGCCGGCCGCGGTCTGCTTCACGCGGATCTCGCCCGGGCCGGGATCGCCGACCTCGACCTCTTCCCACTTCATGACCTCGGGACCGCCCGCTTCATGAAACCGGATTGCGTGGACCATCTTTTTCTCTCCCTGCCGCGCGCCGGATTCTTCAGGCGGGCGGTCATGTTAGATTGTTGCGGGCGAGCCTATCGGCGGGCCCGAATTCCATCAAGCTAGCATGACGCCTTCAAGCAATAGCAGCGCGCGCTTGGTTTCTGGCCCGCCGCGGCCCGAGTAGCCGCCCATGCCCCCGCCGGCGGCGATGACGCGGTGGCACGGCACGATGACCGGGATGGGATTCCTGCCGCAGGCCGTCCCGATCGCTCGGGCCGATGAGTTGAGCTCGTCGGCAATCTCGCCATAGGTGGTGAACTCGCCATAGGGAATGCGCAGCATGGCCGACCAGACTGCCTGCTGATGCGCGGTCCCTTCGGGTGCAAGCGGCAGGTCGAATGCAGTGAGGCGTCTATCGAAGTACGCGAGCAGTTGCGTGGCGGCCTCACGCAGAACATCGGTTGCTTTTTCTTCCGCCGGCGCATCCACCCAGTCGAGAGACGTGAGTTGGTCGCCCTCGGCGCGAAGCGCGAGAAGGCCGAGCGGGGATTCGACGGTGAGCGTGGCCGGCATGAGCGCCCAATATTAGGTGTCGGGATATCTGGAGGACAGGATATAAGATTGTTGAGAGTTCCCGCGTTGGCAACGGATCCGGACGGCGAATATGAAAGTCACTATCAATGTAGACTGCACGCCCGAGGAGGCGCGCGCCTTCATGGGCCTGCCAAATGTGGCCGATGCTCAAAAAGCTGTGGTGGACGAGTGGCAACGCCAGACGCTTGAGGCTATGCAGAACATGGACCCGCAGATATTGTTCCAGACGTGGATGAGTGGCGGGCCGGCCATGGGTGCTGATACCTGGGAACATTGCCAGAAGGCTTTCTGGGCGGCTATGCCCGATATGGGCCAGGACGAGAAGAAGAAGTAGGTTTTCGCCTTGCCGACAGACCAAACGCGCCCGGACACGATCTATGCGCTGTCCAGCGGGGCCGGCATGGCCGGTGTGGCGGTGGTGCGGGTTTCCGGCCAGGAAACAGATAACCTATTGAAAAAATTCGGAATTATTCAGTTACCGCGCGCTCGGTACGCGGCGCTCCACAACCTCACGACCCTGGACGGCGCCGATATCATCGATCAGGCGCTCGTGCTGCGCTTCCCAGCGCCCGCGAGTTTCACCGGGGAGGACGTGGCGGAACTGCATGTTCACGGCAGCGAGGCTGTTCTGGACACCCTGTTTCGTGAAATCGGGGCATCCGGCCTCGCGCGGCTTGCTGAGCCGGGCGAGTTCGCCCGGCGTGCCTTCGAGAATAGCAAGCTCGATCTCACAGGTGCGGAGGCGCTGGGGGATCTGATCGCGGCTCGGACGGACCGGCAGCGTCGCCAGGCTCTGCGGCAGTATGACGGGGGACTCGCGGCGTTGTATGACGGCTGGCGGGCCCGTCTTATCGGTATCATGGCCCATGCCGAAGCCGAAATCGACTTCTCGGACGAGCAACTACCCGAGGCACTACACACGCAGGTATTGGCAAATATTAACGAAATAATTCAAGAAGTTAACCAACATCGTCATGATGGACTTCTTGGTGAGAAGATCCGTCTTGGCCTACCGGTTGTGATTGTCGGTGCGCCGAATGTCGGAAAGTCGAGCCTTCTCAATACGATCGCCCGCCGCGACGCCGCGATTGTCTCCGAAGAGGCTGGTACGACCCGAGATGTTGTCGAGGTGCAGATAAACCTCGGTGGATTCGCTGTGACACTCCAGGACACGGCCGGGATACACGAGGCCCGGGGGGCCGTCGAGAAAGAGGGGATCCGCCGTGCGGAGCAGAGCGCCGTTGAAGCGGCGCTGATGGTGGCGGTTCTGGACGCCACCTCGGATACGATTCCGGACCGGATAGGTCGTCTGATTGATGAAAGAACGATTTTGGTGGCAAATAAGACCGATCTTGTAAACGGCTCTTTGACTGAGATCGGTGGAATACCGTTGGATCATGCGGTGTCTGTCAGAACCGGCGATGGTATCGATGCCTTTCTCGTGGCGCTCGAAGATCACGTGTCAAGTATGCTGTCCGGTCACGAAGGTGTGGTGCCCACGCGTGCGCGCCACAGGGAAGCACTAGCACAAGCTGCTGAGGCTTTGGATCGGGCCGCGGCCGCCAAACTGCCGGAACTGGCGGCGGAGGACATTCGGCTTGCCGTGCGCGCCCTGGGGCGGATCACCGGACGTGTGGATATAGACGAAATGCTTGACGCCGTGTTCCGAGATTTCTGCATCGGAAAGTGAGCAATGTTTCACGTGAAACATTGGACGATACAGGTAGCGGCCAATCGGGTTTTGACAGCCTCCGGCGGACAGCCTACATAGCGCGCCCATGAGCCTCACCGACCCATATTCCGGAACCTACGATGTCGTCGTGATCGGCGGCGGTCATGCCGGCTGCGAAGCCGCCGCGGCCGCGGCGCGGGTCGGGGCCCACACGCTGCTGGCCACCCACAAGGCGACGACCATCGGCGAGATGTCCTGCAACCCCGCCATCGGCGGTCTCGGCAAAGGCCATCTGGTTCGTGAGATTGACGCGCTGGACGGCGTGATGGGGAGATCGATCGATAGGGGCGGTATCCAGTTCCGGATGCTCAACAAGAGCAAGGGCCCCGCCGTCTGGGGCCCACGCGCCCAAGCGGACCGCAAGCTCTATCGCGAGGCGATGCAGGATCTGCTGCGGCAACAGGCAGGCCTAGATATTCTGGAGGCGGGTGTCGAGGACATTTGCCTGGATGCCTCCGGCGCCGTGGCCGGGGTGGTTTTGCAGGATGGGCGTGAAATCGCGTGCCGGGCCGTGGTCCTGACCACAGGCACTTTCCTGCGGGGTGTCATTCATATCGGTGAGTACCAGACCCCGGCAGGCCGGATGGGAGAAGAACCCTCTCTGGGCCTGTCCGATACGCTGCGCCGTGCCGGGTTTGCCCTGGGGCGGCTCAAAACCGGCACTCCGCCGCGCCTCGATGGCCGTACTATCGACTGGGAAGGGCTGGACCGGCAGCCGGGCGATAAACCGCCGGTGCCGTTCTCATATATGACGGACGCGATCACGACACCCCAGATCGATTGCCACATCACCCACACAACCCCGGCAGTCCATGAGCTGATCCGCGCGAACCTGGATCGTGCGCCAATCTATTCCGGCCAGATCGAGAGCGGGGGTCCGCGCTACTGCCCGTCTATCGAGGACAAGGTAGTGCGTTTCGCGGACCGCCAGAATCACCAGATTTTCCTCGAACCCGAGGGGCTGGACGACCACACGGTCTATCCCAACGGGATTTCCACCTCCCTGCCGGAAGACGTGCAGCACGCGCTCCTGAAGGAAATACCGGGGCTCGAGAGCGCGGTTGTGCTGCGGCCGGGCTACGCCATTGAGTACGATTTCGTGGATCCGCGCGAGCTGCACCGAACGCTTGAAACCCGCCGGATGCCGGGGCTTTTCCTGGCCGGACAGATCAACGGGACCACCGGTTATGAAGAGGCCGCGGGACAGGGTCTCGTCGCCGGCATCAACGCCGCGCATCAGGCAGGGGGCGGGACGGCGCGTTTCGAGCCGGACCGCGCCACCTCATATATCGGGGTGATGATCGACGATCTGGTGACGCGCGGGGCCGACGAGCCGTACCGAATGTTCACCTCGCGCGCGGAATTCCGGCTGATGTTGCGGGCCGACAATGCCGACGCCAGGTTGACCCCTCTGGGTGTCAAGCTGGGGTGTGTGGGGGCGTCGCGCGCGGATACGTATCGCCGTAAGCAGGATGGCGTGGACGCCGCTCGCGCCGCGCTCGAAGGCTGCACGGCGACACCGGACGCGCTTTCGCGGCACGGGCTGAAGATCAACCGCGACGGGGTGCGGCGCAGCGCCTTCGAGCTGCTAAGCTTCCCGGATGTCAGGTTCGCCGATGTGCTGCAGGTCTGGCCGGAGCTGGAGAGAGTTTCGGCTGAAGCGCGAGCGATCATGGAGATCGAGGCCAAATATGCCCATTACCTGTCGCGCCAGGCCGCCGATGTGGAGGCCTATCGGCGGGACGAGGCGCTGGCGCTGCTGCCGGACCTCGATTACGACGCCATCCCGGGCCTGTCGAATGAGGCGCGCCAGAAGCTTTCGCATCAAAAGCCCAAGACCTTGGGCCAGGCGGGCCGGATTCCCGGTATGACGCCGGCCGCGCTGGTCATCCTTTTGCGGTACGTCCGCAAGTCCTCTGACGACACGGCGACCGCCGCTTGATCCACAACATATAGTGGTTGGCGCGCCCAACCCGGGCTGGTATAGAAAGGCCATGGTCAATCCGGCGCCCATGACGGTCGATGAACTCGGTCATAAGGCCAATGTTTCACGTGAAACACTGGATCGGCTCCGGGTCTATGAAGAGCTGCTGCGGCGCTGGCAGGAGCGCATTAATCTGGTGTCCCGGGATTCCCTGAACGATGTCTGGCGGCGTCATTTCCTCGATTCCCTTCAGCTGGCGAAATGGGTTGAAACCGGGCACCGGGCGCTCGATATGGGAAGCGGGGCCGGGTTTCCGGGCATGGTTCTGTCGATTGCCTGCGAATCCCCGATAGTCTTGGCGGAGTCCGACGCCCGGAAGTGCGCATTCCTGCGTGAGGTGCGGCGGGTGACCAGAGCACCGTCAGAAATCGCTGAGGGCCGTGTCGAGGCTATTGAGGAAAGGGGTTTTTCTCTGATCCTCGCCCGGGCGTTGGCGCCGGTGGTGCTTCTCTTGGAATATGCGGCGCCGATGCTGGCGCCGGACGGGGTCTGCGTGTTCCTGAAAGGCGCGCGCGTGGACGAAGAACTGAAAGAAGCGCGTGCATCCTGGCATCTGGATGTAACAGAGTACCCGAGCGCGGCGGACCCGCGCGGAGTTGTGCTTGAGATAAGGAAACCGGAACGTGTCTGACTTCGACCATCGAGAAGACCGGGCCCACCAGGATAACCGGGCAGCGGCCACACCGCTAACCTCCGAATTTGGACCGCCGGATCATCGGCACCCCGCGCGCGCCGGCACGCGCACCATAGCCGTCGCCAACCAGAAGGGTGGGGTCGGCAAGACCACCACGGCGATAAATCTTGCCACTGGCCTCGCGGCATGCGACCAGCGGGTGCTGGTCATCGATCTGGACCCCCAGGGCAACGCCTCCACCGGCCTTGGCGTTTCAGAATATGAAACAGACGTATACGACGTGCTGATCAGCGGTGAGGAACTGTCCATGGCCATCTGCAGGACGGAAATTCCGGGGCTCGACGTTGCACCGGCTTCGGCGGACCTGGCCGGTGCGGAAATCGAGCTGATCGAGATCGATCATCGCGAGGCGCGTCTGCGCCAGGTGGTCGACGCCGTGCTGGGCAATTACGACTACGTCCTTATCGACTGCCCGCCGGCGCTCGGCCTCCTGACGATCAACGCTCTGGTGGCCGCGGACACGGTGCTCGTGCCGTTGCAGTGCGAGTACTTCGCGCTGGAAGGCCTGTCGCGGCTGATGAAGTCCATCGAGCGGGTGCGGCGCGCCTACAACGAGGATTTGGATATTCAGGGCATCGTGCTGACCATGCACGACGCGCGCAACAATCTCTGCCGCTCGGTCGAGGCAGATGTGCGTGAGTATTTCGGCGACCGGGTGTACCGCACCGTGATTCCCCGTAATGTCCGACTGTCTGAAGCGCCGTCCTTCGGCAAACCGGCGCTTGTCTATGACCTGGCCTGTGCGGGCGCCCAGGCCTATGCGCGGCTGGCAGCCGAGGTGTTGCGCCGCGAAGGCGCGAGCCCGATCGGGGAGGCCGCGCAATGAATGATCCGACTTCCCGCCGCCGCCTCGGGCGCGGCCTGTCCGCCCTGCTGGGAGACGAAGAGGCCGATTACGAGGAACTGGAAAAGACCGCGCGGGCGCAGCGCGAGCTACCCATCGAGCAACTCCACCCCGGCCAGTTCCAGCCACGCACCAATTTCGACGACGAGGACATGCAGTCCCTGATCGATTCCATCCGCTCCAAGGGAATTCTGCAGCCGATCCTAGTGCGGCGTGATCCGGTGCAGGTGGACAGCTATGAGATCATCGCGGGTGAAAGACGTTGGCGCGCGGCCCAGCGGGCACAGCTCCACAACGTCCCGGTTATCATCCGCGATCTTAACAATCAGGAAGCGCTCGAGATCGCGCTGATCGAGAATATCCAGCGATCGGATCTATCCGCCATCGAGGAAGCAGAGGCCTACCAGCGGCTGATAGATGAGTTCGAACACACCCAGGATGCTCTCTCGAAGGTCGTCGGCAAGAGCCGGAGCCATGTCGCTAACACATTGAGATTGCTGACACTTCCGCCCGAAGTGCGACAAATGGTTGATCGCGGCGAACTGACCGCGGGTCACGCTCGCGCGCTGGTCGGCCGCGAGGATGCGGTGACGCTGGCGCGCGAAATCGTCCAGGGGTCACTCACCGTCCGTGACATCGAGAAAAAAGTCTCGCCCGGCGGCGGGAGCGCGGCCCCTAAGCCTCGCAAGACGTCGGCCAAGAGCGCCGACACGCTTGCACTGGAGCGCGATGTCTCTGATGCGATCGGTCTGAAGGTTCATATCGACTTGAAGGGCGGAGAGGAGTTGGGCCGGGGCACGCTGTCGATTGAGTTCAAGAGCCTTGATCAGCTGGACGATGTGCTGCGCCGGCTGAACCAGGACGACAGACCCGCCCGGTCAGCCGAGACACCACAGCCCGGCGGCACGAGTTTTACGTTCGAACCCTGACCGCAGGTTTCGGCAACGCCGAGGTTCAGGCGCGCCGCGCCCGCTGCATGCTGGCGATGGCGTAGAGCGTGCGGCCGCAGGCCGCGCGGCCGGGAGTGCCCGTGGTCTTTAGGGCTAGCTCGGCCTCGGTCAAGCGGCCGAGCGCCAGCTCCAGCCGATCAGACGGCCAGCTCCGGCACTGGCTCTGGAACCGCGCGGCCATTTTCCAGAACACCGGCGGGCGAAGGCGGCGCGCCGCATTGTCGTAGCTCTCACCGGAATTCATAAGACAGGAGACCCGGTGAAGGCGCTGAAAGTGCCGTTGCGCCGCGCGCATGAGGCTGACAGGATCGCCGCCGTCGGACCACAAGCGTTCCAGTGCTCGGTCGAGCTCGGCGATGTTGCCCTCCGCGGCGGCGAGTACTGTTTCATCGAAGGAGGTCGTCCCGGAATCGCCGACACAGGCCAGCACATCGTCCTCGCTAACTTCGTTGTCTGGCCACACGAATAAGATCAGTTTCTCGATCTCGCGCCGGTTGAGCTGACGGTCGTCGCCGAGAATTCCAGCCAGCGTGCGCAGCGCATTAGGTCCGATACGGACATTCGACTCCCGCATCATCGTTTGGATAACGCGGGTCCGGTTTTCCTCGTCATCGGGGTAGCAGGGCAACGCCGCGCAGTCGTCACGGGATTCGCAGAGCTTTCGCAGTGCGGAGCGCCCGGAAAGATTCCCGGCCTCTATGACTAGGCGCGCTGTGGCCCCCGCATCAGCGACGGCATCGAGCGCGTCCTTGAGCGGGCCTGACAGCGTATCAGGTGCGTCGCGAACGACTACCAGGCGTTCGCCGCCGCCGAACGAAATCGCCAGTAGCTCATCGGCTAGGCGTGACGGGGTGTCCGAGATGGCGAAAGGGGATAGCTCGTTCACAAGGAACGGATCGTTGGGGTCTTCGACAACAGTGAGGATCAGGCGCCGCGCGCGTTCGAGCGCCAGACCCGGATTAGGCCCATAAACTAGATAAGCAATAATAGAAGGATCCGGGTTCGCAACAAAACTATCGACCCGACCGGCAGAGACCTTCACCTCGTTTGTCCTGTGGAACGGGGGTGCTGCGTGCTGGATAGGAATATAGCCAAGCGATTTACTATACCGGCGGCGACGTCGTTAGCGCCGCGCCTTCGAGCATCCGATTCCGCAGCCAGCGTGGCATAATTGGAATCAACAATGTCGTAGCTATTGACTGAGCGGATGTTACCTGACGTCAGTACGACCCCATCAGATATCCGCAAAAGCCTGAAGGCCGCATTGATTGTGAGATTGGCACGCGTCGCTGTGGCGTCCTTGCGAACAGCGAGATCGGTCCGAGATTCGGTGAGTGTCATGGGTAGCAAATACGAAGCGTGCGATCCCGCTTGGGTCGGTGTCAGCCGGTTAGTAAGTTCCATGCGAACGAGCTGACCAACTCGGTCATCGATGGGGGGCACTTTTATAAGCGCAAGCTGGCTGGCAACAACAGTAGATGGACCGCGTTCGCCATAAAGAGGGCTGAACCCGCAAGCTGAGAGAATTAACGCCACACCGGTGAGAAGCCCGATGGGCCTGGGGCTAAGCGACAACGAAGTTTACCAGCTTATCTGGCACGAAAATCACTTTCCGGATCTCCTTTCCGGAAATAAATTCGGCCACATTCGTAATTTCTTTCGCCGCACCCTGCGCGATCATGTTTTCGACACCGACTGGTAGTTCCATGGTGCCTCTAAATTTACCATTTACTTGGACAGCATAGGTCGCCAATTCTTTTTTTAACAGGGACGTGTCTGCTTTAGGCCATGAAGCTTCGCTTAGCCGGGTTTCGTGGCCGAGCACCTCCCACATTTCTTCGGCTAGATGCGGCATCATTGGTGAAATTAATTGGACTAGCGTTTCTAGTGCCTCGCGCATGCATGCGGGATCTAGGCCCCCATTTTTTGCCGCCGCTGAGACCTCGCTTGTAAGTTCGTAGATGCGGGCCACTGCACGATTGTAATGAAACCGTTCCAGGTCCTGGGTCATACTTTCTATGGCGCTATGAACGGTAGCCCGCAGCGAAATTGATTTTGGATCATCGGTCCCAGAGGGATTAGACCCAGGCGCGGGGAGATTGAGGGCTTGATCTGTTACCAGTCGAGCAACACGATTTACGAAACGGTAAGCACCCTGTACGCCCTTATTCGTCCACTCCATGTCCCGGTCCGGCGGGCTGTCAGATAAGATAAACCAGCGCGCTGTGTCTGCGCCGTAGTCGCGGATTACGTCGGTTGGGTCGATCGTATTTTTCTTTGACTTCGACATCTTCTCAATGCGGCCAACCGTGACCGGCGCACCGTTGTCGGCACGCACGAAGCCTCCGCCCTCCTGGACGACGCGCTGGGGATCCAGCCACTCGCCTGCATCGTCGCGGTAGGTGGCATGATTAACCATACCTTGCGTGAAAAGTCCGGCAAATGGTTCCGCCAGGTCGAGGTGGCCTGTGTCACGCATGGCACGCATGAAGAAGCGTGAATACAGTAGGTGCAGGATCGCATGTTCGATACCGCCAATATACTGATCGACCGGCAGCCAGTAATCGACTGCATCCCGGGAGACCGGTTCATTGGACTCGGGTGAGCAAAAGCGCGCGAAGTACCAAGACGAATCCATGAAGGTGTCGAAGGTATCCGTGTCACGCCGAGCAGCCTCACCGCAGGAGGGGCAATCGACATGTTTCCAGGTGGGGTGTCGGTCGAGGGGGTTCCCGGACGACGCGAAGTCAACATCCTCCGGTAGAACAACGGGAAGCTCTTCACGTGGGACAGGAACGATACCGCAGGCATTACAATGGATCACCGGGATTGGACAGCCCCAGTAGCGCTGGCGCGAGATGAGCCAGTCGCGAAGGCGATAGCTCACGGCCCCCTTGCCGCAGTTCTTCGCCTCGAGGCGCTCGACCACGGCATGCTTGGCGGCCTCCACATCCATGCCGTTTAGAAATTGAGAATTAGTCAGAGTGCCCGGGCCGGTATAGGCGACCGCACCGACCTCGAAGGAGGACGGGTCCTTGTCCCGGGGAACAACCACCGGCTGCACTGGGAGGTCATAGGCGTGGGCGAAATCGAGGTCGCGCTGATCGTGTGCAGGACAACCGAAAATGGCACCGGTGCCATAACCCATCAGCACAAAGTTGGCGATATAGACGGGCAGCTCCATGCCCTCGACGAACGGATGACGCACGCGGTATCCGGTGTCGTATCCGCGTTTCTCGGCGGTCTGGATGGCCTCCTCGCTGGTGCCGAGCTGCCGGCATTCCTCGATGAATGCGGCGGCCCTCGTATCTTTTGCAGCAAGGCCCTCGGCTAGCGGGTGGTCGGCGGCGATGGCACAGAAGCTTGCACCGAAAATTGTGTCGGGACGCGTTGTATAAACGCGAAGAGGGGCGTCGGGTCCCGCGACGAAATTAAAGTCGATATAAGCGCCCTCGGAACGACCAATCCAGTTTTCCTGCATCGCTCGGACTTTGGCCGGCCAGCGGTCTAATTTCTCAAGCTCTGAAAGAAGTTCATCACTGTAAGCGGTGATCCGACAGAACCACTGGGCCAAGCGACGACGCTCGATAGGTGCCCCGGATCTCCAGCCCCTCCCATCAATAACCTGTTCGTTGGCGAGGACGGTGTTGTCCTTTGGGTCCCAGTTTACCCAGCCGTCTTGGCGATAGACGAGGCCCTTGGAATAAAAATCCAGAAATAGTTCCTGTTCGTGCCTGTAGTAGGAGGGATCACAAGTCGCTAATTCGCGCGACCAATCTATGGAGAGGCCCATGGCTTGGAGCTGCTCTCGCATTGTTCCTATATTTTCGTTAGTCCACGACGCTGGATGTACCCCCTTCTC
>Ga0181593_10003457_pt1 | contig 14486 bp, 11 predicted proteins | sample 071ome_19_FD_133756 | JGI IMG/M metagenome (GOLD analysis project Ga0181593, IMG submission 133756) | Coastal salt marsh microbial communities from the Groves Creek Marsh, Skidaway Island, Georgia - 071413AT metaG (megahit assembly) | ecosystem: Environmental > Aquatic > Marine > Intertidal...
CTGGGGATCCCGCATCTTATTGCTCATTTGCGGGGCGAAATTCCGCTGGAAGACGCGATCGACGCCGCGCAACAAGCAACGCGGCGCTATGTCAAACGCCAGTTCACCTGGTTCAAACATCAGATAATTGCGGATATTTCCCTAAATGAGAAATATTCGGAAAAAATGGATGAAAAAATCTTTCCGGAAATTAGGAAGTTTTTGTTGACCAACCCGGTCTAAGCCACTAGTTTTGCGCCGCTTCGCCCCGCGGGGCGGGGTTTGCCGCCGATTACCAGATCATCGACGGAGTTTGGGAAGCCGGTTCGCGCGGCGCGGAGCGGCCAGAGAGAATTACGGGTTGAACCAATGGCGAAACGCGAACTGAACGGTTCCGAGATCATTATCCAATGTCTTCTGGATGCGGGGGTCGATACGGTATTCGGCTATCCCGGTGGCGCGGTGCTGCCGATCTATGACGAGATTTTCAAGCAGAACCGGCTGAAGCATGTGCTGGTGCGTCAGGAAGGCGGCGCGGTGCATATGGCGGAAGGCTATGCGCGTTCAACCGGAAAGCTGGGCGTGGTTCTGGTGACATCGGGTCCCGGCGCGACCAACGCCGTGACCGGTCTGGCGGACGCGTTGATGGACAGCATGCCGGTCTTGTGCCTGACCGGGCAGGTGCCGACCCATCTCATCGGCAATGACGCGTTTCAGGAAGCGGATACCACGGGCATCACGCGGCCCTGTACCAAACATAATTACCTGGTGAAAGACGTGAACGATCTGGCGCGTCAGCTGCGCGAGGCGATGTATGTCGCGACCTCTGGCCGTCCCGGTCCGGTGGTGGTCGATCTGCCGAAGGACGTGCTGATCGAGGAAGCGCCCTATGAGAGCCCGGACAAGAAAAAGGCAACTGGTCACCGGACCTACAAGCCCCGCATAAAGGGCGATGCGAAAAAGATCGCCGAAGCGGTCGATCTGATCGCCAAGGCAAAGCGGCCGCTTTTCTATTGCGGCGGCGGGGTGATCAATTCCGGTCCGCGCGCGTCCAAACGGCTGCGTGAACTGGTCGGGCTGACCGGCGCGCCGATTACGCTGACGCTGATGGGGCTCGGCGCCTTTCCGGCCAGCGACAGGAAATTCCTCGGCATGGTCGGCATGCACGGGACCTATGAATCCAACCTTGCCATGCACGGGTGCGACGTGATGGTGAATATCGGCGCGCGGTTTGATGACCGGGTGACCGGCCTGCTGTCCGAATTCGCGCCGGGCGCGAAAAAAATCCATGTCGATATCGACCCCAGCTCGATCAACAAGAATGTGGCCGTGGATGTACCCATCGTCGGCGATTGCGCCAGCGTGCTTGGCGATATGATCAAGCTGTGGAAGGAAGGCAAACCGAAGCAGGACAAAAAGGCTGTGGCGGGCTGGTGGAAGCAGATCGACAAATGGCGCGCGCGCGATTGTCTGAAATACAAGCCGTCAAAAGACCTGATTAAACCGCAATTCGCGTTGCAGCGTCTTTATGAGGCGACCAAGGATCGCGATACCTACATCACGACCGAGGTCGGCCAGCATCAGATGTGGGCTGCGCAGTTTTATCAATTCGACGAACCCAATCGCTGGATGACCTCCGGTGGGCTGGGGACGATGGGGTATGGTTTCCCGGCGGCGATCGGGGTGCAGGTTGCCCATCCGAAGGCGACGGTGATCGACATTGCGGGCGAAGCCTCCTTTCTGATGAACATGCAGGAGCTGTCGACCGCGATTCAGTACCGTCTGCCGGTAAACGTGTTCATCCTGAACAACCATTATATGGGGATGGTGCGCCAATGGCAGGAACTGCTTTATGGCAGCCGCTATTCGGAGAGCTATACGGATTCTCTGCCGGATTTCGTCAAGCTGGCCGAAGCCTATGGCGCGACCGGGCTGCGGGCGCTCAAACCGGATGACGTCGATCCGGTGATCGAGGAAATGCTGGCGAGCGACAAGCTGACCATCGCCGATATCGTCATTGATGAAACCGAGAACTGTTTTCCCATGATCCCGTCGGGCGCGCCGCATAACGAAATGTTGCTGGGGCCGGCTGACGAGGCAGGGAAACCGGTTTCCGAAGAAGGAATGGTTCTGGTCTGACGGCCGGAAACTGTGGAGTCTGGAAATTGGACACGATAGAGAAACATACAATCGCCGTACTGGTCGATAATGAAGCCGGTGTGCTGGCCCGTGTTATCGGGCTCTTCTCCGGCCGCGGCTATAACATCGAAAGCCTGACGGTCGCTGAGGTCGATGCGGAGCAGAATATCTCCCGTATCTGCGTGGTGACGTCCGGCACGCCGATGATCATTGAGCAGATCAAGGCGCAGCTCGACCGGCTGGTGCCGGTCCATACGATCAGCGACCTGACGGCGGAGGGCGATTCCGTCGAGCGCGAACTTGCCCTGGTAAAGGTCAAGGGGACCGGTAACAAGAGGGTCGAGGCGCTGCGCATCGCCGATATCTTCCGCGCCCGGGCGATCGACAGCACCAATAATTCCTTTGTGTTCGAGATTGCCGGTAAAACAGATAAAATCGATGCCTTTATAAATCTGATGCAACCGCTCGGGCTGGTCGAAATCTCCCGCACCGGCGTTGTTGCTATTGCGCGCGGGGCAAAGGGGCTTTAGGTAATCGCGCCAGGGCGGCTGTTGCGCCGCCGAAAATGAATAAACTCTACCGACGAGGAACAGAAAATGCGTGTTTTTTACGATCGTGACGCCGATGTGAACCTGATCAAATCGAAGAAGGTCGCCATCATCGGCTATGGCAGCCAGGGTCACGCCCATGCCATCAACCTGACGGAAAGCGGTGTATCCGATGTCGTCGTCGGTTTGCGGGCGGGCTCCTCCAGCATCGCCAAGGCCGAAGGCGCCGGGCTTAAGGTCATGACGCCGGCGGAAGCGGCCGCTTGGGCCGACGTGGTCATGGTGCTGGTGCCTGATGAATTGCAGGCGGCGCTCTATGAGGACGATCTGCGCGAAAATATGAAGGAAGGATCGGCGCTGGCTTTCGCGCACGGGCTCAATATTCATTTCAGCCTGATTGAGCCGCGCCCCGATATGGATGTTTTCATGATCGCGCCGAAGGGTCCGGGTCACACCGTGCGATCCGAATATCAGCGCGGCGCGGGCGTGCCCTGTCTGATCGCGGTGGAACAGAACGCCAGCAGCAACGCGCAGGAAATCGGGTTGTCCTATGCTTCCGCTATCGGCGGCGGCCGGGCCGGCATCATCGAGACCACCTTCCGCGAGGAATGCGAAACCGATCTTTTCGGCGAACAGGCGGTGCTGTGCGGCGGTTTGACCTCACTGATCAAGTCGGGTTTCGAAACGCTGGTCGAGGCCGGTTACGCGCCTGAAATGGCCTATTTCGAATGCCTGCATGAGGTAAAGCTGATCGTCGATCTGATCTATGAGGGCGGCATCGCGAATATGCGCTATTCGATCTCCAACACGGCGGAATATGGCGATTATATCTCCGGTCCCCGTCTGATTGATGACAGCGTGAAGGCGCGGATGAAAGAAGTGCTGGAAGATATCCAGTCCGGCCGCTTCACCAAGGATTGGGTACTTGAAAATGCCGCCGGACAGGCCAGCTTTAAAGCGACGCGGCGCCGCGAGGCCGAACACCAGATCGAAGAAGTCGGTGAAAGGCTACGCGGAATGATGCCCTGGATTGCTGAAAACCGGCTGGTCGATAAATCGAAAAACTGATTTTTCGCGCCAATTGGTCCGAAAATCGGCATTTTGGGCTGAAAATCGTTGCAAACTTGGTTAATAAAGGTTTAGGACTAAGCAGTTAGCGTAGTTTTGTTCAGATTGTTTCGTCGGCATCCATTCTAACTTACATCCGGAAAAGCGATCGGCAGGCAGCGCTATGCTCAGCGAATTCCAGAGCGTTGGTAATGACAGTACGTGATGCACAGGTGAAAAGGGATTTCGGAGCGCGGATCGCGCGCGCCGGAACCATTGCGCCTGCGCGGCTGTCGGATCTGCTCGCCGGCGCTGCGTTCGTTGGGGTTCTGCGACTTAGCGGCCCCTGATCGGTTGCCCCTCGTGGCCGGCCTTTCAGGGGAGAATGCATAAAAGTCGTAAATCCCTAACTGATTAAAGGAGCTGGGTTATGAGCGCCAGCAGTCAAGACCCCAACCGGGTCGTCATATTCGATACAACCTTGCGTGACGGCGAACAGTCGCCGGGCGCGTCGATGAATCTCGAGGAAAAGCTGGGCATTGCCGAGTTGCTCGAGGAAATGGGCGTTGATGTGATCGAGGCGGGATTCCCGATCGCCTCCAACGGCGATTTCGAATCCGTCAATGAAGTCGCGAAACTGGTCAAGGAGTCGGTCGTGTGCGGCCTGGCCCGATCGGCCCATGGCGATATCGATCGCGCGGCCGAGGCATTGAAGCCGGCGAAGCAAAGCCGGATTCACACCTTTATTTCGACCAGCCCGCTGCACATGAAGTACAAGCTGCGGATGGAGCCGGAAGAGGTCTATGACGCCGTGATCGACAGCGTCTCCTATGCGCGCAATTTTACCGACAACGTGGAATGGTCGCCCGAGGACGGATCGCGGACGGAGCATGATTTCCTCTGCCGGACGGTGGAGGCGGCAATCAATGCCGGTGCTACCACGATCAATATCCCGGATACCGTGGGGTATGCGGTGCCGGAGGAGTTCGGCGCCCTGATCGCGATGCTGAAGGAACGTGTTCCAAACATCGACAAGGCGATCATCTCCACCCATTGTCACAATGATCTGGGTCTCGCGGTGGCGAATTCGCTGGCTGGCGTTGCGGGCGGCGCCCGTCAGGTCGAATGCACCATCAATGGGTTGGGTGAACGCGCGGGCAACGCGGCGCTCGAAGAAATCGTCATGGCGTTGCGCACACGCCAGGACAGAATGCCGTTCACCACGGGCATCGATACGACCTGCATCACCCGTGCGTCGCGCATGGTGTCTTCGGTGACCGGTTTCGCGGTGCAGCCCAACAAGGCGATCGTGGGTGCGAATGCGTTTGCTCATGAATCCGGCATTCATCAGGACGGTATGCTCAAGCACGCGCAGACCTATGAAATCATGACGCCGGAATCGGTCGGTCTCACCCAGTCCAAGCTGGTGATGGGAAAGCATTCCGGGCGGCATGCCTTCCGCGTGAAGTTGCAGGAGCTGGGCTATGAGCTCGGCGACAATGCGGTGCAGGAAGCGTTTCGCCGCTTCAAGGCCCTGGCCGACAAGAAAAAGGACGTCTATGACGAGGACATCATGGCCCTCGTCGATGACGAGGTGCAGCGCAGCAACGATGCGATCCAGTTCGAATCATTGCGGGTCGTATGCGGCTCCGAAGGGCCACAGACCGCGACGCTGGCGCTGTCGGTCGATGGTGCGTCACAGGAGGTGACCTCTGAAGGCGACGGGCCGGTCGATGCGACATTCAATGCGATTGCGCAAATCGTACCGCATATCGCGCGGCTGCAGCTCTATCAGGTGCATGCCGTTACGGAAGGCACCGATGCACAGGCGGAAGTATCCGTCCGGCTCGAAGAAGACGGCAAGACCGTCGTCGGACGCGGCGCGGACACCGATACGCTGGTCGCAAGCGCGCGGGCCTATGTCAATGCGTTGAACAAACTGGTTGAAAAGCGGGGCAAAACCGCGCCGGGGGCGCTCTCCGCATAGGGGCGCGCCTTCGGGCGGGTTGATTAAAGGGTAGGTACATATGTTCTCCAAACTGCGCGGGATGCTGTCGGCCGATATGGCGATCGATCTCGGAACCGCGAATACGCTGGTCTATGTAAAGGGCCGGGGAATCGTTCTGAACGAACCGTCGGTCGTCGCCATTACCGAGGTGAAGGGCAAGAAGCAGGTTCTCGCCGTCGGAGACGAGGCCAAGATGATGCTGGGACGTACGCCCGGCAACATCATGGCAATCCGTCCCCTGCGCGACGGCGTCATCGCCGATTTCGAGGTTGCGGAGGAAATGATCAAGCATTTCATCCGCAAGGTGCATAACCGCCGGACCTTCGTCAGCCCGGAAATCATCGTCGCCGTGCCGTCCGGGTCTACCGCCGTGGAACGCCGGGCGATCGAGGATTCGACGCTTTCCGCCGGCGCGCATCGCGTCCATGTCATTGAGGAACCGATGGCGGCCGCCATCGGCGCCGATCTTCCGGTGGCGGAACCCACGGGTTCGATGGTGGTCGATATCGGCGGCGGCACGACCGAGGTCGCGGTGCTTTCGCTTGGCGGGCTGGTCTATTCGCGGTCGGTCCGCGTCGGCGGCGACAAGATGGACGAGGCGATCGCCGCCTATATCCGCCGCAACCATAATCTGCTGGTCGGGGAAAGCAGCTCCGAACGGATCAAAAAGGAAATCGGATCGGCCAGCGTACCGGCTGACGGTGAAGGCCGGACGATCGAGATCAAGGGGCGCGATCTGATGAACGGCGTTCCCAAGGAGGTCATAATTTCCGAGCGACAGGCGGCGGAAAGTCTCGCCGAGCCGGTCGGCGCGATTATCGAGGCGGTAAAAGTCGCGCTGGAACATACCGCGCCGGAACTTGCCGCCGATATCGTCGATAAGGGCATCGTGCTGACCGGGGGCGGGTCGCTTCTCGGCAATCTGGATCTTGTGCTGCGGCACTCCACCGGGTTGCCGGTTTCCATCGCCGAGGAGCCGCTTTCCTGTGTGGCGCTGGGGACGGGACACTGTCTTGAGGACATGAAGACCTGGACCAACGTATTGTCCAGCTCAAGCTGAATTGACCGCCCGTGGGCGGAGTGGAATGCCAAGAGTGAGAGTAAGGCATTATGGCTAGCAAACTGAATTTCAGAAATGGGTCGTCCATTTCGCGGTTTGCCGCGCCGTTCCGGCTGCTTGTCCACCGCTTTATTTTTCTTTTTCTGGTTTCCGCCGCCATCGGCATCATGTTGCTGGGGCGTGCCGACAGCGTGATGGTCGAAAAGGCCTCGGTCGTTGTGATTGATCTGTTTGCGCCGGTTATGGAATTTATCTCGCGACCCGCCGCGACGGTGAATAACGCGGTCAGGACGATTGAGGATTTCTCCCGGCTATATACAGAGAACGAGCGTCTCAGAACCGAGAACGAGCGGCTGAAGGATTGGCAGATGGTCGCTCGCGATCTCGCCGCGCAGAATAGGTCGTTGAAATCGCTTTTAGGCTATTCCGCCGATCCCGGCACTCGGCAGATTTCGGCCCGGGTGGTTGGCGATTCTGGGGGTGCCTTTGTCCGGTCGGCCATCATCAATGCCGGTGTTCGCGACGGAGTGCGCAAGGGGCAGGCGGTGATTACCGGTGACGGGCTTGCCGGCCGTGTCATTGCCGTGGGTCTTCAATCCGCCAGGGTCTTGCTGATTTCCGACATCAACTCCCGCGTTCCCGTGGTTGTCGAATCCTCGCGGGACCGGGCCATTCTCTCCGGAAATAACAGCGGCCAGCCCAAGCTGACATTCCTGCCGGCAAATGCCGCGGTGAAGGAAGGCGACCGCGTGGTGACGTCGGGGCATGGCGGCGTTTTTCCGGCGGGGTTGCCGGTCGGCGCCATTCTCAATGCGGGGGACGGGGTGGTGCGGATCGCGCCTTTTGCCAGGCTTGATCGGCTGGAATTCGTCCGTGTCGTCGATTTTGAGGAAATCCTTCCGCCGGTTTCCGGACCGGAGGGGCCCGGCCGAGGGGGTGTCGTCTCGCGGTGAGCGGCGGCCTTTCGCAAAGGCTGGAGAGGGTCGCGCGCGATCATGTTCCCATCGCGATTACGATTTTTCTCGCCGTCTTTTCCACGGCGCCCTTTTATATCCCCGGTTATGGCATGGTCGCGGCCAATCTCGCTTTGATGGGCGTATTCTACTGGTCGGTTCACAGGCCCGATCTGCTGTCGCCCGTGGCGGCGTTTTGCATCGGTCTTCTCTATGATTTTCTCGCCGGGACCCCGCCGGGGATGACGGCATTGATCTTTGTCGTTGTCCGCGGTCTGACCGGCGCTCAGGGCGGTTCGCTTGCCGGCAAACCGTTCCTGTTTCTGTGGCTGGGTTTCTGGGGCGCCGCGGCGGGCGCCGGCGTGACCGCCTGGATCATCAGCGCGGTCTGGCATGCGGCTTTGCTTGATCCCGCGCCGCTCCTGTTTCAGGTGGGATTGACCATCGCCCTGTTCCCATTCGTTTCCTGGCTTCTGGTCTGGATCCAGCACAAATTGTTGCCGGTTTAGGGTCATGTACCGCGAAGACGCCGAACGACAGAAACTGTTTTCACGCCGGGCGGCGATCCTCGGCGGCGTGCAGTTTGCCATGGTGACCGTGCTGGCGGGGCGGATGTATCAGCTGCAGGTTCTCGAATCCGACAGGTTCAAGATGCTGGCGGACGAAAACCGGATCAATATACGGCTGCTGGCGCCTCCCCGGGGCCGCATTCTCGACCGCAACGGACAACCGCTTGCCGTCAACCGCAAGAATTACCGGGTCTTGCTGACCGCCGAACAGACGCCGGATATCCGGCGGACATTGGAGATTCTGGGCCGGCTGGTGGATATCGGCGAGGAGGATCGTGAACAGATTCTACGCGAAATCCGCCGCCGCCGCGGTTTTGTTCCGGTAACCGTGCGGGAAAATCTCGACTGGAACACCGTGTCGCGGATTGAGGTAAACGCGCCCGATCTGCCTGGCGTGTCGATTGATGTCGGGCAAAGCCGCGAATATCTGTACGGTCCAGAAATTTCTCATGTTCTCGGGTATGTCTCGCCGCCCGCGCCGGGCGATACGGGGGACGATCCGCTTCTGCAACTTCCCGGCTTTCGGGTCGGCAAATCCGGCATCGAGCGGCGGCACGATTTGCGGCTGCGCGGCAAGGCGGGAAACAGCCAGCTCGAAGTGAACGCGCTGGGGCGCGTCATCCGCGAGCTGGAACGCAAGGAAGGCGTGCCCGGTAATGATGTCGTCCTGACGCTAGATCTGCCCCTGCAGCGATTTGCCACTGAACGGTTGCGCGATATGAAGAGCGCCGCCGCGGTGTTGATGGAAGTGGACAGCGGCGCGGTTCTCGCTCTTGCCTCCGTGCCCGGTTACGATCCCAACGCCTTCAATATCGGGCTCAGCCGGGATGACTGGCGGGCGATCCGGAAAGATCCCTATGCGCCGCTGATCAACAAGGCGATTTCCGGTCTCTATTCGCCCGGCTCGACATTTAAAATGGCGGTGGCTCTGGCGGCGTTGAAGCACAACGTCATCAAGCCGGGCGAGACCGTTTTCTGTCCCGGTCATTACGAGCTCGGGCGCAGCAAATTTCATTGCTGGCGCAAGCATGGCCATGGCTGGATGGATATGAACGGCGCGCTTCAGCAAAGCTGCGATGTTTATTTCTATGAGATCGCGAAGCGGCTCGGCGTCGACCGGATCGCCGCGATGGCCAAAACGCTGGGGTTGGGTGGGGCGACCGGCATCGATCTGCCCGGCGAACGCGGTGGGCTGGTGCCGACAGCCGCCTGGAAGAAAAAGGCGCTGGGCAAGCCCTGGCAGGGGGGGGAGACGCTGGTCGCCGGGATCGGGCAGGGGTTTGTGCTGTCCACACCGTTGCAGCTGGCGGTCATGACGGCGCGTCTGGCGAGTGGGCGCGCGGTGAAGCCGCATATTCTGCGGGCCGTGGTGTCGGAAGGCGTTACCCAGATGATCGATACCCAATCGGCGCCGCCTCTCGATATTGATCCCGGGCATCTGAAAATCGTGACCCGCGGCATGGATGCGGTGGTGAATTCCCCGAGCGGAACCGCCCGGGCGTCGCGCCTGCCCGGTGACGGCCCCAAGATGGCGGGTAAGACGGGAACCGCGCAGGTACGCCGGATCAGCCGGCGGGAACGCGAGACACGTGTTCTCAAAAATGAGGAACGGCCCTGGAAGGAACGCGATCACGCGCTGTTTGTCGGCTTCGCCCCGTTGGACAGGCCGCGTTATGCAATCGCCGTGGTGGTTGAGCATGGCAGTGGCGGCTCCAAAGTCGCGGCGCCGGTTGCGCGCGATATTCTTCATCAGGCGTTTTTGCGAAATCCCGCCGCGCCGCCGGGCCAGCCCGTGCCGCCGCTCGATCCGGGGGAACGCATATGAGGCTTGGCGCGGCGTACGATCCCGGCAATATGAGCCTCGGGCGGAAACTCCGGATGATCAGCTGGCCCATGGTGCTGCTGCTTTGCATGCTGTCCGCGGTCGGGTTCGGAATGCTCTATTCCGCCGCCAGCGGTGACTGGAATCCCTGGGCCGTGCGCCAGCTTATCCGTTTCGGAATCGGCATGACGTTAATGCTGACCATTGCGGTCACCGATATCCGTATCTGGATGCGCTACGCCTATTTTCTTTATTTTGTGGCGCTGACGCTGCTGGTGGCGGTGGAGGTCATGGGCGTTATCGGTATGGGCGCGCAGCGCTGGATCGACCTTAAATTCATTCAGCTACAGCCCTCCGAAATCATGAAGATCGCGCTGGTTCTCGCCCTGGCGCGTTATTTCCACGGGCTTTCGGCGGAAGAAACCGGACGGATCAGCTGGCTGATTTTTCCCGTCCTGCTGGTGCTCGCGCCCGCGGCGCTGGTATTGCGCCAGCCGGACCTCGGGACCGCGGTCATGATGGGGTTGTCGGCCGCGGTGATGTTTTTCCTGGCCGGGGTAAGGCTCTGGAAATTCGCCCTGGCCGGCGGGGCGGTGCTTGCCGCATTGCCCATCGCCTGGTCGTTTCTGCACGGGTATCAGAGGCGGCGTGTCCTCACCTTTCTCGACCCGGAATCCGATCCGCTTGGCGCCGGGTATCACATTATCCAGTCGAAAATCGCGCTCGGGTCCGGCGGGTTGTTCGGAAAGGGTTTCCTCGGCGGGACGCAGAGCCATCTCAATTTTCTGCCTGAAAAGCAGACGGATTTCATCTTCACCATGCTGGCGGAGGAGTTCGGCATGGTCGGCGGGCTTGCGCTTCTCGGGCTCTATATCCTGATTATTGCCTACGGGTTTCTGATCAGCCTGCGGGTGCGGAACCAGTTTGCCCGGCTGGCCGCGCTCGGCATCGTCAGCGTGTTCTTCTTCTATACCTTCATCAATATCGCCATGGTCATGGGGCTGGTGCCGGTGGTGGGCGTGCCGTTGCCGATGGTCTCCTATGGCGGTACCTCGATGCTCTCGCTGATGATCGGGTTCGGTATCGTAATATCGGCCAACGTACATCGTGATCTGCAGATCGGACGGCGCGGCGAAGACATCACCTGACCCGGGAATGCCTGTTTCATTCTGAACCTGGAACGCGTCGCGCGGCGGTGGTGCCAGAGAAACTCCCTGAATACCGCCGTTTTCAAGGCTGGCATGAATATTGCTTTAACCATAGCGGGCGTCCCCCGCGCCCGCTCGTTGCCGGGACCGGCAACGCACCGGATTCCGGACGGCGCCGCAAACCTGTCGGGAAGCCGGAATATGGCGATGCCGGTCCCGGAATTCTCTTTCCGCCCGGCGTGGAACGGTGATGACAAGCCGCCCAAGCTTTGCTAAACAGGCCGCCTTCAAACGCGTGGGCGATTAGCTCAGTTGGTAGAGCAGCTGACTCTTAATCAGCGGGTCCGGGGTTCGAATCCCCGATCGCCCCCCAATCTCTTTTCAGGTGGCCAAAAAACGCATAGCATCCTGATGCTATGTATACTGTTCTTGATTCCGGCAACGCGCCTTTCACCGTCTCTCCGCTATCCGAGGCGGGCGGCGCGGTTGTGTCCGGGATTGATCTGCGCCGGCCGATAGACTCCGCAACGGCGGATGCGCTGCGCGCAGCCTGGCGCGAGCATCTTGTGTTGGTTGTCCGCGATCAGGAACTTGAGGAGGCGGACCAGGAGCGTTTCTGCGCCGTTTTCGGAGAGCTCGCGGGGCTGCATTCCAAGGTCACCGCCGCGGCGAAGGCGGAAGAATCGCGGGCGCTCTGGGTCGCCAATGTCGACGATCCCGACCGCCCGACCGCGGTTCAGCGCGGCGAGATGATGTATCACATCGACCAGTGCTATACCGAACGCCCGTCCAAGGCCTCGACGCTTTATGCCGTGACCATTCCCGATATCGGCGGCAACACGCGGTTCAGCAATCTGGTCAAGGTCTATGAAGAGCTGAGCGACGACTGGAAAGAGCGCGTTGCCGGTTTGCGCGCGCTCAACTATTTCGATTACCGCGCCAACGCGAACACGCGGCCGGACAGTATCGATCCGGACGCGCCGCAATATACCCATCCGCTGGTACGGACCCATGCCGATAGCGGGCGTAAATCTCTCTTCGCCAACCGCCAGATGACCATGCGGATCGACGGGATGGATGCTTCCGAAAGCGATGAGATACTGAGCTATCTGTTCGACCGGATGGAAGACCCCGCCAATGTCTACGAACATGTCTGGCGGGTCGGCGATCTTGTCCTGTGGGACAATCGCTGCACGGCGCATGCGCGGACATATTACGATCCGGAAAAACGCCGCCTGCTGCGCCGCATGACGGTGCTGGACGAAAATCCGGTCTCCTGACCGGCGGGGCGTTATGCGCCCTCGAAAAACCGGTTCGGCGGACGCGGCAGGCCGAGATTTTCGCGCAGCGTCTTGCCCTCATATTCCTCGCGATAAATCCCGCGTTTCTGCAGCACCGGTACCAGCCGGTCGACGAAATCGTCGAGCCCCTGCGGCAGATAGGGGAACTGGATGGTAAATCCGTCACTGGCGCCCGTGGTCAGCCATTCCTCCATCTGATCGGCGATCGCCTCCGGCGGGCCCATCAGGCAGAGGCTCGAATGGCCTCCCATCCTCTGAGCCAGCTGGCGAACCGTCAGCCCTTCTTCCTCGGCGATCTTGATCGCCTTTTCCCGGCTCGATTGGCCTGCATTGGTTTCCGGTATTTCCGGCAACGGGCCGTCGGGGTCGAATTGAGACGCGTCGGTGCCGAGTGAAATCGACAGGGATGCGACGGCGCTTTCATAATGGACCAGCGAGTCGAGTTTGGCGCGGCGTTCCTTCGCCTCCTCCAGCGTATCGGCGACGATCACCATGCAGGCGGGCAGGATATGCATATGGTCCGGATTGCGCCCGGCTGCCTTCATCCGGGTTTTGACGTCCGAATAGAATTCGCGGCCATGCTCAATCGTTGGTTGAGATGTAAATACGACCTCCGCCGTTTCCGCCGCCAATTGCCGCCCCGCGTTTGAGGCCCCGGCCTGCACGATCACCGGCCAGCCCTGAACCGGGCGCGCGATGTTGAGCGGCCCGCGCGATTTCAGATATTTCCCGTCATGGTCGAGCACATGCATCTTATCGGGATCGAAAAAAATGCCGCTTTCGGGATCGCGGATAAAGGCGTCATCGGCCCAGCTGTCCCAAAGCCCGGTGACGACGTCATGGAATTCGCGGGCCCGGCGATAGCGCTCGTCATGTTCCATCTGTTCGTCGATGCCGAAATTCTTCGATGCGTTGGGGTTCGCGGTGGTCACGATGTTCCACCCCGCGCGCCCGCCACTGATATGATCCAACGAGGAAAAACGCCGCGCAACATGATAGGGCGCGTCATAGGTGGTCGACGACGTCGCCACCAGCCCGATATTGTCGGTCATCATGGCGAGGGCGGAGAGCAGGGTCATCGGCTCGAACGAGGTCGGCGTCGCGGAACGCTGCAACGCCTCCATCGGCATGTTCAGGACCGCCAGATGATCGGCCATGAAAAAAGTGTCGAACTTGCCTTCCTCTAGCTTCCGGATGAAGCGGACGATGTGGTCCAGATTGAAATTCGCGTCCGGAAACCCGCCCGGATAACGCCACCCGCCCGTATGGATGGTAGCCGGGCGCATAAAGGCGTTGAAATGCAGTTTTCGTGTCGATGCCATGATCTTTTCGCTTCCCGGTTGATGGGTCAGGACAGCATAGCATGGCGCCTCGAAAGGCAGCACGCCCGGAGCGAGGAATTTCAATTTGTTCGCCGCCGTGCTATTTCCCTTGAAACGCGTATCGGGAAGGCCATCATTGATGTATTCGGTCACGGCGGAGGTCAAGACCGGCAAACGCCGCGCAATCGAGTTCTTCCTGTCACCCTTGATGAAATATCAGGACGAAGCGCTGCGCGAACGGTGATCGACGCCTATTTGGCGGCCAGATCGGCGAAAATTTCCGTCAGCCGGTCGAGCGGGCGGTGATCCCGGATCAGCCCCAGCGGCACGGAGAAATGACCCCGCTGCCAGATAAAGCGGTTGCGTTCGGGCACGCCCCACCGGTCGATCAATGCGAGCCCGCTTTCAAACGGCGTAATGTTATCGCGCGCCCCCAATACCGTGACCACGTTTTCCGGGCCCATCACCGGTGGACCGTCCGGGTCCAGCAGCTCCCGCCAGCGGTTGGCGTCGTCTTCCGTCCAGCCCCGCGCACGCGTCGCCTCGTGGGTGCCCCAGACCCGCGCCAGCTTGCCGTGCGCCGCGGCGTC
>Ga0181593_10003459_pt1 | contig 14484 bp, 8 predicted proteins | sample 071ome_19_FD_133756 | JGI IMG/M metagenome (GOLD analysis project Ga0181593, IMG submission 133756) | Coastal salt marsh microbial communities from the Groves Creek Marsh, Skidaway Island, Georgia - 071413AT metaG (megahit assembly) | ecosystem: Environmental > Aquatic > Marine > Intertidal zone...
TATTGATCCAGGCGGTTCGAGGTCTGCATATTCATTCGCTCATTGCGTTTGCTTACAGCGTGCCGGTTCTCACACGAAGATGCTGGTTGCCCAGGAATGACTCAGCGAGAACTATGATAACAAGCAAAATCAGGAAAAAGCGCCAGATTTCCTGTTCTTCAGTGTTCTCCACCGCAGTTTCCTGCCCGGCTGCCAGGGCCGCATCGCCCGCGCCGGCCGTGCCTGCCACCACATTCTGCCAGTTTTGCAGTACCTGGGCATCCATGACCGTGAGATCGGATTCCCGGCGGTCGGGGTTCACGGCCACCAGCACGTCGCCGGCAGGAGTAATGACCCGGTAAAAGCCGGTTTTATTCAGGGCGATATCCTGCGCCCGCGTGGTATCGGACAGCGATAACAACGAGTTGCCGTCGGGATCGTAGACCTGGCCCGAGGCGCCGCCGGAGCGGGACAACTGCAGGAAGCTTTCGGCCACCTGTTCACGGATCAGCAGGTTTTCGTTGGACAGGTAGCGTGCGGCCTCGGCCATGAAGGTGACGAACACCGGCTTCACCGGCAGGTCGGTCAGCGTGTTGTCCAGTGCGGTGGTCAGCAGCATGAAGCGGCCGCGGCCGATGGCGCGCTCGATCAGCACGGGACGATCGCCCGCCTGTGCGATCAGCAGGCGATCGTCACCAGAGGCGGCAACCGGCAGGGTCTGCATGTTCACCATGCCCCAGCCGGCGCTTTCCCGCAGGGCCGGATGGCTGTTGTCGATCATGGTGATGGGGCTGCGGCTTTCACGGCGCAGGGCTGTGCTGTTGATGCCGAGATCCAGTACGGGAATGACGGACTGGCCGAGCAGGCTTTCACCGGCACCGGCAAGGACGGCGCCGCCGCCGCTCACATACTCCGTGATCGCGGTGGCCAGGCTGGCATTGATCGCGCCCATGTCCTCGATGACGATCCAGGGATAACGCTGGAGAACGCGGGCATCGAGGTCTGCGATGTTCTGGCTGATGACTTCGTAGCCGCGCGGCGCGGTTTCCAGCGCGGCGCTGATATAGGTGACGCCGCGGGATTCGGGGTCGGCGGTCAGCAGCAGTACCGGCGCGGGCGGCGAATTGTCGAACACGGCATGGCGCTCGTCATCACCAGGGAGCGCATCGTTTGGCGTGATGCGGATGTCGATGCGGTTGTCGCCCTCGGCGAAGGCGACGTCATCGAACACGGCGAAGGTGATGCCCGTTCCGTTGGCCATAACGGCTTGTTCCTGCTGCGCTTCGTCGTTGACGAGCAACGTGACGGTGCGCTCGCTGTTGTCACTGTCATAGCCGCGAATGCCGACTTCGACGGTGGTGCGGTTGGTCACAAGCACGGAGTCGACGGCAAAGTTAGGGGTATTCTGGGTCTGTACGCGCACGACGTCGAGCGATACCGGGCGGCCGTTGATGACGTTGGGAATCATGTCGGCGAAGCGCACGGCCTGGCCGCTCTGCTGGAAGTCGCTGATCACGTGCAGGACGAAATTGGCCTGGCTTTGCTCGATGAGCGCATTGAGCGAGGTCACCATCACGCCGAGGTCCAGCTTGCCGTTGCCGGGCGCCAGGCCGTTCAGCGCTTCCGAGAGAACGGCGGCATCGGCGGTCACGGGCACGATGCCGGTGACACCGGAGGCCGCCGAGTACAGGCTGGCGACATCGTCGGCCCCCATGCTGTTGATGATGCTGCGGGCTGCATCCAGTGCGGTGCCGAAGCTGCCATCCGCCGACATGGAGAACGAGGTGTCGACGACGATCACGTGATGGGTAGTGTCCTCGCTGATCACCGCTTCCGGCGCGGAGAAGAAGACCGGGCGTGCGAACAGCAGGGCCAGGATGACGAAGAAGGCGATGCGCAAAGCCATCAGCAGCAGGTACTTCAGTTTCTTCTGCACGTGTATGCGTTTCCTGGCCGGTTCCAGGAAGCGCGTGGTGGCGAAGGGCGAGCGCTCGGTGACCTGGGTTTCCAGGCGATGCAGCCAGATCGGCAGGCCGATGCCGAGGAGTCCGAGAAGAAACAGGGGGCCGATCAACGCCATCGCTTAGCCTCTCTTTTCCCTGAACGTCAGGTAATTGTGCAGCCCGCGATCCAGGGGCTCGGCGGTGTTGAGCAGCACGTGGTCGGCGCGGATGCCGTTGGCAGCTTCCTCGATGGTGCGGATGTGCTTGCGAATCTTTTCCCGGTAGGCCTTGGCCATGTAGATCGGCTCTACCTCGATGGCATCACCCGTTTCCATGTCTTCGTACAGCGTTGACTGCTTGATATCCGGGTCGAGTTCGTCCTTATCGAGCAGGTGGAACATGATCACGTCCTGGCCATGCATGGCCAGCGGGCGGATATTTTCCAGCAGCTCCTCGGCGTCGCAGTAGAAATCCGAGATGACCGCGACCAGTCCGCGGCGCTTCACGTGCTCACGGAATCGTTTCATGGGTTTGTTGATGTCGGTGCCGAGACTGGGCTGGGCGGCGTCGAGAATGTGAATGACGCCCTGCATCGAACCGGGCTTGCTGGCCGGCGGCCGGTATTCGACGATCTCGTCGTCGAACAGCATCACGCCGACGGCGTCGTGCTGGCGCGCGGCCAGGTAGGCAAGGCTGGCACCGAGATACTTGCCGTACTGCAGCTTGGTGGTGCCGCCGGAGCCGAAGCCCATGGAAGCGCTGGTGTCGAGCAGCAGCATCAGGTGGCTGTTGGTCTCGCCAAGGAAGCGCTTGATGACGGTGCGGTCGGTGCGCGAGTACACGTTCCAGTCGATGTAGCGCGGGTCATCGCCTTCGGTGTACTGGCGGTACTCGACGAATTCCTGGCTGAAGCCGAACTTGGGCGAGCGGTGCAGGCCGATAACGAAACCCTCCACCACCGCCTTGGCCACCAGTTCCAGATTGGACATGCTGGCCAGCACGCTGGGATCCAGCAGGCGGGTCTGGGGGGTGCTTTTTGACGGTTGTGCGTTGCTCATGCGTTCTCGTTTATCGCGTTAATACAAATTTATTCATGTCGGATGGCGCTACGCTTATCCGACCTACAAAAACCGCGGCTCTCGGTGTAGGTCGGGTAAGGTGCGAAGCACCGCCACCCGACGTTTTCTCATGCCGCTATATCGCTTTAATACAAATTTATTCATGTCGGATGGCGCTACGCTTATCCGACCTACATTCAATCCGACTCGCCGTAGGTCGGATAAGGCCCTCTGGGCCGCCATCCGACATTGGCCGTCATCCGGCATTTATCCCTTACGCCGCCGCGGCCGGTGCCGCCAGGTCGTTCAACATGCTGTCCAGGATATCGTCCACAGTGATGCCATCGGATTCGGCGTAATAATTCGGCAACACACGGTGACGCAGGATAGGCTTGGCCAGATGCTTCACGTCCTCGGCTGTTACATGGTAACGGCCTTCCATCAGCGCGCGGGCCTTGGCGGCAACTACCAGGTTCATGGAGGCACGGATACTGGAACCGAAGTTGATGTACTTCCTGATCATGTCGGTGGCCAGCGGATCGGACGGGCGCGTGGCGCGCACCACGTCAACAGCATAACGGGTCACGGAATCGGAGATCGGCACCTGGCGCACCAGCCACTGGAACTGGGTGATTTCCTCGGCATTGGTGCATGGGGTGACTTCCGGCATGTCGACACGCTTGGTGAAGCGGTCGAGCACGGCCACTTCCTCATCCGGAGTCAGGTAATCGAGGATGACATTGAACAGGAAGCGGTCTAATTGCGCCTCAGGTAATGGATAGGTGCCTTCCAGTTCGATGGGGTTCTGCGTCGCCAGCACCAGGAAGGGCTTGTCGAGGCGGTGAATCTGGCCGCGCACGGTTACGGTTTTTTCCTGCATTGCTTCAAGCAGTGCGGCCTGGGTCTTCGGCGGCGTCCGGTTGATTTCGTCCGCCAGCAGTACGTTGGTGAACACCGGGCCCGGAATGAAACGCCATTCACGCTTGCCGGTACTCTGGTCCTCTTCCACCATGTCGGTGCCGGTGATGTCGGTTGGCATCAGGTCGGGCGTAAACTGGATGCGCTTGAAGGTGAGGCCCAGCGCCGAGGCCAGGGTGTGCACGAGCAGGGTCTTCGCCGTGCCGGGCATACCGGTGATGAGACAGTGACCGCCCACGTAAAGGGTGATGAGCAGGTTGTCCACGATATGGTGCTGGCCGATGATGGTGCCGGAGATCTGCTCGCGGATATTGGCGTTGGCCGCCACGAACTTCTGCACCAGGGCGCGGGTTTCTTCGGTATCGAAAGCTGTGTTTACTTCACTCATAACGCATTCCTGTTTCTATATATAACCAAATTCAAATTCATCATCGTGCCGGATGGCGCTGCGCTTATCCGAACTACATACACCCCGGATCCGCGTGTGGGTCGGGCAAGGCCCGCAGGACCGCCACCCGACGTGGACCATCATCCGGCATTCAATCTCAATCGTTCTGGCCTCGGGTCATTTCCAGCAACAACCGCTGCGCCTCGCGGTACTGCGGCGCGATGTCCAGGGCGGTCATCAGGTATTCCATGGTCTTCTCGGCATTGTCCAGCGCATTCCAGGCCCTGGCAACCCGGTAGTTGGCCGATGCCTTGTCCAGAGGATCGAGTGCCAGCAGCACCTGGTATTCCTCCAGGGCCAGTTGCGGGCGGTCGGTGTCCATGTACAGGTCGCCCAGTTTCATGTGCAGGTCCTCGCGGAAGGGATTGGCCCAGTTGGCGTCGACAAGCACCGCCTCGGCATCGGCCTTCATGTCGCGTTCCAGGAACAGGCCGGCAAGCGCGATCAGGGCGTCGGGCAGGTAGCCGCCCTTTTCCCAGAAGGTTTTCAGGGCGAAGAACTGGTCATCGGTCTTGCCCAGTTCGCGGTTGGCGCGCGCCTTGACGATATAGGGGCTGTCGTTCTCCACGTAATCCGGGTAGGTGAAAATGGCGCGGTCGGCGGCGTCGGATGCGGCCTCCCACTCATGCTCCTGCAGGGCCTCGTAACCGGCCTGCAAATCTGTCATCCAGATGTTCAGGCCTTCCAGCAGGGGGGCGTACTCGATGTCGATGAACTGCTTGAAGTGGTCGTCGAACTCCTTCTCGGTGATGCCCATTACCTGCTCGATGGCCTGCACCGGTGTTACGCCGTCGTTGAACAGGTACAGCATGTCGACGATTTTGTCGAAGCCGTACTCGATGTCGATGAAATCGAACACCAGGCCGGCCTGCATGTAGGACACGATCACCTGGCCCTGGTAGGTCGGGCGCATGAAGCCGTCGTCCAGCTTGGCGATGGGGAGAAACTTGCCTTCGGCCATGGCCTGCAGGACCGCGGTGGGTATCTTGCGGCCGGGAATCGGGCCGGTGCGCCATTCCTCGAACACTGAGACGCCTTCGCTGACCCAGCGCGGCACCTTATTGTTCGTAGCGCCGAGCGTGTAGACATGGGCCATCTCGTGCCACAGCGTTGTGCCCCAGTGATAGGACTGTTCCGGGTGCGCGGTGGGCGAGTCCATGGCGAACAGGTAGCCGAAGGTGACACCCAGCAGGCCCACGCCGGGCATGCCGATGGAGCGCACGATGAAGTCCTCGTGGTTCGGGTAAATCTCGACCACGACCGGTTCCTTCGGCGTCAGCCGGTAGCGTTCGTTGTAGACGGCCATGCTGTCCAGCGACAGCTTGCTGGCGTAGTTCTTCAGTACGTCGCGCTCTTCCTTGCCCATGCGCAGGATCAGTTCGGGCAGCGGGCCCGTGGGCGGATCGGGATAACTGACGTTGACGAAATCCTCGGTGAAAGTATCCAGCAGGCGCATCAGGTTGACGGTCATGGGATTGAAGGCGTCGCCCTCGTAGGAGCGATTCACCTCGGCGATGGCCTCGTTGATCCTGTTCAGGCGCAACAGGTTCTGGCCGAGGTAGATGCGCGCTTCATGATGGTCGGGCTGCAGGTCCACGGCCTTCTGGAAAAAATCGGTGGCCTCGCGGTACAGGCGAATGATGGTGGCGTAGTAGCCGGGAATGAAATAGGCATTGCCGTAGTTCGGGCTTTCCGCGAGGGACGCATCGATGTACGGCTGGTAGTCCTGACGGGTCATGAAGGCATAGGCGGCCCACATGGCGTTGAGCTCCATGGCCGGCAGGTCCTCGTCAGCGACGAAATCGGCGGCTTCTTCCAGGGTATTGCGCGCCTCGTCATAGCGGTCCTGGCGCAGCAGGGATCCCGCCACCATCAGCATGCCGCGCAGGCGGGCGCCGGCCGGGGCCAGGCCTTCTTCCATGACGCGGGCCAGGTGGGCATTGAGGGCTTCGGGATCGCCGCCTTCACTCAGCGCCGATGCGGAGCCGATATGGGCCCAGGCATTGAGAGGGTCGATTGCCAGGGCTTCGGCAAACAGGTTGTAGGCCTCCTGGTACTGGTAAGTGTCGATGAACAGTTCGCCCCAGCGCACGCGCACCATGGGGTCGTCGGGGGAATCGTTGAAGGCCTGCTGGAACTGGGTGTTGGCGCCCTGCAGGTTGCCCTGGGCCCACTGTATTTCAGCGCGGATCTGTGCCGGTACATCGGAGACATAGAGATCGCTGTAGCAGCGGCTGGCCTCGGTGGCACTGCCCTGCATGAACAGGGTGTCGCACGTGTTGAGGCCGGGATGGTCCAGTGCGCCATACAACGGGTCGCGGGCAAGAACCGCGGAGCTTGCAGCGGCACCTATAAAGGAAGCCGCGATACAGGCAATAACAGGAACGGGAAAAGCCGATGTGAGAACAGACTTCGAGGCAACGCTTGCATGCTCGCGCCTAGTCAGCATCGGCCTGGTTACCTTCCCGCAGCATGTCGATCTGCTCGCCGACCTGGGCCGATTCAAGAATGAGCGATTGCAGCCGCTCGATGTATTCGGCATTGGAGAATTCGTTGCGCCGCAGCTGCAGGCTTTCAATTTCGGTATCGAGTTCTGCGCGGCGGGTCAGCAGGGCGCTGATGCGCGGGTCCTCGTCAGACGTTTCCACGCCCTGCAGCCGGGCCAGGTTGAAACTGGCGGCGCCGTCCCCGCGGATCTGCGGGTGCTCAGTGGCCAGCTTGCCCTGGGATTCAAAAAATCCGGCAACCCCGCGCTCGGCGAAGTCGAAGGCCTCCTGGATACTGATGCTGTTGTTCTTGTTGATGTCCGCAACGCCGCTGGCCAGTGCCTCGGCGAAATAGGCACCGAACTCGGTGGCGTTCTTCTCGTTGCCGTTGCGCGTGGCCGTGACGAGGATGCGGCTGTCGGTTTCCAGGGTATCGAGCATGGCGCCGCTGGCGCTGGCCGTGCTCACCAGGAAATGGTTGCGCCCGGGCAGGGTGCCCATGATCTCGGCCAGGTCGGCATCAGTGATGTCGGGCCCGGGGATGTTGAACTTGAACTGCTCGCCATCGTAGCTGCCGTGGCCGATCAGGTAGATGGCAACGCGGTCGTTATCGCTCATGCCGGCGGCGAGCATGTCAAAGTGGGCCAGCAGCGCCTCGCGTGTGGCCTCGTCGCCGCTGAAGGTGGTGACGTTGCCCGGGGCCATGCTTTCGGAAGCGGTGGTGATCTTCTCGCGCTGCGACGTGAACCTGCTGTCGAACTCATCCATCCCGCCCAGGCCCTGCACGATGACGACGTACAGTTCCGCGTGGGCCGCAGGCAGCCAGGCGGCTGTCAGCAGTACCAGCAGGGATTTTTTCAGCAGGCTCATATGGTTCTCCAGTGACGACGCAGCAACCATTCCATGGTCTTCAGCAGAATGAGCAATAAAAAGAATAAGGGCGCATCCCACAGGTAGCTGATCTGCTGCTCGGTGATGCCGGCGGTGGAATTGGAGATGGCATCGGGAATGTCGTCCCACTGGTCGAGTGTCCAGTACTGGCCGCCAGTGACTTCGGCCACACGCTCGAGCAGGGCGCGGTTCTGGCGCACATTGAATATTTCCTGTCCCTGGTCATAACGTACGGCGGTGGTGGAAGATGACACCAGGTTTTCGCCTACGCGGGAGATCGCTTCCACGCTGTACAGGCCGGTGCCGCTCGGGCGAAAGCCCGCCTCGTAAAGGCCAGGCTGGCCGGACACGGGCATCAGCTCCAGGGTGACCACGTCATTGTTTTCAGAGGACACCACGGCGGAAATGGACAGGCCCTGGTATTCCTCGTCCTCGGGATCGCGAATCTGCGCGCGAACCTTGATCTCGTCATTGTCCACGGCACTGGACAGTTCGAAGGGGCGCGGTGAGTTGGCCACCAGGGCGCGGGTCAGCTGGCGCCAGAAGGTTTCGTGACGCTTGTCTGCCACAGGCAGGCTCATCTGCCAGCGCCAGGTGCCGCCGGTCGCCAGGATATAACTCTGGCCGCGGCCGTAGGGCTGGGTCACCAGCAGGGGCCGCAGGCGACCTTCGACATTGATGTTCAGCAGGGCGGTGGCGGCGGGGCGCAGGGGGCCGAGCAACTGGTAATCCGCCACTTCCGGAAGTTCACCCCAGAGCCGGTCGTTCTCGGATTCCGAGTCACTGAACTGCAGCATCGGGGCGAGACGGCCGCTGTCGGTGAGTGCCACGGGTGCCTTTTCGCGAATGAAGGCCGCGTCCTCGCCGATGCCAAGCCGGGTCGGCAGGATGTCGCTGATGGGGGTTTCGCTCCAGCCGCCAAGGCCGAGACCGTTGAGACCGCCCAGCATCATGAGGCTGCCGCCGCGTTCGCTGACGAAGTCGCGGATCATTTCCTGCTGTTCGGTGGTCAGTTCGGCGGCGTTGAAGCTGCCGATGATGAGGGCATCGTAATCAAACAGCTCGGCGCGTTCGGTGGGGAAGCCGTTTTCCAGTTGTTCGGGGCTGTCGATGCCCTGGCGGTAGTACTTGTTCGGGGTGACCTTCAGCAGGGTGGACAGCTGGATGCTGGGATCGTCGCCCAGGGCGCGCTGCATGAACTTGTACTCCCAGCGCGGCTCGCCTTCCACATAGAGAATCCTGTAGCGGCTTTCCTCCACGTCCACCACGTGGGCGCGGTTGTTGTTGGCCAGGTTGGTCTCACCCGCAATCGGGTCGAGGGTGAAGCGCAGGTCGAGCTGACCGGGCTCCGGCACCTCGATGTCGACGAAGGCGAGGGTCATGTCCTGGCCGTTACTAAGCGTGACTTCCTCGGTGGTCAGGAAGGTGTCGCCGTCGTAGACCTTGATGCGGGCGGTGCCGCCCTGGTCATGGCGGATGCCCACGCGGGCGGACAGCGTGGTGCCCGGCAGGGCCTTTTCCGGCAGGATCACTTCGGTGAGCTCCAGGTCTTCCGGGATCTCCTCGCGGCCAATGCCAACGGTGTGGACGGGCACGCCGAAACCGGCGATTTCGTTCATGTCGGCCTGGCTGATGGCGCCGGCATTGTCGGCGCCATCACTGACCAGAATCACCGCGCCCAGCGAGGCGCCGCTGGCCTGGCGCAGGGTCTGCAGGATGGACTGGCCCAGGTTGGTGGCATCACCCGGTTCGGGCAGGACGGCAAAGGAGTCCATGGCGGCGGCGGCATCGGAAAAGCCGTAGGGCAGCACGTTGTACTGCGCGCTTATGTCGGCCAGCGCTTCCGGTGTGAGCAGCGCCTGGGCCTGCACCATGCGGGTAGCGCCGCCGTCGTTGAAGGTCATGCTGCCGGAGGTGTCGAGCAGGACGGCCACGGCGTTCTCGCCGCGCAACAGGCGTTCGGATACCAGCGCCGGCTGCCACAGCACGATGAGCACCACGGCGAACATCAGGCTCTGCAGGATGCCGATGGCGGCCAGTTGTCCCCACCCCATGTTGCCCGGGCGGCGGGCCATCATCACGGTGACAGCGACAAGAAAGAGAATGGCGGCCACGACCAGCAACCCCACCGGCCAGCCGCTGGCGAGGATGAAATCACTGTCGCTGAAAACTGAGCGGGGATATTTGAAGAAAAATTCGAACATACTGCCAATCTATCTACTGAAAGACTGCGCTGCTCAATGACTGCGCATTGCCTGCATTCCCGAGCATGTGCCGGAATGAGGGGGAATCCATGTAATCATGTTTGTCCGGAAAATGCCATCCCCGCGCAAACGCCCGCAGCACGGGGCTTCAATGTTCATAATCCTGCCACATTTTCATCCCCGGGGGAGTCCCTTTATTGCCCTGGTATAGCCTCTGGTTTATGCTTTCGCGACTCACTGCATGCACCTGTAATATCGATACGAAAGACCGGCCGGGCAGTGAATGACATTCCCTTCCCGCCGAATAAAAAAGCAGTCAGGCAATTGCTGAAAACCAGGGAGACAGGAAATGCAATTCATGCGACCGGCGCGCACCATCCTCTTGCTGTCCGCGGCACTCACCGTTGCCGCCTGTTCTGATTCCACGCCACCCCCGGCCCCCGTCCAGGATCCCGACGCCCTGACGGCGCGCGATGTCGCCGATCGCATGCTTGTCGCCATGGGCGGGCTCGATAATCTGCGTGCGGTTGAGTCCATCGTCATGACCGGCAACGGCACGCGCAACCGGCTCGGGCAGATCGCGGTGACCGGCGGCGCCGACCCCGACGCCGCCCTGTCCAACGAGGTGGAAACCATTGATTTCGTCAACGGCCATGCGGCTTTCGACAACGACGTCGTTATCGGCGAGGGCGGTTTCAGCCAGCACCGCACCGAGGCGCTGACCACCTGGCAGGGGCAGAAGATCGGCTGGGGCACCACCGAGGGTCGTCCCAACGAGGCGTCGTCGGTGAACGGCCTGTTCAGCTGGGCCGCGCAGAATACCCCCGTGATGCTGCTGCGCCGCAACCCGGTGACGGTCGCCATCGCCGCCGACAATGTCGGTGCCGGCCAGTATGCCAGTGTCGTGTCCTGGAACGACCGCCCGCACTGGAGTATCGTCACCGACCTTGATGGCGAGGACCTCACCCTGATGATTGACCAGGAGACCGGCCTGCTCGGCGGTTTCACCGCGCTGGATACCGAAACCATGCTCGGTGATGTCGAGTCAGAGTACTACTACAGTGACTTCCGCGACGTGAGTGGCGTGATGCTGCCGTTCGCCAATGTCATTATCAAGGCCGCAGCGCCGTATTCCAGCATGAATTACACCGATATCCGGATCAACGATGCTGCGGCGCTGGCCATCTTCGATATTCCCGAAGACATCCGGGACCAGGCGGATGCTGTGGTGGCCGCCGGCGGCGCCTGGGTGCCGCTGGCCTGGACACCGGTGACAGACACGGTCACCCACATCGTCGCGTTTTCACACCACAGCATGGTGGTGGAGTTCCCGGAATTCGTCGTCGTGGTGGAAGGGCCCTACACCGAGGCGCAATCCCTGACCCTGGCCCACATGATCGAGGAGACTATCGGCAAGCCGATCCGCTACGTGGTGCCGACCCATCCGCATTACGACCACACCGGCGGCCTGCGCGGGCTCGCCGCTTCCGGCGCCAGTGTTCTCACGGCGTCCGGTCATGAAGACGAGATTCGCGGCATCGTCGAATCGCCGCACACCAACCCGCCCGACGCCCTGGCGGAGCGGGCGGAGCAGGGCGCCGAGATCGGCCAGGTGGAAGTGTTTTCCGGCATGACCGAGATCAGCGACGGCGACCAGGTACTGAAACTGTATGAAGTCACCTCCATACCGCACGTCAACCCGAAAGTACTGGCCTTCGTGGAAGGCGACGGCATCCTCTTCCAGAGCGACCTGTTCTTCGGCGGCCCGAGTCCAGACGCCATCGCGCTGGCCGAGGTCGTGGCGGAACTTGGGCTGGATGTCACGCAGGTGGTCGGCGGTCACGGCGGCATCATACCCGGCGCCGCACTGGCGGCCGTGCTGGAAGGCCAGGAATAACACGATTTTGCAAACAACAATACTGAACAAGGAAGCGACACCATGAAAAAACTGCTCACCCTGCTGCTGTGCCTGCCTGGCCTCACCCAGGCCCAGGATGATTTCGATGATGTGCAGATCACTGTCGAGGAAGTACGCGATGGCATATACATGCTGCAGGGCTCAGGCGGCAATATCGGCCTGAGCGTTGGCGATGATGGCGTATTCATCATCGACGACCAGTTTGCGCCGCTGACGGAAAAGATCCGCAGCGCCATAGCACGCTATTCCCGCGAGGACGTGCAGTTCGTGTTCAACACGCACTTCCATTACGACCACACCGACGGCAACGAGAATTTTGGTACAGGCGGCGCCATTATCGTGGCCCAGGAAAATGCGCGCCTGCGCATGAGCCAGGACAACTTCCTCCAGGTGGTCAACGTGCAGCAGGAGGCCTATGACCCGGTCGGCCTGCCAAAGATCACCTTCACCGACAGCATGACCCTGCATTACAACGGGCATACCCTCAACGCGCGCCATTTCGGCTCGGGCCATACTGACGGCGATACCATCGTCAAGTTCGAGGAAGCCAATGTCATTCACACCGGCGACGTGTTCGTCCGATACGGCCTGCCGTTCATCGACGTGCCCAACGGCGGCAACCTCAACGGCATGATCCGCGTGATGCGCGAGCTGATTGCCTGGTCCGATGATGACACGCTGATCATTCCCGGGCATGGCCAGTTGTCGCGCCGCCAGGACATGGTGGATTACGCAGAGATGCTGGAAACCATTCGCGACCGTGTCTATGAAGGCATCTCCGCCGGCATGTCGCTGGAGGCGATCACTGCGGCCGTGCCGACCCGGGATTACCCGGCATCCGGCTTTCTCAACAATGCCAGCTTCACCAAGATTGCCTACGACAGCTTCTTTCAATAACGACAAATAGCGCCAGAAAAGCTGGAAATCCAAATTAAACCGGGCCGCGGCTTTCGCCGCGCCCGGTAATGCTGAATAATTGCCGCTTCGACATGAAGGCGCGGCCATGACCATGCCTCGTTTCAATTCACACAATAAAACCCGATTTACTTAAGGAAGTAGTGCATGCTCGTCCCCCAGGCCATCGCCAAGATCCTCAAAGCCGAAGGTGTCAGATACCTGTTCGGTTATCCGCTCAACCCGATCATCGAAGCCGCCGCCGCTGAAGACATCCGGACCATCATCGTGCGCCAGGAGCGTACTGGTGCGCACATGGCCGACGCCTTCAGCCGTCTCTCGAGCGGTGACGAGATCGGCGTATTTGTCATGCAGCACGGCCCGGGTGCGGAAAACACTTTCGGCGGCGTCGCCCAGGCATACGGTGAATCGGTGCCGGTGCTGTTCATGCCGGCAGGCTACGATCGGCGGCTTGCGCACTACTACCCCAACTTCAATTCCACACTGAACATGAAGCACATCACCAAGTGGGCGGAGCCGGTCACCATGGGCAGCGAGGTGGTAAACATCATGCGCCGCGCTTTTACCCAGTTGCGCAACGGCCGGCCGGGCCCCGTACTGGTCGAGATTCCCTGGGACACCTGCAAGGAAGAAGCGGACATTTCAACCTATGTGCCGACGAAGAAGGTACGCTTCGCCCCCGATGACGATTCGGTAAAGGCAGCCGCGAAGGAACTGGCTGCGGCGGACAAGCCGGTGATCTATGCCGGGCAGGGTATCAACTATGCCAAAGCGTGGGACGAGCTCAAGGAGATCGCCGAGCTGCTCAACGCACCGGTAACCACCAGCCTGGAAGGCAAGAGCACATTCAATGAAACCCATCCGCTGAGCATCGGCTCCGGCGGTCACGCCACGCCGAAGGCGGTGTACGATTTCCTTTACGATGCCGACCTGATCTTCGGTATCGGCTGCAGTTTCGCCATCACCTCGTTCGGCACCCGTATGCCCGACGGCAAGAAAGTGATCCATGCCACACTGGACCCGATGGACCTGAACAAGGACGTGCCGTCCGAGATCGGCCTGATCGGCGATGCCAAACTCACGCTGCGCGCCCTGATCGACGAACTGAAGACGCTGGATCTCGGGAGAGCCGCCAAACGAAAAGACAGCACGCCCGCCGCCATCAAGAAAGTAAAAGACGAGTGGATGGCCAAGTGGCTGCCCAAGCTCACCTCGGACCAGAATCCGATGACGCCGTACCGCGTGATCTACGAGCTCAACAAGCTGGTGGACAAGCAGAAGGTTGTCATCACCCACGATGCGGGCAGTCCGCGCGACCAGCTGGTGCCGTTCTGGGAAGCGGAGGCGCCGCTGTCCTACATCGGCTGGGGCAAGACCACGCAGCTCGGTTACGGCCTGCCGCTGATGATGGGGGCCAAGCTGGCGCGGCCGGATCACCTGTGCATCAACGTGTGGGGAGATGCCGCCATCGGTTTCACCGGCATGGATTTCGAAACCGCAGTGCGCGAGCGCATACCGATCATGTCCATTCTGTTCAACAATTTCTGCATGGCCATGGAGCTGCCGATCATGGAAGTGTCGACGGAAAAATACCGCTCTACCGACATCGGCGGCGACTATGCCGATATGGCCAGGGCCTTCGGCGGCTACAGTGAACGCATCACCGAACCGAACGAGATAGTTCCGGCACTGAAGCGTGGTATAGCGGCCACCGAGCGCGGCGA
>Ga0181593_10003461_pt1 | contig 14476 bp, 13 predicted proteins | sample 071ome_19_FD_133756 | JGI IMG/M metagenome (GOLD analysis project Ga0181593, IMG submission 133756) | Coastal salt marsh microbial communities from the Groves Creek Marsh, Skidaway Island, Georgia - 071413AT metaG (megahit assembly) | ecosystem: Environmental > Aquatic > Marine > Intertidal...
CCGAATTTAGGGGCGATTAGCTCAGTTGGTAGAGCACCTCGTTTACACCGAGGGGGTCGGCAGTTCGAGCCTGTCATCGCCCACCATTTCTTTGTTACTTTCCAAAAATTGCTACGTAGCGGCAGCTTAAGTATATTGCGCGCGCCTCGTACCGGCCGTTTGGCCTCCCAAGTAAATCCGGCGGAGTGCCCGTCTTGCTGTCAAGACAACCAAGTTGAATAACCATCAAGGGCATTTCGTCGTTGCTCATATCTGATAGCCGAAGAAATTATATAGATGAAACTTTGGTTTGGCGGCTCGCTCGCACGGCGGTGCTGGCGGGTGCGTGTGTTGCCTATTTAGTCGCCGGGCTCGGAAGTTCCAATTTAGCTGCGCAAGAAACTCTCGGCGTTGGGATCACCGAAGACGAGGGGCGCATCATCTACAGTCGCGCCTTTCTGGATCAATTCAACGTTATTAGCGCGGTCGATTTGCTGGAACGAATTCCGGGCGTGCAAGACCTGCTTGATTTCGATGAATCTGGAGAGCGCGGTTTCGGATCCACCGGCGCTCAAGTGCTGATTAATGGCCAGCGCCTATCCGGCAAATCGAATGACATCCAATCTGCCTTGACTCGCATTCAAGCACGACAGGTTCTCCGGATCGAAGTGATCAGAGGGAATGCTCCCGGGCTTGACGTGCGCAGCGAGGGACGCATCGTCAATGTTGTGTTGGAAGAGGCTTCGGCGACGAACTACGGGTCGTGGGAGGGAAATGTTTCGTACTACACCGGCAACAGGTGGAGACCGGGCGCAGAACTGTCCTATTCGGGCTCTTGGGGCAGCTTGGAATATATAGTCAGTTTGAAGGCGCGCCCTGTAACGTATGCGCGACCTCGATCAGACATATTTTTCATTCCAGGCAGCCCACCCTTCGCAGGGCAACGGGAAGATGGTCTCAAAGATGGGACTCATCTCATCGCGACAACCAATTTGACCTACACTTTCAGCAATAGTGACGTTCTAAATTTGAACGTACGCGTTGCAGACGAGGGCAGAACAAACAGAGATAATGGCGTGCTGTTCGACTTGTCTCCCACGGGCGTCGAAACACCAACATTAATTACACATAACCGATTTCCAACTTCGGAGATAACTTGGGAGATCGGAGGAGATTACGAGCATCGCTTTTTGTCCGGAGATCTCCTGAAAATATTGTTCCTGTTAAGTTCAGAGGACCGGCGTGATGTGCGCGAGTTTTCCTCTGGACTGCCGGGGGCGGAATTAACGTTGAACCGACGTCAGATTTTGGAGCCCAAGGAACAGGAAAAGATAGTTAGGGGCACATATCGGCGGGGCGTGGCGAAAGGGCACACTCTTACCGTGGGTGCGGAAGTCGCAATCAATACGCTCGAACAACTCGTGCAGCAGTTTATAGATTTTGGCAGCGGACTTGAGAATGTGGCTGTCCCAAATCCCGACTCCAAGGTTGAGGAATTTCGAGCGGAGTCAGTGACAGAGTATTCCTGGCAACCCATGCCAGAGCTTTCCGTTGAAGCATCTATGGACACGGAGTACTCGCGGATAAAGCAAACGGGAAGCGCGGTTTCGAATCAGCGGACCTTCTTTTACGTGCGGCCGCGATTAGAGGCTCGCTACGATATTACGCCCAATTGGCAGATACGCGGCGGGGTTACGCGAGCTGTCAGTCAGCTGGATTTTAGTGATTTCGTCTCTAGCTTTAGAACCGAAGACAGCAGCGATGATGTCTTGGTAGCGGGTAATCCCGATCTGGTGCCGGAGAAAAGCTGGAATTATGAGTTGGTGCTCGAGCACCGTCTCCCCGATGACCAAGGTGTCTTAAGCCTTCGAGGCTTTTATGAGGATATCGAAGATCACATACACAAAATACCGGTGGGAACAGGGAATATTTCTGCGGCTGGTAATGTGGGATCAGCAAAATTTTATGGAGTCGAACTCAAAGGTGGCATCCGGTTGGATTGGCTTGGTATCGAAGGCGTCAAGATCGACGGCAATGTGAAGTTCTGGCAAACCTCTAAAACGGACGCATTTACCGGCCAAAAGTTTCGCATTGAGCAAAGAGCAAATTTGAACTGGGATTTAAGTTTCCGCCACGACACCGAATGGCACGGCCTTTCCTACGGTGTTGATATGAATGACAGGAGTAACTTTTATCTGGCCGATAGTGATTTTATTCTGAAGTTCTGGCCCAAAATAAACGTCAATCCATTTATTGAGGTTCGGCCGTACCGGAATATATTGGTGCGTCTGTCCGGGTCGGACATAAGGCGCCCCGCAGAACCCCGGCATGTCCAATATTTCGACGGAAACAGGGGTACTGCAAATCCCACCTTCGACGAAATCCGAGACTGGCATTTCGGGCGCAGTGTGACCCTTACGGTCAGGGGCACATTCTAGCGATAATCAGGGGCCCTGGTGGCTTCCTTTAACCAGGGCGTTGCCAAGTGCCCTCACAGCAAAAAATCCAGTCGTGTCAATGCCCTCGCCAGCCATGTCCTTGCTTGACTTCACTACCTGCCGCCGTTTAGATCAACTTCGGCGGACGGGGACGGCTGGAACTCACTTTCTTGCGGTTCTCTCCGGCGCAACGATCTAAGATATTGAAATTACTCATAAAATAATCTACCTGTGCGCGTGTGGGAGCGACCTGGTAGTAAGGCGCGACGCCGATGCAAGACCTTCTAATGGAATATCTGCCGATCCTGGTGTTTCTCGGCATAGCCTTTGCCTTGGGCTTGGTGCTTGTGATCGCCTCGTTGATCGCCGGCCCAAATCGGCCGGACCCTGAGAAAACCTCCGCCTATGAGTGCGGATTTGAAGCGTTTGACGACGCTCGGTCGAAATTCGATGTGCGGTTTTACCTCGTGTCGATCCTGTTCATCATATTTGACCTTGAAGTCGCCTTCTTATTCCCGTGGGCCGTGAGTCTTGGAAAAATTGGCTTGTTCGGGTTTTGGTCGATGATGGTGTTCCTGGGCGTGCTGACGATCGGGTTCATTTACGAATGGAAAAAGGGAGCCCTGGAATGGGAGTAACTGTTCCGGCACAAGCGAAAACCGATGCCATTCGAACAGCGACGCCTGAAGACGCGCAGGTGATGGCGCGCGTCGCCGACGAGCTGCAGGATAAAGGTTTTATCCTTACATCTCTCGATAAGTTGGCCAATTGGGGCCGCGCCGGTTCGTTGTGGCCCATGACATTCGGCTTGGCATGTTGCGCGGTCGAGATGATGCATGTGGCTATGGCGCGCTACGATATGGATCGGTTCGGGATGTTCTTTCGCCCAAGTCCGCGCCAATCCGACGTGATGATTGTCGCCGGCACGTTGACCAACAAAATGGCGCCCGCGCTCCGCAAGGTTTACGACCAAATGCCTGAGCCGCGCTACGTCATCTCCATGGGCTCGTGCGCCAATGGAGGGGGCTACTACCACTATTCCTATTCGGTGGTGCGCGGATGCGACCGCATCGTGCCTGTCGACATATATGTCCCCGGATGCCCACCCACCGCGGAGGCGCTTCTGTACGGCATTATGCAGCTCCACAAGAAAATTCGCCGCGTCGGCACCATAGATCGCTAGTTCAAGTATTCGTTCATGAGTCAGACATCTTCCATTGGCGACGGCCTGCGTGAAACGGCCGATCATCTAAGCAAGGCTTTGGCCGCAGATATTCTTTCTGCCGAAGTTGCGCGCGATGAATTGACGGTGGTGGTGCAACGCGACTCAATTATTCGCGTGGTCAAATTCCTCAAGGATGACGAGAAGTGCCAATTCAATCAGCTGCTGGATGTATGCGGGGTCGATTACCCTGAGCGTCCCGAGCGCTTTGACGTCGTTTATCATTTGATCAGCATGACACGGAACGCGCGTATCCGAATGAAGGTGCGGACGGACGAGGAAACGCCGGTTCCCAGCGTGACCGAGGTTTACCCGTGCGCCGATTGGCTCGAGCGCGAAGTGTGGGACATGTACGGCGTGTTTTTTGCCGGCCACCCGGACCTGCGCCGCATCCTGACCGACTACGGATTTGACGGCCATCCGCAGCGCAAAGACTTCCCGCTCACGGGATATGTTGAAATGCGCTACGACGAAGAGCAAAAGCGTGTGATCTATGAGCCGGTCAAGCTGGTTCAGGATTTTCGCACGTTTGATTTTTTGAGCCCGTGGGAAGGCATGCAGAAATTGCTGCCCGGCGATGAAAAAGCGCCGCCCGCACCGCCGAAGCAGGGAGCGTAAAGTCTATGACTGCTCAAGCGGAAATCGAGAACTATACGGTTAACTTCGGCCCTCAGCATCCTGCGGCGCATGGTGTGTTGCGCCTTGTGCTTGAAATGGATGGCGAGGTGATCGACCGCGTGGACCCGCACATTGGTCTTCTTCATCGCGGCACCGAGAAGTTGATTGAATACAAAACGTACTTGCAGGCGGTCCCGTATTTCGATCGGCTCGATTATGTCTCGCCGATGAGCCAGGAAGAGGCGTTTTCGATGGCAACCGAAAAGTTGCTCAGCATCGAAATTCCGCCGCGCGCCAAGTACATCCGCATGTTGTTCGATGAGATTACACGCGTTCTCAATCACATTATGAATATTGCTTCGTATGCCATGGACGTCGGCGCTATGACGCCGTTCCTTTGGACGTTCGAGGAACGCGAAAAGTTGATGGGCTTTTACGATGAGGTATGCGGCGCGCGCATGCACGCAAATTACTTCCGGCCCGGCGGCGTGGCTTGGGATCTGCCGGTCGGAATATTGGACCGTATCTCCGAGTGGACCGAAACCTATCCAAAGATGCTCGACGATCTTGAAACGCTGCTGACGGAAAATCGCATCTTCAAGCAGCGTACGGTCGATATTGGCATCGTTACGAAAGAAGAAGCCATTCACTTGGGCTTTACAGGCCCAAATCTGCGCGCGTCTGGCGTGCCGTGGGATTTGCGTAAATCGCAGCCGTACAATGCCTATGACGAAATCGAATTCGATATTCCCATCGGCAAGCACGGCGATTGTTACGACCGCTATTTGGTGCGTATTGAAGAAATGCGTCAGTCGGTGCGCATCATCAAACAATGCATTGAGAAAATGCCCGACGGTCCGGTCCGCGTGAACGACCGCAAGATATTGGCGCCGCCGCGTAGTGAAATGAAGACTTCGATGGAAGCACTCATTCACCACTTCAAGCTCTACACCGAAGGCTACAAGGTGCCCGAGGGTGAAACCTATGTAGCCGTAGAAGTCCCCAAGGGTGAATTTGCCGTGTACTTGGTTTCTGACGGAACCAACCGTCCGTACCGCTGCCGTATTCGCGCGCCGGGGTTTGTCCACCTTGAGGCCATGGACCAGATGTTGCGCGGACACATGCTTGCCGACGTTCCGGCGGTTCTGGGATCTCTCGACATTGTGTTCGGCGAGGTGGACCGATGAGCGTTCGCAGACTTGCCGAAAAGCAGCCCGACAGCTTTGCGTTCGGTTCCGAATACGCGGAACGCGCGAAAAAAATCATCGCAAAGTATCCGGCCGGGCGCCAAGCCAGCGCTGTGATCCCGCTACTCGATCTCGCGCAACGCCAGGAAGGTTGGGTCTCGCAGCCTGCCATAGAATGCGTTGCGGAGATGTTGGAGATGCCGTCCATCCGGGTATTGGAGGTGGCGACCTTCTACACCATGTTCAATTTGCATCCTGTCGGCAAAACGCACATCCAGGTTTGCACGAGTTTGTCCTGCACGCTTCGCGGCGCGAACGACGTTGTGAAAGCGTGCAAGGAAAAACTTGGCGTGGGCCTGGGCCAGACAACGGCGGACGGCGCGTTCACGGTCAGCGAAGTTGAATGCGCGGGCGCGTGCGTCAATGCGCCGGTCTTTGCGGTTGGTGACGACTATTATGAAGATCTTGATTATGACTCAGCGGGCAAAGTAATCGATGCTTTGAAGCGCGGCGAAAAGCCGCCAATGGGTTCGCAATCGGGGCGCGATGGCGCTGCACCGGCTGGTGAACCAACCAGCCTGACTGCTGATCCAACACATGTTCCGCCGATGCAGGATCTGGCGGCCGCAAAAGCTGCGTTTGAAAAAGCTAAAGCAGAGGCCGAGGCGGCGAAAGCCGCTGGCGGTAAAGGTTAGGGGTCCGATTTATGCTCGAAGATAAAGATCGCATCTTTACCAATCTCTACGGTCGCCATGATTGGCGTCTTGCCGGCGCGCGTGCGCGCGGCGATTGGCAGGATACTAAGGAAATTCTCGAGATGGGACCGGATTGGATCGTTGATGAGATGAAGCGATCTGGTTTGCGTGGCCGCGGCGGTGCGGGTTTCCCAACCGGCTTAAAATGGTCGTTCATGCCTAAGACCGAAGGGCCGCGTCCGCATTACTTAGTGGTCAACGCGGACGAAGGTGAGCCGGGCACGTGCAAAGACCGCGATATGATGCGTTACGACCCACATAAACTCATCGAGGGGTGCCTGATCGCGAGCTTCGCCATGCGCGCGCATGCTTGCTACATCTATATTCGCGGCGAGTTTTATAACGAGGCGTCAAATCTTCAGGTCGCGATCGACGAGGCCTATGAAGCCGGCTTAATCGGTAAGAATGCTTGCGGTTCAGGATGGGATTTTGACCTCTACCTTCACCGCGGCGCGGGCGCCTACATTTGCGGCGAGGAAACAGCGCTCATTGAAAGCCTCGAGGGCAATAAAGGTCAACCACGTCTCAAGCCGCCGTTCCCAGCCGGTGTCGGCCTTTATGGATGTCCGACAACCGTAAACAACGTTGAAAGCATCGCTGTCGCACCGACAATTTTGCGCCGTGGTGCAAGCTGGTTCACCAGTTTCGGCCGACAGAACAATGCGGGCACGAAGGTTTATTGCATTTCCGGAAACGTCAACAAGCCGTGCAACGTTGAAGAGTCCATGAGCATCCCGCTACGCGAGCTTATCGAAAAGCACGCAGGCGGCGTTCGCGGCGGTTGGGATAATCTGCAGGCCATCATTCCGGGCGGCGCGTCCGTGCCTCTTTTGCCCAAGTCCATTTGCGACACGGTACTGATGGACTTCGACGCACTTAAAGATGTGAAGTCGGGCCTCGGCACGGCCGCGGTCATGGTCATGGACAAGTCCGCGGATGTCGTGGCGTGCATCGCGCGTCTCTCTGCATTCTATAAACACGAAAGTTGCGGCCAATGTACGCCGTGCCGTGAGGGCACGGGCTGGCTGTTGCGCGTCATGCAGCGGATGGTCAAAGGCGATGCCACGCTCCAGGAAATCGATACGCTGGAGCAGGTGACGTACCAGATTGAAGGTCACACGATTTGCGCTCTCGGTGATGCTGCGGCTTGGCCGGTGCAGGGGCTTATCCGGCACTTCAAGCCGGAACTGGAGCGGCGCATCAAAGAATATCGCGACGCCAAGGTCCGCGAGAAAGCGGCGTAAGGCGGAGCAGGGGACAGGTATGCCAAAACTCACCATCGACGGCACAGAAGTCGAAGTTCCGCCCGGGACCACTATCCTTCAGGCGGCGGAACTGGCGGGCGTGGAAATTCCGCGTTTCTGCTACCACGACCGTTTGTCCATCGCAGGTAATTGCCGCATGTGTTTGGTTGATGTCGAGAAGTCTCCAAAGCCTGTTGCGTCGTGCGCGATGCCGGCGGGAGACGGCATGGTTGTCCATACCAAATCCGAAAAAGCATTTAAGTCACGAGCTGGCGTGATGGAATTTCTCCTAATCAATCATCCGCTGGATTGCCCGATCTGCGACCAAGGCGGTGAATGTGATCTGCAAGATCAGGCGATGGCTTATGGGTTTGATCGCGGCCGCTTTGCCGAAAACAAGCGCGCGGTCGAAGACAAATACATGGGGCCTGTGATTTCCACGATCATGACCCGCTGTATTCATTGCACCCGCTGCGTGCGGTTTGCGACCGAGATTGCTGGAGTTCCCGAACTGGGCGCAACCGGCCGTGGCGAAGATATGGAGATCACGACATATCTCGAAGGCGCACTCGCCTCCGAAATGTCCGGCTGCGTCGTTGATTTGTGTCCGGTCGGCGCTTTAACGAGCAAGCCCTATGAATTCAAAGCGCGTTCCTGGGAACTTCGCAAAACTGAATCGGTCGATGTGCTCGATGCCGTGGGCTCCAACATTCGTGTGGACGCGCGCGGCCGCGAAGTCATGCGCGTATTGCCGCGTATCAACGAAGACGTGAACGAAGAATGGCTGGGCGACAAAAGCCGTCTGGCCATCGACGGTTTGAAGTATCAGCGCCTTGATCGGCCCTACGTGCGCAGGAACGGAAAGTTGCAAGCCGCGACATGGGCGGAAGCCTTTGACGCGATTGCCGCAAAGATAAAAGGGGTTTCAGGGAATAAGATTGCCGCCCTTGCGGGTGACACTGTTGATTGCGAGTCCATGCTCGCCCTCAAGGAACTCATCACCGGACTTGGCTCCGCGAATCTGGATTGCAGACAGGATGGCGCGGCTGTAGATCCCGCTGTGCGCGCTTCATATCTGTTTAATTCGACAATTGCAGGCATCGAACAAGCCGATGCGCTTCTGATCGTGGGTTCTAATCCTCGGAAGGAAGCCCCGGTCCTCAACTCGCGTATCCGCAAGCGCTATCTGCAGGGCAAGTTCCCGATTTGCGTTATCGGCGAAGCTGCGGATCTTACCTATAACTACGAATATCTGGGTAACACGGCTGATATCTTGACCAAGATTGCTGATGCTAGCCATCCGGTTGCGGAAGCCTTGAAGAGCGCAAAAGCGCCGATGCTGATTTTGGGCATGGGTGCGCTAACGCGTGCAGATGGTGCGGGTATTTTGGCGGCGGCGAAAAAGGTTGCCGACACATGCGGGCTCGTCAAAGACGGCTGGAACGGATTTAACGTGCTGCATACCGCGGGTGCGCGCGTCGGTGGTCTCGATGTTGGATTTGCGCCTGCCGCCGGAGGCAAAGGCACCAGGGCGATCCTGGACGGAGCGCGCTCTGGTGAAATCGAGGTGCTTTACCTGCTTGGGGCCGACGAGATTGATACGTCCAATTTGGGAAATGCATTTGTCATTTACCAAGGGCATCATGGCGACAAGGGGGCTCACCGGGCGGACGTGATTTTGCCCGGCGCCGCCTATACCGAAAAGGACGGCACCTACGTCAACACCGAAGGGCGTCCGCAGCACGGTTACCGCGCTGTGTTTCCGCCGGGTGAGGCGAAGGAAGATTGGGCGATCGTTCGTGCGCTCTCTGAAGTGCTGGGGCGTAAACTGCCGTACGACAGTTTCGGGCAGGTTCGCCGACGCCTTTCTGAGGTGAACCCGATATTTGCTTCAACGGATATCGTTGCCGCCGCAACCTGGAAGGACTTCGGCGCCGCCGGTACTATTGAAGCCACGCCGTTCAACTATCCGGTGGCGAACTATTACATGACCGATCCGATCAGCCGGGCGTCGCGCACCATGGCGCAATGCACGGAAGAGTTCGTGACGGGTCCAGCAAAGAAGACGGGCACCGATGGCTGAGTTCTGGAACGACTATCTGTTTCCGCTGGTCTGGATTGTCGGCAAGATATTGCTCTTCGCCGTGCCGGTGTTGTTGACCATGGCGTACCTGACATATGCGGAGCGGCGCATAATTGGTGCGATGCAACTCCGCAAGGGCCCGAACGTGATCGGGCCGTTTGGTTTGCTTCAGCCGTTTGCGGACGCAGTTAAGCTGCTGTTCAAGGAAACGGTGGTGCCCACTGGCTCTAGCCCCGTTGTCTTTTTCTTGGCGCCAATGGTGACATTTACCCTGGCGTTATTGGCTTGGGCCGTGATTCCTGTGGCCGACGGTTGGCTGATCTCAGATTTGAATGTCGGCATTTTATATCTGTTCGCCATTTCGTCTTTGGGTGTGTACGGCATCGTTATGGCCGGTTGGGCCTCAAACAGCCGCTACGCTTTCTTGGGAGCGATGCGGTCCGCGGCGCAGATGGTGTCGTACGAAGTCTCCATTGGTTTCATCATGATTTCCGTCCTAATGACCGCGGGATCGTTGAACCTTTCTGAGATCGTGATGGCACAGCAGGGTTTGTGGTACTTCATTCCGCACTTCCCGATGTTCATTATTTTCTTCGTATCTGTCCTCGCGGAAACCAATCGCCATCCGTTTGATTTGCCGGAAGCTGAATCGGAACTCGTTGCCGGGTTCATGACGGAATATTCATCGATGTCATTCGCCCTATTTTTCCTGGGCGAATACATGAACATGATCATGATGTCTGGCTTTGTGACCATCCTGTTCCTTGGTGGGTGGTTGTCGCCGTTTGATTTCGCGCCGTTCACGTGGATTCCCGGTTTTGTTTGGTTCATGTTGAAGGTCGCGTTTTGTCTGTTTGTGTTCATCTGGGTGCGGGCCACGTTCCCCCGGTACCGCTACGACCAATTGATGCGCTTGGGCTGGAAAGTTTTCCTGCCGCTGTCGTTGGTATGGCTGGTTCTGACGGCGGGCTTCCTGGTCTACACCGGTAAACTGGCAGGGTAAGGGGAGGCAGATATGGCATTTATCGACCGCACCGCCCGATCAGCCCTTCTTTGGGAGCTCGCCTCGGGCATGCTTTTGACTTTGAGGTATTTATTCCGCCCGAAGGTGACCATCAATTACCCGTGGGAAAAGGGTCCGTTGTCGCCGCGCTTCAGGGGCGAACATGCGCTGCGCCGTTATCCCAACGGAGAAGAGCGCTGTATTGCCTGCAAGCTGTGCGAGGCCATTTGTCCGGCGCAAGCGATCACGATTGAGGCGGAAGCCCGCGCGGACGGAAGCCGCCGCACGACCCGTTACGATATCGACATGACAAAATGTATCTACTGCGGCTACTGCGAAGAAGCGTGCCCGGTGGACGCTATCGTTGAAGGTCCGAATTTTGAATACGCGACTGAAACGCACGATGAGTTGCTCTACAACAAAGATAAACTTCTTGCGAATGGGGACCGTTGGGAAAGCGAACTTTCGAAACGGTTGGAGTTGAACGCGCCGTATCGGTAGGCGTTCGCCCAAAAGAATAGGCTGAGGGGAAACAGAAGGGATGAGAATGGGGCTATTCCATAGCCGGCACAACGGGGGTGAAGCATGATCGTTGCATCGCTCGCGTTTTATCTGTTTGCCATCGTCGCGGTGATTAGTGCGCTGAACGTCATTCTGCAGCGTAATCCCGTACACTCAGTTTTGTGGTTGATTCTAACGTTTTTTAACGCCGCGGGTTTGTTCGTGCTGTTGGGCGCGGAGTTCGTGGCGATGATCCTGGTTGTCGTCTATGTTGGCGCGGTGGCCGTGCTCTTCCTGTTTGTCGTGATGATGCTGGACATCAACGTAACCGTTTTGCGGGAGGGCTTTCTGAAGTATCTACCGGTAGGCGCGGTCATCGGGCTTGTTCTGCTTGCCGAACTGGCGGTGGTTTTCGGCAGTTGGACCATGGCGCCTGGTGCGCAGTCTTTGCGTTTGGCACCGACGCCGGAACTGTCCGAACTCACCAATACAGAAGCGCTGGGAACAATACTTTACACAGATTACGTGTATTTGTTCCAGGCCGCCGGCCTTGTGCTGCTGGTGGCGATGATCGGCGCGATCGTGCTGACGTTGCGTCGCCGTCCGGGTGTGCGGAAGCAAAAGATATCCGAGCAAGTCAAACGCAGTCCTAAGGACACGGTGACTCTTGTTCAGGTTCCGACCGGGAAGGGGCTGTCATGATGGGCACTCTCGATTCCGGTGCTTTGGCCGTGGGTTTGGGACACTATCTCACCGTGAGCGCGATTTTGTTCACGCTGGGCATATTCGGTATTTTCCTGAACCGGAAAAACCTCATCGTCATCATGATGTCGATCGAGCTGATGTTGCTGGCCGTGAATATCAATATGGTGGCGTTTTCAGCGTACCTGAACGACCTCATCGGCCAGGTGTTTACCATGCTGATTTTGACGGTTGCGGCCGCCGAGGCAGCCATAGGATTGGCGATTGTGGTGGTGTTCTACCGCAACCGGCATTCCATCGAAGTTGAAGACATTAACGAGATGAAGGGGTAGGCCCAGTGCTGGTAACCGCCGTATTCCTGCCTCTGCTGGGCGCAATCATTGCCGGGTTTTTCGGCCGGATGATCGGTGACCGCGGGTCGCAGATCGTCACGTGTCTTGGCGTTGGTCTTGCCGCCCTGTCGTCAATCCCCGCGTTTATCGATGTGGCCATCAACGGCAACGCCCAGACCATTGAAATCGCGACGTGGCTGACGTCCGGCACCTTTGACGCGTCTTGGGCGCTTCGCTACGACACCCTTTCTGCAGTGATGGTCATGACCGTCACCTCCGTCTCGACGCTTATCCATATCTATTCGATTGGATATATGTCTCACGACGACAGCAAGCCGCGCTTCATGGCGTACCTGTCGCTGTTCACTTTCGCCATGCTGATGCTGGTGACGGCGGACAACCTCGTGCAATTGTTCTTCGGTTGGGAAGGCGTCGGGGTCGTTTCTTACCTGCTCATCGGCTTCTGGTTTAAGAAGTCGGCGGCGAATGCCGCCGCGATCAAGGCTTTTGTGGTGAACCGGGTTGGCGATTTCGGCTTCTTGCTGGGCATATTCGCGGTGTTCTTCCTTTACGACGCGGTGTCCTTCGACGTTATTTTCGATGCGGCGGGAACCCACGCGGATACGGAAGTCACGTTCTTTGGCATTCATGCACATGCCTTGACCATCACATGCCTGCTGCTTTTTGTCGGTGCTATGGGCAAGTCGGCGCAGTTGTTTCTGCATACGTGGCTACCGGACGCCATGGAAGGTCCGACGCCGGTCTCTGCGCTTATCCATGCCGCGACCATGGTGACCGCCGGGGTGTTCTTGGTCGCCCGTATGTCGCCGCTGTTTGAATACGCACCGGTGGCCTTGGGCTTTGTGACCTTTATCGGCGCGTCCACCGCGTTCTTTGCCGCGACGATTGGCTGTGTGCAGAACGACATTAAGCGCATTATCGCCTATTCGACCTGCTCGCAGCTGGGTTACATGTTCTTCGCCTGCGGCGTGTCGGCCTATCAGGCGGGCATCTTCCACCTCATGACCCACGCATGGTTTAAGGCTTTGCTGTTCCTTGGGGCGGGGTCCGTCATCCATGCCATGTCCGAAGAACAAGATATCCGCAAGATGGGTGGTATTTGGCGCCTGATCCCATTCACCTTCGCGGTCATGGTGATCGGCAATCTGGCCCTCACGGGTATTCCGCCGCTGTCCGGCTACTTTTCGAAAGACATGGTGATCGAGGCGGCGCATGCGGCGCAAACCACTGCGGGAAGCTATGCCTTTATTCTGGGTATTCTGGCTGCGCTGTTGACGTCCTTCTATTCGTGGCGCCTGACGTTCCTCACGTTCTTTGGCACGCCGCGCGCAGATAAGCACACCATGGATCATGTCCACGAAAGCCCCTACGTCATGACGGTACCGCTTGCCGGCCTTGCCCTGGGCGCTGTGTTTGCCGGCATGATCGGCTACAGTGTGTTTGTCGGCGAGGGGCGCGGCGAATTCTGGCGCGATGCGATTGCCGTATTCTCCGACAATGACTCTATCGGTCAGGTGCATGCACACCATCCGCCGTTCTATCTCAAATATCTGCCGCTGTTCGTCAGTCTGCTGGGCCTTGCCACGGCGTACCTGATGTACATCCGCAAGCCGGAACTTCCGGCTAAATTGGCCGCGGCATTCCCCGGCGTGTACCAATTCCTACTGAACAAGTGGTATTTCGACGAGTTGTATAACTTCATCTTTGTGAAGAACGCCTTCCGCCTGGGCCGCTTGTTCTGGAAGGGCGGCGATACACGGGTGATCGACGGCTACGGCCCGGATGGGATTTCAGCGGTCACCGCGCGTGCTGCCAAACTCATCAGCCTGGTGCAAAGCGGCTACCTGTATCACTACGCCTTTGCGATGATCGTCGGTATTGCTGCCATCGTGACATGGATCATGATGGGAGGCGCAGGCTAACCCATGATGACAGCGCTTTCTAATTTTATGACGGGCTTGCCCATTCTTTCCGTGGTGACGTTCCTGCCGCTGGTGGGTGCTTTATTCATCATGTTCCTGCGCGGCAGCGATGAAGCGGTCTCGCGCCAAGCGCGCTATGTCGCGCTGTGGACGACGCTGATTACATTCGTCATTTCGCTGTTTATTTGGTTCGGCTTCGAGACGGGCACCGCGGCATTCCAATTTGAAGAGCGTTTCAATTGGCTGCCCGACTACCGGATTTCCTACCACATGGGCGTGGACGGCATTTCCATGCTGTTCGTCATTCTCTCCACCTTCCTGATGCCCATGTGCGTCTTGGCGTCGTGGGATTCCATAACCAAAATGGTGAAGGAATACATGGCGGCGTTCCTGCTGCTCGAGACCATGATGGTCGGCATGTTCTGCGCATTGGACATGGTCTTGTTCTACGTCTTCTTCGAAGGCGTGC
>Ga0181593_10003462_pt1 | contig 14476 bp, 15 predicted proteins | sample 071ome_19_FD_133756 | JGI IMG/M metagenome (GOLD analysis project Ga0181593, IMG submission 133756) | Coastal salt marsh microbial communities from the Groves Creek Marsh, Skidaway Island, Georgia - 071413AT metaG (megahit assembly) | ecosystem: Environmental > Aquatic > Marine > Intertidal...
CAAGCGATATTGAGAAATTACGTGATCAGGGCGTGATTTAATCGTGGCAGAATTGAAACCACTCGCGGGTATGGGGTGTACTGGTTGTTAGAGACGACCTCGGACGCGCTGAGGGAACAAAGTTGGCTACGAAGCGTTAGCTCCACGACGGTTTTGATAAGAAGGATGTTTGAGATGAAAGCGATTGCAGCCTTTTTCGGCGTGATGGCAATGGCGCTGATGCTGAGCACCGGGGCCGCCGAGGCCATGAGCGATTCAGGCGCCAAGAAAAGCAGCCACCCCGACTGGGACAAGGCCGTGAACGCCCTTGACCTCAAAGACTACGAGGCGGCGTTGCCGCTCTTGGCCAACGTCATCAAGAGCGAGCCGGAAAACCCGGACGCACAGAATCTCACCGGTTTCGCCTATCGCATGCTCAAGAACTACGAGATGGCGTTTAGTCACTACGAGCGGGCGCTGGAAATCGACCCCAAACACAAGGGCGCGCACGAATACATCGGTATTTCTTATCTGGAAACCAACCAGCTTGAAAAAGCCGAGGAGACGCTCGCATCGCTGAAAAAGCTATGCGCTTTCTGCGCGGAACGTCGTTCGCTGGATGGCGCTGTGAAATCCTACAAACGCGCGAACAAGTCGAGCTAAAGACCGCAACCCCTTAGCTTTGCCTTCGAAGCGAGACGCGATATAACGCGTCAGGCGCCGCACTTTGTCGCGCGTGACGTGAGGTGAGTCGTGTATCGAACTTGAATCGCATTAGCGGGCGCGATCATGCTGGCATCGTCTGCCGCGGTCGCGGCGGACATGGGTTCGGCTTACGTTTCCGGTGCCCTCGGTATGGCAGCGACCGACGATGTCGACGCGAACTCCAATACCTTCCTTGCCCCTATCGATACTGAAACTGGCCGGGCCGGATTTGTCGCGATCGGACGCCATTTTGGCGAGATGGTTCGTGGTGAAATCGAACTTGCGCACACCCAACACGATGTCGACCAGATTGGCGGCACACAAGCGAGCGGCGGCGTTGAAACCCTCGCGTTGGGGGGCAACCTCCTTTTTGATTTCCACCTTTCTGGCGAGATCACGCCATATGTTGGGCTTGGCGCCGGGATGGTGCGGGTCTCGTTGGACGACGTAACGCCTGTCGGGGGCTCGACGGTGGATGACAGCGCCACGGTGCCGTATTTGCAGGGCATCGCCGGTGCCGCCTATGCGATCAATGATCGTCTCACCCTATTCGGTGATTTGCGCTTTCGCGCCACCCAACGGCTTGATCTAGCAACACGGGCGGGCACTGCCGTCTCGCCGAACCTGTCAGACCGTCGGGTCATGGTCGGGTTGCGGTGGCGGATAGGCGGGCCGCGGGAAAAAGTGCGTGCGATGCCTGCGGTGGCGCCTCAAGCCCAGGCGGCAGCCCCTAAGAAAGCCGCCCCGGCGCAAACCCCCAAAGCCACACCGGCCCCAACGAAACCGACCGCGACCGATACCGAGGCCCAACGCCTCGCCGAAATTCCCCGAGAATATCTGGTGTTCTTCGATTGGGATCGCGCCGATATCACTTCCGAGGCGGGCGATATCATCCGTGCGGCGGCGGCGAATGCGAAGGCGCTCAAAACGGTCCGTCTGACGGCCATCGGGCATGCCGACCGTTCCGGGCCAGACCCCTACAACCAACGGCTATCGCAACGCCGGGCAGAGGCCGTTCGTGATGTATTGATTAGCGAAGGTTTGCCGGCGGGCGAGATTGAAATCTTTGCGCGCGGCGAGAGCGAGCCGCTGGTGCAGACGCCGGACGGCGTCCGCGAACCTCGCAACCGCCGTGTCCAAATTATTCTAAACTAGTTCGTCGCGGTCTGAAGCCGCGTGAGGCGGCCCTGCGGGAGGGGCATCGACGCGCGGTCGCTGGCGAAAGCGACAAGGTGCCGCTGGGGTAGTCGAAGAACTTGCGTGAACAAGTCCTGGGCATCGCGGCAATACCGCGTGCCGAGTGTCAGGCGACGTTGGGATTCCTGATTGGCCAGTCGGGTGAGGAACGCGTCAAGTTTGGGAACCGCATGCCTGGCACCGTGGCGGGAGACGAACAGCGCTTTAAGCTGTCGGCCCGAGGACACCAACTCACCCTCAAAACGACGCACGAAGGCGTTGTAACGCGCTTGCTGGTCGCAATAGAGCGCCGAAACCATCAATTCAGTTTGAAGCTTTCTGGTGTGGACCGAGGTGTGATCGAGCGCCTCGCTCGCTGTCGCACCGCCAACGATCGTTCCGCTGGAGATCGCGAGGGCACCCGCGACCAAAAGACCCACAACACCAAAACGTCGAACCACAAAATCCCCCACGGACCTGTCTCGCCCTCATGACTTATCGCATCGCGGAGGGGTGGGCACAAGTTCTGATTTCTTACCTCAAATTAGAGGCATATCTATCGGGTTTTACTACAAAATATTGATTTTAGGGGTTCAGAGGTCGGTCAGGAGACTGGCGGCAACGGCAGCCAAAACCACGAGTCCCGAGACCGCGGCGAGGACGAAAGGCTCCACGGCTTTACCGGCACGACTGCTGAAGGCGGGCAGTCGAAAGACCTTATCGGCGAAAAACACCAAGACCAAGATCGCGAGGCTCAATCGGTTGGCGGCTCCGCTGATGGTAGCGGCCGCGCCAAACACCAACACGGTGGCGGCGATCCCAATCATAAGCCCGGCGCCGCCCGCAAACCGTTGCTTGGGCCAATTCCACGCGAAGTAGACGGCGACCGCTGCACTTGCGCTGAGGGCCACACCGGCCACGTCCTTTTCGCCGGCGAGGAGCAAAACCAAGCCAATCCCGAGAGCTGCCATGGCCAAGAGGACGATCGGAGTCGTGGTGGTCTGATCGAAATCCGAGAAGCTGAACGAAATCACCGCGATCGCCACGAAACAAAGACCAAAGATGGCCGTTTCGGCGGTGAAAGTGCCGCCGATGTGAGGGTTTGTCAGCCAGATAAGCGCCAATAGTGGCGCAGCGATGATCAACGTTCTCATCAGCGGCCGAACGCCCTGGAAAAGCAGGTCGGTGGCGAAACCAATCAGGACTAGACCGGCAATCACGAGCACAAGGGGATCGCCCCAAAGTGCGTTCGGGTCTCGTCCCAATGCGTAGCTGACCAAAACGGCGACGCCGGTCCCCGTACTGGCGATTTTGGGGCCGATGGCCGGCCCCGCCACCAGCCGGATCAACCCAATGGCCGCTAGAGCCAGGATCGCAGGGATCGCGCCAAACTGAATCCACTGATTGTCGAGCATAGGGCTAGAAGCGGAAAAGCCCGGTCCTGACGAGCAGGGCCGGGCTTCCCAAAGGAACTAAATGGCGGCTATTTCGACATGCCGCGGAACAAATACAGAATGATGCCCAAGGTGATCAGGCCGACGAGGCCGTTTGCACCAAGCAAATTGATGAGATCCATCAAGTTGTCGACGACACTACCGAACCACGGAAGGTTTGGCCCTACGAGGATTTGGGCGGCCACCGCGAGCGGAATGAGCACGAGGACCACTCCGACGAGTTGGCTTACCCAAGCTCGGACTTTATCAAACATATCAGGCATGTTTTCCCCCTTATAAGGATTGGTACATGGCTGCAAAGGTTCTCGGGGACGAGATTGTGCATAGATGTAGTGGCTTGTCCACTAGATTTAGTTTTCCGCAAGTTAAACGGCTGAAATCTGCGAAAATTATTGAGTATTTTGGTAGTTAGCGGGTAGGTCATCTTGCTGCTTATCTGACCCAGACAGATGATTACCTCGGCCTTTATTTGATGCCCATTTCAATGCAATTGGCGGCGAGGAATGACTGAGAGAAGGGGCGATCCGATCGGGACTTGAGCGACCGGTGGCCGGTACCAAAGACGGCTATTAAAAGCGTCTGAATTCCCCGGAGTGGAAGAGCAGGGGGTCAAGGGCTTGGTTCACATAACGCTCGACCGCCCCAAGGATGATCTCATGATCGCCGCCCGGATAGCGGGCATCGACCCGACATTCCATATAGGCGACGCATCCCTCGAGGAGCGGAACGCCTTCAAGCCCGCCATGCCAGGCAACACCGGAAAATTTGTCGGCGCCGGTCTTGGCGAATCGCAGCGCTAGGTTTTCCTGGTTGGCTTCCAAGACGTTGACGGCGAAGGCCTTGCCTTCGGTAAAGGCCGGCCCGCTCATGGAGGTTTTGGCGATGCTCCAGAGGATGAGCGGCGGGTCCAACGATACAGAGGTGAACGAGTTGCAGGTGACACCAAGCAGGGCGCCGCCGTCTTCGACCGTGGTAATGATGGCGACGCCGGTGGCGAACTGCCCCAGCATGTCGCGCAGGCGGCGGCGCGACCGACTGTCTGCTCCAGCCGTTTCGCGCTCGGGTACGGCGGCGTTGGTTCTCTTGGTATCAGCGTTCACCAGGACACCCGCAACAAAAAAAGACCGACATCGAGTGGCATGCCGGAACCGCGTGGATCAAGCCCATTTTTTGGTTATACCGTATAGGGGCTGGGCCACGCTCTTGTTCGCATTGCGATCATGTGATTTGTTCGTATGGTGGTCAATTAAACCTCGCGCCTAAGGCCCGCCACCAACATAACCAAATGACACAGTTTCGTCCCGTTCGATCGCTGGTTCGTGGCTTGGATATTCTCCAGGCGTTGAACCGTCGCAATGGCGCTACGGTGACCGAGGTGGCGGAAGACACGTCGTTGTCGCGTGGCACAGTTTACCGGATGCTCGAGACCCTCCGCGAGGCGGGTTACGTTTTCCGCGATGGTGCCGATGCCCGTTACAGATTGACGATCATGGTGCGCGGACTCAGCGATGGATTTAGCGACGAGTCCTGGGTGTCTGAAATCGCCAAGCCGCGGATCGAGGCGCTCTGCCAAAAGGTGGTGTGGCCCATTGCCATCGCCACGATCCACGGCACCACGATGCTGGTTCGCGAGACAACCGATAAGAACTCGCCGCTGGTTCTTCGGCGTATTAGCGGTGGGTTTCGGGTCCCGATCCTCGCGACGTCTGCGGGACAGGCTTATCTGGCCTATTGCCCCGAGGAACAACGCGAAACCCTTTTGGATGTCCTGTCGCGATCTGACTCGCATCCCTCCGACATGATGGCCCGAAACCCGAGACTAACTCGAAAAATCCTCGGCGAAGTGCGTGACCGAGGCTATGCGACAACAACCCGGCCGCATCTCAACGACAGTGCGATCGCGGTGCCGGTACGCCCGCACGGTCGCGTCGTGGCCGCGATCAGCATGCGCTATATCTACAGCGCCATGCCCGTGTCGACAGCGGTCGAAAAGTACTTAGGGGATCTCCAGGCTACGGCCCAAGACATCGCCGCGGCGTTCGAAGAAAAAAGCCAGCTTCAAGAGGGCTAGCGGCCCGAGGGCTGCCGCTCGAGTGCGACGAGAGTCGTCGCCAATCTCGCAAGCGCGCTGGCGCGGGCGAAGCTGTTTTCGATTTCCGCCGCCACATCCAGCGCCGCATCGAACGCCGTGCGAGCGAGGTCGCCTTCCCCTCCATCGGCACTACTCAGCGCGAGGCGGGAGAGCGTCCAAGAACGGTCGAGATCGCTGGTGATGCTCTCTGCAGCCGCCCAAGCGAGGGACCGGGTTTCTTCCGCGTCGGTGCTGCCGTCGCGCGCTTGAACCGAAGCGAGGTGCCACAGTGACTGCGCCCTCAATCCGCCGTCTTCGATCTTCTTCGCCGCGGTGGCGGCGTCCTGATAGCCGCGCATTTCGGCCAAAGCCGCGGCGATACGACTAACCGCAAAGGCTTTGGCATAGGTAAAACGGGCATCGATCTCTTCGGTATCCGATCGGGCCTGTTTCAGGCTTTGCTCGGCGCCTTCGATATTTCCCGCACGGGCTTGCGCGATGGCAACGTAGGTCAACGCCACAACGCGATAGCGTGCATCGACCACATCGGCGGCGTCTTCCATCGCCGGCGGGGCGCTCCTGGATTGCGCGCTGTTCTCTGTCAGCGCCAAAAGGACGGGGCGGCGCATTGCGGGTGTAGAAATTTCAGCCATCAGTTCACGCGCGCGTTTGGTTTGCCCAAGCGTCGCGTGGACGGCCGATATCTGTCCCAAGGCACGATCACGTTCCGTGCCCCGAATCTTGGCGTCGTGGGCAGTGTCGAGGGCGACCCGGAGAAGGTGATCCGCCGCGTCAGCCGCGCCTGCGACATGGAGCTTTGGCGCAAGGTCGGTCAGGAGCGCCAGAGTGGCCGCCAAATCATTGCCGGCGCTTGCAATCGCCAGGAGTTCACCCAGAACTTGACCGAGACCTGTCTTGTCGCCTTCGCGGGCCTTTGCCGTCGCGATCGCACCGAGAATTTCCGCAGAAAACATCGGCTCGGGCATGCCGGAGATAACTTCTCGAGCGGGCTCGGCCTGGCCGTTTGTGGCCCAAGCGATGGCCGCATCGCGGAGGGCTGCGACGACCAAGCGTGGGTCTTCGATCAAGCCAACCGTGCGATAGACTTCGTTCACGAGACCGGCAGTCGCAAGCGCAATGGCGATATCCCCGAGCGCCCAGTCGCGAAACTTGGTGTCACCGATCGCTTTTGCACTCTGAAAGCCTTCTTCAAGAAGGCAGGTAGGGGAGGGGGTAGAGAAACAGCCAGAGGGGTCGCGCAACGGATCGGCGGCGGCGCTCTCGCCTGTCTTCAGCCGGTTCGCGATGCTACTCGACAGGAGCATGTTGCGTGCGGCTTCGCGTTTCTTGTCGCGGGTGTTTTCGAGCCGCACGAGGAGCTTATTGGCCCGCCCAACGGTCTCCAGGTGATCCAGGAGCTCTTTCGTCGGTCGGCCGGTCACCGCGAGATCGACTTGGGATTCGTAAATCCTGATAGCCCGTTCGGTTGCCGGCGACATCGTGCCGTCGGTCGGGCCGGCATAGATTCCGAGTTCGGCTAGGACGTCCTGAATACGAGAGACGAGCGCCGAAAGCCGTACGGCGTCGGGTGAGAAGTCCGGGGCTGCGTCGTCTCGCTCCTCAACGGCGGCAAGAACAATCATTGGCGCCGGGTCGACACGTGACACCTGCGGCGTCGCGTGACCTGGCACGGGCCCCAGGGCCGTTAGAAGGGTGCCAAGCACCGCTGCGCCAACAGACAGAGTGACGATGTATCGATTCCGCACGATGGTTGAGTGTCCTATTTGGTGGTCGAGAAGCCCCCAAAAACACAATATCTGGACACTATACACCGATAGGGCCGACCCGACAGTATCCGGGGTCACTCCGGTAACGGATCCTGAACAGCCGCGTTGCCGGTCCATGCCGATGTCCCGCGACAGCAACGAGGTGTCGCCGTCCGGTAGCAAGAATTGGTCCTGCTCAACCTATTCCAATGGTTCGAGTTTTTGGCGTAAACCATTGGTACAAATGCTACTATAACATTCCCATGGGCGAATAACCCATGCCAGCTTGTTCAGAGCATGCTAGGAGAAGGGCCTCACTTCTTGGCCCGTGATTTTTGTTTGATGCACCGCGATGGCGAACGTCCCTGAAAACAATCTCCGTGGCATTCACCTATTTACGAATCTGCCGCCGGAGGAGGTCGCATCCCTCGAAACCCGCTGCAAGTGCACGCAGTACCCTGCGGGCGCGCAGATTTTGGAGCGAGAGACCGATAACCGAGACGTTTACTTCGTCGTTCGCGGCTCGGTTCGTATCGTCAACTACTCGACATCAGGACGCGAGATCGCTCTCGCGACGGTTGAAGCTGGTAGTTATTTCGGCGAATTGTCGGCGGTCGATGGTCAGCGACGTTCGGCCAATGTTGTGGCGGTCACGGACTGTACCGTCGCGACCATAACACCGGCGGTGTTTAGCCGCTTGCTCGTCAAACACCCGACGGTTGCCATGCACGTTCTCCAGCGGCTCGCGGGGATCGTGAGGGTTGCTGACGACCGAATTATGGATCTCAGTACTTTACGTGCGGTTCAGCGGGTTTATGTCGAACTCCTCCGGCTCACGGACCGCGACGTGGCCGTACCGGACCTCTGGGTGATACGGCCGATGCTTTCCCATAGCGAAATCGCCAGCCGGGCCAGCACGACTCGCGAAACCGTCGCGCGCGTTCTGGGGCAGCTAGCCCATGCCGGTATTGTCGAGCGCAAGAGCAAGGCGCTTTATATCCGGGACAAAGACCGGTTGGAGCGCCTAGCGGAGCTTTCCGCGCCGGACGGGATGGTGACGCCGAAGACGAAAGCCCCATCCGACCTGACCGCCACCGATTAAGCCGGTCGTGACGTCGGTTCCTCCCCTTGTCGGGCCGTTTGGTGCCGATGGCTCGGCGTCCGTTCAGCCTACTTGCGCATTGTCCGTGGTGATCCCGGTTCATAACGAAGCGGACAACATTGCGGATCTCATTCGCGAGACGGCGGGCGCATTGCGCGAAATCGATTTCGAGATCGTCGTCGCCGACGACGCGAGCGACGATGCCACCGAAACGATCCTTTCGGATCTTTCGACCGAGTTTCCCGAGCTACGGGTCGTTCGCCATGTCCGCCAATCCGGGCAAAGTGCGGGTGTTCTGAGCGGAGTGCGGGCGGCGAGGGCACCCTGGGTTGCGACGATCGATGGCGATGGACAAAACGACCCGGCGGACATTCTCAAGCTGATGGCGCGGCGCGATGCCGAGGCGGCGGTCGGCCCTTTGTTGGTCGCGGGCCGCCGAGCGGAACGGCAAGACACCGCACGGAAAAAACTGCAGTCGCGGATTGCCAACACCATTCGCGCGCGCCTGTTGGGTGACCGGACGCCGGATACCGGATGTGGCCTTAAGCTGTTTCCGCGAGATGCTTTTTTGCAGTTACCGCATTTCGATCACTTTCACCGTTTCCTTCCCGCGTTGTTCATATGGATGGGCGGCAGCGTCGTCTCCGAAGACGTGGGTCATCGCCCTCGTACCGGCGGCCGATCGCACTATGGGATGTGGGGGCGGCTAGCCGTGGGTGTTGTCGATTTACTGGGTGTGATGTGGCTGCAGCGTCGCCGCGTGGTAGTAGATGCCAGGGAACAAACCGCTGACAAGGAGCTGAATGAGCGATGAGTGCGACAGTCTTGTGGACGATCGTCGGCTTTGCGGGACAGGCGCTCTTTAGCGCACGGTTCATCGCGCAATGGCTCGTCAGCGAATGGCGGCGGCGCAGCGTTATCCCGATCGCGTTTTGGTATTTCAGCCTCGGTGGCGGCGCTACACTTTTGGCCTATGCCATCTACCGGGAAGACCCGGTGTTCATAGTCGGGCAAGCTGCCGGGCTTCTGATCTACTCACGCAATCTCTATCTCATTTTTCGCGAGCGACGGAACGCCGTTGCCTCCGAGACGTAATTGCCGATAGTCGACAGGCGTCGATCCGGATGACCAAGGCATTCCCGCACTACCTTGCCTGGGCACTGATATGGGCCGTCGTCGTCCTAGCGGCGCTCGCCTTGCGGCCCATCCTGCCGCTCGACGAGACCCGATATTTTGCGGTGGCTTGGGAGATGTGGCGTAGCGGCAACGTCCTCGTACCGGAACTCAACGGCGCGTTCTATAGCCATAAACCGCCCCTGCTGTTCTGGTTGATCAATGCCGGCTGGAGCGTTTTCGGACCGACCGAGGTCTGGGGACGTTTGGTCGGTCCGGCCTTCGGCTTGGGTTCGGTGTTTCTCACCCATCGGTTGGCGATGTTGTTGTGGCCGGGTTCGCGCCCGGCGCAGTTCGTGGCGACCTGGATCCTGTGCGGCTCGCTCCTGTGGCTCATCACCACGACGCTGAGCATGTTCGATACCATGGTCATGTTCTTCGCGCTCGTCGGTCTTACCGGCCTAGCGCTCGCGGCATCCGCGCGTGCGACCGGCGGACCGCTGGATCGGCGACGTTTTTTTAGCGGCTGGGCGCTTTTTGCTCTGGGTATCGGGCTAGGGGTGCTGGCCAAGGGGCCGGTGATTCTCGTGTTTACGCTGCCGGTCGCGATTCTTGCCCCGATCTGGTGGGCCCCGGCGGAGCAGCGGGTCCGGATAGGCGGGGCGAATTGGTACGCGATGCTCATCGGTGCCATTCTGGCAGGAGCCGGAATCGCACTGGCATGGGCGGTCCCCGCAGCCCTATCGGGCGGCGAAGAATTCGCGCGCGCGATATTCCTGGGTCAGACGACCGGGCGCATTGCAGGCTCATTCTCGCATGGCCGACCGTTCTGGTGGTACCTGCCGATGCTCCTTGCCTTGCTGTTCCCGTGGGTCCTATGGCCTACCTTATGGCGCGGGCTGTGGGCGGCGGATTGGCGGCGCGATCCGGGTATGCGGTTTGTCGCGGTCTGGTTCTTGGGCGCGTTTTTGGTTCTTTCGTCGTTTACCGACAAACAGCCGCACTACTTTCTTGCTGCGTTGCCGGCGTTTGCGCTTCTTGCGGCTCGAGCGTTGACCACCGTGAGTTCATTCGAGGCGCCGAGTTGGGCGACGGTATTGCCGTTGATTCCAATCGGTGTGATTGGGGCGGCGTTGGTCGTTGGCGGTGTGCGGCCGGATGTCGTCGCGAACCTAGCTGGAGAGACACCGTTGAGCGTCGGGGACGAGACGTTGATTGCTGGCGGCATCGTTCTTCTGGCGATCGTTGTCGGCTTGGGGGTCGTCGGACGCTGGGTGAGTCGGCAGGTGTATGCCCTTGCGGTGATTTCCACCGTTGCTGTTGCCGCGTTGCATCTTTCGTTTGGACCGACCGCTGCGCACCTCTACGACGTCCGCGAACCCGCACAGAGATTACGTGCACTTGCCGCTTCCGGTCGTCCCGTCGCCCATATCGGGAAGTACCACGGCCAGTTCCATTATCTTGGCCGATTGGATGCGCCGCTGGAGGTCATCGACGGTGGCGCTGTGGCGGACTGGTTTGCCGAAAATCCGGAAGGCGTTGCGGTCTATCTGCACCGACGACGCGAAGATGTGGTGGATGGCGCCGCGATATATGTGCAGCCGTTTCGCGGGCGATGGTTGGCGATTTGGGACGGTGCGGGTGCCGCGCTCGATCCCGAGATATTTACCCGCTAGTCCTCGTTGACGAACCCGTCGGGGCGAGGGTGGAAACGTTCCGCCCGGCGGGTCGCAGAAGCGACTTGTTCGGCGCTCATGTGTCTCTCAGCGTCGCTCCGAAAGACCTGGGACTGTTGGACGACGCCGTCGACCTCGCTTTGGCTGGCCAACAAGAGCCACATATAGGCGCCGACCAGGTCGCGGCGAATCCCGTGGCCATAAAGCAACTGCGACCCCAACACGAGCTGAGCGCTGTTGTTGCCTTTGGTGGCCGCTTTGTAGAGCCATACCGCAGCGATCTCCGGGTTTTGGGGGTAACCGTTGCCCTGGAGGTACATAAGGCCCGTCATCATCTGGGCATCGGCATTGCCTCGTTCGACAAGCGGCTGGAGTTCTTCGATCGCCTGCGCGTATTGCCGCAAGGGGTAGACCCGTGCCGCCGCGGCGAAGTCGGCATGGGCTGGGTGCTGGGCAAGGAGTACGACCAAGGCCACCGCGAGGACGGCCTGGTGCAGCATTCTTCGAGATGACCAAACGGCGGCTAGGACCATTGCGGCCGGACTCCTGGCGCTATTTGAAAAAACGCAGGCGAGTTTAAGCTCGAAGTCGTCCGCCGAACAGGTCGGAGTAACTGGACATTGGGAGGGTGGGCTTTCATATAGGGGCCAACGCAGGAGAACGTCAGTTCGATATGGACGATAAACCCAACCAAACGCCGGATTCCGAAGATCACGCGGGCTCGATCCCGTTGCTTCACGACGTCCCAAAGCCGGGACGCTTTCGGCGTCTGCGGGCGAACTTTCTGACTGGGTTGGTCGTTGCGGCACCCATCGGGATCACAATCTGGTTGGCGGTTCAGGTCATCAGCTTTGTCGACCAGTCCGTAGCGGGCTTCATTCCGGCGCGATATATCGAGGTTTACAACCAATACGGCCTTCCCGGCAGTGGCGTCGTCATAGTTGTCGTCCTCCTTACTATGATCGGTTTCCTCACCCGAAACTTCCTGGGGCGGGCGTTGCTGTCCTATGGCGAGCGTCTGGTGGATCGCATGCCGGTGGTGCGGTCGATATACGGCGCCCTCAAGCAGATTTTCGACGCAGTTATCCAACAATCTTCATCGTCGTTCAGCGAGGTGGTTTTGGTGGAGTATCCGCGGCGCGGAATCTGGGCGATCGGTTTTGTGACCAGTCGGACCAAGGGGGAGATTCAGAATCTCACCGAAGACGATGTCGTGAACATTTTTTTGCCGACGACACCCAATCCGACATCCGGATTTCTCCTATTCGTGCCACGACGCGACATCGTCACGTTGCACATGACGGTCGAGGAGGGAATCAAATTGGTGATTTCGGGTGGTCTGGTTACACCAGGCGACCCGCGAGCCGAGGCCGCCCGACAGGACAACGTGATCAACTCACGCCTTGATCAACCCGAGGTTCTAGAGCCGGCAGGCCAGATGGTCGCTCAGCCGGATCGCAAGTAACGCACCGCGGCATCACGCTCGAATAGATACAGCAGGATACGCAACGCCCGACCGCGGGGTCCTTTTAGATCCGGGTCGGTTTTCAGAATCAGCTGCGCGTCGTCAGAGGCCGCTTGCAACAAGTCCTGATGTGCTTCTATGTCGGCAAGACGAAAGTCGGGCAGACCGCTTTGCCGGGTGCCCAGGACTTCGCCGGCGCCGCGTAGCCTAAGGTCCTCTTCCGCGATCCTGAAGCCATCGTCCGTTTCGCGCATGATCGCAAGACGCGCTTGGGCGGTTTCGCCGATCGGTTGGGCGTAAAGGAGGAGGCAGGTCGATTGTTGCGCGCCCCGGCCGACACGACCGCGCAGCTGGTGAAGCTGCGCTAAACCAAAACGTTCGGCATGTTCGATCACCATAACCGTCGCCTCGGGTACATCGACACCGACCTCGATGACGGTAGTGGCGACGAGAATGTCTAGGTCGCCGCGGGCGAAACGGGCCATGACGTCGTCACGCTCCGCTCCCTTCATTTGGCCATGCGCGAGGCCGACGCGGTCGCCAAAACGCTGACGTAGGTCGGCGGCGCGATCTTCTGCGGCTGCGAGGTCGACGAGTTCGGATTCGGATACCAGAGGGCAGACCCAGTAGACCCGCGCGCCGCCGGCAATGGCACGGTGCATCGACTCGGCCACCTCGTCGAGACGGGCCATGGGGATCGTGCGGGTATCGACCGGCTGCCGGCCCGGTGGCTTGCCCATGATGCGGGACACATCCATGTCGCCGTACGCGGTAAGTGCAAGCGTCCTTGGAATGGGGGTCGCCGTCATCAAAAGGGTATTGGTGTCGCCGGTGCTAGCGTTGGTCTTTGCAGCCAGGAGCAGCCGTTGGTGCACGCCGAACCGATGTTGCTCATCGATGACCGCAAGTCCCAAATTCTTGAACGCAACATCTTCTTGGAAGAGGGCATGGGTACCGATCGCGATCTGAATGGTGCCATCGGCCAAAGCGCCGAGGAGTTGTTCTCGCGGTTTGCCCTTCTCGCGCCCGGTCAGGAGCGCGATGCTGACGCCGGACGGTGCCGCCAGGGCCTCCAACACCTTGAAGTGCTGTCGCGCCAGGAGTTCGGTCGGGGCCATAAGCGCGGCTTGCCGCCCGCTTTCGACGGCGATCAGCATGGCCATCAGGGCCACTACCGTCTTGCCGCTGCCGACGTCGCCTTGGAGCAAACGCAACATCCGATCCGACGAGGCGAGGTCGACGGTGATTTCCTCGATCGCTTGGCGCTGGGCGTCGGTCAGCGTGAAGGGGAGGGCGTCCATAACCGGTTTTGTCAAGACGCCGCTTCCGGCAAGCGGTTCGCCACGGGTCCGCCGGGTGCGTTGGCGTACCAAAACCAGCGCAAGTTGATTCGATAGAAGTTCGTCGTATGCCAGACGTTGGCGGGCCGGGGCGTTGGGGTCGAGATCCTCCAATTCCTGGGGAGCGTGGGCGGCTCTAAGCGCCTCGCGCCAAGACGGCCAGTGGTGCTGTGACAGCACCGCTGCGTCGAGCCATTCCGGAAGGTCAGGGACGAGGTTGAGCGAGCCGGTGATCGCTTTTAGGAGCGGTTTCGAGGTGAGGCCGGCCGTCAGTGGATACGTCGGCTCGACGCCGATGACGTTTTCGGCCTCTTCCGGTTTGGCGATCCAGTCCGGGTGGGGCATCTGACGTTCCGCGCCGTAACGCTCTACGCGGCCGCTGACGATGCGGGTTTTGCCCTCGGGCAGCTGGGCTTTGAGGTAGTCAGGGCGCGCGTTGAAGAAGGTCAGGGTAATGAAGCCGGTGTCGTCCGAGCACCGCACCTTGTAGGGCAATCGCCGCGTCGGGGCGGGGGCGTGGGCGTCGACCCGAACCGTGAGCGTTGCAATGAGGCCTTCGGGTGCTTCAGCAACTTTAGGCGCAAAGCGCCGATCAATGAGCCCAGCCGGTAGATGCCAGCACAGATCGA
>Ga0181593_10003464_pt1 | contig 14473 bp, 17 predicted proteins | sample 071ome_19_FD_133756 | JGI IMG/M metagenome (GOLD analysis project Ga0181593, IMG submission 133756) | Coastal salt marsh microbial communities from the Groves Creek Marsh, Skidaway Island, Georgia - 071413AT metaG (megahit assembly) | ecosystem: Environmental > Aquatic > Marine > Intertidal...
CATTTTTTCCACCTTCTTCAACAACAACCATCTTCAATCTTTTCCCATATCTACGAAAAGAATTTCCAAACACTTTCTTATTCAATCGGTTTGAAAAGTGTCTGAAATTTGTTCTTAATCGATACTCATCTAAGTCAACTAAGTAAGTTCCAAACTTAGATTGGAATTGTACCTTTTGTTTGAGTGTGAAGGTAACAAACAAAGGATTTTGAATAGGTGTTTTCAAATAATTTCTAATCTGTTCTTTCATAATGGACTTTTCTTAGTGTTTTCAAATTCACAACTTTGATAGAAGATCAACAACTACCAAAGTTAGTTTTTAAATATATATTTTTTATTACTTTCTTATTTATATATAATTGTAATTCCTAAATTTTTTCCCTTAAAGTAATTTTTTTGAAAGTATTTCTTAACTGTATTAAGGATGTCACAGTTTAAATTTCTTATAGGAAATTAGGTGTTTGTAGAGATAAAAAAATATGTAATTCTAAATTCATTCTGTTTATGATATCAATATGGATAATTTACACATTTACCTAAGGGTTTCAACAGACGTCCAACAAACCGAGGGGTTCGGATTAGAGAACCAAAAGGAGGTTGGTTTAAGGGTTTCTGAAAAATTGGGTATGAATCCAATTATCCATAATGAAGGTAGTAAATCATCATCATCCGAGAACATTGAAGAACGACCAATTCTTAATGATCTTATGTTCAAAATTAATGACGGTGAGGTGAGGAACCTTTGGGTCTTTAACAACGACCGTTTGAGTAGAAATGAAAATGTCTGGAATACAATTCGTTTAACCCTGAGAAAAAACGAATGTAAGTTATACGTCGGTGAAGGGACGGAATACCAATTAGAGAATATGATGGATGACTTCATATTCGGAATTATGTCTGAGGTAATTAAGTATGATAACCGACTAAGAACAGAACGTTTACGAAGAGGAAAGTTATCAAAGATAAAAAGGGGTGGTTGGAAAGGTGGACCCCCTCCATTTGGTTATGAAATTAAAGACGGAATGTTGGTACCCAATTCATATGAAAAAAGATGGGTACGAAAGATTTACGAAGAGTATTCCAAAGGTTCCTCTATCTACCAAATCAAAAAACTTTTGATGAAGAACGGTGTTGTGAGTCGAAGAGGAAATATAGTTTGGTCGGATCGTTCTATAAGAGTAATTTTAGAACATACTTATTATGAAGGTTTTTACTTTTATACAGACAAAAAATTAAAGGAAACAGTACGTTGTGTGTGTCCCAAAATCGTTCCAATAACAACTGTTAAGAAAGTTCGGAAACGGTTATCCGAACAAACATACACATCAAATTACCAAAAGTATGAGACCCTATTAAAAGAATACTTAGTTTGTGGTCATTGTGGGAGTAAATTTGGTCAGAGAGTAAGTAAGACACAATACAAATCTCATTATTTTTGTAGAGGAAACACTGAAAGATTGAGAGCCGGAGGTGAAGAACTGATTTGTGTTGGTAAACATTTTAGAGTCAGAAGTTTAAAGATCGAAGATACCGATAAATTGGTGTGGGATACGGTTATCGACACAATAGAAACCTCCCATTTATTCAAAGAGATTTTCAAAAAAGATACGATGAAAGAAAATAAATCCTTTGGTGAACAAAAGATTGAAACCAACCGAATTCAGAAAAAAATTAAGAGTAATGAAAAGACAATCAAAGACATCGAAGATACCATCAACTCAAATTTAGTTGATGGAATTTTGGATAAACAAAATGAAGATAACTACAAAAGTATCATTGGTAAATTTGAAGAAAAGAAAAGAGATTTGATATCAGAAATTGAAGGACTTAAGTCACAACTTTACCATTTAGACACCAATACAAAATGGGTCGATTGGGTCAGAGAATTTGGAGGTCGTATCAACGATTTGAGAAGTTCTGATATTTCCATTTCGGATCAGAAACGGTTTTTAGATGGGATCATCGATAAAATAGTAGTTGTGACTAAGGATAAACAAAAACATCAATTAGATATCCGATTTAAGTCTCCTTACGTTGGTGATGGATTTGAGTGGAATGAAAAAGGTAAACCCAAAAAGGGTTACAAAATAATAAATGGTTCCAAATCACTAATTACTGAATTAGTCTCAAACAGTCAGACTAAAAAAAACAGTACCGATTCCTCATAAATGTATTTAATAAGAAATATTTAATAGGTAATTCTAAATTCATTCAATTACGGTGGAATGAATTTAGAATTACTTATGGTAATTACAAATTATTCATTGATTACAGATTGGTATTAGAAACTAAGAAACTATCAGTAGTCAATTTGAATTCTGATCGTTTAGATCGATTGGAATTAATGAAGTCATTAAAAGACAAAGGATACAATAATAAGGAAATATCAGAATTCCTCAATGTGAATGGAATACACCCTTTAAGAACTACCAGACCGTACTCACCGAAATTAGTTTGGGGAAGTTTGAAGAAGTATGAAAAACGGATGGATCGGTATAATACGGATTTAATTATTGAGAAATCTGAAACACTCTGTGTGACCCCTTTTACTAAGGACAACAAACCAAAAATGTAGTATTGAAACCGTAATTATAATTTAAAAACAATGATGTACGGTAAATTCAAAATGGTTTATTATACAGTATAAATCTGAAATTAATAAGGGTTTATACAATGGAAAAGGTGGTCATCTATGGTAGGGTTTCAACCAAAGATCAAAACTGTGAAAATCAAATCCACCTACTAAAACAAATCGTAGAACGGAATAATTGGGACCTAACCGACATCTATATGGATGTTGGGATAAGTGGGTCCAAAGGTAGAGACAGTCGTAAGGAGTTTGATCGACTGAATAAGGATATGGTTAGACGTAAATTTAATCGAATTTTAGTTTGGGACATTAGTCGATTAGGTCGTTCACTCCAACATTTGGTTGAATTTTTGAATGAAGTAAATTCCGTTGGATGTAACCTCTATATTCATCAAAGTGGTTTAGATACCTCTACTCCAAACGGAAAAATGATGTTTCAGATGATTGGGGTTTTCTCTGAGTTTGAAAGAGAACTGATCTCAGAAAGAGTGAAGTTGGGATTAGAAAGAGTTAAGTCCAAAGGTAAGAAATTGGGTCGACCTCAGAAGGTTGATTTAAAGATGATTGATGAAATGAAAAAACTTAAAGAAATCGGTTGGAGTTATGGGAAAATTTCTGATCATTTAGGTGTTTCTAAGATGAGTGTTAGTCGTTCTTTAAGTCAACAATTGTCATCAAATTAAAATTTCACCTATAGATCACCTTTTACTTCCTAATTAGTAAGTCCATATAAATCTCCCAATCGTCACTCTACGGTATCCGTACGTCTCCATACGATCATTTCTCATAAGAAATTAGGGACATTAGTTGGTATGTCTACTGTCCTAATTTGAAGTCCCTTTCAGTGATATTTTGAACCTACGTTGTAATTAATTAAGGAGTAAAAATATGACGTCATTTTACAAAACACTTAATAACTCAATTTATCCAATCTCTAAGTTTCGTTATCCACAAAAATACGATGTTTCTGACCATTGGTCTTCAGATGAAGTAAATTTGGTTTGTCGTTCATTTAAATGGATTGGTGATTCAGACGATTGGTTCATAGATTTTGTTAACTATGGGGGTGACCATAAAAATGAAATTAGGGATCATTTGGAAGGGGAAATTTTAAATTTCTTTGTTGAAATACCAAACGAACAATATGTCAAAGTTATGGAATCCATCACACATTGGACTGTGACCTTTAACAATTGTGAAAAGTGGGGAAACTGTGACACTGTTGAATACTGTGAGGTTACTCCAACTTACCAATTCAAACAGAAACGTAAAAATCGACAACGATTAATCTTTTTCTATGATCAGAATAAAAATCTTATAATTCTTAACTCATTCAAAGATGACCTCAAAATTGATCCCAAAACCCACACACCTTTGGATGTGTTAATCACTGATAAGGATTTGTCTAAAGTTGAAAATATCAATTTGGATCAGTTTAAAGAACGTTTAAAAGATCTCTCTGAACAAATATTTGTTCTTAATAAATCTCTTATTGAAATGAAAAATATTTAAGGAAAACGACCCTTACTTACATTGGTAAGGGTCTTTTCAACTCCCTTAATACTTCTTCTCACCGATCGAATTACATCCTCAAAATCACTGTTAGATTTGTATCTCTCAAAGTCACTCATCTGAGGGAGATTGACCATTGATCTTCGAAGTTGAGAACGAACTCTACTATCAAAACTTCTCCTCACTTCGATTAGAAATTGTCGATTGATAGGTGGTTTATTCAGTTGAAGGTAAATTTTATACAATTCTAAGTTTTGGTAATGTAACAGTCCTTTAATTTCCTTTTGAGAAAAACTGTACTTCCCAACCCCTAAGTTCTTTGATTTGAGATTAGATGGATCTACTCCCAATTCCTTCAGTTTTTCGATCTGAAGTTGTTCAACAATACGTTTCACATCCTTAGTGATTGTCGAAATCTTTTCATTAAGAGGAATACTCAAAGTAATTGTATTAGGGTTATTTGATACCCTACTAACTTCTTTGACAATCTCTTCATCAAACAGAAATTTATTCAGTTTCCACCAATCATCAAACTTTATGTTAGTGACATCACCCCACTCTGAATAGAAGTCTTTTGTTTGTTCAAGGTTCTCAGAATACTGAGGATCTGAATGACAAATTTGAAGACACTCAAACCACAACCGAATGTGTTGTTTCTTTGATCTCATTGAAATGTTTATCGGTTGAGGGGACATAAGTTACTCCAATTTAAGGGATTGAGACAAAATAAACAGTCAACGGTCTGAAAAAATTGAACATAGACATTTCAAAAATCGTTGACCTTAAAATTAATTGAATTGTTGTCACAGTCATATTTCATCAAACCTTCAACGGATTGAGGACTCCCCTGATAAGAGTAACGAACCATCAAAGTCAGTTCGTCATCATCGTTAGTGTTTACAGTTAAATGAATTGAGTTCGGACTTTCTAAGTTTACTCTGTAATAGGTTTCCAACCATATCAAACCGTTTTTAAGAGGTCTTTTGTTGAGGAAATTATCAACTTTCGTTTCTAAATCGATACAATCATTCCACTCATATTTTTGGGAAAAATTATTGTGTAACTCCCAAAATAGTGACTCTTTGTTTGTGTAAAAGTCTTTTGAAAGTTTATCCCTAAAAATTATCCACACATTTCTTATTTTATCGTTGTCATCAAAGTAGATTTTAAATTGTAAGTTGTGAATATCGTAACACTTATATCTAAATCCGATATCTCTCTCACAATGTTGTTCAAATACACTTTTGGGTGATCCGATTTTTAGATCTCTAAACCCAACTTCTGTCACTCCAATAGAAGGGATGAGAACAAAACAAACAGTAAAAATTTTAAAGAAAAATTTTATCAAAATATTACGTAGACCTCTCTTATCAATCTTCTTTATGTGAGTAGTCTCCACACCACCCATCTTCATCAACGGAGGGGACATAAGTTTCTCCGTCTGTTGTCCTAAATTCGATCCCTTAAAAGTGATAATTTCTCATAAGAAATCAGTTTTTAAGGAGTTCAAATATGAATGTTTCAAATCCACATTATTCTAAACCAACCGTTGTCTCAAACACTGATCGTCAAAAGTTCTCATTCTCTAATTTTTCCGATCATTTTGATGAACACATCTCCAATTCTATAAGGGGATTCTCCACTCTAAAAGATGATGTAATTTCTATCAGTAAATACTTTGTTGAAGACAATACGACGGTCTTAGATATTGGATGTTCAGAAGGGACGTTGATCAAACGGATACACGATCAAAATGATCAATCTACTCAATCTCTCTTTGTTGGTGTCGATATCAACGACAGTTTTAAACGTCATTGGACCAACACCAAACGAATAAAATACTTAGTAGATGACGTAACAACGATGTCATTTCCTAAGAATTGTTCATTCGTTACCTCTCTCTTCACCCTACAGTTTTTGTCTGAAAGGGAACGACCACACCTATTTCGTAAGATTTTTGATAGTTTGGTTATTGGTGGAGGTTTTGTCCTATCCGAAAAGTTACTTTCAGATGATGGTAAAACTCAAAATATGATGGACTTCCTCTACTATGATTTTAAGAGGACTAATTTCACTGAAAAAGAGATTTTAGAAAAAGAAGTTGAACTTCGTCATCTTTCAAAATCCATTTCTGAAGACCAACTCATCAAACAACTTAAGTCAGTTGGATTTTCCAAAATTCAAACTTTTTGGAGGAACTTTAACTTTGTGGGTTTGGTATGTTTCAAACCTTATTCAATGGGAAATGGAGGGTCAGAGTAATGTTAGACCTGTATTCTCCTAACCAACTCACAATAGAAGACCATATCATCAAAATTCAAAGTTGTTTTGAGACCCTCAAACAATCAATTTTCAATACTGTTATCTCTATCAAAGAATGTAGGGACCAATTTGGTGAAGAGGTTTTTGAAAAGGATATTTCTGAACGATTAGGGATGTCACCATCATACCTTAATCGATGGGTGTCTATTGGTAATTCAGACTTCATTATGAATAACCAACAGTACCTTCCTCACACATTCTCATCTCTTTATTTCATCACTCAATTAGAGAAGAAATATAATGATTTTTATGGGAATGAAGGATCTGAACGACTTCAAAGATTGGTCAATAGAGGTGAAATTTCCTCTAAGTCACAACAGAACCAAATCAAAGATTTACTTAAAGTCATCGATGATCGGATTAAACGACAATCAAAAAAGAACAGGGAAGATAATGTTCTTAACTTCAGTGGTGGAACAACTGAAGTCTCTATCAAAACAACTTCATTGTCTGAGTGTATTCATAATGGATATCGTTTCCGGTCATTCGTTATTGATTTACCTAATGAGTTGATAAGTCGTTGGGGAAATGAAGGTGTCTTTGAAGAGGACATTGAAAACGAATTCCCTCTACATAAAATTCGTACACCTTCCAATGATCAAAGTGTTCAGTGTCTTCTCATTGTTCCATCAAAGAAAATTGAAGTTGGATTGAAGATTATTAACAGTTTTGGTTTCCGATTTAGGGACATTTTTGTTCCTCAATCAAATTCAAAAAACTTGGTAAGACTGTCTAATGAAAAAGTAATTTTGAGATGTGAAAGAGGTGGGGGTCATAACCCACCTTCGGACTTCATTAAATCAACTGAAATTGAAGATGTGACGGATTGGATCGACGATCACTTCGACTCTCCAAAATGTTGTGTGTTTGGACAAATTGATAAGGAGGATTGGGTATGTCTAACAAAGTAATTCAACCAATAGATCAAAGTATAATCGATGAGTTACAATCAAACTTAGAAACCGAATTACGTCACCAATTTAAGGAAGACAAAATATGTCTATTACTAAGTGGAGGTATAGACTCCACATTGGTTGGATTGGTTGGACACCATACTGGGAAGAAAATCACTACTATTTCCTTTGAGTTGGAAGGTACTCAAAATATTGATTGTCAAACTTCTGAAAAAACATCTCAAATTATGGGATGGGATTTTCATAAAGTCATTCTTCCAAGGACTAACTTTGATGATTGGTTCTTTCATCTGATTTTCGAACAAAAATGTAAGAAAAAAACAGAGTTGGAAGTTCTATTTCCCATGATCTTTATGTTGAACAAAGTCAAAGAATTAGGATTTTCAAAGGTGTTGTGTGGTTTCACAAATCCATTTCCAAATGGAAGAGTAAACTCAATAGAAGGAAGAAAGGATTGGGTTGGTTACGTTGATTTTATAATTCAAAATGGGAATTTTTCAGATGGAGACCATAAGTGTATCAACTACGGAAAATCCATTGGAGTAGAAATAGTCGAAATTTATCCATCAGTTTTTGAAACAGTTCAAAGAATAAATTACGATCAAATTAATTATCCCCATCAGAAAATACCATCTAAACTGATCTACAAAGATGATGTCGAAAAATTAGGTCTAATGAAGGTTAAGAACCGTAGTCTTCAAAAAGGAGACGGTCTTCAAAGTTTGTATCCTACAGTCCTCAACAATCCACAGATCAATATTCCTAATTATCATAAGGGAAATAACATTATCCGTTTGAATTCATTAATCAAATGGTGGTCTGAAAAATCAATTTCAGATTTACCTGGAAACGTAAATGTTAATCCACCCATTACTAAAGGTAGTCCATCTCCGATTAGAAAATATGAACCCTACACTTTAGAAGATATGACCAGGGAGTCTGAGAAAGAACTCTTCTCCGTTGTTACTACTTTTAGTGGTGGTGGTGGTTCATCTGTTGGATACAAATTGGGAGGTGGAAAAATCCTTCTAATGAATGAGTTCATTAAAGATGGAGTTGATACCTATCTACTCAACCATCCAAATACCCCTTTTGAACTGTGTGATATTCGTAAGATCACTCGAAAAGGTGGTCGAAAATATGTCGTTGATTTCTTCAAGTCGAAAGGAATTGAGGTTGGATGTTACGATATATTAGATGGTTCACCACCATGTTCCACCTTTAGTAGTAGTGGAAAAGGTAAGATTAAAATCGAAGAGAAAGATGTAAAATATTCTGAAACAACTCAAAGTCGGATCGGAATGTTGATCAATGATTTTGTTTACTTTGTAAATTGTACCAAACCTAAGATTTGTATCGTTGAGAATGTACCAAACATCAAAGGTTCTGATGTATTTCAATATAATTTAAAACGACTGAGACGGAGAGGTTACAAGGTCAATTTCAAAGTGATGAACTCATCTCACTTTGGTGTTCCACAAAACCGTCGAAGATTGATCTGTGTTGGGATTAGAGAAGATATTTCTGAAGAGATTGGACTTCAAAATGAAGAAGAAATCTTAGACCTTTTTCCAATGGAGTCCTCGTATCAACCAACAATCAAGGATGGATTTGAAGGATTAGAAGTTGATGAAGTTGAACGTCGTCAATTACTAATCAACACAAAACGATCATCTTCATACGAACTAATTTCAAATCTACCAAAAAATCCAAATCGACCATTAGGTGTTTCAGATATTGATCCGAATTGGACGTCTGATTTCAATATGGTTCGAAGTAGTTGGGACAAACCATCTCCAACACTAACCCAGATGGGACAACAAATGGGAAGAGGTGGAATTTTTCATCCCTCAGAAGATAGGGTTTTTACAACCAATGAAATGAAACGATTAATGGGATTACCAATAGATTATAAGTTTAGTGGAAACTTTAATCAAAGGATTGAAAGGATGGGTCGAATGGTATCTCCCTTAATCTACAAATACCTTTCAAAATCGTTGTATGAAAACGTCCTTAAACCTACTCAACATCTACGGTATTTAGACACCGTTTAAGTCAATTTCTTATGAGAAATAGGGACAGTAGTTGTACCGTCTACTGTCCTAAATTTTGAACCCCAAAATTGGTATTCTGTCTTTAGTTAATCAAAGAAGGAAAAACCAATGACACAGAATGAAATCAACAGTTTAGTAGAACAATACCTTTCTCAAAATAAAGTAAAAGTAATCCGTCAAAGTTCCCTAAAAAAACACAATATTCCAACTTTTGGACAACAACACAAAGTCAGAGGTGGAATGTGTGGACCTCTATTGGGTTGATCCAAAATTTTAATTCTCAATTACAAAGGAAAATACCAATGACACAGAAAATTAAACTTATTGATATGATCGATGATGTTAACTTTATGATCATTAAATTCGTCGATCAAATTGATCCTCAACGGATTGAAGAATGGGAAACATATGTTCGTAAGTGTGAGACAATCGTAACTAATGAAGATAACCTCAGAGTTGGTTCAGAAATCCAATATGATGAAGATGAAGTCTTTGGACATTGGGAACGGATTTTACAATCACTTTTGACTAATCAAAAACAAATCGTTTAACCTAATCTAAATTGAGGAATGTCCGATGAATGGTATCCATATTCTGAATAAAATTGTCGAAGGTTCAAACTACAAAAGATTAGGTTTGTCCGTAATCAAAGGTTCAACACCTCTGAAATATAGAAGTGGAACTTGGGACCCTATTTCAATGGGTTTTAAAGACGTTGATGAAGTAAGAGAAAAGTTAGTAGGTGGAATGGTATTCCTACACAATGATAAGAACACTGACTCATTCGTCGGTGGTTTGATTTTAGACATTGAAGAGGTCCTATTAGAGGAAGAAGGAAAGAGGGAGGATCGTTTTGAAATTACTTTCCAATCAATGATTGAAGGTAAGGGTCAAAAATGGAGAGGTCCTAAAGGTCCGTATGTCTACAATAGTGGTTTGATTAAAGTAGAATAATCATACAATTTTGAGTGTAACAAAAACCCTTTGAAAATGACGTCTCCAAAGGGTTTATTTTTATAGACTTTTTTTTGTCTTTTTGACTGTAACAAAACCATTTGTTTTTGTTACACCAAAGTAGTTCAGAATAGGTGGTCGATGTAGTCGGGACTCTTAATCTTGTAATATTAAACTTGTTCCATGGTATTTTTCTGACGTAATCTTACTATATGAAGATCATCAAATTCTACATATCAATACTTCTGTTAACACTCTCATCAACTACTAGTTGGAGTGAGACTCTGACCATGGATGACTTGGTCGAAAATCCTTCGGACGGGTTAGTTTACAAGAAATTCACTACGACCCCTTTCTCAGGATCGATATTACCGACTTTAGAAAATCCTTCCAAAGGTTCGTATAAAGATGGAAGAAGACACGGTCTTTGGGAAACTTTTCACCAGAATGGACTTTTATGGAGTAAAATAAATTACAAAGAGGGAAAATTACACGGTCTTTATGAGTACTTTTATGACAACGGTCGATTAGAATCTAAAACAAATTACAAAGAAGGAAAATTACAAGGTCTTTATGAGTACTTTTATGACAACGGACAGTTACAATATAAAGTAAATTACAAAGACGGAAAAAGAGAAGGTCTTTTTATATACTTTTATTACAATGGTCAGTTATGGGAGAAAAAAAATTACAAAGACGGAAAAGAAGACGGTCTTTTTGAATCCTTTTATGACAATGGTCAGTTATTGAGGAAAGGGAATTATAAAGACGGGAAAGAAGACGGTCTTTGGGAAGTCTTTCATAACAATGGTCAGTTAAAGATTAAAGGAAATCTCAAAGACGGAATACCAGAAGACGGTCTTCGGGAATATTTTAATGAAGATGGGTCGTTAAGAAGGACTGAGAATTACAAAGAAGGTGAGTTGGTAGAGTGAAACAAATCAAACTTATAATCATAATCTTTATCACATTCCTGTCTTCACCCAGTTGGAGTGAGACTCTGACTATTGATGACTTGGTCGAAACTAACGGTCTTTATTATAAAAAATTTACGGATGTCCCATTCAACGGTGAAATATCTGGGATTGAGAGTGGAAAGTTTCTTAATGGTAAAAGAGACGGTCAATGGAAGAATTATTACGAAAGTGGACGACTAAAATCTAGGAAGAATTACAAAGACGGAAAAAGAGACGGTCTTTGGGAATACTTTTATGACAACGGTAAGTTATGGGAGAAAATAAATTACAAAGACGGAAAATTAGACGGTCTTAGGGAACGGTTTTATGGAAATGGTCAGTTAGAGACTAAAGGAACTTTCAAAGACGGAAAAGAAGAAGGTCTTTGGGAGTGGTACGATGAGAACGGTAAGTTACAGGGGAAAACAAATTTCAAAGACGGAAAAGAAGATGGTCTTTGGGAATTCTTTCATGACAATGGTCAGTTAAAGAGTAAAGGAAATTACAAAGACGGAAAAGAAGACGGTCTTTGGGAACTCTTTTATGAAGATGGTACACTAGAGAAGACCGAGACTTACAAAGATGGTGAGTTGGTAGAGTGAAACAAATCAAACTTATAATCATAATCTTTATCACAATTCTATCTTCACCCAGTTGGAGTGAAACTCTGACTATTGATGACTTGGTCATCAGAAAAGAAATATTCTATCAAAAATTCACTAATACTCCGTTTTCAGGGGAAATCTCGGGAATCGAAAATGGTAAATTCATGGACGGTATTAAGGATGGTCTATGGACGACATATTATAAAAATGGACAATTAAAATTTCAGGGAAAATACGAAGTAGGAAAACCGGATGGAATTTGGGAAACGTATTACGAAAACGGTCAACTGAACGAGAAGGTTCGATTTGTAAATAATTCAATGGATGGTCGGTTCATCAAATACTATCCAACTGGTCAAATATCTCGGTCAGAGACTTGGAACAATGGAAGTCGAGAAGGAACGTGGGAGTCGTTTTTTGAAAATGGAAATTTGAAGAAAACAACAATTTATCATGAAAATCAAATGTCTGGAATATCGAAGACGTTTTTTGAAAATGGTGGATTAAAGAAAAAAGAAAATTTCAAAAATGGAAGTCGAGAAGGGACACTGGAGACCTATCATGAAAACGGTCAACTGAATTATACTGGAACCTTAAAGGACGGAGAAAGAGACGGTCTTTGGGAGTGGTACTATGAGAACGGGAACTTAAAAGACAGTAGAACTTACAAAAATGGTGAGTTGGTAGAGTCAAACTAAGGTAAACTCTAATTCACTGACATCCAATCCAACGTTTTCTGACTAATCCCAATTTTATAGACAAATCTAATTCACGTGTATGTTTATTCATAGGAAAGTGAGACTTCATTAATTCCAGTAGACGTTCGTTTCTGTTTTCTAGTTTATGTATCATGTCCTCAGTCGGAATCGAATTACTTTTTGATGAATTGACCGATTTGTCTACAAAGACAAGGTTCCAAATATCGTCTGAAAAAAGATAAGACCATGGAACCACGTGATCTACTTCTAATCTTCCCTCTTCAATTGGTTTTCCAGAATGAAAACAAATACGATTTGGGTTCTCCAAATCTAGAAACTCCCAGAAATTCTTCAATTTGGTATCTCTTTTAATATTCTTTTGATCAGTACCTCTTACCTTCCTTGAAATTTTGGGTGACTCATTGAAACCCTCTAAGAACTGTACCCAACGGTAACTGATGACATCAGTTAAAAGTTCAAAGTGATCGTGTATAAGATCAGGACGATAAGGTCTTACAATCCTATTCTTTAAGTCCAAATCATAAATCTTATAGTTTATCTTATTAACTTCCTGAAATAGATGAGAAACATATCTTGTGAGTTGATAAGAAATTTCCTCTAAAGGGACGTTCACTTTGTCTCTTACCTCAGAATAGAACTTCGGTTGGTAACCAAAGTTTTCTCGATAATTCTCAATTTTTTCTGAGACTATTTGATAAATCTTGGGGGGTTCTTTTGTATTGGACCCTTGTTCAAGATCAAAGAAGATTGTCTGGTCCCAGTATTTTTCAAAAATTATTTCTGAAATTTCATCAAAATGAATGTTCTTTAATTCTCGATTGAATTTACAAATTTCTACGATCGATCGTATCCATACCATCTTGTATGTATTCGTCATTCTTGTGTTCTTGATTACGTATGTCAGATCTTTGATGTAAGGGTCCATCAGTATTTTTGTTTCGAGGGTATTACCCCTCGAACTCCACCTTTAGGGTTGTCCATGTCACCTCTATAACGTGGGATTACGTGGATGTGGACGTGTGGGATTGTTTGTCCACTGACCTCACCACAATTTATTCCAACATTATAACCATCTGGTCTGTATTTTTCATCGATGATTTTCTTTGTCTCGATTACCAATTTTTGAAGTCCAATTATTTCTTCTTCGGTGGACTCAAAGTAATCTGAATAAACTCTATGAGGTATTATCAAACAATGACCTTCAGAGACTGGAAACCGATCAAGAATTACAAAACCCACGTCATTATCGAGTAGTCGTTCTCGGTTTTGTATGAAGGGACTTTGAGTCATCTTTCCTTTTCAATTCGGGTTTAAAATGTTTCTCGATTACTTATGGACCAACTTGAACCTTTGACCAATGATACCTTCTCGTAATCGATCCTATACGTATTAGTAAGTGTTAGGGTTTCACCTGGTTCCACAACATCAGTTTTGGAATTTTCACTAAGTATTTTATCGTTCTTATCGACGAGTTGATAGTTCACCGTTATCGATCGTTTTTTATCACTTAGGTTCTTAACTTTATATTCCCATTCATATTCAACCTCAGAACTCGGGGAATTCCATAGATCCCAAAACGACGAAATCGTTTTGACCTCTGTCCAAACATTCAGACCTTTATGACTAGATGAAACAAATTGTATTGGGGGATCTTTCTTATCTTCTTCGTCCCAATTGATTGATGAATTCGGATATTTTAAACTGTCATTAAACCCACTTGGGATTGACCTATAATATTCCGGATGAACATTTAAATACCCTAAAAACAGGATAAAAAAGGGAATAATTGAAAATCCAATCCCATACCACATTCGTTTCATTTTTGGTCTCCTAAAGTGAGTATAGAA
>Ga0181593_10003468_pt1 | contig 14461 bp, 10 predicted proteins | sample 071ome_19_FD_133756 | JGI IMG/M metagenome (GOLD analysis project Ga0181593, IMG submission 133756) | Coastal salt marsh microbial communities from the Groves Creek Marsh, Skidaway Island, Georgia - 071413AT metaG (megahit assembly) | ecosystem: Environmental > Aquatic > Marine > Intertidal...
AACCCGATTGCCATCCCCATCATCGCCGATGAAGCAGTTGATCAGGAATTTGGCACCGGCATACTGAAGATTACTCCGGCTCACGATAAGTTGGATTTTGAAATTGGGCAAAGGCATGATCTTCCCATTATTGAAATCCTTAACCCGGATGGCACTCTCAATGACCTAGCAGGTTCTGAGTACTCTGGAATCGATCGATTTTCCGCACGAAAACTTATCAGCTCAAAACTCAAGGAGACCGGCAGTCTCATTGAAGAAAAGCCATATCAAAATAATGTGGGGTTTTCCGAAAGAGCTGATGTGCCAGTAGAACCTCGGCTTTCCGAGCAATGGTTTTTAAAATACCCACGAGTAGAGGAAGCCAAAAAAGTTGTCCAAGAAGGACACATCAAATTTTTCCCGAACCGCTGGGAGAAAAACTACCTTCACTGGATGAATAATATCCAGGACTGGTGCATCAGTCGGCAGTTATGGTGGGGGCACCGCATCCCGGTTTGGTACAAAAAAGGAAAGGTTAAAACAGATCCTGCCAATTGGCATGTCTCTGTTTCCGGCCCGCCCGATCCGGAAAACTGGGAACAAGACGAAGATGTACTGGATACCTGGGCATCTTCCTGGTTGTGGCCTCTGGCGACATTAGGCTGGCCAGATGATCAGATGATGAAAGAAAAGGGCCTGGATTACTTTTATCCCACATCCGTATTAGTGACGGGGCCAGATATAATATTCTTTTGGGTGGCTCGTATGATCATGGCCGGTCTTGAATTTAACGGCCGATCATACAAAGCGGAACAAGAAATCCCGGACGATGACTTACCCAACCGCGTGCCTTTTAATAATGTCTATTTCACCGGAATTATCCGGGATGCCGAGGGACGCAAAATGTCGAAATCCCTGGGCAACTCACCGGACCCGTTGGACTTAATCGAAAAATATGGTGCGGATGGATTAAGGCACGGTATTATGAGCATTGCCCCCAAAGGCTCAGACATAAGGTTTGCAGAAGAACGCATTGAACAAGGAAGAAATTTTTGCAACAAGCTTTGGAATGTTTCCCGGTTCCGAACCCTTTGTGGGAGCACCTCCCAAAATCACTCCACCGCTGAAATCTTATCAAGGGTAAACCCCGAACAAATCAAGGATGAAGATCATGCCATTCTCATCAGTTTGAAAAGAACAATCGATGAAGTTGAAAAAGCTTACAATAACTATGAGTTTAACACAGTCCTTCACTCGATCTACAAATTCTTCTGGACTGACTTTTGTGATTGGTATGTCGAGAATTCCAAAAACCGAATAAAAGACGAAAACACCAAGGATACTTGCCTGGCTATTCAAGATTTGTGCCTTCGTGAGATCCTTTTACTTCTCCACCCCTATACACCCTTTATCACTGAGGAATTATGGTCTCTCCTTGGCTTCAGTGATAACCGCTCCATCCAGGGCGTTCACCCCACCACAGGTAATGATTTAACACAACAGCTTAAAGACGCAAAGATTTCACTCAACCCTGAGGCAGAAAAAGAAATGGTCGCCATTCGAGAACTGGTAACCCAGTTACGGGCTCTCAAAGCAGAAAGAAACCTCTCCAGTAACCGCCAGGTTGAGTTTTTTTATGTAGCGGACGGGCAAAGCGGTCACTTGATTACTAAGTCAAAGCAGGCGATTTTGGATGCGGTTGGGGCGAGTGCGCTCCACACTGTGGAAGGGCCTCCCTCCGGACTCCCTGCGGTTGTTTCCACCCTTGGGTCTTTTTACCTCGATCTTTCCTCTGGCGTTAACGTTGAGGAGGAAAAAGCGAGGATTTCCAAAGAGATTGAAAACCTTGGGAGGATTATTCAATCAATTGAAAACAAATTAAAAAATGAAAAGTTTGTATCGAAAGCACCTGAGGCGGTAGTGGCAGGAGCCCAGGCACAACTGGCAGAAAACCAAGCAAAACTGAAAGAATCCGAAGACATCCTCAAATCCCTTCGCGGTTAATAGGTTGCTTGAAATCTTTGCTTCTGCCGAGCTGGGATTTCCGGAAGGGCAGGAAGGTTTTCAGTTATTTCCCGTAGACCAGTAATCTCCCGAGCTTTCTCCTGCAAAGATTCCCAACGCGGGTAGGAAAAAGAAGGACTTTGGCTTATAAGAGATAGTAAACTTTTCCACTCCACTTTGACCCGCTCCCAATCACCCAAGGAAATATCAACATCCTTTATCTCCTTAGCTTGAATCATAGTTTCATCTCTAATGACCTCCGCTGCTCCCTCTCCGTACTCCAGGGGTAGCCCAGCTTTTAAATAACCGGGACAATCCTTAAAACCAAAAGACTCCCTGCATACCAGGGATAGACGGGAGTCTGCCTGACTGAAGGCACGAAAGCGATGCCCTGCCCTCAGGTTAGCCAAGTCCAGGAGCAGTTCCTCGACCGGGTAATGGGAATCTTCCAAAGCCACAGCAATCGCCAGCCCCTCCCCTCTTGAAAAACAGCTAAAAACTTTGCCCCGCTTGGTTGGCTTTGCATGCTCATCGATTAAACCCAATTCAAACCACGCCTCCGCAGCAGATAAAGTGCCCAGGTTTCGGGCTCTTACTGCATCCGTATTTTCTTTGAAAGGCGAATCATATATACGGGTCGTTTTTCGCAAAGGTGGGTTCAGTAACATTTTCCCCCGGGCATCTCTCCAGGCAAGGACCGTTGCCTCCTCGTACCTGAGGCGTGCACCCAGCACCTTGCCCCGGTCCACAAATTGCTCAAGTTTTCCCCCACTTGAAACGAGAGGCAAAAATTCTTGTAGTACTTTTTCCAGCCCCTCACGCTTCCACTTTCGGCGGCTTAATTTTTTGCGTTCCTGAACGGTCCGGTTTTCTGTGACTTTTCTTAACTTATTACGAAACGATTTAATAAGGATAATTTCGGTACGGTTGGAGCCATCTTCATAGATGGCAATCGGTAATTCCCTTCCATAGACTGGATCACTTCTTTTCCCAAACCGGCAGGGATTTCCCGCTTTCACTTTATCCAAGGTATTCGGCAAGGTAAGTGCTCCCACCCATTCACCTTTATTTAAGACAAGAGCATCCCCGAGTTTGGCCTGCAATTGCCCCCCCTGGCGCTCCCACAGTCCCACCGAATTCCGCATTTCAATTACATGATCCCGGCTGTCATCCCCTTCTTTGTCACTTTCAGCTTGTACAGGCTGCATCTCTTTTGACTTGATGAACGCGGATAAGGAATCTCGAAAACCCAAGCGCAAATCCTGCTCAGAAAAGAGCCGGTTTACTAAAAACCTGGCGGCTTCCACATGGTTTTTCCCTTGATCAAGGGCATCACTCATTACTCGAAGTAAAGCGGGCCAATCCAATGTGGTTGAACGTTTCAACTTCAAAGGCCGAGCATCAGCCATTCTCGCTTGTTTAGGCACCACAATAATAAACCCCCGGTCATCCAATCCTCGCCTGCCTGCCCGACCAAACATCTGTAAAAGTTCATCCGGGCGAAGCAGATATATCCCATCGTCCATTCTATACTCGCGGTCGGTGACCAAGACTGATCGCATCGAGAAATTGATTCCTGAGGCTAGACCGGTTGTGGCCACCACAACCTGTAGCTGACCTGCTTTGGCCAATGGTTCAACCAACCCCGCCCGCTTTTTATAATCCAGTCCGCTATGATGATAAGCGACTCGTCTTTTTAAAAGAGAGTGCAATTCTTTTCCTGCCACTTTCTTCTGTTCTGCGGTAAGCTCTAAGGTATCAACAACGGGAAGCTCTGCAGCTAATTGCCTCGCTAAATCCTCTGCCACTTTCCGTCGGGGAGCGAAAACCAATAAAGGGCCGAGCTTGGAACTTAAAGCCGCATGAATTAACTTAGGCCAGTGCCCCCGAACTTTCCTGCCTCGAAAAGGTCGGCGCAATAAAGCTTCGGCAAAAACCTCGTCCAAAGGAACCGGCCGCTTCCCTTCGGTGACCAAAGAAACCTTTCGTCCATGAGAACGCAACCAGTCGGCCACTTCAAGGGGGTTGACTACGCTGCCACTCATCAGGAGCAAACGGGTGCGATTGGAAGCCAGGGCCAGGGTGACTTCATACCCGGGTCCCCGCCTTAGGTCTCCCAGCATTTGGTATTCATCTACTACGAATAAATCCGGCCCAGCCCCTTTACTTATCCTTGCCCTTTGCGTCTCCAGGGTCGCGACAATAATACGGGCCTTTGGTTTATAGCGTAAGTCACCGGTCACAAGCCCAACCTCCCACCCCCGCTGCTGCCACTCACGGAATTTATCATTGGCCAGGGCTCGGGTGGGTACGGTATACACCGCTTGCCCCTTCCAACCACTTTCAATTAATTGTTCAAACACATAAGTCTTGCCCGCACCTGTTGGGGCATGCAGAACCACATCATCCCCGTCCCGAAGACAAGTAAGAGCCTTTCTCTGCCATCCGTCAGGTAAGGATAGCCTTTCACCAAATTGAGTGCTGTTTGTTTGCATTTCTCCTGCTTTTTTATTGCATAGCATATAATAAGAAATTTCTGTCCACAACTTTCGATCCATCGATTTCCTCAAGCATATAAAATTTCATGATTAACATCATTGTCGCCTGTGACCGCAACCGCTTGATCGGAAGAAATGGCACCTTGCCATGGCAAATACAGAAGGATTGGAACTATTTTCTCAAGACAACGAAGGACGGTGTCCTAATCATGGGAAGGAAATGCTATGAAGACTTTCAGGATCATGTATCATCTTATGATGTAATTGTTGTAAGTAGGAATCATCACCACTTAGGCAAAGTCAAAGGAGCCATGTCATTCGATGAAGCCATTAAACTCGGCCGAAAATCCCAAAAAACCATCTGGGTTTGCGGAGGAAGAGCAATTTATGAGGAAGCAATGACCATCGCTGACCACCTATTCCTTACCCGGATTGATTCCGAGTACAAGGGTGATGTCTATTTCCCTTCTTGGGAAAAAACTTTCAACCGTCCTGTGTCTTCCATGAAAGACCATGAAAACGGGATTGATCTGGAATTTCTGGTGATTGGTAAAAAATAATTTCTAAGCCCATAGGCTTGCTTCTTCTCTTTCATTAACTACGATACTGCCCACCTGTCATCTTATGGAAAAACTTAAATTTCTAACAGCTTCGGATCTGGAACAGATCAAAATTGAGTTCGGAACCCCTACCTTTGTCTATGACGAGGCCATTCTTCGTGCCAATGCCAGGGAGGTGAAATCCTTTCCAAATGAGTTCGGCCTTTTCCCTCGCTACGCCATGAAGTCAGCTCCGACTGCCGCCATTCTTCGTATTTTCAACCATGAAGGCCTTGGAATCGACGCAAGTTCAGTCCATGAAGTGGAACGAGCCATCCGTGCGGGTTTTGGGACAGAATTAATCTCACTAAGCACCCAGGAGCTCCCGGAAGATGTAAAATATTTCGTCCAGGATGGGGTGAAAGTCAACTTATGCTCCCTCAACCAAATTCAGCGTTTTGGCACCTGGACAAAAGGAAAGAAAGTGGGGCTCAGGTTTAACCCGGGCATGGGCTCGGGCGGCACAAACCGTACAAATGTCGGAGGCCCGGCTAGCAGCTTTGGTATTTGGAAAGAGGACATCAATGAGGCCAAGCGTCTCTGTAAAGAATACGGCCTTAAAGTCGAACGAATCCACACTCACATTGGCTCGGGATCAGACCCTGAAGTGTGGAAAAAGGTAGCCTCCATGAGTCTCGATCTGGTGAGACAGTTCCCAGGTGTTCACACCCTGAATCTTGGTGGTGGTTATAAGGTGGCCAGAATGCCTGATGAACAAGCCACGGATTTACAGGAAATTGGTGAGCCTGTCAGAAAATTATTTATCGATTTTGAAAAAGAAACATCACGGAAGCTGAAGTTGGAAATTGAACCAGGCACCTTTCTTTTGGCCCATGCCTGCAGCCTCGTAACCACGATTCAGGATGTTACCACCACGGGTAAAGATGGCTATCGTTTTTTAAAATTGAATGCCGGTATGACGGAGATTCTTCGCCCCAGTCTCTATGGGGCCCAACACCCTATCTTTGTCGTTCCTGAGCCAGGCCAGGAAAATTTCCGTAAGGAGTGCCCCCAAGTCATCGTCGGTCACTGCTGTGAATCGGGAGATCTTCTGACCCCGGCCCCCGGCGACCCGGAGGCTCTTGCTCCCAGGCTTTTACCGAGAGGAGAAATTGATGACATTTGCGTGATCGAGGGAGCAGGTGCTTATTGTTCCTCCATGTCTGCGAAAAATTACAACTCCTTTCCAGAAGCCGCCGAGGTTTTGAAAAAAGAAGACGGTACATTAGCTTTTATCAGAAAAAGACAGACTTTTGATCAATTGATCGAAAATGAAGTCGTACCGTGAAGCAACGCGGTTTATCTCACTTCCCTCTAGGCCAACCAGTTCCGGCCAAAGACCATGCGGTCTGTGTGAGTTTACCGACAGTCCAGGATCTTATTGGGTACGAGGAAAAGGATTCCCGGACGCTGTCCGCTATGCGGTCGGGATATCCCCGCTTTGTCAGAAATTACAGGATTCAGGACTTGATCCAACACTTCAACCAAGGGGAAGCGGATCCAGGCCTGGAGACCTTTCTTTTTTCTAACCAAGCTGATTGCGATTTTTTCCAATCCCTTTATCAGGTAAAACCAGCAGCACAGGACAACCAGGATGGCTTGATTCGTTTGGGCTTCCCAACCGGAAGTAAAGAGGCTGAACATTGCCGATTATTTCAGCAACACACGGGTTCCAGTATTTCATCTCGCTTTGCCGAAGACCTGCTTTTTCAAAAAGGTAAAATTGCCCAAAGAGAATTTATTTCAGTGCCTGCTTCCCCGGCGAGCGAGCAAATAACCCGGATTATCGCCAAAGCTCATGGGCCTTCGATTGAACCCGCGGATGTACTTCTGGCTAACTCCGGAGCCAATGCCTTTTACTCACTCTTTCGGGCTGCTACCGAACAAGCCCGGCTGAACCAAAAAAAGATTTGGATACGGTTGGGCTGGCTATACCTGGATACAATTAAGGTGATGCAACTCCTGATAAAGGAGGATGAAAATGAATGTGTCATTGCCTTCAACAAGCTCAGTGAGATTGATAGGCTTGAGGAGATCTTCCGGACTCAGGGCGATCAAATTGCAGGCATTGTGACTGAGTTTCCCACGAACCCGCTCCTGGAATCGTTTGATCTCGTTAGGGTCAAGGAATTATGTGACCTGTACAACTGCCTCCTTGTAGTCGATCCGACAATGGCCTCTCCCAAGAATGCCAAAGTTTCATCCTTTGCAGATGTGGTAGTGAACAGTCTCACCAAATATGCCAACTGGGAAGGGGATGTGATGATGGGAAGTTTGGTCTTCCCCCAGCACTCAGCGCGGGGCCGAAAATTGATGCCACTTACACGAGGTTATATATCAGAGCCATTTCTAAGGGACTTAAACAGGATGGCTGAGCAAATCCCTTTTTATGAAAGTTTTATTCAGCAAACAAATGCAAGTACTTTACAAGTAGCTCAATACCTCGAAAATCACCCCAATGTTAAAACAGTCCACTGGGCATACCAGGAGAAATGCTCCCAGAATTATGAAAAAGTAGCGGGTGCCAACAATCCGGGCTGTGTCCTAAGCATTGAATTAAACATTCCCTTTGAGACTTTTTACAATTCTCTTGAAATGCTTAAAAGCCCAAGCTTCGGCACAGAGTTCACTCTCTGCTGTCCTTATGTATACCTGGCCCACTACTCAATGATGCAGACCGAGGCAGGCCAAGAAGAACTGAAGCAGGCTGGGATATCCCCCTACCTGTTAAGGCTTTCTGTTGGCTTGGAACCCGTGGAAGAAATTATTTCCGTACTTGGGCAATCCCTCGACCGAAATTATTCGAAGTCGTGAGAATCGAGGACTTTACGAACTCTTCTTTTGGATAAGCGCACATAGGCGGGCACCCCATTTTCATAAGGCACCTGCACTTCTCCCTGAATGAGAGGTTGGCAGTACTTGATAAACTTGGCCGTCATACTGATTCCGTCTTCTGAAATCCAGTCTGCGGGTATTTCTTTCACACCGTTGGCGATTTCAGAAAGAGGGGCAAGGCTGGTCTCACACTCATAGTTCTCACCTTCGGCACGGACCAGAATGACCATCTTGTCTGTCTCTCCAGCAACCGCAGCTTTCACCGCAGCCGTACCTGCCATAAAGGCTTCATCATTATCCGCCTGAGATGAACATTGTGCGGCAGCACGCTGGCCGATACCCAACTTGGATGACCTGGCTTTGACCGCAAGGTTTTGTTCAACGAAATTGGCAAGGAAATCGCCCACACCTCCGAGTTGCTGGTGCCCAAAAGCATCTTGGCCCGTTGCAGAATTGGCCACATAGTTACCGTCTTTATCAAGCAAGCCTTCACCCACTACCACGAGACAGTATTTGTTTTTCTTAAGTACATCCCGGACATCTTCCACAAATTTTTCTTTGGAAAAGGGCACTTCAGGTAGTAAAATAATGTGAGGTGCGTCCTTGGCGTTATCTTTACCTTTGGCAAGGGTAGCGCCTGCAGCAATCCACCCGGCATTACGGCCCATAACCTCGATGATGGAGACCAAGTCATGTTGCCCCATGGCTTCGTGATCCAGGGCACATTCACGGATCACAGTACAAAGATATTTAACCACACTCCCATATCCTGGGCAGTGATCCGTGGTGACCAAATCATTGTCAATGGTTTTGGGTACCCCAATCACACGCAACTCGTAGCCCTTCTTTTGAGCTAACTTGGATATTTTATCGGCTGTGTCCTGAGAGTCATTTCCACCGCAGTAGAAAAAGTACCTAATGTTATGTGCTTCAAAGACTTCCAGGATACGCTCATAGTCTTGCTCTCTCTTGAGCTTGAAACGGCAGGTGCCTAAGGCAGAGGCAGGAGTAAAGCGAAGTCCCCGGATGTTTTGCTGAGATTCTTCCGCAAGGTCTATAAGCTCTTCCTTGAGAATACCAAGCACACCATTGATTCCTCCGTATACCTCTTCAATACATGGGTTATTGAGGGCTTCAGACACCACTCCAGCAACACTTGCGTTAATAACGGTAGTTGGCCCACCGGATTGGGCAACCAAACAATTTCCTACTAATTCCTCAGACATGACAAAATATATTTAAATTAAAGAACATTCATTCACCAAACAGGTATCAATTGGCAATCGCAAAAATTCCCTAAAGGGTAAAAAAGCGAAAAAAAAGCGAAATTACAAAATTGAAGGCGGTGAATAATCTTTGGAGGCAGGGTATTTAAGGACCCAGGAATCTACTTTCTTACTGAAGATATCGACCTGAGAATGAGCGGCCCCCACTCTTTTCTTTCCATCTTCCATTAAAACATTCAGCTGATCAGCGGCCAACCCAATCCGGGAATCTTTAGCGAGGCGGTCGGCCAAATCATTTTCTTTTATTTTACCGGTACGCAAGTCTTTCACCGTGGCCACGGCATGCTCCTTAATTGCAGCATGGGCATCTTCTCGTCCAGCTCCTGCTTTTACCGCTTCCATCATGACCGTTGTGGTTAAGAGAAAAGGCAGGTATTTTTCAGTCTCTGCCTCGATAACGGCAGGAAAAACCTCCATCTGATTCAAAACTGTGAGAAAAGTATCGAGTAAGCCATCCATGGCAAAAAACGCATCAGGCAAAGCAACCCTTCGCACCACGGAACAGGACACATCTCCCTCATTCCATTGGTCACCGGAAAGGTGAGAAAGCATAGCCAAGTAACCGGTCAGAATCGCGTAAAACCCATTGATTCGCTCACAGCTTCGGCTGTTCATTTTGTGTGGCATAGCGGAAGATCCAGTCTGGCCTTTGGCAAACCCCTCTCCAAGCAATTCATGCCCGGCCATAATCCGCAAAGTTTTGGAAAAAGACGAGGGGGCCGCGGCGATTCGGTTGAGAAGAGAAACCACCTCAAAATCCAAACTCCGGGGATATACCTGTCCAACGTTTTCCCAATTCGCAGGAGCACCCAAATGGGTCATCACCCTGCGGTCCAGGTCTTCCGCTTTCTCCGTATTCCCCAATAAGGTTATCTGGTCTAAACAGGTGCCCACAGCTCCTTTTAGCCCCCGGTAAGGATAATTTGCACAGAGCCTGCTTAAGGACTCCACGCACCTCTCTAGTTCTTCCCCCCAATTGGCAAACCGTTTACCTAGGGTTGTTAATTGAGCAGGCACATTATGGGAACGAGCTGTCACTGGAAGTTCTTTATATTGCTTCGCTTTTTCGGCTAAAGCGATGAGGGCAGCAATTGATTTCTCTAAAATCAACCCCAGTGAGCGATGAACCTGTAATTGTTCCACATTCTCGGTTAGGTCCCGGCTGGTCATTCCTTTATGAGCATGCTGGTGACCGGATTTGGCCGCAAACTCCTCCAGCCTGGCTTTTACATCGTGCTTGGTCACCTGCTCTCTCTGCCGAATCGACTCAAGATCCACATCTGCTTTCACTTTTTCAGAGTTGGTGATGGCTTCCGGTTCAATCTCCACGCCCAATTCCTGCTGGGCCTTCATCACTGCAATCCAGAATTCTCGCTCAAGCATAACTTTGCCCGAGGCGGTCCAGATTGACTTCATTTCAGCCGATGCATATCTCTCGGCCAGTGCATTAGATACTTCTACGCTCATTTATATTTTAGTTTCTACTTGTTCCAACACCTCACACACCTCCCGAATAATAAATTCCGGGGTAGAGGCACCAGCCGTGACTCCGGCGACTTGATAGTTCGATAAAACCTCGGGATCCAGGTCCTGGGATGTTTCTATATGAAAAGTGGGTTTACCCTGGGCACTAGCGAGTTTGGCTAGCTTACGGGTATTGGCAGAATGTTTACCCCCAATGACAATAATTACCTCGGCTCCCTTTTCCACAAGTGATACGAGGTCCGATTGCCTTTCTTTGGTCGCCCCACAAATGGTGTCAAAAACAACGACTTCAGCAAATTTCTGGCGAAGTTTTTGAGATACCTCCTGGAATTCGTGAGTAAACATGGTGGATTGAGACACAAGGGCTACCTTGCCTTGAAATGAGGGTAAAGCCTCAATCTCATTGGCATTACTCACCACATGACCTTTGCCATTTGCGTACCCCATAAGTCCAATAACCTCAGGATGGTCAGGGTCTCCAAAAATAACCACATTATAACCTTTCTCTGCATGAAGCTTAACTTTCCCGGCAATAATGCCCACATCAGGGCAGGTGCCATCTCGAAAAGGAAGACCCAGGCTTTTTAAATATTTTCTTCTTTCGGGTGAAATTCCGTGTGCCCGGACAACCACAACAGAATCTTTATCCGTTGAGGACGAAATATCTATTTCCGACTGGCTTTTGTAGTCACCAACCTCACGAATATCTTCCGAGCTTAACGCCTTCATCATCTGGCTATTATGAATCAAAGGACCATCGGTGTAGACTCGGTTCTTTCCTCCCTGTGCCTCCTCCCTGGCAACTTGCACTGCTCGCTCGACCCCCCAACAAAACCCTGCACTTTTTGCTCTTATAACTTTCATAATTTCAAATTACCTTCTTATCTTTAAGCCATGAGCGGAGCAATATTGATTTGCAAAAGGTGTAAGAATACAGAAAAAATGAAATATGCCTTCAACTACTCCATACACCTCTCACGCCTTGGTCTGCTTGCTGATCATACTAAGTAATCAATCCCTGCATTCTCAGAAGACCCCAAAGGAAGCTGAAAGTATTTATCAATTTGGGCAGGCGACCCGGGATGGGATCGGAAAGTTCTACCACGGCAGGGAGATTTCTCAGGTGATGGGTCATCTCGGTGCCTCTTGGCTTGAGAGACCGATGAGGGAACAAGAGGAGCGAACCGACCTTCTTATAAAAGGAATGAATTTAAAGCCTACGGATCATGTGGCAGACATCGGTGCCGGCTCTGGGTATTTTGCCTTTCGAATGGCCAGCTTATTACCTCAGGGAAAAGTGCTTGCGGTCGATATCTCACCCCAAATGCTTGGCATTGTAAGAGCCCGCATTAAGGAAAAACAGGTGACAAATGTAATTCCCGTTCAGAGCACAATCACCAGAACCATGCTTGATCCAGAAACAATAGATAAAGCATTAATCGTAGATGCATACCACGAATTTTCTCACCCGATGGAGATGGCAAAATCTATTTTTCAATCGCTTAAGAAAGACGGTCAACTTATCCTAATCGAATACCGTAAAGAAGACGATAGCGTTCCGATCAAACCCCTTCATAAAATGTCTGAAAAACAAGCCATTAAGGAAGTGGAAGCTGTGGGATTCCAGTGGGTCAAAACACTCGACATTCTGCCCCAACAGCACTTTATGATTTTTACCAAAAAATAAATATCTTTTCCAACCCAGTAATCCCTTCAAATACCGTGAATAAAAAAACATTTATCTCTTTCCTTCTTAGTTTCTGCCTTTCCTCTCTTTTGAGCCATGCCGTGGAAGTTGCAGGCTACACCTTTACCCCTCCCAGCGATTGGAAGTCTTCCACCCCAACCTCCAGCATGAGAAAAGCCCAATTTGAGGCAACCAGCTCCACCAATGAGAAAGCAGAGGTCACTTTTTTCCATTTTGGCTCCACTGGTGCCGGAGGTATTCAGGCCAATGTGGATCGTTGGATGAAACAATTTGAAGACCCTCAGGGCAAAGAAGTCAAAACCGAGAAAATAGGAAATGTAAGTGTGACCTTTGCCCAAGCTCACGGAACTTTTTTAAGCGGTCGCCCCTTTGGTGCCAAAACCCCTAAACCTGATTATGCCTTGACTGCCGCCATTATCGACGGAGCGATGGGGTCCATTTTTATCAAAATGACTGGTCCCCAAAAGGCCGTGGATGAAAATACAGAAGCCCTTAAAAAAATGGTTCTGGATTCTGTAAATAAATAAATTATTTCTGTGACCCCTTATATCTATCAATAGCCTTGAAGACTGTTTGAGCATATTCCTCAATGATTGCCATGCGCTGGTGGCCTTCAATCCCCCTGGTGCCTGGATAATCACCAAGTTGTATCCGATTATATTCAAATTCTGAGTTTGCGATGTAAGGCTCAAGGAAAACGACCGGACATTTAAAGATCCGGTTAGCGAGCAAATTTCTCGCCCAAACACCGGGTAGCTTTCCAACTTTTACAGCGTTGGGCCCTTTATAAGCAAATGCGGGAAAATCAGGAAGCTCACCGAACTCCCGGCTTATTTCTTCTGCAACAGCCTGCTCTATCACCGTCCATCCACTCAGTAGACGGTAGAGCATTTCAAAGCGCTGGTCATCATATGCAAGTTCTCCACCCATGTAGCAACCATTGACAAGCACATGGTAATCATTGCGATCGACCAATCCTTTCTTTTCAGGATCTGGCCAGGGGGCAGCATTAAGGTGAAGGCAAATCACCAAGTCCGGCTTGAGGCTCTCATTGACCTTTTGGGCACGGGCACGAATCTCACTCACCCGGTAAAAAAGCATTTCCTGCCTTTTTGTTTTTAATTCTTCAAGCTCTTGAGGGGAAAGAACTTTACGATCGATCTCCTTAATCCATTTCTCCGCCAATTGCTCAAAGTCTTGGGGCCTCTTCGGGGTCACAGGTTCAACATTTTCTCTGATCAAAAAAGACTCAAAACCCCTCGCATCAAGAAGGGACTTCAACCTTCTGGCTACTTGCAGTGTAAGATCACCTTCTTTCACAAAAGGATCATCTCCCATTCTAAAATGGCGACCTTCCATCTCCGAATACTTCCCGCCAATATGCCCAGGATCTATGGCAATTCTACGAATTTTATTAGGAACAGCCTTGGCTACTTCATCGTCTGAAAGGGGTGACTGTTCATTAAACTTCAAGATGTACCAGTCCTCTGCACCTGTTTGTTTGCGAATTAAAACCCGGTTATCTTCAAACTTGATCCACGGAGCCCACCAGCTTTTCCGGGGGCAATAAATCCCCTCGAGGTCCGAACGAAAATCCGACTGCTTCCAAACTCCCTGAAATGGATCCAACTGCGACCAATCCGGAGCTTGGCCCAGGGTAGTCACTCCCCCATTTAACCACCCTACAAGCATGACATTCCATGCCCAAATCACCATTTTCATCCGCACCCAAATAGTTATGAATTGAGAAAAAGAATTTGCAAAGTCTTTTCTTTTGCACGAGGACTCAACTTGGGACTCAGTCTCATGGCACCAAATTTAAAACATGGAATCTTTCTTTAAAAACAAAGAAATCCTCATCTTAGAGGATGATCTTTTTCTCGCTAAAAGATTAACCGCTCAATTAGAGGAAACAGGTGCCGAGGTTACCCAATGTGCGAGCCTTGATGAAACCAAAGAAGGACTCAAGTCCTTTACTTACGATTTTGCTATCATGGATTTGAACCTTCCGGATGGTGAGAGCCTCGAGCTATTACGGGAACAAAAACTTCCCCCCAATACAATTGT